>ERZ1023639.1-NODE-1-length-368675-cov-77.076819_pt1 | contig 368675 bp, 272 predicted proteins | sample MGYA00380334_ERZ1023639 | MGnify/ENA primary metagenome ERZ1023639 (study PRJEB33179, sample SAMN07448971) | human gut metagenome | biome: Human-gut; feature: Human associated habitat; material: Faeces | host: Homo sapiens | place: India: Bhopal | collected...
CCGGGGACACAAGGATTTTCAGTCCTTTGCTCTACCAACTGAGCTATGGCACCATCGTTTTGCGGTTGCAAAGATAGAGTAAAATCTTTAATCTCCAAAATAAATGAGATGAAAATGAGAAAAAATATTTTTTATGAAAAAAAACTCGTTTTTCTTTTGTCAGTATTGAAAATATGTCTACCTTTGCAGCGCAAACGAAAAAACAAACGTTGCAATCGGAATGTAGCGCAGTTGGTAGCGCACTACGTTCGGGACGTAGGGGTCGGGCGTTCGAGTCGCCTCATTCCGACAGAAGAGCGGCAGATGATTCTATATCATTTGCCGCTCTTTCATACTACTCCTCAGTAATAAATAATTTTGTCATTATTTTGTGTGGCATGAGATTATTTATATCTTTGCAAATGATTGGATGAAAAGGTGGAGGGGCGATTTAGCTCCTTTTTTTGTTCTTAATAGTTAATACATGATAGATAAAAACGTTGTAGCTCGGATTGTAGAGGAATGGCTGGAAGATAAAAGTTATTTTCTGGTTGATGTAAATGTGAGTCCGGATGACAAAATTGTAGTGGAAATAGACCATGCAGAAGGTGTGTGGATAGACGACTGTGTGGAACTGAGCCGCTATATTGAGTCAAAATTAAGTCGTGAAGAAGATTACGAACTGGAAGTAGGTTCTGCGGGAATCGGTCAGCCATTTAAGGTTTTGCAGCAGTATGTAGCACATGTAGGTTGCGAAGTAGAAGTGCTGGACAAAACCGGAAAGAAATGGACGGGTGTGCTGGCGGATGCCAACGAAGAGAATTTTACGGTTACGGTAGAAGTGAAAATAAAACCGGAAGGTGCCAAGCGTCCGAAGCTGGTGGAACAGAATGTAACCTTTACCTATGATGAGATAAAATACACCAAATACTTAATTAGCTTTAAATAATTATGGCCAAAAAAGAAGAAACTGTCAGCTTGATTGACACATTCTCGGAATTTAAGGAATTGAAGAACATTGATCGCACCACGATGGTGAGCGTGTTGGAAGAGTCGTTCCGCAGTGTGATTGCAAAAATGTTCGGTACAGATGAAAACTATGATGTGATTGTAAATCCTGACAAGGGGGATTTCGAAATCTGGCGTAACCGTGAAGTTGTGGCGGATGAGGAGCTGACTAACCCGAACCTGCAGATTGCATTGTCGGAAGCACGCAAGATTGATGCATCGTATGAAGTGGGAGAGGAAGTGACCGATGAGGTGATTTTTGAAAAATTCGGCCGCCGTGCAATTCTGAATCTCCGCCAGACATTGGCTTCAAAGATTCTGGAGTTGGAAAAAGACAGCTTGTATAATAAATACATTGATAAAGTAGGTACTGTAATCAGTGCGGAAGTTTATCAGATTTGGAAAAAGGAAATCCTGTTGCTGGACGATGAAGGTAATGAATTGCTGTTGCCTAAGACAGAACAGATTCCGAGTGACTTCTACCGGAAAGGAGAAACTGCTCGTGCCGTAGTAGCTCGTGTAGATAATAAGAACAATAATCCGAAGATTATTTTGAGTCGTACATCACCGGTCTTCTTGCAGCGTTTATTTGAACAGGAAGTGCCAGAAATCAATGACGGACTGATTACCATCAAGAAAATTGCCCGTATTCCGGGAGAACGTGCGAAGATTGCAGTAGAATCGTATGATGAACGCATTGACCCGGTAGGTGCATGTGTGGGTGTGAAGGGTTCTCGTATTCATGGTATCGTACGCGAATTGCGTAATGAAAACATTGATGTGATTAACTATACATCTAACATCCAGTTGTTTATTCAGCGTGCCTTGAGCCCGGCAAAAGTTTCGTCTATCATCATGCATGAGGATGAAAAGAGAGCTGAGGTATATTTGAAACCGGAAGAAGTATCATTGGCTATCGGTAAAGGTGGCTTGAATATTAAGCTGGCCAGTATGTTGACAGAATACACTATTGATGTATATCGTGAATTGGGTGAAGATGCTGTAGCTGATGAAGACATCTACCTGGATGAATTCAAGGATGAAATTGATGAATGGGTTATCAACGCGATTAAGGCTATCGGAATTGATACGGCTAAAGGTGTATTGAACGCACCGCGCGAGATGCTTATCGAAAAAGCAGACTTGGAAGAAAATACGGTGGATGATATTCTGAGAATTTTAAAAGCAGAGTTTGAGGAATAGCGCTTGCTTGCAATAAACAGATGAGGATGAGCAATTCATTCTCGTCTGCTTGTTTATCTGTGACTGATATATTTTCCTGAACTCTATAAATTGTGATGAATTATGACTATAAGATTGAATAAAGTAACAAGAGATTTGAATGTTGGAATAACCACGGTGGTAGACTTTTTGCAGAAAAAAGGATATACGGTCGAGGCGAATCCAAATACCAAAATTACTGAAGAACAGTATGCTGCACTGGTTAAAGAGTTCAGCAAAGACAAGGATTTGAAAATAGAGTCTGAGAAAATTATTCAGGAACGGCAGAATAAGGAGCGTAACAAGGCTTCTGTTTCTATCGAGGATATTCATCCGGAACTGAAAAAGCCGGAAGTGATAGAAACAGTGGTTCCAGAAGATGTGCGACCAAAATTCAAGCCTGTAGGTAAAATAGACTTGGATGGTCTGAAGAAAAAGAAAAAACCGGCTGTGGTTGAGCCTGCTGAAACGCCTGTTGTACAGGAAGGGCCAGCTAAGCCAGAACCTGAGAATAAACAAGCTGAGGTGGAAAAAACGGAGGTTAAAACTGAAGAGGCTCCTGTACAACAACCTCAGGTAGAAGAAAAACAAGAACCGAAACAGCCGGAAATAAAGGCAGAAGAATTGAAACCAGAGCCGATGGAAGAAGAAAAAAAGCAACAATCTGTTCAGGAAAATAAAGAAGACGAAGTTTTTAAAATTCGCCCGACAGAATTTAAATCAAAGATTAATGTAGTAGGCCAGATTGATTTGGCTGCATTGAACCAGTCTACCCGCCCGAAGAAAAAATCGAAAGAGGAGAAGAAGAAAGAAAGAGAGGAAAAGGATAAGCAGCGTCAGGAACAGCGTAAGCAGATGAAAGATGCGATTATCAAGGAAATTCGTAAGAGTGATGAAAAGACGGATAAGGGTGGCCTGAGTGATGAGGCTGCGAAAAAGAAAAAACGCAACCGTATTAATAAGGAACGGGTTGATATTAATGCAACCTCCAACGCATCTGGAGCTTCACGAAATGAGAAATCTGGAAAGAATAACCAGAACCAGGGACAGGGCGGAAAACATAACAAGGACCGCTTTAAGAAACCGGTGGTAAAACAGGAGGTGAGCGACGAAGATGTAGCAAAACAGGTGAAAGAAACACTTGCCCGCCTGACAAATAAAGGAAAGAATAAAGCTGCCAAGTATCGTAAGGAGAAACGTGAAAATATTCAGAACCGTCAGCTGGAACAGGAGGAACTGGAACAGGAAGAAAGCAAGGTATTGAAGCTGACTGAATTTGTAACAGCAAATGAGCTGGCTAACATGATGGATATTCCGGTGACTCAGGTTATCTCAACTTGTATGAGTGTGGGTATCATGGTGTCTATCAACCAGCGTCTGGATGCAGAAACGATTAACCTTGTGGCAGAAGAATTTGGCTACAAGACAGAATATGTAAGTGCGGAAGTTGCACAGGCTGTAGAGGAAGAGGCTGATGCGGAAGAAGATTTGCAACCGCGTGCACCGATTGTTACCGTGATGGGTCACGTAGACCACGGTAAGACTTCTTTGCTGGACTATATCCGTAAAGCAAATGTAATTGCGGGTGAGGCCGGAGGTATCACACAGCACATTGGTGCATATAACGTGAAACTGGAGGATGGACGTCGCATTACGTTCCTGGATACTCCGGGACACGAAGCATTTACAGCTATGCGTGCACGTGGTGCGAAAGTAACTGACGTGGTAATCATTATCGTAGCTGCGGATGACAACGTGATGCCGCAGACAAAAGAAGCTATCAACCATGCGATGGCTGCGGGGGTACCTATTGTGTTTGCTATCAATAAGGTAGATAAACCGAATGCAAACCCGGATAAGATTAAGGAAGAGCTGGCTGCCATGAACTTCCTGGTGGAAGAATGGGGTGGAAAATACCAGTCTCAGGATATTTCAGCCAAGAAAGGTACCGGTGTTCCTGAATTGCTTGAAAAGGTATTGCTGGAAGCTGAAATGTTGGATTTGAAAGCAAATCCGAACCGTAAGGCTACCGGTTCAATTATTGAATCTTCTTTGGATAAAGGACGTGGATATGTGGCTACGGTGCTGGTTTCTAATGGAACACTGCATGTAGGGGATATTGTGTTGGCCGGAACTTCATACGGTAAGGTGAAGGCGATGTTCAACGAACGTAACCAGCGCCTGAAAGAGGCTGGACCTTCTGAACCGGTATTGATTTTAGGATTGAACGGAGCGCCGGCTGCGGGTGATACATTCCATGTGTTTGATACGGATCAGGAAGCACGTGAGATTGCCAACAAGCGTGAACAGCTGGCTCGTGAACAGGGCTTGCGTACTCAGAAGATGTTGACACTGGATGAAGTGGGACGTCGTCTGGCATTGGGTGACTTCCATGAATTGAATGTGATTGTGAAAGGTGACGTGGATGGTTCTGTAGAAGCTTTGAGCGACTCATTGATCAAGTTGTCTACCGAACAGATTCAGGTGAATGTAATCCATAAGGGTGTCGGACAGATTTCAGAATCGGATGTATCGTTGGCTGCGGCATCGGATGCAATCATCGTAGGTTTCCAGGTACGTCCTTCAGGAAATGCGGCTAAGCTTGCTGAACAGGAAGGTGTGGATATTCGTAAGTATTCTATTATTTACGATGCGATTGAAGAAGTGAAGTCGGCAATGGAAGGCATGTTGGCTCCGACATTGAAAGAACAGGTTACCTCTACAATCGAAGTGCGTGAAGTGTTCAACATCAGCAAGGTGGGTATGGTTGCCGGTGCGATGGTGAAGACCGGAAAAGTAAAACGTACGGACAAGGCTCGCTTGATTCGCGACGGTATCGTAATCTTTACGGGTTCAATCAATGCATTGAAGCGCTTCAAGGACGATGTGAAAGAAGTGGGTACTAACTTTGAATGTGGTATCAGCTTGACGAACTGCAACGACTTGAAAGTGGGTGACGTGATTGAAACGTATGAAGAAGTGGAAGTAAAACAGACATTGTAAGGACGTAACGTCTGACCATTGTTTGGGTGCAAATAAATACATTTGTCATTCAGAGCAAAGCGAAGATTCTTGTATTCACCCATCAGACAGGGGAACAAGTTCTTCGCTTTGTTTTTAATATATATTTCGGATAAATGGCAACAATAGACTGGGTGATTATCATCTTATTGGCTTTAGGAGCTGTCTCTGGTTTTATGAAAGGATTTTTCAAACAACTGGCAGCGGTTGTAGGGCTGATAGCCGGACTGCTGGTAGCACGTGCTTTGTTTGCCGGTTTAGGTGAGCAATTGGCCGTAGCGGTAGGTACTTCTGTGACATTCGGGCAGATACTGGCTTTTCTGTTGATAGGTTTGATAGTACCTTTGGTGTTGTCTCTTTTGGCTTCTGCCTTGACGAAAATCGTGGATATGACAGGATTAGGTTTTATCAACCGCCTTTTGGGGGCAGTGCTTGGAGCGATAAAATATGCGCTTGTAATCAGCCTGGTCATCCATTTTATTGATTTTGCCGACTCTAAAGATAACTTAATACATTCAACCACTAAGGGAAGTTCGTTGTTATATTATCCGATAAAGGATTTTTCCGCTTTCTTTTATCCTGTGGTGAAAACTGTAACAGAGAAATTTATAGAAACAGATAATATTCAGAATTGATATGCAAATAGAACCCAATAAATATGTGAAGGAACTGACGCAGGCGAAGTATAAATATGGCTTCACTACGGATGTTCACACAGATATTATAGAGAAGGGACTGAATGAGGATGTCGTGCGGCTGATTTCTTCAAAGAAAGGTGAGCCCGACTGGTTGCTTGAGTTCCGTTTGAAGGCGTTTCGCTATTGGCAAACGCTGGAAATGCCTACATGGGCACATTTGAATATTCCGGAGATTGATTATCAGGCTATTTCATATTATGCAGACCCGACAAAGAAAAAAGAAGGGCCGAAGAGTCTGGATGAAGTGGATCCGGAACTGTTGAAAACCTTTGACAAGCTGGGTATTCCTTTGGAAGAACGTATGGCGCTGAGCGGTATGGCGGTAGATGCGGTTATGGACTCCGTCTCTGTGAAGACAACTTTTAAGGAGATACTGATGGAAAAGGGAATTATATTCTGCTCTATCAGTGAAGCGGTGCGTGAACATCCGGATTTGGTGAAGAAGTATTTAGGTTCGGTAGTGGGCTATCGTGATAATTTCTTTGCCGCATTGAACTCGGCTGTGTTTAGTGATGGTTCGTTTGTGTATATTCCGAAGGGGGTTCGCTGTCCGATGGAGTTGTCTACGTACTTCCGTATCAATGCGGCCAATACCGGACAGTTTGAACGTACGCTGATTGTTGCAGATGATGACAGTTATGTCTCTTACCTGGAAGGATGTACGGCACCGATGCGTGATGAAAACCAGTTGCACGCGGCAATTGTGGAAATCGTGGTGCTTGACCGTGCGGAAGTGAAATATTCTACTGTGCAGAACTGGTATCCTGGTGATGCTGAAGGTAAAGGTGGTGTGTATAACTTTGTAACCAAAAGAGGTAACTGCAAAGGGGTGGACAGTAAACTTTCCTGGACACAGGTAGAGACTGGCTCGGCCATTACATGGAAGTATCCAAGCTGTATTTTGAGTGGAGACAATTCTACCGCAGAGTTCTATTCTGTAGCGGTAACCAATAATTATCAGCAGGCAGATACTGGTACGAAGATGATTCATCTGGGTAAAAACACTCGTTCTACTATCGTAAGTAAGGGTATCAGTGCCGGAAAGAGTCAGAACTCTTATCGCGGGCTGGTGCGTGTGGCTGAAAAGGCAGATAATGCAAGAAACTACAGTCAGTGTGATTCTCTGTTGCTGGGTAGCCACTGCGGAGCGCATACATTCCCTTATATGGACATTCACAATGAAACGGCTGTGGTGGAACATGAGGCTACGACTTCCAAGATTTCGGAAGACCAGATTTTCTATTGCAACCAGCGTGGTATCTCTACTGAGGATGCCGTAGGATTGATTGTGAATGGGTATGCAAAGGAGGTTCTGAACAAACTTCCGATGGAGTTTGCCGTAGAGGCTCAGAAATTGCTGTCTGTGTCGTTGGAGGGCAGTGTAGGATAAACGATAAAAATAGATTGTTATGCTAGAGATAAAGAATTTACATGCCAACATTAATGGCAAAGAGATATTGAAAGGTATTAACCTGACTGTAAAGGCAGGAGAAGTTCATGCGATTATGGGGCCTAACGGTTCGGGAAAGAGTACATTGAGTAATGTATTGGTCGGTCATCCAGCTTATGAGGTGACGAAAGGAACCGTAACGTTTGATGGAAAGGATTTATTGGCTTTGAGTCCGGCAGACCGTAGTCATGAAGGATTGTTCCTGTCATTCCAGTATCCGGTAGAAATTCCGGGAGTGAGCATGGTGAACTTCATGCGTGCGGCCGTGAATGAACAGCGTAAGTACAAAGGACTTCCAGCTTTGACGGCCAGTGAGTTCTTGAAACTGATGCGCCAAAAGAGAGAGATTGTGGAGCTGGACAGCAAGTTGGCTAACCGTTCGGTAAATGAGGGATTCTCTGGAGGTGAGAAGAAGCGTAATGAAATATTCCAGATGGCTATGCTGGAACCGAAGCTGAGCATCTTGGACGAAACTGACTCCGGACTGGATATTGATGCGTTGCGTATTGTGGCTGAAGGAGTGAATAAACTGAAAACTCCGGAAACGAGCTGTATTGTGATTACGCACTATCAGCGTTTGCTGGATTACATTAAACCGGATATTGTACATGTACTTTATAAAGGCCGTATCGTGAAAACTGCAGGTCCGGAACTGGCATTGGAACTGGAAGAAAAAGGATACGATTGGATTAAGAAAGAACTGGGAGAATGAGCATGAAAGCAGAACAGCAATATATTGATCTTTTCACGCAGTGCGAGGCTATTATTTGTCGGCAAAGTGCGGATGTGCTGAATGCGCCCCGTGCGAAGGCATTTGCTGATTTTGAGAAGCTGAGCTTCCCGACTCGCAAGCAGGAAAAATATAAATATACGGAGGTGAGCAAGTATTTTGCTCCGGATTATGGGTTGAACTTGAATCGCCTGGAATTTCCGGTTAATCCGTATGAAGTGTTCAAGTGTGATGTGCCCAATATGAGTACCTCACTTTATTTTGTGGTAAATGATACGTTTGACAAGCATGTGCATCCTTCTGCTCAGTTGCCGGAGGGAGTTTACTTCGGTAGCTTGAAGGATATGGCTGAACAGCGCCCTGATTTGGTCAGAAAATATTACGGAAAGCTGGCTGATACGTCGAAGGATGCTCTGGCGGCATTTAATACGATGTTTGCACAGGACGGTGTGTGCATGTATGTACCGAAGAATGTGGTGTTGGAACGTCCAATCCAGTTGGTGAATATCTTGCGTGCGGATGTGGATTTCATGGTAAACCGTCGTGTCCTGATTATATTGGAGGATGGTGCACAGGCCAAGTTGCTGGTATGCGACCATGCGATGGACGACGTGAATTTCCTTTCTACTCAGGTGGTGGAAGTCTTTGCAGGAGAAAATGCTGTATTCGACTTGTATGAACTGGAAGAGACTCATAACAGTACGGTACGTTTCAATAACTTATATGTGAATCAGGAGGCTGGCAGTAATGTGTTGTTGAACGGGATGACACTGCACAATGGAACGACTCGTAATACCACAGAAGTGACATTGGCTGGTCGGGGGGCAGAAATCAGTTTGTGCGGAATGGCCATTGCCGATCAGAATGAGCAGGTGGATAACCATACTTTTATTGATCATAAAGTACCCGATTGCACAAGTAATGAATTGTTTAAGTATGTGCTTGACGACCAGGCTGTGGGAGCTTTTGCCGGAAAGGTACTTGTGAGAGAAGGAGCACAGCATACCTCTTCTCAGCAGACAAACCGGAATCTGTGTGCGACCCGTGAAGCACATATGTACACTCAGCCACAGCTGGAAATCTATGCAGATGATGTGAAGTGTTCTCATGGAGCTACAGTAGGGCAGTTGGACGAAAATGCATTGTTCTATATGCAGCAGCGTGGTATCAGTCTGAAGGAAGCACGTTTGCTGTTGATGTTTGCTTTTGTCAACGAAGTGATTGACCATATCCGGATGGATGCCTTGAAAGATCGCTTGCATCTGCTGGTAGAAAAACGCTTCCGTGGAGAACTGAATAAATGCCAGGGCTGTGCGATTTGTAAATAGTCATATTTTAACAGAGAATTTATGCAATACGATGTCAATAAGATAAGAGAAGACTTCCCGATTCTTGCGCGGTCGGTGTATGGAAAACCGCTGGTTTATTTAGATAACGGGGCTACGACTCAGAAGCCTCGTTGCGTGGTGGAATCTATTACAGACGAGTATTATTCGGTCAATGCGAATGTACACCGTGGAGTGCATTTCTTGTCGCAGCAGGCAACGAATTTGCATGAGGCTTCACGTGAGACGGTACGTCGGTTTATTAATGCACGCAGTATTTCGGAAATCGTTTTTACTCGTGGAACGACCGAGAGCATTAACTTAGTTGCTTCTTCATTTGCCGATAGTCAGATGAAGGAAGGGGATGAGGTTATTGTTTCTGTGATGGAGCACCACAGTAATATTGTTTCTTGGCAGCTTCAGGCAGCACGGAAAGGAATCGTGCTGAAAGTAATTCCGATGAACGACCGGGGGGAGCTTTTGTTGGATGAATACAAAAAGCTTTTTTCGGAAAAGACGAAGCTTGTTTCTGTGGCTCATGTATCCAATGTGTTGGGAACAATCAATCCGGTAAAGGATATGATTGCTTTTGCACATTCGCAAGGTGTTCCGGTACTGGTAGATGGGGCGCAGAGCATTCCACACATGAAGGTGGATGTACATGATTTGGATGCTGACTTTTATGTGTTCAGTGGTCACAAAGTGTACGGCCCTACGGGTATCGGTGTATTGTATGGAAAGGAAGCTTGGCTGGAAAAACTGCCCCCTTATCAGGGAGGAGGGGAGATGATCAAGAATGTCTCTTTTGAAAAGACGACATTTAATGAACTTCCTTTTAAGTTTGAGGCCGGCACTCCCGATTACATCGGATCTACAGCATTGGCAAAAGCGTTAGATTATGTTTCAGCAATAGGAATGGATAACATTTTTGCCTACGAACATGACCTGACTCAGTATGCCATGAACCGTTTAAAAGAAATCCCGGGAATGAGGATTTTGGGTGAAGCGGAGCAGAAAGGAGGAGTCATTTCTTTCTTGGTAGGGGATATACACCATTTTGATATGGGGACCTTGCTTGACCGCTTAGGTATAGCTGTTCGTACCGGACATCATTGTGCGGAACCTTTGATGCACCGTTTGGGCATTGAGGGTACAGTACGTGCTTCTTTGGGATTGTATAATACGAAAGAAGAAATAGATGCGCTGGTGGAAGGCGTGCTTCGAGTAAGTAGAATGTTTGCTTAAATAAAAGTGATTAAAAAAATTCCCGGTCAGGATTTTCATACAGAGAATACTGACCGGGAGATTTTTGTTTATAGACTGGTTAGTGGATGGCCTTTGTCGCTTCTTTCAACCAGTTCTTTTCTTCCTCGCTGAGGTATGGGTTAAGTGTGGTATACACTTTCTGGTGATAATCGTTTAACCATGCCTTTTCTTCCGGACTGAGTAAATCAGGTAGAATTGGTTTGAGATCGATAGGGCATAGAGTCAATGCTTCAAATTTATAGAATTCGCCAAAGTCAGTCGTCTGGTCGTCTACAATCAGCATGGTGTTTTCTGTGCGTACACCATATTCCCCGGCTTTGTATACTCCTGGCTCATTGGTGACCGTCATGCCAGGAAGGAGAAGAGCAGGCATGTGGTTCATGCGGAACTGATGAGGTCCTTCGTGCACATTCAGAAAATGTCCGACGCCATGTCCTGTACCATGTCCGTAGTTCATACCTTCTTTCCATATAAACTGTCGTGCCAATACGTCGAGCTGAGTGCCACAGGTGCCATACGGGAAGTGAGCCATGGAGAGCTGTATAAACCCTTTTAAGATAAGGGTATAATCTTTCTTCTGCTCTTCTGTGACGTGCCCTAATGCGATGGTACGAGTGATGTCGGTTGTTCCATCGAGATATTGTCCTCCACTGTCAAGAAGGAGAAAGCCTTCTGGTTTCAGGGTTGCTGCAGTTTCTTCAGTTGCTTCGTAATGTACAATTGCGCCATGTTCCTGGTAACCGGCTATGGTATCAAAGCTGATACCTTGGAAGTTTTCTTGTGCAGAGCGGAATTCGTATAGCTTCTGGTCAATGGATAATTCTGTTTCTGTCCCGCTTTTTACAGCGTTTTCTAACCAGTAAAGGAAACGAACCATAGCCACTCCATCGCGTGTCATGGCTTGTTTGAATCCGGCTATTTCTGTAGCGTTTTTGATAGATTTCAAATATAATACCGGAGATTCGAGTAACTTTACCTGACTGCTTTTGCTGGCAGCCTGATAAAGGGTATAATTGGTTGAACTGGGTAGCTGTAAGCAGCCTTCTTTATGTTCCTCCAGTTCTTGGGCTATTTGTGTATAGTCTTTAATAGAAACGTGGTTTGTTTCTAAATAGCGACGTACCTCATCTGTTAGTTTATCCGGCTGGATGTACAATGTACTTGAAGTAGAGGTGATGAAAAGATAGGAAACGAATACCGGATTGCAATGTACGTCAGTGCCTCTTAAGTTTAAAGTCCAGGCTATTTCATCCAAGGCGGAAATTAAGATGCCATTGACTTGATTTTCTTTAAGAATAGCTTGTATCCGACTGATTTTTTGATTACATGCCTCTCCGCTGTATTCCAATGGCAAAATGAATGGAGGGTTCAGAGGCAGTGAGGGGCGGTCTCTCCATAATAAATGGAATGGGTCTTCTACATTAACCAGCTCTAAATGGTATTTTTCAAGTGCTTTTTGTAATTGTAGGGCTTCGGATGTGCTGTTTACCCACCCGTCAATACCGACTTTTTCTCCAGGTTTCAATATGCTCCCTAACCAGTCGGCAATGGAAGGAGTTTCCGGAAGCCGGTCTTTGAATAAAATTAGTCCGCTTCCTTGAAGTTGTTCTTCTGCTTGTAAAAAATAACGGGAGTCGGTCCATAATCCTCCTTGTGACATGGTGATTACAGCTGTACCGGCCGAACCGGTGAATCCGGAAATCCATTTCCGAGACTCCCAATGAGCAGGTACATATTCTCCAGAATGAGGGTCGGTACTGGGTACGATAAATGCAGATATGCCTTTGGTCTGCATAAATCTGCGTAAGGCTTCAATTCTATCAGATATACGGTTCATGATGTAAATGAATTTAAGAAGATTCTAAACTAACATGACAAAAATAATAAATGGTATAGAAAGGGGAGGCTTGATTTTGTCTGAAGTTGATTTTTTGAATAAAATCTTTCGGAAAGTTTTGTAAATAAAGAAAGTATGTGTAATTTTGCGCCGCAAATTGACTGCGAAATAATTTAATAACAACATACTTAATTTTAAAAACATGATTGTAGTACCAGTAAAAGAAGGCGAAAACATTGAAAAAGCGCTGAAGAAATTCAAAAGAAAATTTGAAAAAACAGGTGTTGTAAAAGAACTGAGAAGCAGACAGCAGTATGACAAACCGTCTGTTTTGAAGAGACTTAAAATGGAACGTGCTATTTACGTTCAGAAAATGCAGCAGAACGAAGATTAATAATTCTGCAAAACTCTTGAATTATTGAATTCTTTTTCATAAATTCGTTGCTGAGAATAAAAGCGATGTTTCTATGTTGAAAGATTCTTTTCTGAAGTATTTGCTTCTTGAACGGAATTATTCCGAAAAGACAATTCTTAGTTACGGGATAGATCTGGATGAGTTTGAAGCATACTTTAAGGGTGTGGATGTAGAACTTGAGTTTACCAGCGTGGATGCGGATGTGGTTCGTGGATGGGTACTCTCATTAATGGATGAAGGTCGCGCTGAAACAACGGTAAATAGGAAGCTTAGTTCGCTTCGCTCTTTTTATCATTATTTGCTACGTCAGAAGTTGGTGGCGGTGGATCCGGTGGCAAAAGTTGTCGGTCCGAAAAAAAAGAAGCCTTTGCCGGTTTTTGTAAGAGATGAGGCAATGAGTCAACTTCTTGATGGTTTCGAATTTCCGCAAACTTTTGAGGGGGTGCGTGATAAGACTATGCTTGAGGTGTTTTATTCTACGGGCATGCGGCGTGCTGAATTGATTGCTTTGAGGGATGGAGATGTTGATTTTTCGGCATTGGTGATAAAAGTAACGGGAAAGAGAAATAAACAGCGCTTAATTCCTTTTGGAGATAGACTGCAAGAGGCTTTGAGTGTGTATCTACAGGAAAGAACTCGTTTTTATTCGGGTGAATGTGAAGCTTTCTTTATTCGAAAGGGTGGGGTAAGGCTTTCTCCTTCATCTGTGAACTATATTGTGAAGCGATACCTTTCAAAGGTTGTGACGCTGAAGAAGAAAAGCCCTCATGTGTTGCGGCATACTTTTGCTACATCTATGTTAAACCATCAGGCAGAGCTGGAGGCGGTAAAAGAATTGCTGGGGCATGAAAGCTTGACGACGACAGAAGTCTATACTCATACAACTTTTGAGGAGTTAAAACAAGTTTATGAACAAGCTCATCCTAGAGCGTAAAGAAAAGGAGGTATTTATGGAAGTAAGAATTCAATCCATTCATTTCGATGCATCTGACAAACTGGAAGCTTTTATCCAGAAAAAAGCTGAGAAGCTCGAGAAGTTTTGCGATAATATAATGAAAGTAGAGGTGTCTTTGAAAGTTGTAAAACCTGAAACTGCAATGAATAAAGAAGCAGGGGTGCGCGTGCTGGCGCTGAATTCAGAGTTTTATGCGGAAAAAATAAGTGATACATTCGAAGAATCGATAGATGTGTGCATGGAGGCACTGTCTAAGCAACTGTTGAAGGCAAAAGAAAAACTTCAAGGTAAATAAAAAAGTTGCGTAAAAGTTTTGTGATTAAAAAATAATATCTAACTTTGCAGCCGCTAAGTTATGGAAAATGACGAGGCTGCAAAGTTTGATTTTGCCTCTTTAGCTCAGTTGGCCAGAGCACGTGATTTGTAATCTCGGGGTCGTTGGTTCGAATCCGACAAGAGGCTCAAGAAGAAAGATCTTAATCTGATTCTAAAAAAAGTTGGGCAAATACCAGAGTGGCCAAATGGGGCAGACTGTAAATCTGCTGGCTTACGCCTTCGGTGGTTCGAATCCATCTTTGCCCACAAAAAATTGCGGAAGTAGCTCAGTTGATAGAGCATTAGCCTTCCAAGCTGAGGGTCGCGGGTTTGAGTCCCGTCTTCCGCTCTTTTTTCTTTTTGCTGTTATAGCTCAGCGGTAGAGCACTTCCTTGGTAAGGAAGAGGTCCCGGGTTCAAGTCCCGGTAACAGCTCGTGAATTTGTAAAGCTGATTATTAATCAAAATAAATAACAAGTAAAGCTATGGCTAAAGAGAAATTTGAACGTTCGAAACCGCACGTTAACATTGGTACTATCGGTCACGTTGACCACGGTAAAACCACTTTGACTGCTGCCATCACAACTGTATTGGCAAAGAAAGGTCTGTCAGAATTGCGTTCTTTCGATTCTATCGATAACGCTCCTGAAGAAAAGGAAAGAGGTATTACTATCAACACTTCTCACGTAGAATATCAGACTGCTAACCGTCACTATGCTCACGTAGACTGTCCGGGACACGCCGACTACGTTAAGAACATGGTTACTGGTGCTGCTCAGATGGATGGTGCTATCATCGTAGTTGCTGCTACTGATGGTCCGATGCCTCAGACTCGTGAACACATCTTGTTGGCTCGTCAGGTAAACGTTCCTCGTCTGGTCGTATTCTTGAACAAATGCGACATGGTTGATGACGAAGAAATGTTGGAGCTGGTTGAAATGGAAATGCGTGAACTGCTGTCATTCTATGACTTCGACGGTGACAATACTCCTATCATCCGTGGTTCTGCTTTGGGTGCATTGAATGGTGTTCCTCAGTGGGAAGAAAAAGTTATGGAATTGATGGATGCAGTTGATAACTGGATTCCTCTGCCTCCGCGTGATGTAGATAAACCGTTCTTGATGCCGGTTGAAGACGTATTCTCAATCACTGGTCGTGGTACTGTAGCTACAGGTCGTATCGAAGCTGGTGTTATCAAGGTAGGTGACGAAGTTGAAATCCTGGGTCTTGGTGAAGACAAGAAATCAGTTGTAACTGGTGTTGAAATGTTCCGCAAATTGCTGGATCAGGGTGAAGCTGGTGATAACGTAGGTTTGTTGCTTCGTGGTATCGACAAGAACGAAATCAAACGTGGTATGATTTTGTGTCACCCGGGTCAGGTTAAAGCTCACTCTAAATTCAAAGCTGAGGTTTATATCCTGAAGAAAGAAGAAGGTGGTCGTCACACTCCGTTCCACAACAAATATCGTCCTCAGTTCTATTTGCGTACTATGGACTGTACAGGTGAAATCACTTTGCCGGAAGGAACAGACATGGTAATGCCGGGTGATAACGTAACAATCAACGTTGAGTTGATCTATCCGGTTGCATTGAACGTAGGTCTGCGCTTCGCTATCCGTGAAGGTGGTCGTACAGTAGGTGCTGGTCAGATTACTGAACTTCTTGACTAATAATATCTTATAATAGATAGACTGATAGTTCCCGGAGGAATTCGGGAACTATTTTTACGGGAATAGCTCAGTTGGTAGAGCATCGGTCTCCAAAACCGAGTGTCGGGAGTTCGAGCCTCTCTTCCCGTGCTAAAATTAAAAGAATATGTTTACAAAGATAACAAATTATTGTAAGGAATCTTATGACGAACTAGTCCATAAAGTATCATGGCCTACTCGTTCAGAACTTTCTAGTAGTGCAGTGGTTGTTTTAACTGCTTCCCTCCTCATTGCACTCGTTGTTTTTCTAATGGATTCTGCCTTCCAATTTATCATGGAAGATGTTATCTATCCGCACTAATAAACAGTAAGAAAACATGTCTGAGATTGAAAAAAAATGGTACGTATTACGTGCCGTGAGTGGAAAGGAAAACAAGGTGAAAGAATATCTTGATGCAGACATCAAGCATGGTAACCTTGGCGACTACGTGTCTCAGGTGTTGATTCCTACCGAAAAGACGTATCAGGTTCGTAATGGTAAGAAGATCGTAAAAGAGAGAACTTATCTTCCTGGTTACGTTTTGGTAGAAGCCGCTTTGGTTGGAGAGGTTGCTCATCATTTGAGAAATACTCCTAACGTTATTGGCTTCTTGGGAGGACTGGATCACCCGGTTCCTCTGAGACAATCGGAGGTGAATCGTATTCTGGGTACGGTAGATGAACTTCAGGAAAGCGGAGAGGATTTGAATATCCCTTATACCGTAGGAGAAACAGTGAAAGTAAGCGTTGGCCCGTTCAGCGGATTCAGTGGCCTCATTGAAGAAGTAAATGCGGAAAAACGTAAGCTGAAAGTAATGGTCAAAATATTCGGACGGAAAACTCCGTTGGAATTAGGCTTTACGGATGTGGAAAAGGAATAATGCATTTTGTTACGTGCAATTGTTCTATTCGTTAAATACTTATATAAAAATTACAAAAGAAAATGGCTAAAGAAGTTGCTGGACTAATCAAATTACAGATTAAAGGAGGCGCTGCAAATCCATCACCTCCCGTTGGACCTGCTCTGGGTTCTAAGGGTATCAATATCATGGAATTTTGCAAGCAATTCAACGCCAGAACCCAGGACAAGGCAGGTAAGGTATTACCTGTAATCATTACCTACTACACAGACAAGTCTTTTGATTTCGTAATCAAAACTCCTCCTGTAGCTATTCAGTTGCTTGAGGCTGCCAAAATCAAGAGTGGATCTGCAGAACCTAACCGTAAGAAAGTCGCTGAACTGACTTGGGATCAGATTCGTGCAATTGCTCAGGATAAGATGGTTGACTTGAACTGCTTTACTATCGAATCTGCTATGTCAATGGTAGCAGGAACAGCTAGAAGTATGGGTATCGCTGTAAAAGGTGACTTCCCGGGTAATAACTAATTAACTTCAATTGATAATGGGTAAACTGACAAAAAATCAAAAGTTGGCTGCAGAAAAGATTGAAGCAGGGAAAGCATACTCACTGAAGGAAGCTTCTGAATTGGTAAAGGAAATTACTTTTACAAAGTTTGATGCTTCATTAGATATTGACGTACGTTTAGGTGTAGACCCTCGTAAGGCTAACCAGATGGTAAGAGGCGTTGTTTCTCTTCCTCATGGAACTGGAAAACAGGTACGTGTGCTTGTTCTGTGTACACCGGATGCTGAAGCTGCTGCAAAAGAAGCTGGAGCTGACTATGTTGGTCTTGATGAATATATTGAAAAGATCAAAGGTGGATGGACTGATATTGATGTGATTATCACTATGCCGTCTATCATGGGTAAGATTGGTGCGCTGGGTCGTGTGCTTGGTCCTCGTGGATTGATGCCGAACCCGAAAAGCGGTACTGTAACTATGGATGTAGCTAAGGCTGTTAAGGAAGTTAAGCAAGGTAAGATTGACTTTAAGGTTGATAAGAGCGGTATCGTTCATACTTCAATCGGTAAGGTTTCTTTCTCTGCTGAGCAGATCCGTGAAAATGCGAAAGAATTTATCGCTACTATCATTAAACTGAAACCGACCACAGCTAAAGGTACTTATATCAAGAGTATTTATCTTTCAAGTACTATGAGTAAGGGTATTAAGATTGACCCTAAATCAGTAGACGAAATCTAATAATTAAGGAGGAATCATGAGAAAGGAAGATAAAGGCGTAATTATTGGTCAGTTAGCAGATACTGTAAAGCAATACGGACATTTTTACTTGGTTGATACAACTGCAATGGATGCAGCTGCTACAAGTGACCTTCGTAAAAAATGTTTCAAGGCTGGTATCAAGCTGATAGTTGTGAAGAATTCTTTGCTTCACAAGGCTTTGATGAGCTTGGATGTGGATTACTCACCATTGTTTGATTCTTTGAAGGGTACTACTTCTGTAATGTTCTGTGAAACAGCTAATGCTCCGGCAAAACTGTTGAAGGAATACAAAGATGGAGTTCCTGCCCTGAAAGCTGCTTATGCAGAAGAAGGATTCTACGTGGGTGCAGACCAGTTGGAAGCTCTCGCAACAATCAAGAGCAAGAACGAAGTTATTGCAGAAATCGTGGCTTTGCTGCAGTCTCCTGCAAAGAACGTTATCTCGGCTCTTCAATCAGGTGGCAACACCATTCACGGAGTTCTTCAGACTTTGGCAGAACGTGCAGAATAATTGCACTCTGTGCCTAGTCGAGAATATACCAAACAACTTTAATATTTAAATAGTACAAACAATTAAATTTCATACAAAAATGGCAGATTTGAAAGCTTTTGCAGAACAATTAGTTAACTTGACAGTAAAAGAAGTTAATGAACTTGCAACTATCCTTAAAGAAGAATACGGTATTGAACCTGCTGCTGCAGCTGTAGCTGTTGCTGCTGGTCCTGCTGCTGCTGGTGCAGCTGCTGCTGAAGAAAAAACTTCATTCGATGTAGTTTTGAAGAGCGCAGGTGCTGCTAAATTGCAGGTTGTTAAGGCCGTTAAAGAAGCTTGTGGTCTTGGCTTGAAAGAAGCAAAAGACTTGGTTGACGGTGCTCCTAGCACAGTAAAAGAAGGTTTGGCTAAAGACGAAGCTGAATCTTTGAAGAAAACTTTGGAAGAAGCTGGAGCTGAAGTTGAACTTAAATAAGATTATCCTGTAAATCAGGTAGTTCGGTTAAGAGTCCTCTGTAAAGAGGATTCTTAACCTTTTTGCGTCTATATTAAGTTCACTAGGTTTCATCTGTCGGAACTGTGAGAGTGACCGACTGTTATTATCCTAGTTTTTACATTTTAAACTCCATACAGATGTCTTCAGAAACTCAAAATCAACGAATTAATTTTGCTTCTATTAAGAATCCGATGCAGTATCCGGATTTCCTGGAAGTACAGTTGAAGTCATTTCAGGACTTCTTGCAATTAGATACCCCACCCGAAAAACGAAAGAATGATGGCTTGTATAAGGTTTTTGCGGAAAACTTCCCTATAGCTGATACACGCAATAACTTCGTGCTCGAGTTCCTTGACTACTATATTGATCCGCCTCACTATACAATTGATGATTGTTTGGAACGTGGCTTGACATATAGTGTACCTTTGAAAGCTAAATTGAAGCTTTATTGTACCGACCCCGATCACGAAGATTTTGATACAGTGATTCAGGATGTGTATCTGGGACCAATTCCTTATATGACTCCGAAAGGCACCTTTGTAATTAATGGTGCTGAACGTGTAGTTGTTTCTCAGCTGCACCGTTCTCCGGGTGTATTCTTTGGTCAGAGCATCCATGCCAATGGTACCAAATTGTATTCGGCTCGTATTATCCCGTTTAAAGGATCTTGGATTGAGTTCGCTACGGATATCAACAATGTGATGTATGCGTACATCGACCGTAAGAAGAAGCTTCCGGTAACAACTTTGTTGAGAGCTGTAGGATTTGAAAATGATAAGGATATTCTTGAAATTTTCAATCTGGCTGAGGATGTAAAGGTTAACAAAACTAACCTGAAAAAGATTATTGGACGCAAATTGGCTGCTCGTGTATTGAAAACATGGACAGAAGATTTTGTGGATGAAGATACTGGTGAAGTTGTTTCTATCGAACGTAACGAGGTAGTAATTGACCGTGAAACTGTCATTGAACCTGAACATATCGACTTGATTATCGAGTCTGGTGTACAGAATATCCTCGTTCACAACGAAGAAGCAAATGCCTCTGACTATTCTATTATCTTCAATACTTTACAGAAAGACCCAAGTAACTCTGAAAAGGAAGCTGTATTGTATATCTATCGCCAGCTGCGTAATGCAGACCCTGCTGATGATGCAAGTGCACGCGAAGTTATCAACAACTTGTTCTTCTCAGAAAAACGTTATGACTTGGGTGATGTAGGACGTTATCGTATCAACAAGAAGTTGAACCTGGATACTCCTATGGATGTCAGAGTATTGACGAAACAAGATATTATCGAGATTATTAAATATCTCATTGAGTTGATTAACTCAAAGGCTGATGTGGATGATATTGACCACTTGAGTAACCGTCGTGTACGTACAGTGGGTGAACAGTTGTCTAATCAGTTTGCAATTGGTCTGGCTCGTATGTCACGTACAATCCGTGAACGTATGAACGTACGCGACAACGAAGTATTTACTCCGATTGATTTGATTAACGCGAAAACTATTTCGTCTGTAATCAACTCATTCTTTGGAACGAATGCTTTGTCACAGTTCATGGACCAGACTAACCCGTTGGCTGAAATTACGCATAAGCGTCGTTTGTCAGCTTTGGGACCTGGTGGTTTGTCACGTGACCGTGCTGGTTTCGAGGTTCGAGACGTACACTATACTCACTATGGTCGTTTGTGTCCGATTGAAACTCCTGAAGGTCCGAACATCGGTTTGATTTCTTCTTTGTGTGTTTACGCAAAGATTAATGAACTGGGCTTTATTGTTACTCCTTACCGTAAAGTAAAAGATGGAGTAGTAGACTTGTCAAATGAAGGTATTGAATACCTTTCTGCAGAAGAAGAAGAAGACAAGATTATCGCTCAGGGTAATGCTCCACTGAATGATGACGGTACATTTATCCGTGAAAAGGTAAAAGCGCGTCGTGATGCGGATTATCCGGTAGTTACTCCGGACCAGGTAGAATTGATGGACGTAGCTCCTCAGCAGATTGCATCTATTGCGGCTTCATTGATTCCGTTCCTTGAACATGACGATGCGAACCGTGCGTTGATGGGATCTAACATGATGCGCCAGGCAGTTCCTTTGTTGAAGACTGAAGCTCCGATTGTAGGTACAGGTATCGAAAAACAATTGTGTGAAGATTCACGTACACAGATTGCTGCAGAAGGTGATGGTGTGATTGACTTTGTGGATGCTACTACAATTCGTATTTTGTATGACCGTACAGAAGATGAAGAATTTGTAAGCTTCGAACCGGCATTGAAGGAATATCGTATTCCGAAGTTCCGTAAGACAAACCAGAGCATGACCATCGACTTGCGTCCGATTTGTAATAAAGGACAGCGCGTGAAGAAGGGAGATATCCTGACTGAAGGTTATTCTACTGCAAATGGAGAGCTGGCATTGGGTAAGAACCTGCTGGTAGCTTACATGCCTTGGAAGGGTTACAACTATGAGGATGCTATTGTATTGAACGAACGTGTGGTTCGTGAAGATATTCTGACATCTGTTCACGTAGATGAATATATTCTGGAAGTACGCGAAACCAAACGCGGAATGGAGGAATTGACTTCTGATATTCCGAATGTAAGCGAAGAAGCAACTAAAGATTTGGATGAAAACGGTATCGTACGTATTGGTGCACGTATTGAGCCGGGCGATATCCTGATTGGTAAGATTACTCCGAAGGGAGAATCTGATCCTTCTCCAGAAGAAAAACTGTTGCGTGCTATCTTTGGTGACAAGGCTGGAGATGTGAAGGATGCTTCATTGAAAGCTTCTCCATCATTGCGCGGTGTGGTTATTGACAAGAAATTATATTCTCGTGTAATCAAGACTCGTAGCGAGAAAAATGCAGATAAGGCTATTCTGCCGAAACTGAATGAAGAATTTGAAGAAAAAGCTGCAGCTCTGAAAGCAATCTTGATTGACAAGTTGCTGGTATTGACAGCTGATAAGGTTTCTCAGGGTGTGAAGGATTATCTGGGAACTGAAGTGATTGCTAAGGGAGCTAAGTTTACTAAATACGATTTGGAATCATTGGATTATACTGTAATTCAGTTGAGCAAGTGGACTGCTGATGCTCATAAGAATGATATGATTCGTGATCTTATCGTAAACTATCTGAAGAAGTACAAGGAACTGGATGCTGAATTGAAACGTAAGAAGTTTGCGTTGACAATCGGTGATGAGTTGCCTTCAGGTATTATTCAGATGGCGAAGGTTTACATTGCTAAGAAACGTAAGATTGGTGTGGGTGATAAGATGGCCGGTCGTCACGGTAACAAGGGTATCGTTTCACGCGTGGTTCGTCAGGAAGATATGCCGTTCTTGGCTGACGGTACACCGGTTGATATCGTATTGAACCCGTTGGGTGTGCCTTCTCGTATGAACATCGGTCAGATTTTCGAAGCCGTACTGGGACGCGCTGGAAAAGAATTGGGTGTGAAGTTTGCGACTCCGATTTTCGATGGTGCTACTTTGGATGACTTGGATGAATGGACTGACAAAGCTGGTCTGCCACGCTATTGTAAGACTTACTTGTATGATGGTGGTACAGGTGATCAGTTTGACCAGCCGGCTACAGTCGGTGTGACTTACATGTTGAAACTGGGTCACATGGTTGAAGACAAAATGCATGCCCGTTCAATCGGTCCGTACTCATTGATTACTCAACAGCCACTTGGTGGTAAGGCTCAGTTCGGTGGTCAGCGTTTCGGAGAAATGGAGGTTTGGGCAATCGAAGCATTCGGTGCTGCTCATGTACTTCAGGAAATCTTGACTATCAAGTCTGATGATGTAGTAGGACGTTCTAAGGCATACGAAGCAATTGTGAAAGGTGAACCTATGCCGACTCCGGGTATTCCTGAATCTCTCAACGTATTGTTGCATGAACTTAGAGGTTTGTGCTTGAGCATTACGCTGGAATAACTTTTTCAAATGAAGAATGGAAAAGATAACTTCCATTCTTCATGATTAAATTCTTCATTATCATAAAATAAAAAGTATGGCTTTTAGAAAAGATACTAAGATAAAAAGTAATTTCTCAAAGATTACGATCGGTCTGGCATCACCCGAAGAGATTCTGGAAAATTCTTATGGTGAGGTTCTGAAACCGGAAACCATCAACTATCGTACTTATAAACCGGAACGTGACGGTTTGTTCTGCGAACGTATCTTCGGTCCGGTGAAAGACTACGAATGTCATTGCGGTAAGTACAAACGTATTCGCTACAAAGGCATTGTCTGCGACCGATGCGGTGTGGAAGTAACAGAAAAGAAAGTACGTCGTGAGCGTAGTGGTCACATTCAGTTGGTGGTACCTGTAGCTCATATTTGGTATTTCCGTTCATTGCCTAATAAGATTGGTTATTTGCTGGGATTGCCGACAAAGAAGCTGGATGCTATCATTTATTATGAACGTTATGTAGTTATCCAGCCGGGTGTGAAGGCTGAAGATGGTATCAGTAAATATGACTTGTTGTCTGAAGAAGAGTACCTGGATATTATGGAAACTCTTCCGAAAGAAAATCAATACCTGGAAGACAGCGATCCGAATAAGTTCATCGCCAAGATGGGTGCTGAAGCAATCTATGATTTGCTGGTAGGAATTGATTTGGATGCTCTGTCATACGAACTGCGTCATAAGGCAAACAATGATTCTTCACAGCAGCGTAAGAACGAAGCCTTGAAGCGCTTGCAGGTAGTAGAATCTTTCCGTGCATCTCGTGGCCGCAACAAACCGGAATGGATGATTGTACGTATCGTACCGGTTATTCCGCCTGAATTGCGTCCGTTGGTTCCGCTGGATGGTGGTCGCTTTGCTACTTCAGACTTGAACGATTTGTATCGTCGTGTGATTATCCGTAACAACCGTTTGAAACGTCTGATTGAAATCAAGGCTCCGGAAGTAATCTTACGTAATGAGAAACGTATGCTTCAGGAAGCTGTCGATTCATTGTTCGACAACTCTCGTAAGTCGAGTGCAGTGAAGACAGATGCCAACCGTCCGTTGAAATCTTTGTCAGACAGCTTGAAAGGTAAGCAAGGACGTTTCCGTCAGAACTTGTTGGGTAAACGTGTGGACTACTCTGCTCGTTCTGTAATCGTTGTAGGTCCGGAATTGAAGATGGGTGAATGTGGTATTCCTAAGTTGATGGCTGCAGAATTGTACAAACCGTTCATCATCCGTAAGTTGATTGAACGTGGTATTGTGAAGACAGTGAAATCAGCGAAGAAGATTGTAGACCGCAAGGAATCTGTTATCTGGGATATCCTGGAACATGTAATGAAGGGACATCCGGTATTGCTGAACCGTGCTCCGACACTTCACCGCTTGGGTATCCAGGCTTTCCAACCGAAGATGATTGAAGGAAAAGCTATTCAGTTGCACCCGTTGGCTTGTACCGCGTTCAACGCTGACTTTGATGGTGACCAGATGGCCGTACACTTGCCTTTGAGTAACGAAGCTGTACTGGAAGCTCAGATGTTGATGCTTCAGTCACACAATATTTTGAACCCTGCCAATGGTGCGCCTATCACTGTGCCTGCACAGGATATGGTATTGGGATTGTATTACATCACCAAATTACGTAAGGGTGCCAAAGGTGAAGGTTTGATTTTCTATGGACCGGAAGAAGCAATGATTGCTTACAATGAAGGTAAGGTAGACATTCACGCTATTATCAGCGTAGTGGCTAATGACCTTGATGAAAACGGCAATATTGTGAAGAAGCTGATTAAGGAAACTTCTGTAGGTCGTGTCATTGTAAATGAACTGGTTCCAGATGAATGTGGTTATTTGAATACCGTTATTTCTAAGAAGTCTCTGCGTGACATCATCAGCGACGTTATTAAAGCTGTCGGTGTGGCTCGTGCTTGCGAATTTTTGGATGGTATCAAGAACTTAGGTTATAAGAAAGCATTCGAAGGTGGTCTGTCATTCAACTTGGGTGATATCATTATCCCGAAGGAGAAGGAAGAACTGGTAAAACGTGGTAACGAAGAAATCGAACAGATTATGATGAACTATAACATGGGATTCATCACCGATAACGAACGTTACAACCAGGTAATTGATACTTGGACTCACGTAAACAGTGACTTGTCAGACATTCTATATAAGACTATTAAGAACGACGACCAAGGATTTAACTCTGTATTTATGATGTTGGATTCTGGTGCCCGTGGTTCTAAGGAACAGATCCGTCAGTTGTCTGGTATGCGTGGTTTGATGGCTAAACCGCAGAAAGCTGGTGCTGAGGGTGCACAGATTATTGAAAACCCGATTCTTTCTAACTTTAAGGAAGGTCTTTCGGTGTTGGAATACTTTATCTCTACCCACGGTGCTCGTAAGGGTCTTGCCGATACCGCGTTGAAGACTGCCGATGCCGGATACTTGACTCGTCGTTTGGTTGACGTTTCTCATGACGTGATTATCAACGAAGAAGACTGTGGTACATTGCGTGGTCTGGTTTGTACAGCATTGAAGAACAACGATGAAGTTATCGCTACTTTGTACGAACGTATTCTGGGTCGTGTATCTGTTCATGATATTATCCACCCGACAACTGGTAAGCTGATTGTAGCTGCTGGTGAAGAAATCACAGAAGACATTGCGGAAGAAATCGAAAAATCTCCGATTGAAAGCGTAGAAATCCGTTCTGTATTGACTTGTGAATCTAAGAAGGGTGTATGTGCGAAATGTTACGGACGTAACTTGGCTACCAGCCGTATGGTACAGAAAGGTGAAGCTGTCGGCGTAATCGCTGCTCAGTCAATCGGTGAACCGGGTACTCAGTTGACTCTGCGTACATTCCACGCCGGAGGTATCGCAGGTAATATGGCTGCCAATGCAAGTATCGTAGCTAAGAATGATGCTCGTTTGGAATTCGAAGAATTGCGTACGGTTGATGCTGTAGAAGAAACTGGTGAACCAGTGAAGATTGTTGTAGGTCGTCTGGCCGAAGTTCGCTTTGTGGATGTACATACAGGTATCATCCTTTCTACTCACAACGTTCCTTACGGTTCTAAACTGTATGCTTCAGACGGTGAGGTGGTAGAAAAGGGTAAGCTGATTGCTAAGTGGGACCCGTTCAACGCCGTTATCGTAACAGAAGCTGCTGGTAAGATTGACTTTGAATCAGTAATTGAAAACGTAACCTATAAGGTAGAATCTGATGAAGCTACAGGTTTGCGTGAAATCATTATTACTGAATCTAAGGATAAGACGAAGATTCCGTCATTGCACATCTTGGATGAGAACGGTGGAATTATCCGTACATACAACTTGCCGGTAGGTGGTCACGTAGTAGTAGAAGACAAACAAACCGTGAAGTCGGGTGATATTCTGGTGAAAATTCCGCGTGCCGTAGGTAAGGCGGGTGATATCACCGGTGGTCTTCCACGTGTAACTGAGCTGTTCGAAGCTCGTAATCCGTCTAATCCGGCTGTCGTTTCTGAAATCGATGGTGAAATTACGATGGGTAAGATTAAACGTGGTAACCGTGAAATCATCGTTACATCGAAGACTGGTGACGTTCGTAAGTACTTGGTTGCTTTGTCTAAGCAGATTCTGGTTCAGGAAAACGACTATGTACGTGCCGGAACTCCGTTGTCTGACGGTGCTATTACTCCTGCCGACATCTTGGCCATCAAAGGTCCTACAGCCGTTCAGGAATATATCGTAAATGAAATCCAGGACGTTTACCGTCTGCAGGGTGTGAAGATTAACGATAAGCACTTCGAAATCATCGTTCGTCAGATGATGCGTAAGGTACAGATTGACGAACCGGGTGATACTCGCTTCTTGGAACAGCAGGTTGTAGACCGCATTGAATTCAATGAGGAAAACGACCGTATCTGGGGTAAGAAAGTGGTTGTAGACGCTGGTGATTCTCAGAACTTGCAGCCGGGACAGATTGTTACAGCTCGTAAGCTCCGTGATGAAAACAGTATGCTGAAACGCCGTGACTTGAAACTGGTTGAAGTACGTGATGCTGTTCCTGCTACTTCTACTCAGATTCTGCAGGGTATTACACGTGCTGCATTGCAGACATCAAGCTTCATGTCAGCTGCATCATTCCAGGAAACTACCAAGGTATTGAACGAAGCTGCTATCAACGGTAAGGTTGATAAACTGGAAGGTATGAAAGAGAACGTAATCTGCGGTCACTTGATTCCTGCTGGTACAGGTCAGCGTGAGTTTGAAAAGATTGTGGTAGGTTCTAAAGAAGAATACGATCGCATCTTGGCTAACAAGAAGAATGTATTAGATTACAGTGGAGTTGAATAATCTCAATTACTATCATAAAAAGAGCCGTCTCATTTGAGGCGGCTTTTTTTATGTGCTTATTCGATGTAAGCAAGCATCGTATATTTAAAGTTTTTCGTTACTCTGATAATTGACTATTATAATTGTGTAGTACCTGTCATTTCCACATTATAGGAGGGGAAATAGTACTTTGCTGATGCGTAGCCCGGTTTTATTTCCTTTTCCAATATAGCAGGATGAAACGTCCTCCTGTGGCCATTAAGGCGAGGGAAAGTCCGGTATAAAAGACCGCAATAAAACTTTCCGGTAGCAGGCGTGCGGTACGGATAGTTATACCCAGTGCAATCATGAAAGCCATCATCAGCCAACCCTTCACGTCAAAAAACGAGAATGGACAGCGTTTGTTGGGACTACCGGCTGTGATACGCTGTGCATGCTTGCGGTAAAGCTTGTGGAAAATCATGCAGAAAAACAGCAGGAATATCAGACTGGCCTCGCAGACCTTGAGCAGCCAGTAGTGCGCGTCCGTTATCCAGCAGGAAATGCCGATACGGAGAATGTTGATACCGGCAACCAGCCATACGATTCCGGCCGTAAGCAGCAGCGTATTGGAAGATACTCCGTATTTCATATATTCTCAGCTTAGAACCACTTTATTTTCCGGAAAATAACAAAGGCCGTTGCCGAGAGGAAGATGGAGAAACATACAATCAAGGCAAAGGCGTGCGGCAGTCCTTCGATGTGAATATCTACGTTCATACCATAGAAACTGGCAATCAGTGTCGGTACCATCAGCACGATGGAAAGACTGGTCATGCGTTTCATGATGGTGTTCACATTGTTGGAGATGATGGAAGCAAAAGCATCCATGGTACCCGTAAGAATGTCGCTGTAGATGTTTACCTGATTGTGTGCCTGCTTCAGCTCGATGAGCACATCTTCTGTCAGTTCCGTATTCTGGTAGTCCTTCTCATTAAAGATATTCTGCAATTTGCCTATCATGACCTCGTTGCCACGGATAGACGTATTGAAATATACCAGACTCTTCTGCAGGTTCATCAGTCGGAGTAAGTCCTCGTTACGGATGCTACGTTCCAACTCCTTTTCCGCATTGTTTACTTCGTTGTTGATTTGTTTCAGGTATTTCAGGAACCATACAGCCGACGAGTAAATCAGTCGTAGAATCAGTTCGTATTTATTGGGTACGTTGATACCTTTACGCTGCGTATGTTCGATGAAATCCGGCAGCATCTCCGTAGAGTGATAGCACACCGAAATTACCAGTTCATTGTTCGTAATGATACCGATAGGCACCGTGGCATACGGCACTTTTGCATCAGGAGTCTGTACGGGAATACGCAGAATGGTCAGCAGCCAGTTACCTTCCGTATCCGTACGCGGACGTTCGTCGGTATCGGCAATGTCATTCAAAAAAGACTGGGGAACTTTTAATTGTTCTTGCAGGAAGTGGAAGTCCGCGGCATCCGGACATTCAATGTTAATCCAGCAGTTAGGTTGCCAGTTGGCTTTCTCTACAAAGCCAGCTTCACAAAAAAGATACTTTCTCATCTGTCTGCTCCTTTCCTTCATTTTAAGCCCGGAGGAGCATCTTCAGAGTAAAAGACAGGATTACTCACGACACCCCTTCAGGAAGTGGTTAAAATAATTGTAATACGTTCGCGAGTAATAATCGTCCATATTAGTTCGTTTTAGGGTATAAAAAAAGTTCGTTTATTCAAACGAACTCTCAAGCTCTTCAGGTTGGACTTGAACCAACGACCCTCTGATTAACAGTCAGATGCTCTAACCGACTGAGCTACTGAAGAAGGTTTTCCTTTAATTGCGATGCAAAGGTAGTAGGATATTTTGAATTATGCAATATCTTTGCAAAAAAAATGAAGTAAAATGGATAAAATTATAGGAATGGGCAATGCATTGGTCGATGTACTGGTAAGAATTGATGACGATTCTTTGCTGGAAAAGCTACATTTGCCCAAAGGAAGCATGCAGTTGATACAAGAAGACACCTTGTCTGAAATACGTAAATATACCTCAGGGATGAAAATTCATCGCTCTACCGGTGGTTCGGCCGGCAATACGGTCTGTGCACTGGCCGCATTGGGAGCCAATCCCGGATTTATCGGAAAGGTAGGTCAGGACGAGACGGGAACTTTCTTTGGCGATACCCTCCGTCAGCGTGGGGTAAATGCCTTGCTGGCCACTTGCGATTTGCCGTCGGGCATTGCGTCGACTTTCATTTCTACCGATGGAGAGCGTACGTTCGGTACTTATCTGGGAGCAGCTGCCACACTGAGAGCAGAAGACTTGTCGCGTAAAATGTTTGCCGGATATAATTATCTCTATATTGAAGGCTATCTTTTGCAAGACCATGACCTGATGCTACGTGCCGTACAGCTGGCCAAGGAAGAAGGACTTCAGGTTTGTCTCGACATGGCAAGCTACAATGTGGTGGAAGCCGAACGTGACTTCTTCGACCAGTTGATTGTGAAATATGTGGACATCGTGTTTGCCAATGAGAGCGAAGCACTGGCCTATACGGGAAAAGCCCCTCATGAAGCTCTGGAAGAAATTGCGTCCAAATGCAGCATTGCCGTGGTGAAAACCGGAAAAGAAGGTTCCCTCGTGAAGAAAGGAACAGAAGTCATTCAATTGCTTTCTTGTCCGGTAGATAATGTGCTGGACACCACCGGTGCAGGCGATTTCTATGCCGCCGGTTTCATGTACGGCCTGACGTGCGGTTATTCGCTGGAGAAATGCGTGCAAATCAGCACTATTCTGGCTACAGCCGTCATTCAGGAAGTTGGTACCACCTTACCTGCCAAGAAATGGGACGAAATTAAGTTAAATATTGAATCACTTCTGCAAGTCTAACCGGAATAATGTGTTTATTTGCAAGGAAGAACAATTTTGTAAACAGACTATATATGAATGCAAGAAAAATGCTGGCCGGAGCCTTTATCGTGATGTTGGGGATGGGCATGACCAGCTTCAAGGAAGACGACCGTAATTTTCAGATATCAAAGAATCTGGACATATTCAACTCCATTTTCAAGGAATTGGATATGTTTTATGTAGATACCGTGAATGCCGAAAAAATGATTCAGACCGGAGTGGAAGGCATGCTTTCACTGACCGACCCTTATACGGAGTACTATCCGGAAGAAGAGGTGAGCAGTCTCAAGGAAATGACTACCGGAAAATACGGCGGTATCGGTGCGGCCATCCGCTATTATGAGGCCAAAGACCGTATTGCAGTGGTAGAACCTACCGAAGGCATGCCGGCAGCCGAAGCCGGAGTCAAGGCAGGCGACATCATTCTCTCGGTAGGAGGAAAGGAAATGGTACGTGGCGACATGAAGCCCCAGGAATTTTCGTCCAAGGTCAGCGAAGCGCTGCGTGGAGAACCGGGCACGTCGTTCGTGTTGAAAGTGCTGCGTCCGCTCAAGAACGACAGTACGGTGATGGAATTTAAAATCACCCGTAAGAACATCCGTACCAATCCGGTGCCCTATTACGGCATGGTGAAAGACAGCATCGGCTATTTGGCTTTGTCCAGCTTTACGGAAAATTCTGCCAAGGATTTCAAAAAAGCTTTCATCGAACTGAAACAGAAAGGTGCCAAGTCGCTGATCATCGACTTGCGTGACAATGGAGGAGGTTCCTTGTCGGAAGCGGTAGACATTGTCAATCTTTATGTGCCGAAGGGACAGGAAATTGTGATGACAAAAGGGAAGGTACGTCAGGCACAAGGTTCTTATAAAACCCAGAATGAACCGGTCGATACACAGATTCCGCTGGCAGTACTCGTGAACGGTGCCACGGCTTCGGCTTCTGAAATCGTGAGTGGTTCGTTGCAGGACTTGGACCGTGCGGTAGTCATCGGTTCGCGCACTTTCGGAAAAGGGCTGGTGCAGACCATTCGTCCGTTGCCCTACAACGGCACGCTGAAAGTGACCACTTCCAAATACTATATTCCCAGCGGACGTTGTATCCAGGCTATCGACTATGCCAAGAAGAATGCCGACGGTTCAGTAGCCCGTACACCCGACAGTCTGACCACCGTATTTCATACGGCTGCCGGACGTGAGGTGCGTGATGGAGGAGGTATTCGTCCGGACATTGAAGTGAAGGGAGACAAGATTCCGAACATCGTGTTCTACCTGATGAACGACGACCTGATTTTCGATTACGCTACCCAATATTGCTGGAATCATCCTACATTGGCTTCGGTAGACGACTTCAAACTGACCGATGCCGATTATGAGGCTTTCAAGAAACTGGTGAAGTCGCGTAACTTTACTTACGACCGCCAGAGTGAGAAGATGTTGAAAAGCCTGAAAGAAATTGCCGAGTTTGAGGGTTATATGACCGAGGCAGCAGAGGAATTCAAGGCGCTGGAAAAGAAGCTCAACCATAACCTGGACCGCGACTTGGACTATTTTGCCAAACCGATTAAGGAATATATCTCACAGGAAATCGTGACCCGCTATTTTTATCAGCGTGGTGCTGCGATGGAACGGTTGAAAGATGATACTGATTTGGAAGAAGCCATCAAGGTATTGCAGAATCCTGTCCGTTACCGGGAGATTCTTTCGGCACCGGTAAAGAAAGACGAACCTGTCAAGAAGGAGAAGGAAGAAACGAAGAAATAAGGCCTCAGAGAGGCTTCTGGAGGGCTTTTTGATAAGGTCCGGAAAACGCAAGTACGTTTTGTTTCAAACGCAAGTGCATTTGAAGTGAAACGTACTTGCGTTTTTAGTAAAATGTACTTGCGTTTTGGGGAAAACGCAAAGGCGTTTGATATGAAACACTTTGGTGTTTTGAAATTTATCACTATATTAGTGAAAAGAAATATTAAGGACTTAAAATGCAGCGATTTATGGCGAAGGCAAAGGTTATATGTATTTTGAGCCATAAGGGAGCTATGCAATAAGTTACTAAAGGGAAAAATAATGAATAATCATGGAAACTAAAATCAAGGATAAAATAGAATATACCGTGATTTGCATATCGGAGTTTGCTAAGAAACATCAGCTTACGCTACCGCAAGCGTTCAATTATCTCAAACGCTGGGAGGGCATAGATTTTCTTGATAAAGGATATGATGTAGAACATCTGTTTTCAATTGAAGATGCAGTCGATGACTTAACAGACTATTGTAAAAGACAGGGAGGGCAGTTGGCATGATACTCTATCACGGCTCGAATCAGGATATAAAGGAAATAGACCTGACAAAGACACGTCCTAACAAGGATTTCGGACAGGGCTTTTATCTGACAGCGGATAAGGAACAAGCTATGCAGATGGCTAAGCAGAAAGTGGTACAATCAGGTGGAACACCGACGGTAAACGTGTATGAGTTTGATGAGAACCACCTGTCTGACAACGAACTGAATATAAAGATATTTGAAGGCTATACTGAAGAGTGGGCAAGATTCATCTTAGCTAACCGAAACCGGGAAAGTAAGACAAAGATACATGACTTCGACATCGTGATAGGGGCTATCGCTGATGATAAAGTCGGGGTACAATTATTTAGATATATGAAGAAATATATCGATTTGCCTACCTTAGTGAAGAACTTGCAGTTTGTACGACTAACTACCCAGTATTATTTTGGAACGGAACGGGCAATCAAATTATTGAAGAAGCTATGACAGACGATGAACAATTTATGATAGAGTGCATTACCACCGAACTGACGGAGTATGTGATGCGTGATTACCATATTGGTATGAAAGAGGCTCTGGATATGGTTTATAATTCGGAAACCTATTCTAAGCTAATCGATATGAACAGTGGACTATATTATCAGAGTCCACTGCTGGTGTATGATGTCTTTAAGGAAGAGCAAACCACTAACAGAAAAGAGGGTTAAATGATGGCAAGTGAAGTAGCATGGCGCATGGATTAGACAACTGACTTGACAGTCTGATGAGCTCTAGTCGTTACTTACAATCATAAGCCAGAACAGCTTTAAATAAAGAAATAGTTATTCATTGTAATTTTGTGATAAACCAGAGTTTTCATGCGCACCTGCAAACGTTGGTAATCCGTAAAAGTATAACTGTGAAAGATGAATAATATCATTATAGAGATTGTAAAATGTAAAATTATGAAACTGATAAATCGGGAAACTATATTTTTATGTAGTTTTTTTATTGTATTATATCTTATAAGTTCATGTGAACAGGTAAAGCCTTTAAAAAATACAACTGACTGTGATAATATGAACTTAAAGAGTAATGTATGCTTAGTCATACAAGAAAATTTCGATGTGCAGGATGGTAAAGAAACAAACTCCAATACTATCATTCTAAAGTTTAATCATCTTAAAAATTTACTAAAGAAAATCAAAGGGAAAGAAATTACTAGTTATTCATATGACGATTCAGGTAGGTTAATTGTAGAGAAACATTCTAAAGATATAATAACATTGTCTGGAGAAACTGATTTTATTAATCTCTCAGACTATAAAAAATACTATTATAAAGGTGATAATGTTTTCCCTTTTAAAATAGAAGAATATTATGGCAATGAAAATAATCTTAATGCAACGACTTTTATAGAAAGAGATAAATATAATTATAAGACTAAAACAATAAAAGTCGAATATAAAAGGGAACCTATTTCTAACGAAGCAATCAATGATACGACAATAATATCGTTCAAAAACAATGGAAATAATATATATACTGAAATTGAAATAAAACAAGGAAAAAGGATTTTATTAGAAAAATATCAAATCAATAAACATGGGCAGATTACATCTAAGCATATCAAAGATTTAAATGTAATAGTAGATACCATACCAACGTATATCTTAGAAGACATAAAAACATGGCAACAAAAGAAATCTTATAACTATGTAAAATACGATGATAATCTTTTGACGACTTATGAAAGGAATGAGAGCGGAGATATAGTTCATACGTTAGAGACAGATAGTACAGAAAATAAACAACATGAAACTTATGCTCAATATATATATGATGAAAGAGGGAATTGGATTAAAAGAAAAATATTCAATAGTTTACATGAACTTATCGCTATAGCTACAAGAAGAATTGAGTATTATCCTCAAAATGAAAACGGAGAAATTGATTTTAGTTTTGAATATGAAACAACGCCTTTAGAGAAAGCATTTGAAAGAGAGCAAAAATTCAAGCAAAAAAAAGAACTTTATTTAAATGATAACTTCGTATTACAACAATTTTATGAAAAGATGAAAGAATATCCAGACTATAAAGTTATAGGAAATCCCAAAATAACTTATAATGAAGGATGTACATATAATATTAATTTTAATGCTACCCATTATTTAGGTGGGTACCCCAATGGATATCCTTCAAAAGAAAATATAACAGTTCAGATAGTTTTAGACTTGGAAACAGAAACATATACTTTTACAGCAATAAAAGGACAATTATATTAAGAAAAAGTCTCTGGTGAGATGATTTTCGTGGGCTTCGTGTATTTAAGGGGAACTCAAAAGAAAATAAGTACTTTATAGCATATTTTACTCTTATTCTGCATAAAACAAAACCGTCTGCATGCCTTGGAAAAAATCAAGATCCATGCAGACGGTTTTGTATATCTGAGCCAGAGAATCAGTCTTTATAATCTCCGTTTGCCTTAATCAGCTCAATCAGTTTTTCTACAGCCTGTTCTTCCGGAATGTTCTTTTCAATACATTCCTTCTTTTTGTACAGACTGATTTTGCCTCTTCCGGCACCTACATAGCCATAGTCGGCATCGGCCATTTCACCCGGGCCATTGACGATACAGCCCATGATACCGATTTTCAGTCCCTTGAGGTGAGCCGTAGCAGCCTTGATGCGGGCAATGGTTGATTCTAAGTCGTACAATGTACGTCCGCAGCCCGGGCAAGAGATGTATTCGGTTTTGGAAGTGCGGATACGTCCTGCCTGCAGGATACCGAAGGCGGTTTCGTCCACTTTCAGGTTACTGATTTGGTTGCCGTGGTTGTAGAGCAGGATACCGTCGCACAGACCGTCGATAATCAGGGCACCCATGTCGGCAGCCGACTTGATTTGCAAATCCTCTGTTTCGGTTTCCTGATAAAGCTGGAAGAATACTAGCGGGTTTTTCAGTCCCTGGTTCATCAGCTGGTGTGCCAATGCACGGAACTCGCCTAAGCGGTTGTAGTGGTTGCTTTGAGCCACGATAACCACTTCCGGATGCAGACGCAGGCAAGCCATTACCTCTTCATTCAGTCCTAAATAAGAAGTAAAGAGGAACTTCATTTTTGCCGGATGGTGATGCAGCTCAATCAACTGCTGGTAGTTGAAAGCCGGATAGGTGTGCTCGCTGCCGTCCCATGCGCAGGCATCCACGATGTAACCGATGTCCGCTCTGCGATTTTCGGGCAAGCGTTGGCCGCAGTACAGGTAGTCGGGCTTGAACTGTTCGCTTACTTCCAGGTCGTTGTTCAGACGGGCTGAGATGACTACCGGAAGCTGGTCGCCTCCGATGTTACCTACGGCCACGGTTTCTCTTCGGCTGGGGTGCGTGTAGTTGAATTCCGGAGCTTCGGTAGCTGGAATATAGGGATGTCCTTCGCGTTTCAATACATAATCTACCAGTTTGCGGGCTACGGGAATTTCGGCTTCAGGCGCTTCACTCAGTGATACGCGGATGGTGTCACCCAGTCCGTCGCACAGCAGGGCACCGATACCCAAGGCTGATTTGATACGGCCGTCTTCTCCGTCGCCGGCTTCTGTCACTCCTAAGTGGAGCGGGAAAGCCATGTTTTCTTTTTCCATCTGTTCTACCAGCAGGCGGACGGTGCGTACCATGATGACCGTATTGGAAGCCTTGATAGAGATGACCACGTTCATGAAATTCTGTTCCACACAGATGCGCAGGAACTCCATACACGATTCTACCATGCCTTCCGGGGTATCTCCGTAGCGCGACATGATGCGGTCGGACAGCGAACCGTGGTTCACTCCGATGCGGATGGCTGTGTGGTTTTCCTTACAGATGTTCAGAAAGGGGATGAAGCGGTCGCGTATCTTCTGGATTTCTTTTGCATACTCTTCATCCGTATACTCCAGTTGCTTGAAGGTGCGGGCAGCATCTACGTAGTTGCCCGGGTTGATACGTACCTTCTCAGCGTACAAGGCCGCAACCTCAGCTACTTTCGGATTGAAATGTACATCGGCCACTAATGGAGTCTGGTATCCCTGGGCACGCAGAGAGGCATTGATATGCTGCAGGTTCTCTGCTTCACGTACTCCTTGAGTGGTGAGACGTACGTATTCTCCTCCCGCCTCAATGATACGCTTGGCCTGTTCCACACAAGCTTCAGTGTCCATGGTGACGGTATTCGTCATACTCTGTATACGGATAGGATAAGCGCCACCCATAGGAGTGGCGCCTACATATACCTCGTTCGCCTGTCGGCGAGAATAGTTGAAGTAATTCATTCAGTTAGTTTGTCTTATAAGCGTATTTGACTTCTTTCAGCTCTTCGTTGGCTTTTACGATTTTGTTTTTCAAACTTTCCTTGTAAGCTGCAAACTTTTGAGCCAGTTCTGCATCGCTCAGGGCCAGCATCTGTACGGCCAGGATAGCAGCATTCATGGCACCGTTGATGGCTACTGTAGCCACAGGTATTCCGGGAGGCATCTGGATGATAGAGTAGAGTGCGTCTACACCGTCGAGTACAGAACCTTTTACAGGTACTCCGATAACCGGAAGGGTGGTGTTGGCTGCAATTACTCCCGGCAGTGCAGCAGCCATTCCGGCAGCCGCGATGATTACCTTGATGCCACGTCCGGCTGCTTCTTTCGCAAACGTCTCTACTTCAGCAGGAGTGCGGTGAGCCGACAGGGCATTCATTTCAAACGGGACTTGCATTTCATCGAGCAGCTTGGCGGCCTTTTCCATTACCGGAAGGTCAGAAGTACTGCCCATAATGATACTTACAATTGGTTTCATTCGTTGTTTTTATTTTAGTTATTCGTTAATAATCTCTTTGTAGCCTGCAGCGTCCAGCAAATCGTCCAGTTCGCTGGCATCGGTAGGTTTCAGCTTGATAATCCAGCCTTCGCCGTAAGGATCCTGGTTTACCAGTTCCGGATGTTCTTCCAGTTGCGGGTTGACTTCCAGAATCTCGCCTCCGATGGGGAGGAACAGGTCTGAAACTGTTTTCACTACCTCGATGGTACCGAATACTTCGCCTTTATCCAGCGTTTCACCTTCTGTGGTTACGTCGATGAAAACGATGTCGCCCAGCTGTTGCTGTGCATAGTCTGTGATACCTACATAGGCAGTGTCGCCTTCCAAACGAATCCATTCGTGTTCGTTGGTGTACTTGATGTTAGTCGGGAATTCCATATTGAATAAATTTAAAGTTTAAGATAATCAGTTTTCAAATAAACAAAATTCCCGTGATACCACAAAATAAACCGACGAAAAACCCGCCTGTCACTTCATTTAAAGTATGTTGCTTGACGATGATACGGGCTGAACCTAACATGCCGGCAAGCAGGATGAAGAAGCAGAGCCATTCCACCGGATTGAACTGGAAGATGAAGCTGTAGGACAGTAATCCGCCCACCATCATGCCGCTGCTGGCCATGTGGGTGCTGATTTTCCAGCGTGTGTTGATGACTGTGCAGATGACCATGCAAATCAGTGTGGCCACGATGATGCCGCTCATGTAGCGCGGCAGGTGTATGCGGTACATGGTCAGCAGGCAGGCCATGTAGCTCAATATGGTCATTCCGTAAGGGATAAAACGCTTTTCGCGGTGTCCCAGTTCGTGGAGTGTCCAGCCGTTGATTTTCTGAAACAGATAGATGCCCAGCATCGGTAGCAGGATGGTGAAGCAATACACCAGCCCTAAAACCGTCAGTTTGTACTGCAGGGGCATGATGTTCAGATAAGTAAAGAAAAAAAGCAGGCAGAATGCCACAAACGGTACCATGAACGGCGTAAAGATGAGCGATACGATGCGGGCAGTCATAAACAGGGCATCGCGGGGTTCCCCAGCATGGTGGGGAGCGGGTTCATGATAAGTCAGTTCATCGGGGATACTGGTTTCTTCCATATCAATATGTTATCTTCTTAATCTTGCTACGGGGATATTCAACTGCTGGCGGTACTTGGCCACAGTGCGGCGGGCAATGGGGTATCCTTTTTCCTTCAGCATATCGGCCAGCTCATCGTCAGTGTAAGGCTTTTCCTTGTTCTCACTGGCCACGCATTCTTTCAGGATGCGCTTGATTTCACGGACGGACAGTTCTTCACCGTTTTCAGTCGTGTAGCCATCGCTGAAGAAGAATTTCAACGGGTAAATGCCGTAGTTGGTCTGTACATATTTGCTGTTGCTCACACGGGAAATGGTGGAGATGTCCAGCTTTGTACGTTCAGCCACGTCTTTCAGAATCATCGGACGAAGCAGAGACTCGTCCCCTTCTTCGAAGAACGGGCGTTGCAAGTCGATGATGGCCTGCATGGTGCTGAGCAGCGTTTGCTGGCGTTGTTTCACGGCGTTGATGAATCCTTGTGCCGCATCTACCTTCTGCTTGAGGAATATCAGGGCATCTTTTGATTCTTTGCTCTGGTTCTGCTTGTTGCGGGTGTGTTCGTCCAGCAGCTCGGTAAATTCCCGGCTCAGCCTCAGTTCCGGCACGTTCCGGTTGTTGAGGCTGAGGTTAATCGTGCCGTCGTCTTCCGTCTCTACCAGAAAATCAGGGATAATCTGTTGCAGGTTTTTCCCGATGGCTTCTCCCATGGAACTTCCCGGACGCGGATTCAGCTTGGTCAGTTCGGCGGCAGCCGCATTATATTGTTCTTCTGTAATATTCAGTTTCTGAATAATCTTGTCTTTATTTTTGCGGGTGAAGTCCTCACAGCACTTTCCGATGATGTCCAGCTCAATCTGCTTGAGCGGAGAATCTTCTTTCCGGCGAATCTGGATGAGCAGACACTCTTGCAGACTTCTGGCACCGATGCCGGCAGGGTCAAAGTCCTGAATCACTGAGAGCACATGCTCCAGCTCTTCTGCGGAAGTGTAGACTCCCTGGTAAATAGCCAGTTCATCGAGAATCGTTTCAGTGGATTTACGCAGCAGTCCGTCGTCGTCGAGAGAGCCGATAAGGTATTCACCTAATTGCTTCTGTTCCGGAGTGAGGTGTTGCATGTCGAGCTGTTCTTTCAGCGTTTCGTAGAAAGATACGTTGTCTGAGAAAGGAATGTCTTCCGCCCGGTCTTCTTTGGAGCGGTTGTTCTCCTGCAATTTGTAATCCGGAATATCGTCTTCCGTGCGGTAATCACCCAGTTCGATGTCCTCACCTGAATCGGTATTAGGTTCTCCGTCTTGGTCAGTCGTATTGTACTCATCATTGAGGGCATCGGAAGCGTCGGAAGTTTCTTTTCCTTCTTCGAGTGCCGGATTATCCAGCAATTCAGCGTGAATCCGTTCTTCCAACTCCAGAGTCGGAAGTTCCAGCAACTTGACAGCCAGTATCTGTTGAGGAGACAGGGTCTGTACTTGTTGTTGTGCCTGTGTCTGTACCTGACGTGAACCTTGTACCATTTTTATTGTTGTCTTGAGTTAACAGCGTGCAAAAATAATAATTAAAATGAACTTCAAAGAAAAAGGCAAAATTTTTAATATTGGAAACTGCTGCCGCCTAAGAACTCTCGTAGCAGGGAAGTAGGGGGCAATTCCTTATCTTGTACGGAAACAAAATAGTTCAGGAAGCGGAGCAGACGGTGCGCTTCGGAGTATTCCGGACAACGGTTGGGCACCTTGCGCAAAACGGGTTCCACGTAGTCTTTTAATACAGCCAGTTCGAACAGCAGGGCCGAGTTGAACATGGCATCGGCATTTTCCTGATAGGGGAAAATCCATTTTTCTTCTCCGGCGCGGACACTTGGCCAGCGTGCGATGGTTTCCTCGGCCGAGTAGTTGCGGTACTTGTAATCGCGGATGATGCGTCGCAGCAGACGGTTGTCGGTTGTCGGGATGTAGTTGTGGTTGTCCAGCAGGATGGTAGTCAGTGCCGACACATATACTTTGTATTTGTTTTCGTTGGGTATGTGCGAAGTCAGTGCCGGATTAAGTGCATGGATACCTTCAATAATCAGTATCATGTGTTCATCTATCCGGAGTTTCTTACCGCTCATTTCTCTTTTTCCGGTGGTAAAGTTATAGCGTGGCAGTTCTACCTCTCCTCCGTTGAGCAAGGTGGTCAACTGTTCTTCGAAGAAGGGGAGGTCTACGGCATACAAGGATTCGAAGTCGTGTTTGCCGTTCTCATCCAGCGGGGTATCGTTCCGGTTGACGAAATAGTCATCCAGTGAAATGGGGTAGGGCTTCAGGCCATTGGTCATGAGCTGGATACTCAGTCGCTTGCTGAAAGTGGTTTTTCCGGAAGAGGACGGACCGGATATGAGTACGAGCTTTACCCGTTGCCCGTCTTGATTACGGTGGGTAATTTCATCCGCTATCTGGGCAATTTTCTTTTCCTGCAAGGCTTCCGATACGTTAATCAGGTCGGTGGCATGTCCGTGGTTGCAGGCCACATTTAAATCGCCCACCGTACTGATGCCCAAAATCTGGTTCCAGCGGTGATATTCCTGAAACACTTCCAGCATTTTTTCCTGCTTCACCACCTCTTCCAGTTTGGTCGGGTTTTCACGGCTGGGGATACGTAGCAACAGTCCGTCGTAGTATTTCACAATGTCGAACAGGCGGATGTATCCTGTACTCGGAACCAGGCTGCTATAGTAGCAGTCCACCGTGTCGCCCAATTGATAGTAGTAAGAATAAAGCTGACCGTAAGTGTCCAACAGTCGTGCCTTGTCCATCATTCCCCGTTTTTCGAACAGACGAACTACTTCTTCCGTGTGACTTTCAGTGCGTGTGTAGGGAATATCGGCCGCGATGATTTCCTGCATTTTCTGTTTGATGCGCTGCACGTCATCCAGTCCGATGGTACGGTCGATATGCAGTTTGCAGAAATATCCCTTTGAGATGGGATGTTCCAGTGAAATACTGCCTTGCGGATAGAGCTCTTCTACCGCTTTGACCAGGATGAAAAAGAGCGAACGGACATAAGTTCGCATACCGGAAGAGCTGGTAATGTCAAGAAATTCAATGTCTTTATTGTAGTACACCCGGAAGTCGAGACTCTCTACCTTATTGTTGACTTTGGCGCTGACCGGACCGTAGGGCATAGCCAGATTAAAACCGTTATAAATATCCAAAAGTGAGCTTCCCTCCGGGAATTCTCTTGTCGAATTATTATTTTTGCAATATATTTGTAGCATAAATGTAATATGTGTTACTAACCTTGTGAATAGGCAGTTAATTTACTCATTAAACAATTAAAAGCCTCTTTCCAACTTAACTAATTACAAATGGAATATTCTTTTTATGATTTTTTAGCGCTTCTTGGATCACTGGCGCTGTTCCTTTATGGAATGAAAATCATGAGTGAGGGACTTCAGAAGTTTGCGGGCGACCGCCTTCGTAGTATTTTAACCGCAATGACCACGAACCGTGTGACGGGGGTGCTGACAGGTATGTTGATTACCGCTCTGATTCAGTCCTCTTCTGCTACAACCGTGATGGTGGTCAGCTTTGTAAACGCCGGCTTGCTGACGCTTTCTCAGTCTATCGGGGTGATTATGGGAGCGAATATCGGAACCACGGTGACGGCGTGGATTATTTCAGCTCTCGGTTTTAAAGTAGATATATCTGCATTTTCTCTGCCGCTTCTGGCGATTGGTATTCCACTGCTTTTCTCTCAAAAAAGTTCACGTAAATCTGTCGGTGAGTTTATCTTCGGGTTTGCATTTCTGTTCATGGGATTGAATCTGCTGAAAAGCAATGCGCCTGATTTGAGTCATAATCCTGATATGCTGGCCTTTGTCCAGAATTATACGGACATGGGCTTTTTCTCTGTCCTGCTGTTCGTGTTGATTGGTACTGTGCTGACCATGATTGTGCAAGCTTCGGCGGCTACCATGGCCATTACGCTGATTATGTGTGCTAACGGATGGATTAGTTTTGAACTGGGAGCCGCTTTGGTATTAGGGGAAAATATCGGAACTACGATTACGGCTAACCTGGCTGCGTTGACTGCCAATACGCAGGCACGCCGTGCAGCTTTAGCGCATCTCATGTTTAATGTTTTCGGTGTGCTTTGGGTACTGATTTTGTTTGAGCCTTTCTTGTCGATGGTAGACTGGATTATTTCCGACTTTATGAACGTGAGCGAGGCAGACGGAGTGGCTGTATCTTTCAAGCTGTCAGCTTTCCATACTTGCTTTAATGTGTGCAATGTGCTGCTTCTGATATGGTTCGTACATTTTATCGAGAAAACGGTCTGCAAGATTATTCCTCAAAAGGAGCAGGAGGAAGAATACCGCTTGCAGTTCATTACGGGGGGCATGCTTTCTACGGCAGAGTTGTCTATCCTTCAGGCACGGAAAGAAATCAATCTGTTTGCTGAGCGTATACAGCGTATGTTCCGTATGGTACGTGACCTGTTGCATACGGAGAATGAAAATGATTTCAACAAGTTGTTCAGTCGGATTGAAAAGTATGAGAATATCAGTGACAACATGGAAGTGGAGATTGCCAATTATCTTACGCAGGTGTCGGAGGGCAGGTTAAGTTCCGAAAGCAAGCTGCAGATACGGGGGATGCTCCGCGAGGTGACGGAGATAGAAAGCATTGGCGACAGTTGCTATAATCTGGCCCGTACCATCAACCGGAAACGACGTGGAAATGAAGACTTCACGGGTGCGCAATATGAGCATATCTCACAGATGTTCCAACTGACGGACGATGCCCTGACACAGATGATTGCACTGGTGGAAGACATGCATCAGCAGGTGGATGTCAACAAGTCGTTCAATATCGAGATGGAAATCAACAACTATCGTAACCAGTTGAAGAACCAGAATGTGATTGACGTCAATGAAAAGAAATACGATTATCAGATGGGTGTACACTACATGGACATTATCGCCGAATGTGAGAAGTTAGGCGATTATGCGGTGAATGTGGTAGAGGCTCATCGGGATGTGAAGGAAAAGAAAGCCTGAAAATAAGTGGATATCACCATACAAATAAAGCTGTTCAAATCTTATTTTGAACAGCTTTATTTGTATGGTATAAGTTGAGTGCAAAAGGCTTTGAGTACTCCTTGAAGCAATGTCACTCAGTGATTTCTACTCGGTTTACTTTCTCCAGTAAGAATCGGTTTTGATTCCAGTGGAAAGGCTTGTATGCATTGTTCGTTTTAATCTTGTTTTGTTTGAAGATTAATCCGTCTACCGATTTGGCATATAGAATAGGTGCATCGAATGTATCAAATTCATTGTCTGTAATCTGGATGGCGCCTAGTCTTCCTCCGTGGAAATATTTTACTTGATGCTCCAAATCGGGAATTTCCGGATAAATGGAAATTACGGCGTTGGTAAATTGGAACATATTGGTCAGTGCATTGATGAACCGATTGTGACGGATAATTACTTCCCGGCAGGCACCGGTTTCATACCAGCCGTTGCAGTCACCACACAACAAAATAGCTGTTCCTGAAGTATGGTCAAACAGGTTGTTTTCTACGATTGTTTTTTTAGGTGTACTGAACAGAGAACCTCTGGCGCGGTTGTTGCGGATGGTATTACCGGCAAAATAAACCTCTGGTGTCCATGTCAGGTTTTCAATGCCGAAGTCAGTCTGTTCGTTTAAAGCTTCAGGAAGTGGCTGACTGAAACGGATGATAAACTCACGGGCGCCGTCTGCTGTCGGTTTGTCTGAGGCTGTAATGCGTTCAATACAATTCTTTCCATCTAGCAGTTCCATGGTTTGTGAACGAATGAACTGTACGCTGTCGCCTGGGAAGCCCCAGTCAAATCCCCAAGCTTGGTCGTGCATATAGCGGGCTTTGAGAGTATGAGTGTCAATTTGTTGGAGCACTTTCAAGTAGGTCCCGTGCACATTGATGGCATCGTCCATCATACCTTCATACAATCCGTTGACAGAGGTGATTTTTCCTTTACATTGAGAAAAATGGGTTGCATCGGCCTGAGTAGTGAAATAACGGGAGTCGTTTTCTCCTTTCAAACATACACCAAAACCATCCATCGTGATGTCATCACATAGTTGGGCTAACAGTCCCATGCCTTGTGCATAGTGTACCTTGACATTCTTTATTGTGGTTCGGGTATTATGTGACAGGAAGATACCGGGAGTCGGACGGTCCCATGAGCGCATGGCGACAATAGTCCCTGCCGGAAGTCGTTTGTCTTTCCATTTAGGAGCATATATCAAATTCTTTCCTACCAGGGAACAACCTTTGGTCGGACAGCCGAGGTCGCTGGTATTGTATACGATGTGTCGGCTGGCCTTTTCAAAAGCGATACCCGACATCGGGCGAAGTTTCCAACCTTCTCCCTTTATTTCGAAAACCGAGTCTTTTGTCAGGTGGTACTCTACCCATGGAGCAGGTTGAAAGGTGATTCCTTTTTCTCCTTCATTTTTTACAATTTCCACTTGAGCTATGTGGGGATTGGCAAAATCGATGCTGAAATTTTGTAGGGTACAGTCTGTACTTCTGAGAAGGGATACCGGAATCATTTGTCCATGGAAGATAAACTCTGCTCCGTTTCCTTCTATTGTCAGCGATTTCATATCCTCCAGTGCCAGACCTACTTTTTTAGGATTATCCTGGTCGTGGTTGGAGATGTAGTAAGTACGTTCTGCAGCTCCTTCAGGATAGAAATGATAGATCCCGCTTTGAAAGCGTAAGGTTACTGCTTCGCCTTCTTTTACTTCTTTTTTAATTTTTGCAAGTACCTTTTCCATTCGGGCAGACATGTTGCTCTTCTTTCCCGGTTGAATACCGAAATGAGCCATGTCATACACATGTTGTGCACATAGAGGAAGACATAATGCGGCAAACAATGCCAGGCATTCTAGTTTCATTTTCATAGTTTGTGAATTAAGTGTTTAGAAATGATGATTGATGACAAAGGTAAATGTTTTCTGCTTTTATTGTGAATTTTCGTGGGATAGTTTATTGGCATGGTGGGAAAGATATGAGTGATTTCTGTTATAGTTGATTGACTTTTAGGCTTGATAGAAGAGTGCATAAATAGTGATGGATAATAAATTATTTCACTAATTTCATTTGTAATACATGCTTGAAACAAAATAGAATAGTTAAATATTAAAATGTTTTAGAGTTATTATGGAAGTATTTGATTTTTTTCTATAAATTTGCGATGATTAAATATAAGTCTATTCTATTAATCTCAATTTTAGTATTATGAAAATGAGAAAAACAAACAATGTTAGCCGGCTGATGGTGTTAGCAAGTGCTTTGTATTGCGCATCTCTTCCAACATTTGCAACATCCACTGTACCGGAATCAATGGCTTCAGTTGTTCAACAAACAACCAAACTTAAGGGTGTTGTATTAGATGCAAAGACAGGTGAGCCGATTATCGGAGCGAATGTATTGATTAAAGGTACGGCTGTCGGTACAATCACTGATTTTGATGGAAATTATGAGTTTGAAGGTACGGTAGGTGCCAAACTGGTCATTTCTTTTGTGGGTTACAAATCTATTGAAGTGACAGCGACGGCTCATAACCAGACTATTAAATTGAGTGAAGATTCGGAAGCACTCGACGAAGTAGTAGTTGTGGGTTATGGTATGCAGCGTAAAAGCTCTATCACTGGTTCTATTTCTTCTGTTAAAGCGGATAAATTGAAAGACATTACTACACCGAGTGTAGCTAATATGCTGCAGGGTAAAATTGCTGGTGCGGTAGTAGTTCCTACTTCTGGTCGTCCGGGTGACGGAGTGAGCATCCGTGTGCGTGGTATTGGGTCTATCCGTGGTAATGTAGAGCCTTTGTGGGTAATTGATGGGGTTGTGGGAGCTTCTTCTGCCGATTTGAACCCCAATGATATTGAATCTATTTCTATTTTGAAGGACGGTTCGGCTACGGCCCTTTATGGTTCGCGTGGTGCTAACGGTGTCATTCAGGTGACTACCAAACGTGCCACTTCGGGCCCTTCACAAATTGATTTGTCTGTAAAGTTTGGTGTATCTCAGTTGCAGAAAGGTAATTTGGAGATGATGTCTGGTGCTGAATATTACGATTATGTGCGTACGGCTTACGAAAATGCTGGAACACTGGATGCACAGGGATGGTTACAGCCTTATCTGCGTAACCGAAACTTCGACTGGTGGGATTTGGCTACTCAGAATGCTTTGACGCAGAATTATAATATCGGCTACCGTTATGGTAATGAAAAGATTAAGGCATATTTGTCGGCCGATTATTATTCTGAAGAAGGTACCATCAAAGGATTCGATTACGATCGTTTCACCATCCGTTCGAATACTGATTATGTGGTTAATGACCGCTTGACTTTGAAATCTAAGATTTCTGCTAGCTACAAGGAAACTAACAATCAGGAATATTCTTTGGCACATACTAGCTATACGCCGTGGGATACTCCTTGGGATTCACAAGGAAACCTGAAGGATGGTACGCAGGGTGTGCCGACAGCCGCAGATGCTCCTACTGCTAACCCGGATGACTACTGGTATTCTGATGGAGGTTCCAACTTCTTATACGATAGAGCCTTGAACTGGGGAAAGACTCGTAGCAACGGTCTTGATTTGGGACTCGGTCTTGATTTTAAGATTATCGACGGATTGACTTTTGAATCAAATAACCGTGTTGGTTTCAGCAATAACTATTCTAATTCCTACGTGGATCCTAACAGTCGTTCGGGTGCGGGTACCAGTGGTTCTTATTACGACGGACAGTCAAATACCCGTTCTATTTACACCAGTCAGTTGCTTCGTTTTTTGAAGACTTTTGGCGAAAAACACGAAATCAATGCTTATTTGGGTTATGATTACGATGAATATCGTTACTGGGATCTTTCGGCTACGGCGTATAAGATTTTCCAGGGAGCCGAGATTATTAGTGCAGGTGCGGACGATCCTACTGCCAGTGGTACGAAATCAGAATCGAAGAATGCGGCTATTTATTTGAATGTCAACTATTCGTTCGACAGCAAATATTTGATTCAAGGCATGGTTCGTCGAGACGGTTCTTCTAAGTTCGGTAGTGACAAGCGTTGGGCTACATTCTGGTCTGTCGGTGCCGGATGGAATATGCACAAGGAAAAGTTCCTCAGCCAGGTAGAATGGATTAATGAGTTGAAGCCGCGTGTGTCATACGGTATCAGCGGTAACCAGCCGGGCGGTGCTTACGAGTGGGCTACTATTTTTGGCTATACTTCTCAGTATGCGAACGAAATCGCATTCTTGTCCAACTACCAGGGTAACCCTGACTTGTCTTGGGAGGAAACAGCTAACTTCGATGCTGGTATTGATATCCGTTTGTTTGACCGTGTGAACATCACTCTCGATTACTATTTGAAGAAAGTGAAGAACTTGATTTACCTGCGTCACTTGCCTGCTGTAACGGGCTTCAACCGTCAGACGGCTAACAACGGTAAGATGGAAAACTCTGGTGTGGAATTGACTATTACTCCTGAATTGATTAAGACCAAAGACTGGTATTGGGACATTAGCTTCAATATGGGTTATAACCGTAACGAGGTAACTTATCTGCCCGATGGTGATGACTTGACTATGCAGGCGGTTGCTGTAGGCTATCCATATATGAACTGGTATATGAAAGAATGGGCTGGAGTAGATACCATGACGGGTACACCGCTTTGGTTCAAGGTGGATCCTGATACTGGTGTGAAGACCGTAACAGGTAATTACAATGAAGCAACTAATGTGCTGCTTGATGCTTCGCCTACTCCGAAAGTGACTGGTGGCTTGAGTACTAATCTCAGTTGGAAGGGGTTGTCATTGAACGCTAATTTTACTTTCAGTGCTGGTGCCAAGATTTACAACAGTATGCGTGCCGGTGCTCTTGACCGTGATGCAGAACGTCCTTCGCAGCCAGCTATGAAATTGCCTGATGGATGGAGCCGGTGGGAAAAACCTGGTGACATCGCTACGCACCCACAGTTGAGAGCCGGAGGTAATAATGGTGCTTCGAATACTTCTACCCGTTATTTGGAAAATGGCGACTATTTTAAACTGAAGACTTTAACGCTGTCGTATAGCCTTCCTAAGAAATGGTTGCATTCGTTGAAGATTTCGGGAGCTAATATCAGCGTGAGCGGAGAAAATCTGTTTACGATTACTAAGTTCTCTGGCCAGGATCCTGAAATTCTGTTGTCCTCTTCTTACAATGGTAATGCCAGCGGATTCGGCTATCCTACCGTAAGACGTTTCTCTGTAGGATTGAATGTTAACTTCTAAGTACTGATAAAATAATAAGATAAAATTATGAAACTGAAATATACATTAGGAGCCTTGATGGCTGCGTTTGCATTGGCAAGTTGCAGCTTAGACGTGAATATGTACGACGGTGTGACGGGTGAGGATGTAACAGCCCGTAACATTGTGGAATTGTCGCAAGGCAGTTACAGCATGTTGAAATACGATGGCGGACTGATTGATTATGGATATTATTTCTGGGCTTACGGTGCTGACGACCTTTCATGGGGAGGTACTTCGACCGATGCGAAGTTTGATATTTATGACTATAGCCGTAATATTAATAGTTCAGTTACGGAATATGCCTGGGAGTTGGGCTATCGTACCATCGGTAACTGCAACAGGGTGATTGAGATGGGAGCCGAACTGGGTGCGAACATCACCGACGAGGAAAAGGTCATTGTAGGTGAGAACTATTACCTCCGTGCCTTGTCGTATTTTCTGCTGGTGAATGAATTTGCTCAGCCTTATTCCAATAATCCTACACAGAACCCCGGTCTGCCGTTGAAGCTGACCAGCGATCCCAATGACCTGCCTGAGTCTCGTTCTACGGTGGCTGAAATCTACGATCAGGTTGTAAAAGATTTGCAGGAAGCTATTACTTATATGACACTGCCGTCTGGTATGTCTCCGAAAAACAGTTGCTATGCCACCAAGGAAGCTGCTCAGGCGTTGTTGGCTCGCGTGTATCTGTACATGGAAAATTGGGACGGTGCTTGGGATATGGCCAATGAAGTTATTAATTCTGGTCGTTTTGATTTACTTCGGGGCAATGATTATAAAATCTACTCTCAGTTTACTCCTGAAGATAACTCTGAAACCATTTTTGCTGTACGTCGTACAAAACTGAAAGACGATGGTGGAAATGGCAGAATGGGAGGTCTGTACATTCAGGTAGACAATAATGGTTGGGAGGAAATGTATGCTTCTGCTCCTTACCTGAATTTGTTGGAGTTGTATTTGGACAACCAGGGTTATCCCAAGGACTTGCGTAGCGGTTTCATTACCAAACGTTATGTAGAGGATGGAACGGATACGTCCAAATATCCCATTACCGGCAACCCCGAACGGAACTATCAGGATTGGACCTTTGTGTATGCTGCCAAGCAGGCAGGTGCCAATGCCAATTATGAATACCGTCAGATTTCTGTTACCAAACAGAACGACGGAACGTATGCCATGAGTGCAGACGATGCGGCCAATTTCCAGAGTGCAACCATCCAGTCGGAACCTTATAACCTGGGAACCCGCTATTATGTACAGGCTTCGGACGGTACAAAGTATGTAGGACGTATCGAGCCGCGTGTGTACGATGCCAAAACGCTTCGTCAGAAGGAGGCAATGTTCCTGGTATATGCCATCAATAAATGTTCTTATCAGGAGCAGTATTATCATTTGTGGTCACCCATTATCTCTCGCTTGGCTGAAATGTATCTGATTCGTGCTGAGGCTAATTTGGAGAAAGGTGGAGATACACAGACTACTCTTGATGATGTGAACGTGATTCGTAGCAGAGCCGGTATTCCTGAATGGACACTGGAAAATATCCAAACTGCTGAAAACGGCCAGCCGAAGGATATACATAAGATTATTGAAGAAGAACGTATGCTGGAATTTGCATGGGAAGGTCTCCGTCGATTCGACGTGTTCCGCTGGCGTCATACGCTCGACCGTAAATATCCGGGTGGACATACGTTAAGACAAGGTGACCGCTACCTGGAGATCCCTTATAATTCTCCTTCTGTATGCGAGTACATTCCACAGGCTCAATATGATGCATATCCTTACGATTTAGGACAGAATCCCTAATGAACATAAATAGGAGGATTTAGAAATAGGACTACCTGCCTTTCCCTCAGAGAGGCAGGTAGTATTTGGGAATCATAATTTTTTATACATAACAGAAACTGTAAAATGAAAAAAATATCATATTTTTTGTCGCTTCTCTTACTGGCCTTGTTCTGTGGCTGTAAGGAACAAGAACAACCTTATGTGGGTTACATTATCATTGAACGAGCTGTGCTTGACGCAGCTGAAGGTTCTATTACTACATTGACGGCCGATACGGATATTCCTTCTGAAATGATTTTTACCATGGAAGACGGAGTGGACTGGTGTACAGTATCAGCGTCAGGTAAAGAAATTACCGTAAAAGCAACTAAGGCCAATCCGGATCCTTCGAATTTCCGTACTGCTACTATTCAGGTGAGATGTGGCTATCGTACAACTTCTTTCACTGTGTTACAGAAGTATGAAGGTCAGACTACATTGCAATATGACTGGACTAAATGGACAGCTACGGGATCTGATGTAGAAGCAGGTGACGGAGGAGGTTATTCCAGCCTGTTCACTGATGACCGTACTGAATTTTGGCATAGTGCTTATTCCGGTGGAAATGCTCCGCTTCCTCATACGTTGGTTATCGATATGCAGGAAGAGTTGGAATGTGTCAGCTTTGCCATCGGCCGTCGTGCAAATGGGGAAAATAATTATCCGTCGGTAAAAACTTTGCAATTGTGGGTCAGCACAGACAATGAAAATTTCACTCAAGTGGGTGGATTTACATTTGCTTTGCCATGGCAAGCTCCTGATGGTACAACCGTAACTAGACCTGGAAATAGTCCGTTGGTCCCAGCTGAAGAAGTTATTTCATTGGCTGAACCTGTGGTAGCCCGTTATGTCAAACTGATCATCACAGAAACTAATAATGATACCGGAGTTTGTCAGGTATCTTACTTCAAAGCATACGGAAAGATTTAACTTTCTGTTTTTCAGTTGTCTCCCTGAGGGAAGGGCTGGCAGAAAAATTTCTCCTTATACAGAAAGGCTATTCTCATTCAGAGGATAGCCTTTCTTGTGTTTGTATATCCCCTTTGAAAGAAAAGACAAATCCCCCGCTTGCTCTGAAAAGTGTAAGCGGGGGATTTCCAAAATGTATACGGAAAAGTGTATTATTTCTCGATATCTACCAGTTCTACTTCAAAAATCAAAGTAGAGAAAGGTTTGATTTTACCAGCTTCCTGTGCACCGTATCCCAGTTCCTGAGGAATATACAATTCCCATTTAGAACCTACCGGCATCATCTTCAGTGCTTCAGTCCATCCCGGAATTACACGGTTAACAGCCAATGTGATAGGCTCTTTAGAAGAGTCGAATTCTGTACCGTCAATCATTGTACCTTTGTAGTTTACTTTTACACGTGAAGTGTCAGCAGGCAAAGCTCCTGTACCCTTAGTGATGATTTTGTACTGCAAACCGCTGGCAGTTGTCTGAATACCTTCCTTGCTCTTGTTGTTAGCCAGGAATTCTTCATTCTGTTTCTTGTAGTCTGCATATTTAGCTTCCAATGCTTTTGACTTGATCAATTCTGCTTTCAGACGTACATAAGCACTTGCAGAGTCAGTTGTTACGATGCTCTGTTTCTTTACAGCAGCGATGAATCCAGCCAGGAAGTTATCTTTGTTCAAAGCCTGAGTAGAATCCTGTCCAAAGATCTGACGGTTGTTGTAGTCGAACATGTCACCGCTTACCTGCTGGCCAATCTGCATACCTGCCAAATAAGCTTTCTGCTTAGCGTCAGTTTCTTTGCAACCTTGTTCCAGACCTTTGATGAAGTCTGCTACGTATGCTGAATCTACTCCCAGACGACCCTGTACATATTCCATCAATCCCTGAGTGTTTGTAACACCCATCATATAAGACAAAGAGTCTACATCGCTTTTCAGGTTTGCTTTCGGTCCCTGTGCTGTACATGATGCCAGGCTGGCTGCAGCGGCAAGCATCATAAAGAATGTACCTTTTTTCATTTGCTTTATTTTTTATAATACTTCAATTAATTCTACTTCGAAAATCAATGTGCTGTGCGGCGGAATCATTTCGCCTGCACCCTGTGCGCCGTATGCCAGGTCTGACGGAATGTAGAGTTTCCATTTGGCACCTTCTGACATCAGTTGCAGTGCTTCCACCCATCCTTTGATTACCTGGTTCACACCGAACACAGCAGGCTCACCACGTTTGATAGAGCTGTCGAACAATGTTCCGTTAATCAATGTACCTTCATAGTGGCAACGTACGCGGTCGGTTGCTTTCGGTTTTTTACCGTTTCCTTCAGTGATTACTTCGTATTGCAATCCGCTTGGCAAGGTTACGATGTTCGGGTTTTTCTTGTTTTCTTCCAGGAAAGCCTTTCCCTTTTCTATGTTTTCTGCGTTCATTTTCTCTTCTAATTCAGTGAAATATTTGTTGACGATTTCACGTGCTTCATTGTGAGAAATTGCAGTCTGGTTTCCTTCCAATACGTCTTTGATAGCCTGTGCAAAGTCATTTACATCAATTGAACGAGCACCCATGCTCAATAGATTTTGGCCAATCCCCAGACCAATGGCGTAGCTAAATTTATCCATAAACAGATTTTGTATTAATAAATGATTAACGGGGAGCAAAGGTATCTTTTTTCTGTGAATGTGAGGAATTTTGATTGATAAAATTTCTTATTTTTGGACGATGAAACTTTTTAATGATAATGTATCTAAAATCAGGAGGATAAGAAGATGAAAAATCTGGTAGTATTGACAGGAGCCGGCATGAGTGCGGAAAGTGGAATCAGTACGTTTCGTGATGCAGGAGGGCTTTGGGACCAGTATCCGGTGGAGCAGGTGGCTACCCCTGAAGGATATGCTGCCAATCCGAAGTTGGTGATTAATTTTTACAATGAACGCAGAAAGCAACTGCTTGAGGTGAAGCCGAACAGAGGGCATGAACTTTTAGCAGAGCTGGAGAAATATTTTCATGTGACCGTGATTACCCAGAATGTGGATAATCTGCACGAACGTGCAGGGAGTACAGAGGTAATTCATCTGCATGGGGAACTTACGAAAGTGACTTCCAGCTTTCAGCCCAATAATCCGCGTTTTATAAAAGAGCTTAAACCGGAGGAATATGAGGTGCGGATGGGAGACAAGGCCCCCGACGGTTCGCAGTTCCGTCCTTTTATTGTCTGGTTTGGAGAAGCGGTGCCCATGATTGAAACAGCTATCGATTATGTGGATAAAGCGGATATATTTGTGATAATTGGTACTTCGCTGAATGTCTATCCCGCTGCCGGTTTGCTGAACTATGTACATTCCGGGGTACCAGTCTATCTGATAGACCCTAAGGAAGTACGTATTGCTTCCGGACGCGCGGTACATGTGATTCAGAAAGGGGCTTCCGAAGGAATGGAAGAATTAAAAAAAATGTTATTGGAAATACGAGATTAAACAAATTCTTTCTATATTTGTTATCATTTTAAACTGAGAATAGATACTAATTATTGTTTTAATAAACTGACTGATTATGAAAAAGTACATTTGCACAGTATGTGATTGGGTTTACGATCCGGAAGTAGGGGATCCAGAAGGTGGAATTGCTCCGGGTACAGCTTTTGAAGATATTCCTGAAGACTGGGTTTGCCCGGTTTGCGGAGTTGGAAAAGAAGATTTCCAGGTAGTAGAAGATTAATAAACTTTTCTTGATAGGACGGCCTTCTAAAAAGTATGCCATATACTTTTAGAAGGCCGTTTTCGTATCTTTATTCTTGTAGAATAATTCCCATTTTTTTCATCAGGAAACAGGCGTTCATGTTTTGAGCCACTCCTTCGCGCAGTTTATAGGAGAAGGTCAGTTCATTCTCCTTTATATCGGCTTCGAAACAGTAATTCCGTATTTCTTCAGGAAACTGTTTGATGAGGCTTCCTAACAGAAGATCGTGTGTGGCTATAATGCCGTTGGCTTTCAGCTGCATAAACTGACGAATCAGGTCAAAAGAGCCTTTCTGTTTGTCCATGGAGTTGGTCCCTTTCAATATCTCATCCAGAATAATAAATAGTTGTTGTCCTTGATTCAGCAGATTGATAATGCGTTTCAACCGCTTCAGTTCAGCGAAGAAGTATGATTCATTGTCGGAAAGTGAATCGGAGGTGCGTAGACTGGTAATGAGTTGGTTAGGGTGAAGCTTGAGCCTTTTGCAGCATACAGGGGCTCCGACGCAGGCCAGCAGGTAATTCACGCCGATAGTTCGCAGGTAAGTGCTTTTCCCGGCCATATTGGCTCCGGTAATAATCAGGAAAAACGGACGTGACGGAATGGTGGCATCGTTTTTCACGCATTGGGAAGCTGGCATAAGGGGATGCCCCATTTGTGTGGCCAGAAAGCAGAAAGGCTTTTCTGTCAGTTCCGGGTAGGTGTATTGCGGATGATTGTAGGCAAAGGTGCCCAGTGAACATAGGGTATCCAGTTCGCCCACAGTTTCCAGCCATTCGCTGATATGCTGTCCGTAGCGTACTTTCCATCGTTCTATGCGGACGATTTCCTGAAGCTGGAAAAAGATGCTTCCTTCCAATAGCACATAGAGAAACTGGTTGTTGCGTAAATCCAGTCGGTCGAGTTCTTTGGATAATTGTTGCAAAGCCTGTATAGGTGACTGGCCGTTCAGGTTGAACCGTTCCATCAGTTCCTGCATCCCGGCTGACTTCCAGTCTTCTGCTTTTGCCAGGGCGATGAGCCGGGCATATCCGTTCAGGCTTTTCAACTGCTTTCCGTAGGTCTCCTGTATATAGGTGGCCCGCTTGATTATTCCAAAACTGAGAACCAGAAAGATGCCGAATGAAAGTCCCAGCCAGGAAAATGAAGTCCATCCTGCCAAAGAGGTTATTAACAGGAGGCTGTTAATAACCGGTACTCCCCAGATAAAGGCTTTCACCCATCCGGCGTGCAGGTATTGTGCAGGGCTTTGACTCCATGCTTGTATTTTTTCGGCATTGGATGACTGACTATGGTGTACCAGTCCTGCTACGCGGAACTGTTCGCGGAACAAGGTGTGTTCACTGATTTCCCGTACCATTTCCTGCCGTTTTTCAATAGAAGCTTTTTCATGCAGGTGATTTTGCAGCCATTCTGCTAGGCGGACTTTTCCGAAAAAAGTACAGGTACGGTTGATTGATTGGAACAGAGAGCGTCGTCCGAATATATCCAGGTCGAATGAATAGGGATGCTCCGGATTGACGTATTCTTTCCCGTCTTCAAAAGAACTGTAATCACCGGAAAGGGCTTGCAGCTCCTCTTGTATAATACGTGCCTGTGTTTCTAGCCATTCTTTGCGGATAAAAAAGCGGTTGTGTATTTTTACCAAAATAAAGAGCGGAAAGAAGGTAAGACAGATACAGACAATTAGCTGAGTAGTTTGATTAAAGAAAAAGTAAACTCCTGCTATTCCTGCTATGAACAAAGCAAGGCGTAGCATGCTGATGCGGAAGATTTGCTTCTTTACCTGTTGCAATTGTCCTTCAGTGAGGGACAGTCTTTCTGTGTAGTGATTTTCCGGGTTCATGTTATTGTGTTTGTGTTAGTTGCGCAAAGGAACGAAAAACTCTAGATACATGATTGAAAAAACTGTTAAAAGAAGAAATCCATTTGTATAATTCATGAATAAATCCCTTCTTTGCAATGAAATCAAGAATATTTCTTATTGAAGTGTGCGCGGTAACGCGTTTTCTTTTTCAGTAAATGCGTGTCCGCACACACATGTTCTTTCGAAGTGGTATGCAGAAAAATAAAAACATACGTCTTACTGACATTGCCCGCTTGGCGAATGTGTCGGTTGGTACGGTGGACAGAGTGATTCATAACCGTGGACGCGTATCGGAAGAAAACATCCGGCGCGTGAAGGAAATCATGGAGCAGGTAGGGTATAGGCCTAACCTGATAGCGCGTTCGTTGGCGGTGAAGAAGCCGTGTCATCTGGTGGCACTGATTCCGGATTTCCGTCCGGGAGATTACTGGAGTGCGATGGAATATGGCATTCGTCGGGCAGAAGAGGAGTGGGAAAGCTATGGAGTGAAGGTTTCCGTGCTGACTTTTGACCAGTACAGCAAGGTCAGCTTTGAGCAGGCTGTTTCACGTTTGCAGGAGATGACTGAAACGGTGGACGGAGTCATTGTCGGTACGCTTTTCAAGGAGGCTGTTATCCAGCTTTCCGAACATCTGGATGCGCGTGAGATTCCTTATGTGTATGTCGACTCGGATATAGAAGAGCAGGGCCGTCTGGCTTATTATGGCACGGATTCTGTGGCCGGGGGAGAGATTGGAGCCCGTATGCTATTGGCTTCCATGGCCTTTCAGGGAGATATTCTGGTCGCTCATATTCAGCATGACAAAGGCAGTATGTCCACCCAAGGGCAGAAACGCTATTCCGGTTTCCTGCAATACCTGAAACAACAGGGCTATGAGGTGAATCTGGTGGAGGTAGAATTATGGATAGGCGATGAGGCTCACAACGAGCAGGTGCTGGATGAGACTTTCCGAAATCATCCGGGCATTCGTGGAGCGGTTACGTTCAATTCTTCCTGCTATATTTTGGGGGATTATCTGGAAAAGCGGCAGAAGCACGAGATTCGGCTGGTAGGCTATGATTTGATTGACCCGAATGTGCGGTTACTGAACGAGGGATATGTGCAGGCACTGATTGCACAGCGTCCGGAGCTCCAGGGCTATAATGGAGTGAAGGCTTTGAGCCGGCTGTTGCTGTTCGATGAAAAACCACAGGTGGTGAATCTGCTGCCAATAGACATTCTGTTGAAAGAGAATTATCAATTTTATAATAGAGTATCCAATTTATTGCAAATCTGATTATTATGGCAAACGAATTATTTAACGTGGCCGGCAAGGTAGTTGTAATGACTGGGGGAGCCGGTGTGTTGGGAAAAGGTATTTCCAAGTATTTGGCTGCACAAGGTGCAAAAATGGTCGTACTCGACCGCAGTGAAGAAGCTGGTAAAGCACTGGTAGATGAGATTGTAGCTCAGGGGCATGAAGCTACCTTCCTCTATACAGACGTAATGAACAAGGAAGTGCTGGAACAGAACAAGAAAGACATTCTGGAAAAGTACGGACGCATTGACGTCTTGTTGAATGCTGCTGGTGGAAATATGGCTGGTGCAACCATTGCACCGGACAAGACTTTCTTCGACTTGCAGGTAGATGCTTTTAAAAAAGTAGTCGATTTGAATCTTTTCGGAACTGTATTGCCTACGATGGTCTTTGCCGATGTAATGGTGAAACAGAAAAAAGGTTCTATCGTAAACTTCTGCTCTGAATCTGCTTTACGTCCGTTGACACGTGTAGTAGGTTACGGTGCAGCAAAAGCAGCCATTGCCAACTTTACAAAATACATGGCAGGCGAATTGGCTATCAAGTTTGGTGATGGCTTGCGTGTGAATGCCATTGCTCCGGGTTTCTTCCTGACCGAGCAGAACCGTACGTTGCTGACTAATCCGGATGGCTCACTGACCGACCGTTCCAGAACTATTCTGGCTCACACTCCGTTCGGTCGTTTTGGTGAACCGGAAGACTTGTATGGTACCATTCACTACCTGATCAGTGACGCTTCTAACTTTGTGACAGGTACGGTAGCTGTCATCGACGGTGGATTTGATGCCTTCTCTATTTAATTGAAGTATGAACCTTTAAAAAGAAACGTTATGTATTTATGTGAACAAACCTGGCGCTGGTACGGCCCGAACGATCCGGTGTCTTTGTGGGACATCAAGCAGGCAGGTGCTACGGGTATCGTCAATGCGCTGCACCATATTCCGAACGGCGAAGTCTGGACGGTAGAAGAAATCATGAAACGCAAGCAGATGATTGAAGAAGTGGGCTTGACATGGAGCGTGGTCGAGAGTGTGCCGGTGCATGAACATATCAAGACGCAGACCGGCGATTTCATGAAGTATATCGAGAATTATAAGGAAAGTCTGCGTAATCTGGCCAAATGTGGCATTTACATTGTGACTTACAACTTTATGCCGGTGCTCGACTGGACACGTACGGACTTGGCTTATACCATGCCCGACGGTTCCAAGGCTCTGCGCTTTGAACGTGCGGCGTTTGTGGCTTTCGACTTGTTTATCCTGAAACGTCCGGGAGCTGAAAAGGATTACTCGGAAGAAGAAAAGGCCAAGGCAAAAGCACGCTACGAGCAGATGGACGAAGAAGAAATTCATCGCCTGACCCGTAACATGATTGCCGGACTGCCGGGCTCGGAAGAAAGCTTTACGCTGGAGCAGTTCCAGCATGAACTGGACCGTTACAAGGATATTGACGCAGAACAGTTGCGTGCCAACCTGATTTTCTTCCTGAAAGAAATCTGTCCGGTGGCCGATGAAGTGGGTGTCAAACTGGTGATTCATCCGGATGATCCGCCTCAGTCAATTTTGGGCTTGCCGCGTATCATGAGTACGGAAGAAGATTTCCGCAAGCTGGTGGAAGCCGTACCTAATGAATCCAACGGTTTGTGTCTTTGCACTGGTTCACTGGGGGTCAGTGCCAAGAACGACTTGGCCGGCATGATGGAACGTTGGGGCGACCGCATCAACTTCGTACACCTGCGCAGCACACAGCGCGATGCAGAAGGCAACTTCCATGAAGCGAATCACCTGGAGGGTGACGTAGACATGTATCATGTGATGAAGAACTTCCTGCTCATGCAGCAGCGCCGCAAGGTGTCTATTCCGATGCGTCCGGACCATGGTCATCAGATGATTGACGACTTGAAGAAGAAGACCAATCCAGGCTATTCTTGTCTGGGCCGTCTGAGAGGGCTGGCTGAGCTGAGAGGGCTGGAAATGGGTATTGCCAAGTCTATGGAAGAGCAAAATTAAGGAAGTGTATAGCGCATATTCGATAAGCTGAAATTGTCGAAGTGAAGAAATGGTTCATGAAGGAAGTTTTTTTCTGTTCATGGACTATTTTATTTTGTGCCTTTTATTCGTATTTTTATCGCCGGAAATAACAATTTATGGCATCATGAAAAGATTTTGTTTATTCTGTCTGTGCCTGCTTGGCTTCTCTGTGTGGGGTGCATCGGATCAGGTAGTGGAAAAGGTACTTGATATTTTCGAAGCAGACAGTCTGCCCGGTTCAAACGTGGCGGTAACGGCGGACTCAGATTCGGTTCACTTGTCGACCGTGAAAAAGGAACTGGCGGCGGCCCGGTTGAATGAAGCTAATCTCCGGATGGAGATTGAGCAGATGAAGTTGGCTGCATATACTGCCGATTCGGTGAAGCTGGCCAGCCAGAGACGGCGTATTGACTCCTTACGTCATGAAACACGGGGCGTTCCGGTTGTGGTAGATGGGGATACGCTGTTTTATTTTTATGCCAAGCGAGGAGGAGACATACTCCCCAGCAGCGTGCAGAGAACGTGGCGAATGATATTACGGCCTTGGGCAAACGCTTTAACCTGAAACCTGATTCTGTATACATTGAGACCAGTGACATCGTGACGGATGTGATGTATGATAATAAAGTTCTTGTTTCCTTTACAGACCAGGACGGCTTGTGGGAAAGCTGTACACGCGACCAGCTGGCCGCGAAGAATCGGTTGGTCATTATCGAAAGATTGAAAGTGATGAAGGAGGAACATGGACTGATTATCCATTCGGAGGTAAGCATCGGTTATGACGTGCCGTGGCGAGTGGTCAACAAACTTCTGATTGAAGCGGCCTTGAATACTCCCGGAGTGGTGGACGATCCGCGTCCGTTTGTACTTTCCACCTCGCTCAGCGACTGGTATCCGGTGTATCAGGTGAATGCGTATATCAAGGATGCAGACCGGCTGGCTGATATTTATTCGGCATTGCATCAGAACATTCAAGATCGCTTCAACGAAGAGGGCGTGGAAATTATGTCACCGCATTACATGGCTGTACGCGATGGAAATGCATCTACCATACCTCCAAAGGAAGGTGCGGACAAGGAGGGATAATAATTCTGCATACATTTTCTATTTTACGATAAGGGCTGGAGTTTTGGGATAAACTTCGGCCCGTTTTTTATGTTTCCCAAGGCAAAAACGTAGGTTTCTGGGGGCGGAACCGTATGTTTCCGCAGGTGGAAACGTAAGGCTCCGGCGTGGAAAACGTAGAAAGTGAAAATAGACTGTGCTCTCTTTTCTGAGGCGTTTCTCTCTTGATGGAAAGCTATTCGTGTGATAAGAGATGGTGGTAACGTAAGGGGATAAAAAGAACGCCCCGGCTTTGGAAACCGAGGCGTTACAGTGAATCAGATATGTTGTACTGATTTATTCGTGTGCGATATAGCCTTTCACCGGAGTCATGATGAACGTAAATTCATAATCTCCGTAAGGAAGCATGTACTTGTCTTCCGGCAGGGCACCCCAGCTGTTGACACAACCTAAGCCCATCTGTGCCTTGTCAATCAACAGGTTGGTCAGGTCAGCTTCTTCTACTTCGAACGAGTGGCTCTGTTTCTTTTCAGTACCGTCGTCCAGTGAAGCGATGGTGTAGTGGAGAGCAGAAGCAGAGAACGGTGCTTCAGCTACGAACATCAGTCCGTTTCCAGCCATGTTCACCTGTTTCCACCAGCGGATGTCAGTCTTGTTGCCGTTTTCCTGCGGACGGATGTACGGATAGAACTGGTCGCTTACATTCTGGTTGTAGATACCTAAGTCAGTGCAATGGTTACGGTCGCTGTAGTTTTCTATCGGACCACGTCCGTAGTAAGAAATCTTCTCAAATGACTTCGGCATTACCATCTGCATACCGAAACGGAACATCGGTGAAACCTTGGCATTCTTGTCGGCTACCATCTTCTGTGTCACCTTCACTGCTCCCTGGTTGTTGATCTGGTAAGTGAGATATAACTTGGCAGATACTTCCTTGAGGTCGTAAGTAGAGTTTACGATGGCCTGTCCGTTTTCTACCTTGTAGTTGAAGTCAGTCAGTTTGATGCCCGGGTTCTTCCATGCAGCATATTTGTTCTGCAGACCAGCACCGAAGTCGTTGTCGGTCGGGGCACGCCAGAAGTTCGGTGTCAGTGCTTCGCCTTCTTTCAACATGCTTACTCCGTTTACATCGTATCTGTCAAGATAACCGTTGCGTTTGCTGAATTCCAGATAGAATCCGTCGCCTTCTACAGTGATGTAGTCCGGATAGTTCGGGTTGATTTGCGGTTCAACTACCTGCTGGTTGGTTTCAGCTACGTTCTTCAGTTCCATAGCCGGTGCTTTGTACGGATTCAGCACAAGCTGGTCTTTAGCTACTACGAAACCGGCCGGAATCAAACCTTCACGGTTCTTCTGGATGTATTTCACGTTGAGCAGCCATTCACCGCACTGGCAGGTCTTGCCCAGATCAAGTTTCACGCTGGCTGTCTGATGAGGTGCCACGTTCAGGTTTTCAACGCGTCCGCTACGGATAGCCTTACCATCTTTCAGTACTTCCCATTCCAGTGCGTATGCAGACAGGTCACGGAAGAAGTTTTCGTTGTATACCTTGATTTCTCCCTTTGCCAAATCGCCCGGAGTAGTCCAGATGTTCTGATAGAAGTATTGTACTTCGTATGCATGCGGATTCGGTTTGCGGTCAGGGCTGATAAGTCCGTTGTTACAGAAGTTCTTGTCGCCAGAATCATCCATGCGGTTGAAGTCACCGGCATAAGCATAAATCATCTTGCCGTTCTTGCCTGTCCAGCGGATAGACTGGTCTACGAAGTCCCAGATGAATCCACCCTGATATTTCGGATACTTGCGAATCAAGTCCCAGTATTCTTTGAATCCACCTTGTGAATTTCCCATGGCGTGTGCATATTCACACTGAATCAGCGGTTTCTGGTATTTGTCGTCCTTGCTGTATTCTTCGCACCATTTGTAGTTGGCATACATCGGGCAGTAGATATCAGTCTTTCCTTCGATGCGGGCTTGTTCGTACTGTACGGCACGGCTGGGGTCTTCTGCCTTGATCCAGTCGTAAGCAGCTTCGAAGTTCGGACCGTATCCGGCCTCGTTACCCAATGACCAGAAGATGATGCTCGGATGGTTGAAACCACGCTGTACGTTGCGCTGGTTGCGTTCCATGTGTGCCTTCTTGTAAGTCGGTTCCTTGGCCAGTGTCTTGTCGCCGTATCCCATTCCGTGAGATTCGATGTTGGCTTCGGCCACTACATAAATACCGTATTTGTCGCAGAGTTCGTACCAGAAGTTGTCGTCCGGATAGTGACAGGTTCTTACGGCGTTGATGTTGAACTGCTTCATAATCTGAATGTCCTGAATCATGCGGTCGCGTGAAACCACGTATCCACCGTCCGGATCCAGTTCATGACGGTCGGCACCTTTGAAGAGTACTGGCTGGCCGTTGACCAGAATCTGTGCGTTTTTGAGTTCAATCTTGCGGAAACCTACTTTCACAGGTACAACTTCGCTGGCCTGGCTGCCGTCTTTCAGTGTAGCACGCAGTGTGTATAAGTAAGGAGTTTCTGCGCTCCATTTTTTCGGATTTTCTACCTGAAGTGTAGTAGAAACATTGCCTGAACCTTTTACTTCGGTAGAAGCTACGGTCTGGTTCTGGGCATCCAGCAGTTCCAGGCTGACATTTCCGCTTCCTTTCAAATTCAGGTTGATGGCCAGTGAACCGTTCTTGTATTCGCTGTCCAGGTCGGGAGTCACGCGGATGTCATCGATGCGTTTCTTGTTGCGGGTATAAAGATAGCAGTCGCGTGCCACTCCGGTATAACGGAAGAAGTCCTGGTCTTCCAGGTATGAACCGTCACACCAGCGGAACACCTGGAAAGCAATCAGGTTTTTCTGTCCCGGTTTCAGGTACGGAGTAAGATTGAATTCAGCTTCCAGCTTGCTGTCTTCGCTGTAGCCAACGAACTTACCGTTTACCCACAGGTACATGTTCGAGCTGACTGCTCCAAAATGAGCGATGATGTCTTTGCCTTTCCAGTCGGCCGGAACCATGATTTCACGACGGTAAGAACCTACGTGGTTTTCTTCAGTCGGTACGTAAGGAGGATTGTTTTCGAAACGGCTGCGCCATCCATAACCTACGTTGATGTAGATAGGGTCGCCGTATCCGTGAGTTTCCCATACTCCTGGCACCTGAAGGTTGTCCCAACCTTTATCGTTGAAGCCGGTTTTCCAGAAATCTGTGGGGCGTGCATCTGCATTCCGCACCCAGAAGAATTTCCAGGTTCCGTTCAGGCTCATAAAGTTCTTGGAGTCTTCCTTGACTGCCTTGGCAGCCATTTCTGCATTTTCGTACGCAAAGAAGTTTGCGTGCATCGGTGCCCGGTTGATGGCATTTATTTCCGGGTCCTGCCATTCTTTAAATGTCTGTGCATTGCCCGAAAGCACACAGGCACCTAAGAGTCCTAACACTAATTGTTTTTTCATGGATTAATGATTATAATAAAAAATGATAACTATGTGTCTTTATTCACTCACCCACGCGGGGTTATGAGGGTGTGTCACCCTCGGATTGTAATACATCTCCGTAGAGTCGGGGATACGAATCTGGTATTCTTTTCCGCCATGGTTGGGAAGAGAACTTCCTCTAAGCCAGGGATTCATGCTCTTGAGCAAACTGTAGTTGATGCCCTGGCCTTTGGAAAAGCGTGCCAGGTCGTCAATATCTTCTGTCACTTTTATGGTACGATAAGGAATAGGAGGATACAGGTCGCTGGCTCTCAGGTGAAAACCGAAACGGGTAGGGTCGGTAAGCAGAAGCTTGGCTGCTAGTATCCGGTATACATAGCGGGAGGTTTCTTCCACTAAATACAGGTCTAGTGCATTGTCTGTATATTGTTTTTCCTGCTGCTGGCTGATTCTTCCTTGTCCGGCATTGTAGGAGGCAGCTACGGTTTCCCAGTTACCGAATTTACGGTAAGCTTGTTTCAGGTACTTGCAGGCGGCTACGGTAGATTTCTCCACATGATAACGTTCGTCCACATGATGATTGACCTCCAGACCGAACTCACGGGCGGTGCCGCTCATGAACTGCCACAATCCGGCGGCTCCGGCTCCCGACCGTGCCAGCGGGTTCACATTGCTTTCGATGACCATCAGGTACTTGAAGTCATCGGGTACACCTTGTTCCTTTAAGATTGATTCAATGATGGGGAAATAGCGGTTGGCTCTTTTGATGATTTGCAGGGAAGTGCTGTGCATGTAAGTAAATGCCATCAGTTCCCTATCCACTCGTTCGCGCCGGTCATAGCGCGTCAGGTCTATTTCCGTGCCGCAAAAATTGATACTTTTAGGGACTTCGATACAGCTGTAAGCAGGAGATGAGTTTGTTTCGGTCTGCGCGGTGCAGGAAGTGGAAAATCCGGGTAACAAAAAACCGGTTACGAATAAAGTAACTGTAAGCGATAAAGTATATAAGCGTTTTGTCAATTTCATATTCAAGGTCTTCTTGTAACTATCGATTTCTTGTGAATCTGTGGCAAAAATAAAGACTTATTCATATAAGCCAGAGGCATAAATTAGGCAAAAGTCAAGTAAAAATCGTTCAAAATAAGTCTGAACTTACTTGATTCCCCGTTTGGTTATGTACATGCCTTTTCTGTTTTGAGCCTTTAGGACACAAAAAATCAACAGCTCTTTGTTTAAAAATCGCTCTAAAATACGAAATAAACTTTGGGAAAACGCTACCTTTTTAATTTATTTCACAAAATGATATTCCTCATAAAAGATTATTCTTCCATGTGGAAACTTTTCAGGATTGTTTCTGGCGTTTTGTCATTTTCCTGACGGTATACAATGGAAACATAGAAGCCGCAGCTTCCGTCTTTTGCTAGCAGGTAACTGTAAACGCATTTTTCTTCTTCACAGTTTCCTTTGAGCTGCACACCATGGAACTGGGGCAGCTCAAAAGATTGTACGCTGCTTTGCGATGTCACTTCATCGTCTGTGGCAATAGCCTTTAATTCCTGTCCTAATTCTTCTTTTTTCAGACCTTCTCCCTCTAAAAGCTGGATGGTGAGGTAATAGGTATCGTTCCCGGCAATGTATCCTTCGGAAGAATCATCTTCTACTACTAAGTCGGCTGGAGCCTGGAAAGAAACTCCATACGAACTCCATGTGGTTGTTTTCAGGTTTTGTGCAAACGCGGGAAGGACTACTGAAAAAAATGCAATTAGGGTTAAGAATAAATGTTTCATACTTTTCGTTCGGCTACTACTTTTCGTGCATATACTTCTTCTTCCTTATTAACCAGCACGCATACGGAACCTCCTCCATAGGAAGAAGTTACGGCAGACAATGGCGTTTCATCTTTTAGCATGGCATCCACACCGGCAGACTTCAATAAGCCTTTTATCAATTCAGCTTCCCAGAGATCTCCTCTGAAAACTTCAATCAATGAATCGTAATTTTTCGCTTCCATAGTCACATGTTTTAAGGGTTAATAAATCAGAAGTTTTCTCTCTCTCTTATTTATTTCAAAGATAAGAAACTTTCGGGAATAAATATTCAGTTTGGGAATATATTTCTTATGAAATGGCAGATTATTTTGACGTTTGTGCTTTGAAACTTTGTTTGAAATTGTATTTTTGCGATAATTTGCAATCTGAATAAAACAATTATGAATCTGAATGAAACTTTTAAGGCGGTTCGAGCAGCATCTCGTAAGTTGGCGATGATGGATGCACAGACCATTAATACAGTGTTATGTGCCGTAGCCGACAAGATAGAAGAAAAAACGGATGTGCTGCTGAAAGCCAATCAGGAAGACTTGCTGCGAATGGAAACGTCCAATCCGAAATACGACCGCTTGAAGCTGACGCAGGAACGTTTGGAAGGAATAGCAGCCGATATGCGTCAGGTGGCTTCTTTGCCTTCACCGTTAGGAATAGTGAGAGAAGCTTATACGGTACCCAGCGGACTTCGTTTACAGAAGGTGAGCGTGCCGTTTGGGGTGATAGGAGTAATCTATGAGGCACGTCCGAATGTCAGTTTTGATGTGTTTTCCTTGTGCCTGAAGAGTGGAAATGCGTCTATTCTGAAGGGAGGAAGTGATGCTGATGCCTCCAACCGTGCCATTGTGCAGCTGATTCATGAGGTATTGGAGGAGTTTGGTATCGATTCGCACGTCGTGGAATTGTTGCCTTCTACTCGCGAGGCGACAGAAGCGCTTCTGCATGCAGAAGGTTGGGTGGATTTAATTATTCCTCGTGGCAGCAGTAACCTGATTCAGTATGTACGTCATGAAGCGACTGTACCGGTTATTGAGACGGGAGCCGGAATCTGTCATACGTATTTCGACAAGGCGGGTGATTTAACCAAAGGAACTGCCATTGTCAATAATGCCAAGACGCGCAGGGTGAGTGTCTGCAATGCTATGGACTGTCTGCTGTTGCATCGGGCACGTTTGGCAGATTTGCCGGCATTGTGTGCTCCTTTGGCGGAAAGCCGGGTAATTCTATATGCAGATGAACCGGCTTATCAGGCTTTGGAAGGAAACTATCCGGCAGAATTGTTGCAGCCTGCTACTTTGGAAAGTTATGGCACCGAGTTCTTAGACTATAAGATGGCCATCAAAACGGTGAATGATGTAGTAGAAGCTGTAACGCATATTTATACATACGGTTCCGGGCATAGTGAGTGTATCGTGACAGAGGATAAAGAGGCGGCTGCTTTCTTTACCCGGGCAGTGGATGCCGCCTGTGTCTATGTCAATGCGCCGACTTCGTTTACCGATGGGGCTCAGTTTGGTTTGGGAGCAGAAATTGGTATCAGTACCCAGAAACTGCATGCTCGTGGTCCGATGGGATTAAGGGAGATGACTACCTACAAGTGGATTGTGGAAGGTGACGGACAGGTACGAAAAAAATGAATAAAATAAGTGGTGTATTGTATTTTTATAGTATATTTGCGAGGAAAAATAAATTAATATACAATTTTGCGTATGAGAACTTATACCAATGTATTCGATTTGGGCGATTTGAAGACTGCCCTGGCAGAAGCGTTTGAAATCAAGAACGACCGTTATAAATATGAAGCGTTGGGCAAGCATAAGACTTGTCTGCTTATTTTCTTTAATAATAGTTTACGTACACGCCTGAGCACGCAGAAGGCTGCCCGTAATTTGGGTATGGATGTCATTGTGCTGGATGTGAATCAGGGTGCCTGGAAGCTGGAAACTGAGCGTGGCGTGATTATGGATGGTGACAAGAGTGAGCATCTGCTGGAGGCTATTCCGGTAATGGCTTCTTATTGTGATGTGATTGGTGTACGTTCTTTCGCGCGATTTGAAAGTCGGGAAGATGATTATACGGAAAAGATTCTGAATCAGTTTATTCAGTATTCCGGTAAGCCGGTTTTCTCTATGGAGGCGGCTACAGGACATCCTTTGCAGGCATTTTCCGACTTGATTACGATTGAAGAATACAAGCGCACCGAACGTCCGAAAGTGGTTTTGACATGGGCACCTCATCCGCGTGCGCTTCCGCAGGCTGTACCCAACTCGTTTGCTGATTTCATGAATGAGGCAGATGTGGACTTTGTGATTACTCATCCGCAGGGCTATGAACTTGATTCGAAATTTGTACGTGGAGCAAAAGTTGAGTATGATCAGAAGAAAGCTTTTGAAGGTGCAGACTTTATTTATGCGAAGAACTGGGCTTGCCCGGGTGTAACTTGTCCGGAAGATTACGGAAAGATTCTGAGCAAGGATATGAGTTGGACGGTAGATACCGAACACATGTCGTGGACTAACAATGCGTTCTTTATGCACTGTCTGCCGGTACGTCGTAACATGATTGTAACGGACGATGTGATTGAAGCTCCGACTTCACTGGTGATTCCGGAAGCAGCTAACCGTGAAATTTCTGCTACGGTGGTATTGAAACGTATGCTGCAAAGTTTATAATCAGTAGAGTTTACATAAAAATGCCGTGATATAGAGAGCAGGACTCTTTTATATCACGGCATTCTTGTTGTAAATAAGGAGGTTATTGTTCGATTTCTTTACCCAACTCTTTCCAGTTGTCGAAACCTTTGTCCAGGTTGTACACCTTGAATCCTTTTTTGACTAGTATCTTTGCGGCATTCCGGCTTCGGCGACCGCTTTTGCAATATACAGCAATGGTTTGTTCCGGGTTCAGCAACTCATCGGCATTGGCTGAGAAACTTTCATCCAGTACGTTGATGTTGAGGCTTCCGGGAATATGTCCTTCGCTGTATTCCGCTACGGTTCTTACGTCCACAATCTGTATCTGTTCATTTCCGATAAAACCTTCGAATTCATCAGCAGATACGTTCTTGAAGTCGTCGTTTGATTTCCCTTTGCATGCCACCATGGCTACGGCAAACATGCATATAAAGAACATGAAGTAAATAGTCTTAATCATAGATGTAGTTTTAGTAAGTAAATTCATAGCTTACAAAGCCTTTTTCGTAGGTGTTGATGCGGAGCATGACCTTGTCGCCCTGAGTCAGTTGTCCTTCGTAGGCCCACAGAGGGATGGAGAGGTAGCTTTTGCGGGTGAATGCCTCATAATCTCCGTTCTGGTTGTGGTAGAGTGTCAGATGAAGTGTCCGGCTTCCGTCATTGTTATCTGAGATACCTTCGTCGATGAAGTGGAAAATGTGGCTTTTCTCTTTAGCCATAGTCAACAGAATCAGGTTGATATAGTTTCCAGATTTCCATACACTCTGAATATCCAACGGGTCAGTCTTGGCGGTCGCTTCCGGCAGTTTGTCTACTGTAACCGGTTTCACGGCAATGATGAGCTGGCAGGAATAGAGCAGGGCAGTCGCTTGTCCCTCATCTGCCGATTCTTTCGGTTCATAGATGGACACACTCCTGTAGATAGAGTCAGGAGTCAGTCCGTCCAGCCCTTCCCGATTGAGAATTTGCAGGCTCTCTCCTTTGTCTGTAATCAGTTTCTGTAGTGTACCGCTTTCATCTGTGGCCGCATCAATAAAAGTGGTGATTACATTGGGATAGACATATTCATCTTCTTTGCATGCCCCTAAAAGGAGTATGCAAAGAAGACTGTATAAGATGACGCCGAATTTCTTCATTGTGCGATGGCCTTCAAGTGATTGATAGCCGGATTGGCGTACATGGTCAGGATTCGCTGGCGCAGGAAGTCTTCGTCCTTGTTCGGAAGCTGAATCAAGTCCAGCTTCTTTTGCAGGTAAGCTTCAAAGCGCTTCTTTTCTTCCGGAGTATACTTCCCGGCAAATGTTTCTGTGCCATTCAGCAGGTCGCAAGCTACATAATTGCCCGGATAAAGTCGGTAGTTACGGTGGATATGCTTGTCAATCAGTGTAGATACCTGAGTGAAGACTTCCGTCTTAGGCAATCCTCTGAGCGCTTCCAATTCTTCGTTGATGCAAGGTCCAGTCTGGAAGTGTACGCGTCCCTTGTAACCGAAGATACCTGTTTGCATATTGGTCAGGTCGTCTGCCTGGCTCTTTTTGAATGTCTCCGAGTCTCTCTTCTGCTGCATCTCCTTGGCTTTCAGGAAATCACACGGGTCGTATTCGTATGACAAGGCTACTGGTACGATGTGCAGTTCCTTCAGACGGTCGATGATGTCGCCTTCCCCTCCCATGGCCAGCATCTTCAGTACGCTGTCCTGTGTACGGTCGTTGGAGTCTTTCGCACGGCCTTCACGTTGTGCAATCCACACATTCTCTTGCTTTTGTGTTACGGCAAAATGAATGTACCGTGACATGCGTGCAGATGATTCCAGCATTTGTCGCATGCTCAGGGCACGCTGTACGATGAACGACTTGTTCACTCGCACCAGCTTCTTTATCCACGGATAAATAAGCAGGTTATCTCCGATGGCGATTTCTACGGTAGTAGGGAAACCGTTGTCCAGCAAGCCTACTGAAAGAAATCCCGGGTCGAGCACAATGTCCCGGTGATTGGAAATAAACGTATAGCTCTGGTTCTTGTCAGGAAGCGAAGAAGCATCCATGTCGAAACCGTCACTGTGCTGTTGCATGATGTCGTGCAGCAGCTTGTGGAAAAACGTTTTCTGTACGTCCAGATTGGTCTTGCAGTGGCGCAATTGTGCGGCAATCATTTCCAAAGGAACATTCGGCATCACCGATTGGATGACAGCCTGAAAGTCTTTGTCAGAAAGTAATTCCTCGAATATCTGTGGAAGTTCTTCGGGAGTATACGGACGAATGTCGTCAAATTCTGCAGGTATGTTCATGATGTTGAGTGACTTGTTCTTTCCAAAGATACAAAATTAATTGAAATGGTCTTCAATAATATCGGTCATAACGTCCTTAATATCCAGACCGGCAGCCCGTACCTGTTGCGGAATGAAGCTGGTGGCCGTCATTCCCGGAGTGGTATTGATTTCGAGCATATTGATTTTTTCACCTTCTGTGATGATGTAATCCACGCGCACGATACCTTTGCATCGCAGTATGTCGTAGATGGCAGAGGTCAGTTGCTGTACGCGGCTGGTCAATTCCGGACTGAGACGAGCCGGTGTGATTTCTGTCACTTCGCCTTTGTATTTGGCGTTATAATCGAAGAATTCGTTCTGGCTGACTACTTCCGTGATAGGGAATACCACTTCATTTTTCTTTGTTTTGTAGCATCCGTTGGCCAGTTCGATACCGTCCATGAAAGCTTCAATCATCACATCATCCGACTCCTTGAAAGCAGCTTCCAAAGCCGGCTGAATCTGTTCCTTTGTTTTCACCTTTGTCACACCGAAGCTGGAACCGCTGGCATTGGGCTTGATGAAGCAAGGCAAGCCGATTTTTGCGATGACATCTTCGTCGCTGATACCGTGACGTTTGTTTACCAGCATGGATTCAGCTACCCGTACACCGAAGCCCTTTAGGTACTGGTTTAAGGTGAATTTGCTGAAAGTCAGTGCAGAAACCAGCACGTCGCAGGTAGAATAAGGAATACCTAACAGTTCAAAATATCCCTGCAGGATACCGTTTTCTCCTGGAGTTCCGTGGATGGTAATATAGGCAAAGTCGGGTATGATTTTCTGTCCATGATCCATGAAACTGAAGTCATTCTTATCTACTTGTGCACGGCTGCCGTCGGAAAGAATCGCTTCCCAGCGTGCTTTAGTCAGTTCCACGATATAGAGGGTATATTTGTCCTGATCGATAAAAGAGTAGATACCCTCTGCACTTTTCATGGAGACTCCATGTTCAGATGAGTCTCCTCCTGCTACAATCGCAATTGTACGTTTCATAGTTGTTATTCTCTGTTACTGATATACGTTCTCCATCGTTCCAGCAGGCAGGTCATATCCTCGGGCAGTTCGGAAGTGAAGAACATTTCCTCTCCTGTACGAGGGTGTACAAAGCCCAGTGTCTTGGCATGCAGTGCCTGACGTGGACAGATTTCGAAACAGTTGTTTACAAATTGTTTGTATTTGCTGAAATGAGTTCCTTTTAAGATTTCGTGACCACCGTAACGTTCATCATTGAACAAGGTGTGCCCGATGTGTTTCATGTGTACACGAATCTGATGGGTACGTCCGGTTTCGAGTACGCACTTTACCAGTGTGACATACCCTAATCGTTCCAATACCTGATAATGTGTCACGGCGTGTTTACCTTGTTCCGGGTCGGACATGACAGCCATCTGCATCCGGTCGCGCGGATTACGTCCGATGTTGCCGGTGATGGTTCCTTCATCTTGTTCTACAATCCCCCAGACCAGCGCATTGTATTCACGCTTGGTTGTTTTGTTGTAAAACTGAAGTCCCAGACTGGTTTTTGCATCGGGGGTTTTAGCTACCACCAATAGTCCTGAGGTATCCTTGTCAATGCGGTGCACCAGTCCCACTTGCGGGTCATTCGGGTTATAGGTCGGTACGTCGCGCAGATGCCATGCGATGGCGTTGACCAGGGTACCGTGGTAATTTCCACATCCCGGGTGTACTACCAACCCCGCAGGCTTGTTGATGACCATCAGGTCATCGTCTTCATATACAATGTTCAGTGGAATATCTTCCGGAATAATGTCATTCTCATAGCGCGGGCGGTCCATCATAACGGTCAGCACGTCCAGCGGCTTGACCTTGTAGCTGCTTTTCACCGGTTTCCCATTGGCCATGACAAAGCCGTTGTCGGCTGCCATCTGAATCCGGTTGCGCGACGCGTTGACAATTCGCTCAAATAAATACTTGTCGATGCGGACAGGAGCCTGTCCTTTATCTACTACCGTACGGAAATGCTCATACAATTCAGGCTCACCCTGAATCGGCTCGATATCGTCTGGCGCCTCTCCGTCCAGTTCGTAATCAATCAAATCTTCTGCCATCTTTTTCTTTAGGGGGTTAGATTTAGAACCAAGAGTCATCTACCTCTGCTTCACTGTTGGCAGACGAATTCATATCGATAGTAATTTGTGTAGAATCCATGGCAAGAGAGTCACGAATCGCCGTGTTGCCTACACAGAGGGTCAGCATGGCTTCATGGGGAACTTTATCTCCGCTAACCAGACTTCTTCCACGGTATTTGATGCCGTAAATCCAGTCCTGCTCTCCCGAAACGTATTCTGGTTCCGTCAGTTTGAAGCCCATCGCCTTTAATTTGGCTTCCGCCTGGCGCAAAGAACTGTTGTCTATCAAGTCCGGCAATTTTACCAAAGGAACCTTAGAAGTGGTGACGGTCAGATAAATCGTTCTTCCCTCTTTCACGCGTGCTCCCCCTGCTGGATTTTGGTCTAATACCATGCCGTCGGGCACACCTTTCACATAGCTGGAGTCGATAACCAGCCCTTTCAGCTTCTGGTTACTGAGAGCCTGCTGAGCTTCGTTCAATGTTTTGTTCTTCACATTCGGCACCATGTAAGCTTCTCCATGGTGTGTATAGCTGTCCAGCCAGAGCAAGGTACCCCAGCATACACCAATTATTACGACAATCATGGCTATGAGGTTCAGCCAGAAAAAGCGGTTCTTTTTAAATGAAAAGAATTCTTTTAAAGTTATCATGTTGTGTCAAGTATATAATCGGAGCAAAGATACAATATTTTGTTGGAATACTGGGGAGTTGTGGGGGATTCCTATGTCTTTTTAACATGAAGTCTGTGATTGGAAAATGCTTTGTCATACGGAAAACCCACATTTCTTCTTTTCTTGGTGTGCGGATATACTAATCATATTTTCTTAATGCCCTTTAAAACCGGATGCGTACTTCTTAATCTATGTTATAAAACACATGTAAACGCACACAAAACTTGCATAATTCCAGAAAGTCCGTACCTTTGCATCGTGTTTTTCATAGTATTAGATTTAAGGTTAACAAAGGTTGGAGTTCAGCGGAACTCCTTTTTTTATGTCTTTATCTAAGCAAAAGAAAAATACCCCCTTGTTTACAGATAGTAAAGAATAGAGAAATGGCAATACTTTCACCTGACACATGGCAGTTTATCTGTGCACATCGTACGGAAGATGTACGTACATTAGCTTTGCAGGCTCGTAAGTATCCGCAGGTAGATATGGCGGCGGCAGTAGTGCAGATTGCCGGCTGGCAGATTGCCGAGAAAAAGGTTCCCCTTTGGGCACAGACGGAAGGAGTGCAATATCCGGCTCACTTGTCCATGGAGCAGTGCTCTTCGGAAATTACGGCCCGCTACAAGGCCTCGTGGCTGCAAGGTGATACGATGACCGATTTGACGGGAGGATTGGGAGTTGACTGTTCTTTCCTGGCACGGAACTTTCGGAAGGTGGATTACGTGGAACGTCAGGAAGTGTTGTGTGAACTGGCCCGCCATAATTTTCCGTTGCTTGGTTTGCCACAGGTAACAGTGCATTGTGCCGACGGCGTGGAATACCTGCAAAAGATGGAACCGGTGGATTGCCTGTTCTTGGACCCTGCCCGTCGCGACAGTCAGGGAGGAAAAACAGTGGCCATTGCCGACTGCGAACCCGATGTGCAGAAACTGGAGCCGTTGCTAGTAGAAAAAGGCCGGACCGTAGTGGTGAAACTTTCACCCATGCTAGATATTTTTTCTTCTTTACGGGAGTTGAAATACATCCGTCAGATTCACGTAGTAGCTGTGAATAACGAGTGTAAAGAGTTGTTGGTTGTGCTACAAAAAGAGACAAAATCCCCTTCAGAAGGCTCTGGAGAGGTGTGGATAAGTTGTGAACAGGCTGTTAATAACTTTTTAGCGGAACCATTTGTCTTCACTTATTCACAGGAGAAAGAAGCACAATGTCCGTTGACTGACGAGGTAGAAAATTATCTTTATGAACCGGGCGCTTCCTTGCTGAAGGCGGGGCCTTACCGGTTGTTGGGTGCACGATTCGGTGTCAAAAAATTACATGCAAACAGTCATCTTTATACTTCCGATGCATTAGTTGATTTTCCGGGGCGTCGTTTCCGGGTACTGGAGGTGTCAGGTTTTGGGAAAAAAGAACTGAAACAGTTGTTGCAGGGAGTGGATAAGGCCAATCTTACGGTACGTAACTTTCCGGCTTCGGTGGCAGAACTCCGAAAAAAGTGGAAGCTGAAAGAAGGAGGAGACGTGTATTTGTTTGCCACGACACTGGATGGTGACCGGCATGTGGTGATAAAGTGTGTCAAGGCATGATATTTTTCAATATCCTTTAAAATATTTCCTGAAACGCTTCAAAGAATTCTCTGTTTCACAGTGCGGGATTTGTATCCCACAGTGTGAAATATGTATCCCACACTGTGGTTTTTGTATTTCACAGTGTGAAACAGAGAATTTGCCTTGAAGTTTTTCGTTTTATGCAAGAGCGTACAGAAAAATTCTTACTGCCGAATCATGATTATTATTTCTCGTTTTTCGTGTATATACGTTTGACTATTGTCAAAAAATCATACAGCAGGTGTCTAAAAATTAGACACCTGCTTTTTTATGTAAATCTGATTTGTATTGATAATCAACTATTTAAATTGTTGGCATGGACTTTGTATAGAAATTGATGGAAATGAAAGTCCGAAATGTAAAATACAAACTCTATAAAACAATACGATTATGATTAAGATTGAAAACCTGACAAAAACTTTTCGCACCACGGAAGTAGAGACACTGGCACTGAATAAAGTAAGCTTGGAGGTAAGAGACAAAGAATTTGTAGCAATTATGGGACCTTCCGGTTGTGGAAAGTCTACCTTATTAAATATTATGGGGCTGTTGGATAATCCGACTTCCGGAAGTTATTTTCTGGATGGAAAGGAAGTAGGCAGTCTGAAAGAAAAAGACCGTACGAATGTGCGCAAGGGAAACATCGGTTTCGTGTTCCAAAGCTTTAACCTGATTGACGAACTGAACGTGTTTGAGAACATTGAACTCCCGTTGACTTATTTGAAGATTCCGGCTGACGAACGGAAGCGTCGGGTGAATGAAATCATGCAACGGATGAACATCAGCCATCGTGCAAAGCATTATCCGCAGCAGCTGTCCGGTGGTCAGCAGCAACGTGTGGCCATTGCCCGTGCCGTGGTTTCCGGACCGAAGATTATTCTGGCCGACGAGCCGACCGGTAACCTGGATTCCAAGAACGGACAGGAAGTGATGGAACTGTTGACCGAACTCAATAAGGAAGGGACAACTATTGTGATGGTGACACACAGCCAGCGCGATGCCGGTTTTGCCAGTCGTGTAATTAATTTGTTCGACGGACAGATTGTAGCTTCTATTGCAGAAATGTAAAAATAGTACCTTATGAAACGTGCATGGAAAGGACTGTTTCGAAAAGGAGAGGCCAATGTGGTCAAGATTGTCTGCCTGAGCGTGGGACTGGCCATCGGCCTGGTCATGCTGGCGGAGGTCATTTTCGAACGGTCGTACGATAACTTTCTGCCGGGGTTGAAAGAAACCTACCGGGTGGAAGAACGCTACAAACAGAAAGACACCGACTGGAGAGAGCACGCGCAGACTCCTGGTGCCATCGGACCGGGGTTGCAGCGCTATTGTCCGGCGGTGGAAGTGGCCACCCGTTTTACGGGAATTGGGTCGATGACGCTGACGACGGAAGACCATAAAGAACTGGAGGGGCAGGCTTGGTTTTGCGACAGTACTTTCTTTCGGGTCTTTCCGCGGAAATTGCTGATGGGCGAGGAGCCTTATACGGGGTTGGAAAAGGCCAACAATGCCTATATCTCTTCCAAACTGCTGGAGGTGGCAGGCGAACAGATTATCGGGAAAACATTGTCGTGGAAACAATATCCCGAATTTCATGTGACCGTAGTCGGGGTGTTCGAGGCTTTTCCTGAGAATACCCACCTTCCGCAGATGGATGTACTCATTGCCCTGCCGACCATCGGGCAGGTGGCTTATGATGGAACGAACAACTGGTTAGGAAATGACCGCTACAAGACCTATGTCCGCCTGCGCGAAGGAACTACTCCGGATGACTTGAAGGAAGGCATGGAGCGTATGCTGGAAGTGAATCATGTGACGGAAGAGATGGCTCAGTCTGGTACGGGTTTTGAGCTCTCTCTCCGTCCGGTAGCCGAAATATTTACCTCGTCTGATTATAACCGCATCATGAACATCGTCTTTCTGAGTTTTGCGATTATCATGCTGCTGGTGGCTGTGTTGAACTATATTCTGTTGGTTGTTTCGTCCATGGTGAGTCGTGCCAAGGGAATTGCCACCTATCGTTGCTATGGGGCAGGAAGTGGCGACATTTACCGGATGATTCTTTCGGAATCTTTGCTGCACGGACTGATTAGTCTGGCACTTGCTGTATTGATTATTTTCGGCTTGCAGGATTTCTTGCAGGAACAGATAGGACATAGTCTGGAGTCGCTTTTCCCCTTGTCCACTGTATGGGTTTGTCTGGCAGTGACGGCCGGAGTAATTCTGCTTTGCGGAGTGATGCCGGGTTATCTTTACACCCGTATTCCGGTGACTTACGCTTATCGTCGTTACACGGAAAACAAACGGAGGTGGAAACTGGGACTGCTGTGCTTGCAGTTTGCGTTGACCACATTCTTTGTCTGCCTGCTGACGGTCATAGGGTTGGAGTATAACACTTTGATGAATTTCAACCCTGGATTTGAATACCGGAACACTTTGTATACCAACTTGTCGGGCACCGAGATGGTGGAACGGGAACGCTGTGTGCAGGAGTTGAAAAAACTGCCGGAGGTAAAGGCGGTTACCTGGGGTTACCAGCTCCTGTCGGATCATTGTAGTGGAAATAATGTGTACAATCCCGACACAGGAGAAGAATACATGAACATTGCCGACATGTATTATGTAGGTCCCGATTATCACAAGGCTTTCCAGATTCCGGTTGTCGAAGGTAATGTATTTACTCCTACACTGACGGATACTTTGTCGCAGCAGGTAATGGTCAGCCGTCGGTTCGTGGAACGCATGGAAACATTGGCCGGATGGACGGGCTCTCCCATTGGGAAGACGGTATATATTACCGAACACGCGGATCATGGAACCATTGCTATTGTTTGTGGGGTGTATGAAGATATTCATTTAGGCTCTCAAGTGATGGAAGAGTATGACGAGCGTCCTACGGTGATGTTCTATCGAAATAAACCTTCGAGTTATTTGTATGTAGCCTTGAACCGGATGTCACCTGAAGTGATGAAAGAAGTACAGCAAGTAATCGACCGTACCATTTCCTCCCAACAGTTGAAGGTATATAGCTTGTCGCTCGAGATGGGAAATCTTTATAATGCCGTGTTGCATGTACGCAACAGTGTACTCTTTGCGGGCTTGTGTATCCTGATTATTGCTCTGACAGGACTGGTGGCGTATGTGCGCGATGAAGTGTCACGCCGCCGTTCGGAGATTGCCATCCGTCTTATTCACGGAGCTTCCATGGCCGACGTGCAGAAAATCTTCCTGCTTGATTTATTGAAGATAGCTCTTCCGGCTGTAGTGATAGGTGCTTTGTGCGCCTGGAAGGTAGGTGAACAGCTTTTGCAATTGTTTGCTGTCAAGATAGACCTCACGTGGTACCTGTTTGCCGGATGTATCCTTATCGTATGTCTGGTAGTGTGGTTGGTAGCCTTCGGGATGGTATGGAAAGCGGCACGGGCCAATCCGACTGAAAATCTGAAAACAGAATAAATAGAATGTATAACTATAAAAATAAAGGAGATAGAATAATGAAAACCAGAATGAACATACTCACATTGGCTTGTGCCTTGACCTGTTTCAGCTGTATAGGAACTGCTCATACTATTCAGCCGAGTAAAAACTACCAGACGGAAAAACGTTCTTTGGGTGATATACGGGAAGTGTCTACACTTTCTTCCATCGATGTGGTGTATCATCAGACTTCCGGCAGTCCGTATGCAGAAATCTATGCTTCAGACAATGTCATGCCCTATGTGGTACTGAAGGAGTCAAAAGGTGAACTGAGGGTTTATTATCAGGACGGTACCAGCATCCAGGGTGAGAACCGTTGCCGGGTAGATGTATATGCACCCTCTGTCAGTCGTTTTACCACGATGGCTTCCGGTGATATATCTATTCCCAAAGGATTGAAAACACAGGGAGACATACGTTTTCAGACGAATGCCAGCGGTGATATTGAATGCCCTACGGTGCAGTGCAGTAGTTTTCAGTCTGAAATCAATGCCAGTGGTGACATTGATGTACAGCAAGTCAACTGCCAGAAGTTACAGGCCAGTATCAATGCCAGCGGAGATATGACGGTTCACAAAGCCGTATGTCAGCATGCGTCTTTGACCATCAATGCATCCGGCGATTTGATGGTGCCTAATTTGCAATGTCAGGAAGTGGTGACGGCTACGGTCAATGCCAGTGGCGATATGGTCATAAAAGGCAGCTGCCAGGAAGCCGTACTTCGTGACAATGCCTCCGGTGATTTGTCGGCAGATAACCTGAAAGCCGTTAAAGTTGATGCGGCTGTATATGGTTCGGGTGATTTGTCTTGCCGTGCCTCTCGTTCCATTACGGCAAAAACGTATGGCAGCGGAAGTATTAGCTATACCGGTAACCCCTCTCAGGTAGTAACCGAAGGAAAACACATCTATAAAAAATAAAATCTCTCTTTTTAATAGGCAGGGTGAAAAGGCTGTGAAGTCTTTTCACCCTTTTTGTGTAAAAGACTGTTTCTTGTCAAGAGAAGTATTATTCTCTCACTTCCTTAATTTCCATTACGCCTGCATACTCAGCTGCAAAACCCTCGGAAGAAGGGCCCTGGATGCGGACTTTTAGTTTGGCTGGTATGGCTGTATAGGGTTTTGCATCGGAAGGAAGAGCTGCTTCATAGCGTTTCTTCAGTTCACCCGACTTGTCAACAATCCAATAGGCCGTAGTGTCTGCATCGGGAGTGAAGCTGTAGGCTTCGTGTCCCATGATAAGTTGTCCGTGGAGTACCTGAATGGAATCGAATAGCTGGATGCTCTGCTCATCAAACAAAGGCATATCTTGTCCCACCTCAACGAAGACTGCTTTCTGGGGATGGGTGTGGAATACCTCGAAATAACGTGCTCCGCTGTTGCCTACTCCCCAGCCATGGCAAGTAAAGGGCACGGGTTCGTGCTGACCGCGGTCTGCCAGTTCTTTCGCTGACTTCCCGGTGGGCTCCAGGATGTAGCGGGTTACTCCGGCGCGGTTGGATTTTACTTCACGGAAATCGCAGGTCAGGCTGTCCGCCCAATTCTTATCCATGAGAATACGTGGGTGAGACTGCAGGAACGGGATAAGTGAATGGATGTCCTTGCCCGGTATATCCAATATCTGAATAACTGGGTCCGAAGTTTGTTTGTGGCCATTTTCCATACGTTCTATGCGTGCACCCGGAATAGAAGCGTCGGTGACGATACGTAGGTTTTCGTTGCATTGTGCCCATAGCCGCAAACCAGCTCCCGTGACAGTCTGCCACTGGAAGCCTTCGTATGCTTCTCTGGAGGGGCTTTCGGGGAATACTTCACTTAGTTCCGTCTGAATGTCGGAATCTCCGGCTTGTTTTTTAGAAGACGGATTGCAGGCTGTCAATAGGCAAAGACCTGCCAAAGGGATAAGAATTCTTTTCATGATTAATATTTATAACAAGGTTCTTTATTGTTGTGAAATAAGGAAGGCCGTGTAAGCAATGTAGCATGCTACCAACAGTCCTCCTTCTATGCGGGTGATGGTCCGTTTCTTGAAGAACCAACCCACCAGCCAGAACAGGATGGAAGAGCCTACCAGTACAGCCATGTCGATGTTGTTGATATTTCCCATAGGGAGAGGAGACAGGCTTGCACTACATCCTAATACAAAGAATACATTGAACAGGTTGCTGCCGATGACGTTACCAATGGCAATGCCCGGATTCTTTTTCAAGGCCGCCGTGACGGAAGTTGCCAGTTCCGGCAGAGAGGTACCTCCGGCCACCAGTGTAAGTCCGATGATAGAGTCACTGACACCTAATGAACGGGCAATACCACTGGCACCGTCTACAAAAAATTGTCCGCCAAAAATTAATCCGGCCAGTCCTCCTATAATATATAGGGCTGATTTCCATGCCGGCAGTTCCTTCACCTTCTGTTCTTCGCCACCATCTTCGTTCCCGTTGCGGGCGATGGCAAAAGTATAACGCATAAAAATAAGGAAGAAGCCTAATAGTACCAGCCCGTCTATCCGGCTGATGATGTCCCGGCTTCCTCCGTCGAGTATGCAGTCGTTGGCAAAGCAGGTGAGTACCAGTGCAGAAAGAATGACCAGCGGAATTTCCTTACTCATAGTACCCTGTCCCACTTGTATGGGAAGAACCAGAGCGGTGCATCCGATAATCATCAACACATTGAAGATATTACTTCCTACCACGTTACCGATAGCCATTTCAGCACTTCCCTGTAGTGAGGAGAGTACGCTGATAACCAGTTCTGGAGCAGAGGTCCCGAAGGCTACAATGGTCAATCCGATAACCAGGTCGGAGATACGAAAACGTTTAGCTACAGAGGCTGCTCCGTCAGTCAGTCCGTTCGCTCCTATTAAAATCAAAGCTAATCCGCCGATTAATAAAAGTAGATTCATCCACATACGATACAGTTTTTAGTCCTTTTCTGTTAGCTGGAACGTTTTTCCGTCTGTACTACGTGTCAGTGTAGCTTCTTTTCCTTTGCCACGCAAATCGAGAATGGTATTCTTGTAACCGTAACCTGAGGCTGTGCGGTACTGCGAGAGCAACATGTATTGTCCGTCCAGACAGACTTCAGCGAGGGCTTCATGCGGATAGAATGCCACAGGGATTTCTGTCTTTTCCTCGGTGAGGAAGGAGGTTTCTATTTTTTTATCGGTTCCGTGCGTGTTATAAAGCAGTCGTCCTCTTCTGGATACAATCCAGGAGTCTGCACAGGCTTGCACCTGATAGGTGTCATCGTCTTCTACGTTCCAGACAGCAATGCCGTCAGGACGTACACGGTGGTCGAGTATGACTTTGGTATCAGGTAAGAACACTTCTACCTTTGAAGAATCAGTTGCAAACACTAAGAAGCCGGCTTGGGTTGCCTGGCTGTCGGTGGAAGAGAGTACTTTTTGTCCTGTCTCAAAAATCCGGATGTCTTTTTGTAATACGTCCGACCAGGTGTATCCCGTAGAAGCCTTGTCTGTTCCGACTAAAGGTGCTGATTCCGGCTGGCGTGCATATTTTATCTGATAATCGGCTCCTTTCCGGAGGGTGAGAGTGTCTTGTTGTAAAGAAAGGATGGCCAGTGTATCTGAGAATGAAATTGTCTGTCCGTTACCGATACTTTTTCCGCTCAGTACAAGCTGTTCGTCCGACAGAAGCTGCCAGCTTTCATATTGCAGAGTGGCCATGCCGATGGAGGAGGCTTTTCCTTCCTTGGCCAGTGTCATTCCTTGTACGAAGTTGGATGAAGGAGGAAGTATTTCTGTCCAGTTGCCCAACAAGTCTGTTTCATTTACGGCAGTCTTAGGACTGCATGCTATCAAACCTCCCAAAAAGAGAGGTAAGGCAATTTGTTTCATTTGTTTTTTCATGGTGATATGTTTTTGTTTATAATGCAGTGGTATAGGCTTATACTGCATGTGTCACAACTCTTTTTACGGTTACAGTAAGTACAAATATACAAATTACTTTAAGTTTCCAGGGTAATAACGGTTTATAGGTTATAAAAATGCACGATTCTCCTCCTTTTTTGCATGATTAATAGTTGTATGTGATACACTAATTCCCTATCTTTGCATCAAACGTTAACATGTAAAGTATATGAGAAACAGAATCCTGTCTTTGTTATTCTTGCTTCCGTTTATTTCGGAATCAGTGTCTGCCGCGTTGGTGGAAGAAAAAGATTATGTAGCTTATTTGTTTACTTATTTTACGGGAAATCATATCAGCGAAGAAGCCGTATGTTATGGGGTAAGTATGGATGGATATACCTATTATGCCCTGAATAATAACAAACCGGTGCTTGATTCAAAAGTAATCAGCTCTACCGGTGGCGTGCGCGACCCTCATATCCTGAGAGGAGAAGACGGTCAGACTTTTTATATGGTACTGACCGATATGGTGTCGGATAATGGTTGGGATTCTAACCGTGCGATGGTGCTGCTGAAATCTACTGACTTGGTAAACTGGTCGCATTCTGTCATTAATATGCAGAAGCGTTATCCGGGACAGGAAAAGCTGAAACGTGTATGGGCTCCTCAGACTATTTATAATAAGGAAGTAGGGAAGTACATGGTATACTGGTCCATGCAGTATGCTGGTGGGGTAGACGTAATTTATTATGCGTATGCCAATGAAGATTTTACGGACCTGGAAGGAGAACCGAAACCTCTTTTTATCCCGAAGGACAAAAAGTCTTGTATAGATGGTGATATCGTGTATAAAGACGGGGTATACCATCTTTTCTATAAAACGGAAGGACACGGTAACGGTATTAAAGTGGCAACCACTCGTTCGCTGACCTCCGGAGAATGGGAAGAACAACCGGACTATAAACAGCAGACAAAGGAAGCGGTGGAAGGAGCCGGTACGTTCAAACTGATTGGACAGGACAAGTACATTCTGATGTACGATGTATACATGAAGGGAGCTTATCAGTTTACGGAAACAACCGACTTGAAAAACTTCAAAGTGATAGATCATGCGGTGAAGATGAATTTCCATCCTCGTCATGGTACCATCATTCCTATTACCCGTGCAGAATTGAAGCGCATTACAGACAAATGGGGAAAACCGGCTGAACTGGGTGAACTGCCGGTAAATCCGGTATTGCCGGGATTCCATGCAGACCCTGAAGTGCTGTATTCACAGAAAACTCAACGTTATTACATTTATTCTACTACAGACGGACAACCGGGATGGGGAGGATGGTATTTTACCGTATTCTCTTCGGCTGACTTGAAAGACTGGACTTACGAAGGAGTGATGCTGGATTTACGTTCTCCGCAGGTTCCATGGGCGAATGGAAATGCCTGGGCACCGGCTATTGAAGAGAAACTGATTGATGGAAAATATAAATATTTCTTCTATTATAGCGGTAACCCGAACGATGATTCGGGCAAGAAGATTGGAGTCGCTGTGGCAGACTCTCCTATAGGACCTTTCAAGGATATGGGTAAACCGATTATTACAGATTCTCCGGTCGGACACGGACAGCAGATTGATGTGGATGTGTTTACCGATCCGGTTTCCGGTAAATCTTACTTGTACTGGGGTAATGGCTATATGGCCGGCGCTGAACTGAACGATGACATGGTGTCTATCAAAAAGGAAACATTGAAGGTGATGACTCCGAAAGGAGGTACATTGAAAGATTATGCGTATCGTGAAGCGCCATACGTGTTCTATCGTCAGGGATTGTACTATTTCTTGTGGTCGGTAGATGATACGGGTTCAGCGAACTATCATGTGGCATACGGTACATCGGATTCTCCATTAGGCTCGATTAAGGTAGCTAAGGACCCGGTTGTAATGATACAAGACCCGTCGAAAGAAATTTACGGTACGGCACATAATTCAGTAGTCCGTAAACCGGGTACAGATGAATGGTATATCGTGTACCATCGTATCAATAAAAATTACCTGGATAAAGACAAAGCTCCTGGTGTACACCGCGAAGTTTGTATCGACCGAATGGAATTTAATGCGGACGGCACGATTCAGCGGGTGAAAGTTTCCAAATAATAATCTTAAATAAAACCTTCTTACCTATGAAACACCTGACACATTTGGCAGCCTTATGTGCGTGCCTTACCAGTTTTCCTGTATCAGCGCATGTGCAGGAAGTGATGAATGAACCGGATTCAGTATATCTGTTTTCGTATGCTACCGTGAACGATGCGGGGCGTAGTGGCCTGAAATTAGCCTGGAGTACAGATGCAACACGCTGGTTCAGTATCGGCAACGGATATGGATACGTGAGATGTGATTATGGCACCTGGGGAGCCGAGAAACGTATGCTCAATCCTCATCTGGTGCGTGATGAAAAGGGAGTATGGCACTGCTTCTGGCAGTTGAACGAAAGTGGAAAAGAATGGGGACATGCCACTTCGCCGGATTTAATGAAGTGGAATCCGCAGACTTATTATATGCAGCCTGCTCGGGATGGTGAACAGGTCCCGACCGTAAAACGAGGAAGTGAAACGCGTAAGAAAGCCGTAGTGGAAGGTGTGTTGGAACAAGGATATGTGCAGAAAGTGGCCTGGGAAGACGTGGACCGGCTGTTGAAGTTTGTGGACTACCGGGCCTACAGAGACCAGTTGCATAATGAACGTACAGAACAGGATGCACAACGTTTTGCCGGACTGGCTCCTGTATCCTTGCAATTGACGGTACGTCCGGAAGAGGCGAAGCCTATCAGTGATAAATTGATTGGTATTTTCTTTGAAGATATTAATTACGGAGCAGATGGTGGACTTTATGCGGAACTGGTACAGAATCGTGACTTTGAGTATTCTCCGAAGGACAATGCACATCAGGGATTTGACAGTGGCTATGCCTGGAGCGTATGGGAGAACGGGCAGTCGTCGGCTGTGAAGGTGGCAACTGAAAATCCTTTGCATGAGAACAATCCGCATTATGTTGTATTGCAGGCTAAGCCTGGAATGGCCCTCCGTAATTCAGGCTTTGATGGAATTACGTTGAAGAAAGGAGAAAAGTATGATTTCTCTGTCTTCTCTCGTATGCCTGAAGGAAGCAAAGGTGGAAAAGTAATCGTACGCTTGCTGGATAATGAGGGAAAGGAAGTGGCGAAATCTTCTGTACGGGTAGCAGCCGGAAAATGGAAAAAGCAGTTGGCTGTATTGACGGCTCAGACTGATGTGGATGCAGCTGTGCTTTCAGTGGAACCGGAAGTGACGGGAGAATTACATCTGGATATGGTTTCCTTGTTCCCTCAAGAGACTTTCAAGGGGCGTAAAAACGGATTGAGAGCTGACTTGGCACAGACGTTGGCCGATTTGCATCCGCGCTTTGTACGTTTCCCGGGCGGTTGTGTGGCACATGGAAACGGAATTGATAATATTTATCGCTGGAAAAACTCAGTGGGTCCGCTGGAAGCCCGTAAACCGATGGGGAACTTGTGGGGGTATCATCAGACATTAGGTTTGGGATACTTTGAGTATTTCCAGTTCTGTGAAGATATAGGAGCAGAACCTCTACCGGTGCTGGCAGCAGGAGTTCCATGTCAGAATTCGGCTTGTATTCCGGGAAAACCTTTGAGCGGCGGACAGCAGGGAGGTATTCCCATGGAAGAGATGGATGCATATGTACAGGATATTCTGGACCTGATAGAATATGCCAATGGTGACCCGAAAAAGAATAAATGGGCAAAGATGCGTGCGGAAGCTGGTCATCCGAAACCTTTCAACTTGAAATATATCGGTATCGGAAATGAGGATTTGATTACGCCTATTTTTGAGGAACGTTTTGAAATGATTTTCAAGGCAGTAAAAGAAAAGTATCCGGAAATCACGGTGATTGGTACGGTCGGTCCTTTCTATGAAGGTACAGATTATGAAGCCGGATGGAAGTTTGCTACGCGCCTGAATGTGCCGATGGTGGATGAACATTATTATAATACACCGGGCTGGTTTATAAATAACCAGGATTATTACGACCGTTATGACCGTACAAAACCTAAAGTGTATTTAGGAGAGTACGCCGCACATTTGCCGGGACGTCCCAATAACATTGAAACAGCTTTGGCTGAGGCGCTGTATCTGACTTCGGTAGAACGTAATGGTGACATCGTGTCAATGACTTCTTACGCTCCTTTGTTGGCCAAGGAAGGACATACTCAGTGGAATCCCGATTTGATTTATTTCAATAACCGTGAGGTGAAGCCTACTGTAGGTTATTACACCCAGCAGCTTTACGGACAGAATTCCGGAGATACTTACTTGCCTGCCGACCGGAAAATAGACAATCCTCGTCAGGATGTACAGAAACGTATCGGTACCTCCGTGGTACGTGACAGTAAGACGGGAGATTGGATTGTGAAGCTGGTGAACTTGTTGCCAGTTCCGGTAAAGACGAAAGTGGAAGGCTTGACGCAAACTGAAAATGGAAAAGCAGTTTTGCAGGTCTTGAGTGGAAAACCTACCGACAAAAATGCACGACCGGTGAAGAAAGATGTATCCGTGACAGAATTGTCGCAGTATGAAATGCCGGCTTATTCTTTGAGCGTGATTCGTATAAAGTCGGACGAAATGACAAAATAACACTGCTTTTGAATGATTTTTAGGTTATAATTGATTGATTTCTATTTCTACGGTTTGGTGGTAAGTCTCTATTTTTGTAAAAGAGAAAAATGAATACCATGAATAAATTATTGAGAAAATTGTCATTAGGGGTGGTTTGTCTTTTGATGACGGCTTTTATCTGCTCGTGTCAAAGTGCGCAAACCGGTGGAACGTTTGAAGTGGGGAAAAATACGTTCCTGTTAAATGGAAAGCCTTTTGTGGTGAAAGCTGCGGAGGTGCATTATCCGCGTATTCCGGAACCTTATTGGGAACAGCGTATCCTTTCTTGTAAGGCTTTGGGCATGAATACCCTTTGTCTGTATGTGTTCTGGAACTTGCATGAACAGCAGCCGGATAAGTTTGATTTTTCCGGAAATAAAGATATTGCCAAATTCTGCCGCTTGGCACAGAAGCATGGAATGTACGTTATTGTACGTCCGGGTCCGTATGTATGTGCAGAATGGGAAATGGGCGGATTGCCTTGGTGGCTGTTGAAGAAAGACGATGTGCAGTTGCGTACGCTGGATCCTTATTATATGGAACGGGTTGGTATTTTCATGAATGAAGTAGGCAAGCAGCTGGCGGACTTGCAGATTTCTCGTGGTGGAAATATTATTATGGTGCAGGTAGAGAACGAATATGGCTCGTATGGAATAGACAAACCGTATGTATCGGCCATTCGTGACCTGGTGAAAAAAGCCGGCTTTACAGATGTACCTTTGTTCCAGTGCGACTGGAGTTCTAACTTTACTAACAACGCACTGGATGATTTGCTGTGGACCGTAAATTTTGGTACAGGAGCCAACATTGACGAGCAGTTCAAGAAACTGAAATCACTGCGTCCGGAAACTCCGATGATGTGTAGTGAATTCTGGAGCGGCTGGTTCGACCACTGGGGACGGAAGCACGAGACTCGTGATGCGGCTACAATGGTGAGCGGTATCAAAGATATGCTGGACCGTAATATCTCTTTCAGTCTTTATATGACACATGGAGGAACAACTTTTGGCTGGTGGGGCGGTGCCAACAATCCGGCTTACTCGGCTATGTGCAGCTCATACGATTATGATGCGCCTATCAGTGAAGCAGGATGGACTACACCGAAATACTTCCAGTTGCGTGATTTGATGAAACAGTATCTTCCGGAGGGAGAAACCTTGCCGGAACCTCCGGCTCAGTATCCGGTGATTTCCGTACCGGCCATTACAGAATGGGAAGTCGCGCCCTTGTTCGATAATCTGCCTCAGGCTAAACAGTCGGAAGATACTAAGCCTATGGAGCAGTTTGACCAGGGCTGGGGAAGTATTTTGTATCGTACGACATTGAAAGAAGATGTAAAAGGTATTTTGCATATTGATGAAGTACACGACTGGGCACAGGTCTTTGCTGATGGGAAATTACTGGGCCGCTTAGACCGTCGTCGTGGTGAGTTCACTTTACCGCTGAAAGAAACCTTGAAAAAAGGTACACGTCTGGATATTCTGGTAGAAGCAATGGGACGTGTGAACTTTGACAAGTCAATTCATGACCGGAAGGGTATTACGAACAAAGTAGAAGTGGTAAGCGGTGAACAGGTGAAGGAACTGAAAGGCTGGGAAGTATACAACTTGCCTCCGTTCTATGAATTTGTCAGCCAGAAAAATTACCAGGCAGGCAAGCCAGTTGACGGACCTGCATATTATAAAGCTACCTTCCGTTTGGATAAGACAGGTGATACTTTCCTGGATATGCAGACTTGGGGAAAAGGTATGGTTTGGGTAAACGGACATGCTATGGGACGTTTCTGGGAAATCGGTCCGCAGCAGACTTTGTATATGCCGGGTTGCTGGTTGAAAGAAGGAGAGAATGAAATTATTGTGCTCGACCTGAAGGGACCGGCTGAAGCAAAAGTGGCTGGCGTAGAAAAACCGATTCTGGATATGCTGCGTGAAAAAGCACCGGAAACTCATCGTAAAGACGGACAGAACTTGAACTTGAAAGCTGAAAAAGTAGTAAATGCAGGTACATTCAAGGCTGGAAATGGCTGGCAGGAAGTACGTTTTGCGCAGCCTGTAGCAGGACGCTATTTCTGTCTGGAAGGTATTTCCAACTATGAAGGAAACAATATCGCAGCCATTGCAGAGTTAGATGTGCTGGATAATAACGGAAAGCCTGTTTCTCGTGAGAACTGGAAGATTATGTATGCCGACAGCGAAGAAACACGTAGTGGAAACCGCACGGCAGATAAAGTTTTCGACTTGCAGGAAAGTACTTTCTGGCAGACGATAGATAATACCGCTTATCCTCATCAGATTGTCATAGATTTAGGTAAGGAATATAATGTGACCGGTTTCCGGATGTTGCCTCGTGCAGAAGCCGGTGCACCAGGTTTGATAAAGGATTACAAAGTATATGTAAGGAAATCTGACTTTACGTATTGATTTTCAGTTCGTATTAAAACTTAAGGTATTAAAAGGTGGAAATATCCCATGGACGGTGAGTCTGTGGGATATTTTTTGTCCGTAGAAATAAAAATAAACTCATTCTGCTTTCTTTATGGCATTTTTTTACGAACTTTGCCGCCCAATATGAAACAGGTATGCAGGGAATACTTGCATGTGACAAATTTGATAAGATGAATAAGCCAAAAGCTGTATTTAGAGAAATAAACGAGAGCTATACGCTACAGGAGGCCATAGCTGAAGCAAAACGTTGCTTGAACTGTAAGAATCCTTCCTGCAAGAAGGGATGTCCGATAGAAAATCACATCCCGGAGTTCATTCATGAACTGTCAAAAGGCAATATGGGAAATGCCATGGCTATTATTAATGAGAAGAGTAACCTGCCGGCTATTTGTGGCCGTGTCTGTCCCCATGAAAAGCAGTGTCAGGGGCATTGCGTATTGTACCCGAAAGGTAAGGGAATTGAAATTGGTAAGCTGGAACGCTTTGTGGCCGATTTTGATACGGAAATGAAGTTGATTCGCGAAAAACTACCTCAGAAGACACGGGGAAAGGTTGCCGTGATTGGTTCGGGACCTGCCGGACTGACCGTAGCCGGAGACTTGGCTCGTCAGGGTTTTAACGTGACAATTTTTGAGAGCCAGGCAGAACCGGGTGGGGTGTTGATGTATGGCATTCCGGAATATCGCCTTCCCAAACAGGTGGTTCGTCAGGAGATTGAGAAGATTGAAGCACTGGGGGTGACTTTTCTATTGAACTGTGTGGTAGGAAAGCAGCTGAACATTGATGATATTTTTGCGCAGGGATATGATGCTATTTTTATTGGTTCAGGTACAGCTCTGCCTAAATCATTGGATATTCCGGGGGCCGGATTGCGTGGAGTGATTCAGGCGACTTATCTGTTGCACATGGCCAATATCTATAATGAAGGCACAGTCGGCCGTGATAAGGTGCCGATTATTGAAGGAGAGCACGTGGCAGTGATGGGATGCGGAAATGTAGCCATGGATGCGGCCCGTACGGCCGTACGTATGGGAGCGGCCAGTGTGACCATTGTGTATCGACGTACGGAAGCCGATATGCCCGCTATACAGGCAGAATATCAGGCTGCCTTGCAGGAAGGTGTGAAATTCTTATGGCAGACTTCTACGACAGAATTCCTTGGAGATGAAGACGGGAAGGTTGTCGGACTACGTGCCAATACGCCGGAGGGAGTCAAGGAGTATGCTTTCGATCGCATTTGCCTGGCTGTAGGTTCACGTCCTGCCAGTCGGATTGTGTCGACTACGGAAGGCATAGAAACCGATGATAACGGGTATGTACTGGTGAAAGAACGTCCTTTTGGTATGACAAGCCGTAAAGGAGTGTTTGCTGGAGGTGATGTGGTGCATCGTCCGCAAACGGTAGTGATGGCTATGAAAGCAGCAAAGAGCGTGGCAGTGGGTATCGCACAGTATGTCGATGCTGTAAAATTGCTGAGTGAATAACCTAATTATAAAATAAATACTAAAGTTTAAGGACTATGCCCTGATAACTCAGGAAAAAGCATTAATTTCGCGAATTCAAATGAAACTTTAGAATTTAGATACCAAAAAAACTTTACGATAATGATGGAACTTGATTTACTCACGGCTGTATCACCGATTGACGGTCGCTACAGAAGCAAAGCAGGAACTTTGGCTGCTTATTTTTCAGAATATGCGCTCATGAAGTATCGTGTGCGGGTGGAAATTGAATATTTCATCACTTTGTGTGAATTGCCTTTGCCGCAGCTGGCGTCATTTGATATGACTCGTTTTGAGTCTCTTCGTGATATCTACCGTAATTTCTCTGAAGGAGATGCTGCACGTATCAAGGAAATTGAAAGTGTGACAAATCACGATGTGAAAGCTGTTGAGTATTTCATCAAGGAACAGTTTGATAAACTGGGTGGACTGGAACCTTATAAAGAGTTCATTCACTTCGGACTGACTTCACAGGATATCAATAACACTTCAGTTCCTTTGTCTATCAAGGATGCGTTGGAAGAAGTCTATTATCCGCAGATTCAGAAACTGATTGACCAGTTGACTGCCTACGCAGAAGAATGGAAAAATATTCCGATGCTGGCAAAGACTCACGGGCAGCCTGCTTCTCCTACTCGTCTGGGCAAGGAAATCATGGTTTTTGCTTATCGTCTGAACCGTCAGCTGGCTGTATTGAAGGCTTGTCCGTTGACTGCGAAATTTGGTGGAGCAACCGGAAATTACAATGCACATCACGTGGCTTATCCGGATTTTGACTGGAAGGCTTTCGGTAATAAGTTCGTTGCTGAAAAATTAGGTTTGGAACGTGAAGAATATACTACACAGATTTCAAATTACGACGGACTGGGTGCCATCTTCGATGCAATGAAGCGTATCAATACCATCATGATTGACATGAACCGTGACTTCTGGCAGTATATTTCCATGGAGTATTTCAAGCAGAAAATCAAAGCGGGTGAGGTCGGCTCAAGTGCCATGCCGCATAAGGTGAACCCGATTGACTTTGAGAATGCAGAAGGTAACCTGGGAATGGCCAATGCAATATTGGAGCATCTTTCTTCCAAATTGCCGGTCTCTCGTTTGCAGCGTGACTTGACGGACTCTACAGTGTTGCGTAATATCGGTGTTCCTTTCGGACATACGGTGATTGCCATCCAGAGCTCACTGAAAGGTCTTGGAAAATTGCTGTTGAATGAACATAAAATCTATGAAGATCTCGATAATTGCTGGAGCGTAGTGGCTGAAGCTATTCAGACGATTTTGCGCCGTGAAGCTTATCCACATCCGTATGAAGCGTTGAAAGCGCTGACTCGTACGAACCAGGCTATTACAGAAGCTTCAATCAAAGATTTTATTGAAACACTGAACGTCAGCGAGGATATTAAAAAGGAATTGCGTGCGATTACTCCGCACAACTATACTGGAGTCTAACTTTAAAAAATAAATATCGCCCGAGAGGGTGTTGAGTATTAATATTAGCATTAAACAAAAAAATTATGGCAGAAAAAGAATTCAGACAAGATGGCGAAAACAGCCAGTCTGGCCGCGATGGTTACAAGTCTTACAACAGAGAAGGATATAACAAATATGGTAGAGGCGAGAAAAGCAACAGCTACGGTCGCCGTCCGTATAACAACAATAGAGAAGGGGGAGAAGGTTATCGTTCTTCTTATAATCCTCGCTTTAATAATGGAGAGGACCGTCCGCAGAGAGGTGGTTACGGTAATCGCCCGCAGCGTTCATACGGAAACCGCTCCTACAATAATGAAGGAGGAGAGCAGCGTTCTTCTTACAATCCTCGTTTTAACAACAATAATGGTGGACGTCCGCAGCGTGCATACACTCCTCGTTTCAACAACAACCAGGAAGGAGGAGAACAGCGTTCATATCGCCCGCGCTTTAATAATGCACAACAGGGTGGAGAACAGCGTCCGTATCGTCCTCGTTTTAACAACAATGGCGGACAGCAGGGTGGATATGGTCGTCCACAGGGAGGTTACCGTCCGCGTACTGCCGACTACAACCCGAATGCAAAATATAGTATGAAGAAGCAGATCGAGTACAAAGAACTGCTGACTGATCCGGATGAGCCGATTCGTTTGAACAAGTTCCTTGCGAATGCAGGTATCTGCTCTCGTCGTGAAGCGGATGAGTTTATCACTGCAGGAGTAGTATCTGTAAATGGTGAAATCGTAACGGAACTGGGTACAAAGGTGAAGCGTTCGGATGAGGTGAAGTTCCACGATCAGCCGGTAAATATTGAGCGTAAGGTATATGTACTGCTTAATAAACCGAAAGATTGCGTAACGACTTCGGATGACCCGCAGGAACGTAAGACGGTGATGGATTTCGTGAAAGGTGCTTGCAAGGAGCGTATCTATCCGGTAGGACGTCTGGACCGTAATACCACAGGTGTACTGCTGTTGACAAATGACGGTGACTTGGCATCGAAACTGACTCATCCTAAGTTCTTGAAGAAGAAAATTTATCATGTATACTGCGACAAGAATGTGACAAAGGCAGACTTGGATCAGATTGTACAGGGTATTACACTGGATGATGGTGAAATCCATGCTGATGCTATCAGCTACGCGTCGGATACAGACAAGTCGCAGGTGGGTATTGAAATTCACTCTGGAAAGAACCGTATCGTACGTCGTATTTTCGAATCGCTGGGCTATCGTGTGATTAAGCTGGACCGTGTGTACTTTGCGGGATTGACCAAGAAGGGATTGCGTCGCGGTGACTGGCGTTACCTCACAGAACAGGAAGTGGCCATGCTTCGTATGGGATCTTTTGAATAATGATAAATATAGCAGAACACAGGGATACACGGAAACGGAGCATCCCTGTGTTTTTAGATTAATTGATAAAACATAGAATCAAAATGGAAACAATTCGTAGAACAAAAATTGTTGACCTGCTGAAGCGTGAAGATTTTGGCGCGATGGTCAATGTGAAAGGTTGGGTGCGTACTCGCCGTGGTAGCAAACAGGTAAACTTTATTGCATTGAATGATGGTTCTACTATAAATAATGTGCAGATTGTAGTCGACTTAGCTAATTTTGATGAAGAGTTGCTGAAGTTGATTACAACGGGTGCATGTCTGAGCGTGAATGGAGAACTGGTAAAATCGGTAGGCTCCGGACAGGCAGCAGAAATTCAGGCACGTGAGATTGAAGTATTGGGTACTTGTGACAATACTTATCCATTGCAGAAAAAAGGACATTCAATGGAGTTCTTGCGTGAGATTGCTCACTTGCGTCCTCGTACGAATACGTTTGGTGCAGTGTTCCGTATCCGTCATAACATGGCTATTGCGATTCATAAGTTCTTCCATGAAAGAGGTTTCTTCTATTTCCACACTCCTCTGATTACAGCATCAGACTGTGAAGGTGCCGGACAGATGTTCCAGGTTACTACCATGAACCTCTATGATTTGAAGAAAGATGAAAACGGTTCTATTATTTATGATAATGACTTCTTCGGAAAGCAGGCAAGTCTGACAGTTTCCGGACAGTTGGAAGGTGAATTGGCTGCTACTGCTTTGGGAGCAATTTATACATTCGGACCGACATTCCGTGCGGAAAATTCAAATACACCGCGTCATTTGGCTGAGTTCTGGATGATTGAACCGGAAGTAGCTTTCAATGACATCAATGACAACATGGATTTGGCAGAAGAATTCATCAAATACTGTGTACAGTGGGCATTGGACAACTGTTATGACGATGTGAAGTTCTTGAACGATATGTTTGATAAGGGCTTGATTGAACGTCTGCAGGGGGTATTGAAGGAATCATTTGTACGTCTGCCTTATACAGAAGGTATCAAGATTCTGGAAGAAGCAGTAGCTAATGGACATAAGTTTGAATTCCCGGTTTACTGGGGCGTGGATTTGGCTTCAGAACACGAACGTTTCCTGGTGGAGGAACATTTCAAGCGCCCGGTTATCTTGACGGATTATCCGAAAGAAATCAAGGCTTTCTATATGAAGCAGAATGAAGACGGAAAGACGGTTCGTGCCATGGACGTGTTGTTCCCGAAAATTGGTGAAATTATTGGTGGGTCAGAGCGTGAAGCAGATTACGACAAACTGTTGACTCGTATTCAGGAACTGAATATTCCGATGAAGGATATGTGGTGGTATCTGGATACTCGTAAATATGGTTCATGTCCGCATTCCGGCTTCGGATTAGGCTTTGAACGTCTGCTGTTGTTTGTAACGGGCATGGCCAATATCCGCGACGTGATACCGTTCCCGCGTACACCGCGTAATGCTGAATTCTAAAAGAGAATTGTATACAGGAAAAAGTCATTCCATGCGGGGTGACTTTTTTTGTGTGTTTGCGATAGAAAAATGTACATAAAATGCGTGATTCTCAAATTATTTTATAATTTTGTAGGTACCTGATAGGTAATTCTAATACTTTTAGTTATGAAAATACGTTATTTTTTTCTGGTAGCATTTCTAATGCTCTTAGCTGTCGGCAATTCGATGGCCCAGGCTGTGCAGGAGAAGACTCCCGTCAATTTGCAGGGAGTTTGGCAGATGTGTTTCTATCGTTCTAATTCTCCGGATATACCGGGTGAACTTAAGACAAGTAATTCCTTGAAGATTCTTTCTGACGACGGACGCTTTATCAATTTGTTGATGATGCAGACGGGAGCCGTTATTTTGGGATATGGAACTTATGAGATGAATAGTGAAGGAGTATATACGGAATGTGTGGAGAAAAATGTGCATCTTCCTCAATTGAATGGAAAGAAAAATGAAATGCACTTTGATTTGAAAGAAAACGGTACGTTGATGTATGTGAAGTATTTCCTGGAGAGCGATGCCAACGGGAATAAGATTGATTCCTGGTGTCATGAAATCTGGAAGAAAGTAGAGATGTCACCGGTTTATCCGGGCGATGAGTTACGTTGACGGAAATGAGATAATAAACCGGGAAAAGGCCGTTGCGACAGGATGTCCGTAACGGCCTTTCCTTGTTTTATGGCATTAAAGTGTGATTCATAATCAATCGGTTATCCCGCGAAAAAAAGCTTAAAATTTTTGTCGGTTAAAAGAAAAACCGTACCTTTGCAAGCCGATTATTATCAACTAGTGATAAATTTTTAATTCTGAGTGCTTTATCCTTCTTTGTCCGGGAAGAATAGGGAGGTAGGAATTTGTTTTTTAGTAGTTAACATTTTAAAAAAGATTTAAGAGTGGATACTTTAAGTTACAAGACCATTTCTGCAAACAAGGAAACAGCAACTAAAGAATGGGTTGTTGTGGATGCTACCGATCAGGTTGTAGGCCGTCTCGGTGCGAAAGTTGCAAAGTTGTTGAGAGGTAAGTACAAACCTAACTTCACCCCTCACGTAGACTGCGGTGATAACGTAATTATCATCAATGCAGACAAAGTGAAATTTACAGGTAAGAAAATGACCGACAAGGTTTACCTGAGCTATACCGGCTATCCTGGTGGCCAGCGTGAGATTACTCCGGCTCGTCTGTTGGCGAAACCGAATGGCGCTGAAAAATTGATGAAAAGAGTAGTAAAAGGTATGCTTCCTAAGAATCGTCTGGGAGCTAAGTTGCTGGGTAACTTGTATGTTTACGAAGGAAGTGAACACAAACACGAAGCCCAGACCCCGAAAGTAATTGATATTAATTCACTTAAATAATAAAGAATGGAAGTAGTAAATGCATTAGGCAGACGTAAAAGCGCAGTAGCTCGCGTTTTCGTAAGCGAAGGTACAGGAAAGATTACTATTAACAAGAGAGACCTTGCACAGTACTTTCCATCAACTATTCTTCAGTATGTAGTTAAACAGCCGTTGAACAAATTGGAAGTGGCTGAAAAATATGATATCAAAGTTAACTTGTGCGGTGGTGGTTTCACTGGTCAGTCTCAGGCTTTGCGTCTGGCTATCGCTCGTGCACTGGTTAAAATCAATCCGGAAGATAAGAAGGCTCTTCGTTCTGAAGGTTTCATGACTCGCGATTCTCGTTCTGTTGAACGTAAGAAACCGGGACGTCCGAAAGCACGTCGTAGATTCCAGTTCAGTAAACGTTAACGAGGGGACAAGTTGGATAAGGGACAAGTTAGCAAGGTGGTTCACTCGGTGGGTCTGTCCTTGTTGCCTCGTCAACTGATACCTCGTCACCTAAAGAAGCGTTTAGTATCTAAACTGTCAGGATTCTTCCTGCAAGCTCTTGTCGGAAAGACTACCGGGCAGTTGGTTCAATAAACAAAAAAGAAAGTAAACGATTAAAATTAAAAACAATGTCAAGAGTAAATTTTGATACATTATTGGAGGCTGGTTGCCACTTCGGACACCTTAAAAGAAAGTGGAACCCTGCAATGGCTCCTTATATTTTCATGGAACGCAACGGTATTCATATCATCGATTTGAACAAAACTGTTGCTAAAGTTGAAGAAGCTGCTGAAGCTTTGAAACAAATCGCAAAATCAGGAAAGAAAATCCTGTTCGTTGCTACTAAGAAACAAGCTAAACAAGTTGTAGCTGAGAAAGCTGCTTCTGTAAATATGCCGTACGTAATCGAACGTTGGCCGGGTGGTATGTTGACTAACTTCCCGACAATCCGTAAGGCTGTGAAGAAAATGGCTACTATCGACAAATTGACAAACGATGGTACTTACTCAAACTTGTCAAAGAGAGAAGTTCTTCAGATTTCTCGTCAGCGTGCTAAGTTGGAAAAGAACTTGGGTTCTATCGCTGATTTGACTCGTCTGCCGTCTGCATTGTTCGTAGTAGACGTATTGAAAGAAAACATCGCAGTTCGTGAAGCTAACCGTCTGGGTATTCCTGTATTTGCTATCGTAGATACTAACTCAGATCCTTCAAACATCGATTTCGTAATTCCGGCAAACGATGACGCTACTAAATCAGTAGAAGTTATCTTGGATGCTTGCTGCGCTGCAATGGCAGAAGGCTTGGAAGAAAGAAAAGCTGAAAAGGTAGATATGGAAGCTGCTGGTGAAAATGCACCGAAAGCTGCTAAGAAAAAAGCTACCAAAGCTCGCATGGATAAAGCTGAAGAAGATGCAATCAACGCATCTAAGGCTGCTGCGTTCATGAGCAAGGATGAAGAAGAAGCTTAATCAATAAAGTAAGTTGAGAATTGAAAATTGAAAATTGGGAAAACTGTATTCTCAATTCTCAATTCTCAATTCTCAACTTTGTTTTTAAGAACATTACTAACTCAAAATAAAAGATATTATTATGGCTGTAAGTATGGCTGATATCACCAAGCTTCGTAAAATGACTGGAGCTGGTATGATGGACTGTAAGAACGCTTTGGCAGAATCAGAAGGCGATTTCGACAAAGCAATGGAAATTATCCGTAAAAAAGGACAGGCTGTAGCTGCAAAACGTTCTGACCGTGAAACTTCAGAAGGTTGCGTGTTGGCAAAATCAACTGGTGACTACGCTGCAATGATTGCTTTGAAGTGTGAAACTGACTTCGTTGCAAAGAACGCAGATTTCGTAGCATTGACTCAGGCTATCCTGGATGCTGCTATCGCTAATAAGTGCCAGACTTTGGATGAAATCAAGGCTTTGCCTATGGGTAACGGTACTATTGCTGATGCAATTGTAGAACGTAGTGGTATCACTGGTGAAAAGACTGAATTGGATGGTTTCAATTTCGTATCAGGTGCTTGCACTGCTGTTTACAACCACATGAATAAGAATCAGCTTTGTACAATCGTTGCATTCAACAAAGAATGCGATGCTCAGGTAGCTCATGAAATCTGTATGCAGATTGCTGCCATGAACCCGATTGCAATTGATGAAGCTGGTGTTCCTGAATCTGTAAAACAGGAAGAAATCAATGTAGCTATTGAAAAGACTAAGGCTGAACAGGTACAGAAAGCTGTTGAAGCTGCTTTGAAGAAAGCTGGTATCAATCCTTCTCACGTAGATAGCGAAGAGCACATGGAAAGCAACATGGCTAAGGGATGGATTACTGCTGAAGATGTAGCTAAAGCTAAAGAAATCAAGGAAAAAGTAGCTGCAGAAAAAGCTGCTAACTTGCCTGAGGCTATGATTGAAAATATCGCAAAAGGCCGTCTGGGTAAATTCTTGAAAGAAGTTTGCTTGCTGAAACAGGAAAGCATCATGGATCCGAAGAAGACTGTTGCTGATGTATTGAAAGCTGCTGATCCGGAACTGGCTGTTGCAGACTTCAAACGTTTCACTTTGCGTGCTGAATAATTTATTAGGATGCAATATTCTTTCGGGCGTGCCTTTTGGTACGCCCGATTTGTTTTACGGTTACTTGGTTCAAGTAGCCGTTTTTTATTGATTATTATCAGGAAAAGTAATCTTCCAAGCAGGATTATTTTGTATTTTTGCTGTCGGAAAACATAGAATGGAATTCTAACTTTTAAACAAAATAGATTATGGCAAAGAAAGCGCTTTTAATGATTCTGGACGGTTGGGGTTGTGGCGACCGTCAAAAAGATGATGTAATCTTCAATACTCCGACTCCTTACTGGGACAGTCTGTTGGCTAACTATCCTCATTCACAGCTGCAGGCCAGCGGTGAAAATGTAGGTTTGCCTGACGGCCAGATGGGTAACTCGGAAGTAGGTCACTTGAACATCGGTGCAGGCCGTATCGTATATCAGGATTTGGTGAAGATTAACCGTGCATGTGCCGACAACAGCATTATGCAGAACAAGGAAGTAGTAGCTGCTTTCTCATACGCAAAAGAACATGGAAAAAACATCCACTTCATGGGATTGACTTCCAATGGTGGTGTACACTCTTCTTTGGAACACTTGTTCAAATTGTGTGACATTGCAAAGGAATACGGACTGGAAAATACTTTCATCCACTGCTTCATGGACGGTCGTGATACAGACCCGAAGAGCGGTAAGGGATTCATTGAACAGCTGACTGCTCATTGCGAAAAATCAGCTGGAAAGATTGCTTCTATCGTAGGACGTTTCTATGCAATGGACCGTGACAAACGTTGGGCACGTGTGAAAGAAGCATACGATTTGCTGGTAAATGGTATAGGTAAGAAAGCTACCGACATGGTACAGGCTATGCAGGAATCATACGATGAAGGTGTAACAGACGAATTCATCAAACCGATTTCTACTGCAAACTTCGACGGTACTATCAAGGAAGGTGATGTAGTTATCTTCTTCAACTACCGTAACGACCGTGCAAAAGAATTGACTATCGTATTGACTCAGCAGGATATGCCGGAAGAAGGCATGAAGACCATCCCGGGATTGCAGTACTACTGTATGACTCCGTATGATGCTTCATTCAAAGGTGTACATATCTTGTTCGACAAGGAAAACGTACAGAATACATTGGGCGAATACCTTGCAAGCAATGGCAAGACTCAGCTGCACATCGCAGAAACTGAAAAATATGCCCATGTAACCTTCTTCTTCAACGGTGGACGTGAAACTCCGTATGACAACGAAGACCGTATCCTGGTTCCTTCACCGAAGGTAGCTACTTACGACTTGAAGCCGGAAATGAGCGCATACGAAGTAAAAGATAAACTGGTAGAAGCTATCGGTACACAGAAATATGACTTCATCGTAGTGAACTATGCAAACGGTGACATGGTAGGTCATACAGGTATCTATGAAGCAATTGAAAAGGCTGTAGTAGCTATCGACAATTGTGTGAAAGATACAGTAGAAGCTGCTAAGGCTAACGGTTATGAAGTCATCATCATTGCTGACCACGGAAATGCAGATCATGCATTGAATGAAGACGGTACACCGAACACAGCTCACTCTTTGAATCCGGTTCCGTTTGTATATGTAACTGAAAACAAAGACGCCAAAGTAGAAAATGGTGTATTGGCCGATGTTGCTCCTTCTATCCTGCACATTTTGGGTATGGCACAGCCGTCTGAAATGACAGGTCGCGACCTGATTAAATAAGAATCCACAGTGATTTAGAATATAGAGCCGGGGTTCGTTATCGGAAGATAATGGACTCCGGTTTTTTTATGCGTTATGCCAGTACAATGATACTTCAGATAGTAGGAACGCTGGTAATGCAGTCTTGGACAAAATAAAAAGCCGCAAAGTAAATAAAAGGAATTACTTTGCGGCTTTCTGTCAAAACAGAGTTTATTATGCTTTTACTCCGTTGTATTCATCAGATACAGTTAATTTTTTGCGGCCTTTAGCGCGACGTGCTGCCAATACTCGGCGACCGTTTGCGGTAGCCATTCTTTCACGGAAACCGTGTTTGTTTCTTCTCTTTCTGTTAGAGGGTTGGAATGTTCTTTTCATTTTCGTATATACTATTTTATGTTATTATTCCATGCGTTCGGGCTGCAAAATTAGTGACTTTTTTTTAATAATCAAAGTGCTAAATCATTTTTAGACAAATCTTTTTGCGTTTTTTCGCGATTTAGATTAATTTTGCAACCGTATTCAGAGAATAAATCAAACTATTACATAATAATAAAGGATTTAAGTTATGATTAATGCTCAAGACATTAAAATCGGAACCGCTATCCGTATGGATGGCAAATTGTATTTCTGCATTGACTTCCTGCATGTAAAACCGGGTAAAGGAAACACTTTCATGCGTACAAAACTGAAAGATGTGGTAGACGGATATGTATTGGAACGTCGTTTCAACATCGGTGAAAAACTGGAAGATGTACGTGTAGAACGTCGTCCTTATCAGTTCTTGTACAAAGAAGGTGATGATTATATTTTCATGAACCAGGAAACTTTCGAACAGGTGCCTATCGCTCATGACCTGATTGAAGGTGTAGACTTCCTGAAAGAAGAAATGATTGTAGAAGTTGTTTCTGATGCTTCTACTGAAACTATCTTGTTCGCAGAATTGCCGGTAAAAGTTCAGCTGAAGGTTACTTACACTGAACCGGGTCTGAAAGGTGATACTGCTACTAACGCTACTAAGCCTGCTACTGTAGAAACTGGAGCTACAGTACGTGTTCCGTTGTTCATCAACCAGGATGAAACTATCGAAGTAGATACTCGCGACGGTTCTTACGTAGGTCGTGTAAAAGCTTAATGCTGACAGACACTGAATTTCAGATAAAAAAAGAAAGCCGTACTGGATGATTCCGGTGCGGCTTTCTTTTTGTCGTTTATCGATAATGTAAGTAGTCTATATCTACATATCCAGATTCACTTTTGTCGTTGAAGCAATAGATGCCGATGCGGTCTCCCCGATAGTTTCCCCATACCATTTGATACGGTTCTCCAAACTGAATGAAATTATCTCCGTCCAGGCTGTAATAATATTGTGATTTCCCATCCATTCCCCAACAAGTTTTGAACCAGACAAACGAAGTAGAAATTTCGTTTCCTTTTAGGATGTGGCCATTATTCCGATACTCGATAAAATACTGCGTTCCTTCTTTTACCACACCAAGAGCCGAATGATGAGAGGAAAAGTGGCAAATTCCATTTCTTTGTCCGTCGGCCATCTGTGAAATGTCCATTTTCACAATCACTTCGTTATCTTGTTTCCGGAATGTACGCTGTGTAAGCGTGTTTCCCGCTTTTAGGAGTTGATTACTTTCTATCGGGCGGAAAGCTTTCAGACGCATCCATCCGGGACGTTCTGTCAGAGAAAAGAAATCTTTTCGAGGCTGGTAGTTCCATTGCCATTGTGGACCTAGTATTTCGCTGTCAAAGTCATCACTTCTTAAAAGTGTCAGTTTCGGTGATGAGAAGGCTGGCATGGGAGCTTCCCATTGCATGGTGCCGATTTGCTGTGGCAGAACTTTTCCGATGAGCGGCCAGCCGTCTATCCATATAACGGGGAGCAGACTGACAATTCGCCCGCTCCAGTCGCCTGTACCGTGATGAGTCAGAAAATACCATTTCCCGTCTTTTCCTTGTATGATGCCTCCCTGATTGGGCTCCATGGCTTCTCTGCTGGCTAGTGCAAGCTGTTTTTCTTCTTTATAAGGTCCAAATAGCTTTTTGGAGCGCCTTGCCATCACGTATCGTCCTGTTCCCGGTTTGTGCTCACTGAAAACCAGATAATACCATTCTCCAACTTTTATCAGTTTATTGGCTTCCCTTCCGTTTCCTGAATGAATAAGCTTGGCCGATTTTCTGTTGATACTTTTTCCGTCTTTTGCCATGGGGAAGAGATAAGTCTTGTATCCGTCCGCGAAATGAGTCCCTACGAAACAAGCTTTCCCGTCTTCATCCCAGATGGCCGTGCAGTCATCCCAGCCTGCTTCCAGCAAGAGAGGGGTAAGTGGTTCCCAAGGTCCTTCGGGTTTGGAAGAGGAAGTCATAAAGTATCCTTCATCCGGTGTGCCGAAGAACAGGTAAAAGCGTCCATTATGGTAACGCAAGGTACCCGCCCATACTCCCCGTGCATAGCGGTCCATCTGGTCCCAGTTCAATTTGGTTCCTATTTGTGTCAGGTCACTGATAATATTCCCACAGAACTCCCAGTTTACGAGGTCTTTGGAGTGTAGCAGGGTCATACCTGGAGAAAATTGGAAAGTAGAAGAAATGGCATAGTAATCGTCTCCTACCTGAATGCAGTCTATGTCACTGTAATCAGCCGGAATGATGGGATTGCGATAGGTGCCATCATTTTGTTCTCCCCATTTTTCCCAGTTTCCCCATACGGGATTGGATTCATTAGAGGTGTTTTGAGCAGTAACGTCACCTAGAATACAAAAACCGGTTATCAGGCCGACATATAAAATCCGTTGTATCATAAAAGTTTAATTCCTTTTCCTCCTTTTAATGTAATGTTTTTTACCTTTCCGTTGAAGCAGACTTTCGTCTTTCCGCCTTTGCGTGACTGGATGTACAAGGATGTGACTTTATTGTCTTTCCATTCCATGTCGACGATGAATCCTCCACGGGCACAGATACCTTTCACGCTGCCGTCCTTCCATTCCTCCGGAAGAGCCGGAAGCAGAGTGATACTGTTCTCGGAAGATTGCATCAGCATTTCAATGACGCCGGCGCAACCGCCAAAGTTACCGTCAATCTGGAAAGGCGAGTGTGCATCGAGCAGGTTGGGGTAGGTACCTCCTCCGCGTCGTGCATCCTTTCCTTTGTATCCGTCCGGACTGACATAACGCAGCAGGCGACGGTAAATGTGGTACGCATTTTTGCTGTCTTGCAGGCGTGCATAAAGGTTGACACGCCAGCCGGTGCTCCAGCCCGTAGTATTGTCGCCTTTGATTTCCAGCGTACAGGCACAGGCCTTTGCCAGTTCCGGAGTTTCTTTTACAGACAGATGATGTCCCGGATACAAACCGAACAGATGCGACTGATGACGGTGTTGCGGTTCCTGGTCTTCCCAGTCGTGGAACCATTCCTGTAGGTTACCTTTCTTGCCAACCTGGTAAGGCAGCAGGCGGGGAAGCGTCTTCTCTATCTGCTTCCGGAAGGTTTTGTCTGTACCTAATGCTTCGGCAGCCTTGGCCGCATCTATCAGGCATTCACGTGTCATAGCCAGGTCGGAAGTACAGCCGTAGGAAGTAGCTCCTGCGTAGCCGTCGGGAGTCAGGAACTTGTTTTCGGGCGATGTACCCGGTGAAGTAATCAGCTTGCCGTCTTTTTCTATCAGCCAGTTCAGGCAGAATTCGGCTGCACCTTTCAATACCGGATAATATTGCTGTAGAAATTCCTTGTCCTGCGTGAAGGTGTAGCGTTCCCAGATATGAGTAGACAGCCAGGCGCCTCCCATGGTCCAGCATGCCCACGACGGGTCACCCACGTTCAATCCTACCGGACAGGTCATGGCCCAGATGTCCGTATTCTGTCCCAGACACCATCCTTTCTGTACGCCGTAATAAGCCTTGGCACTCTCTTCTCCCGTGTGTTGCAGGTTGGCGATGAAGTCCATCAGTGGGCGGTGCATTTCACTCAGATTGGCCGTTTCAGCTGCCCAGTAGTTCTCCTCCAGGTTGATGTTGCTGGTATAGTTGCAGCTCCAGGGCGGGAGCAGGCGTTCGTTCCACAGACCTTGCAGGTTGGCGGGTACTCCCGGTGTACGTGAACTGGAAATGAGCAGGTAGCGGCCATATTGAAAATACAATGCTTCCAGTTCCGGATTCCTTTGTGACTTGTCTGTATATTGCAATAGCTGTTCGTCGGTAGGCAGGGCTGCAATGGCCTGGTCTGTCTTACCTAGGCAAAGTCCCACGCGGTCGAAGAAAGACTTGTAGTCTGTCACGTGTGCATTCTCCAATTCCTCGAACGTTTTCTGTGCTGCCCGTTCCATGCGTCGTGTTACCAGGTTCCGGTAGTCGCGTCCTTCTTTCATGGGGTCCTTGTCGAAGCCGTTGAAGCTGGTGACGTTGGCTATCAGAATCAAGGCTTCTTTTCCGCCTTTCACCTTCAGCTCGCCCGATGGAAAGCTTTTGACCTCACTCTGAGGAGCTATGACCCGAATCAGTGTGCGGAAATGCGTTCCCCGTTCCGGATCATACAAATGCTTGTTGTTTACTCCGTCAAAATATACGGGATAGGAGTGATAGGCAGCATATCCTTCGGCTGAAATCTCATTGCCGTTGGCCGTAGTGGCATGAGGCAGGAGCGAGTTGAATGAAAGAGTGGCTTGCAGCCCTTGTGCGCTTTCCGTCTGCAGGCGCAGTACAATCACTGAGTCGGGGGCTGAAGCAAAATAATCACAGGCAAAATCTGCACCGTTTCTCTGGTAGGCGGTTCGTGCCATGGCCCGGCTGATGTCCAGTGTCCGTTGATAGTGGCTTATCTTAGCCGGTTCGGCAGAATAAGTGATGGAAAGTTGGCCCAGCGGCTGATAGTTTTCGCTGTAGTGTCCTTGAACCTTTCGTTGGGCACGGTCGGCTCCCCGGTAATCTTCCTTGTCGAGCAAGGCACGGATTTCCGGAATAGCCTTGTAGGCATCGGGAGTTGTGACTTTCCGGTCGGGTTCTCCGGTCCATAGGGTGATGTCGTTCAGATAGAGTACGTCTTTGTCGGTGCCTCCGTAAAGAATAGCTCCCATCGTACCGTTTCCGATGACGAGAGCTTCTTCAAAGAATTCAGCAGGACGGTTGTAGTGCAGCACTAAGTTTTCTTGTGCTGTAAGATAAGAGGTCGGTAAGGAAAGGATATAAGCTGTAATCATGGCACCTTTCCACCTTCTTGCAAAGTTACTTTTCATAGTCTATGTGTGAATAAAGAAATCAGTTGCAAGTTATCAAGAAATCTTTATATGGGCAAAGTTCAAGCATGAAAAGTAAGGTGAAAAATGCCGATGAAAAAACGCCCTTGCGTTTTATCTCAAACGCAAGTACATTTGAGATGAAACGCAAGGACGTTTGCATTAAAACGTAAAGGCGTTTTGTCTTAAACTCTTTGGCGTTTTGAACGGAACGCAAAAGAGTTTTGTGGAGAGTTTTTAATTTCTTCCGAAACCCCATAAAAAAAGCCTTTCCATCATCGCGATGAAAAGGCTTCTTTTTATTCTTTCCAGAAAAATAATCAATTATTTTTTCTTGTGGTTTGCATAACGGCTCATGAACTTGTCCACACGTCCTGCAGTATCCACCAGCTTAGACTTACCAGTGTAGAACGGGTGAGATGAGCTAGAGATTTCCAGCTTAACCAACGGATAAGTTTCTCCTTCGAATTCAATTGTGTCTTTAGTAGCACAAGTTGAACGAGACAGGAACATGTCGCCGTTTGACATGTCTTTAAATACTACCGGACGGTAGTTTTCAGGATGAATGCCTTTTTTCATTTTAGTATATACTTTTTATTGTTATTATTGACAAATAAATATGTGGTAACACTGGTAAAGTGTGTAATGGTCTATTTCGGGTTGCAAAGATACGCTATTTCTTTGAAACTAAAAAGAAATACCCGAAAAAAATATTCTGTCACTCAAAGGCTTTTATATAATAGGTAAATCAGTTTTTGTCATATCTACTTTGCATCCTTGCCGCATGTTATGGTAAATATTCCGCTTAAAATTGATTTGCCTCAAGAAAAGACAGAAAATCTCCGATTTAGTATATTGCTAATTCTTTTTATATTGTTACTTTTGCAGATGGAATTAATTACTAACAATTATAAAACTTACAAAAATGGTTAATTACAAAGAGTTAGGCTTGGTGAACACAAGAGATATGTTTGCCAGAGCAATCAAAGGTGGATATGCTATCCCTGCTTTCAACTTCAACAATATGGAACAGCTGCAGGCCATCGTGAAGGCTGCTGTAGAAACAAAATCTCCGGTTATCTTGCAGGTATCTAAAGGTGCTCGTAACTATGCTAACCAGACTTTGTTGCGTTACATGGCAGAAGGTGCTGTAGAATATGCAAAAGAATTGGGTTGCGCACATCCTGAAATCGTGCTTCACCTTGACCACGGAGATTCATTCGAATTGTGCAAATCTTGCATCGACATGGGATTCTCTTCAGTAATGATCGACGGTTCTCACTTGCCATACGAAGAAAACGTAGCTTTGACCAAGAAAGTGGTTGACTACGCTCATCAGTTCGATGTAACTGTAGAAGGTGAACTGGGTGTGCTGGCTGGTGTGGAAGATGAAGTTTCTGCAGAACACCACACTTATACTAACCCTGAAGAAGTAATCGACTTCGCTACCCGTACAGGCTGCGATTCACTGGCTATCTCAATCGGTACTTCTCACGGTGCTTACAAGTTCAAACCCGAACAGTGCCACGTTGATCCGGCTACAGGCCGTCTGGTTCCTCCTCCATTGGAATTTGCCGTACTGGATGCTGTAATGGAAAAACTGCCGGGATTCCCTATCGTTCTTCACGGTTCTTCTTCAGTTCCTCAGGAAGAAGTGGATACTATCAACAAGTTCGGTGGCAAGCTGGAAGCTGCTATCGGTATTCCTGAAGACCAGTTGCGCAAGGCTGCCAAGTCTGCAGTTTGCAAGATTAACATCGACTCAGACTCTCGTCTGGCCATGACAGCTGCCATCCGTAAGGTGTTCGCTGAAAAACCGGCTGAATTCGACCCGCGTAAATACCTGGGTCCGGCTCGTGACAACATGGAAAAACTTTACAAGCACAAAATCATCAACGTATTGGGTTCTGACAACAAGTTGGCTCAGTGCTAATTGCGCTTGATACTTATTACACCTGAATAAAATGAATGAAGGCTGCTTTCCTTTCGGAAGGCAGCCTTTTTTTGAGTTCTTACCAGAATTTGTTCTGAGAAGGGTTATATTCAAATCCTGCTTCTTTCAAACGGTTCAGAATATCTTCCTTGCTCACGTTCATGTCTGCACAAAGGGCATCGAGCGAAGGATAATAGTCTCTTAACTTCATGTTGATGAAGCTGAAAAGCATCATCGGGTCTTTAGGTAATTCCATATTGATAAATAATTTTCGATGTATTCTTTTTTCGGGGTGCAAAGTTACGACTTTTATTGCTTCATTAATCCTATTTAATTGATAATTTATTTGTTATCTTTGTCCCGTTATGTCAACTAAACGAATTATAGAAGATAAAGATTTCCACCGTATTGTGATTGCCACACGCCGGGGAGCAAGAAACATTACGATGCGTGTCAAGCCCGACGGCCTGTATCTCACGGTGCCGCCTTACAGCAAGACGGACAAAGTGCTTTCTACCCTGGAGCAGTTTCGTGCCGATTTACGGGAACGCTTTCGGCAGGTGGCGGTACGGCCAATCGATTTCAGTTTTCGGATTGAGGCCGACTGTTTTCGTTTGTCATTGTCTTCCAGTCACCTGAAATGTTTCACGGTGCGGCAGATGCCTTCGGGTGAGGTGACCGTGTTCTGTCCGGAACATACCGACTTTTCGGATGAAGCGGTTCAGAAACTGGTGCGTGGGGCTATTTTGCGTGCCATGAAAAAAGTGGCGGCTGAGTTTCTGCCACCCTTGCTGAGTGTGTGGGCAGAACGCTTCGGGTTGACTTACCGAAAAGTACGGATTACCGCTGCCCGTTCACGATGGGGAAGTTGTACTTCAGCTAAAACCATCAGTTTGTCCTGTTACCTGATGTTAGTTCCCTCTCACCTGATTGATTATGTTATTTTGCATGAGCTGGCTCACACACGTGAAATGAACCATGGCCCTCGTTTTTGGGAACTGCTTGACAGCATGACGGCAGGGCAGGCCTTACGTTTGCGGGGAGAACTTCGGAGGTTCCGGCCATCTTTTTAAAAAGAATTTCAAACATGTGTATAATGTACACTTTTTGATGTAATTTTGTACCGTAGAAGATAGGTAACAGGTAAAAAAGATTGTTTGCATGAAAAAAAGTTTACTGGCACTTGCCTCCGGTACACTCGGGTTAGGTATTGCTGAGTTTGTGATGATGGGAATACTGCCCAATGTGGCTCGTGATTTGAGTATCAGCATACCGGAAGCCGGACATTTTATTTCGGCGTATGCCATAGGAGTTTGTGTGGGAGCACCCTTGACGGTGTTTGTGGCTCGTACGCGTCCGTTGAAACAGATATTGTTAGGACTTGCTGCCATTTATGTGATTGGTAATTTGTGTGCGGCGCTTGCTCCGGAATATTGGACATTGCTGCTTATGCGGTTTGTGTCGGGACTGCCTCACGGAGCATTTTTCGGAGTCGGTTCTATTGTAGCCGAGAGGGTGGCCGATAAAGGGAAAACCTCGCAAGCTGTAGCCCTGATGATTGCCGGTATGACCATTGCCAATTTGTTTGGAGTGCCCTTGGGTACATTGTTGAGCAATCTGTTCTCCTGGCGGTTCCCCTTCCTGTTCAATGGATGCTGGGGAATGCTGGTATTCTTCCTCGTCTGGAAATGGATACCTGTTTTACCCGCCTTGCCGGATGTGGGCTGGAAAGGACAGTTCCGCTTTTTGCGCAAGTTAGCTCCGTGGCTGATTATCCTGACCACGATGTTTGGCAACGGGGGAGTATTTTGCTGGTTCAGCTACGTCACTCCGCAGATGCTGCATGAAGCGGGTTTCCAACCGGAAAGTCTGACATGGATTATGATGCTGGCCGGATTGGGGATGACTATCGGTAACCTGGTAGGAGGACGATGTGGCGATTTGTACGGACTGGCACCGGTGATTCAGTTTACGCAGGTATTTATGATGCTAGCTTTGCTGGGCACGTTTCTGTTTGCAGGAGTACCTTGGCTTTCCGTATTGCTGATGTTTATTTGTGCGGCAGCCTTGTTTGCGGTGTCTCCTCCTCAGCAATTGTTGTTGCTGCAGAACTCCAGAAGAAGCGAAATGATGGGAGCGGCTTGTGTGCAGATTGCTTTCAATTTGGGAAATGCGGTAGGAGCATATGCCGGAGGACTTCCGATTGATGCAGGATTAGGTTATCGCTATCCGGCACTGGTAGGAGTCTTTGTGGTGGCTTTAGGATGGGTCTGCGTTACCTGGTATATCCGGAGAGAACGCAGGCATTTTATAAATGAACCGATACGATTGTAACATAAATATGCTATGAGACTACTTTTGTTGACTTTATGTATTATTTTATTTGGGGGGAATACGCTACGCCTGGAAGCGAAGAAATATTTCTTCTCAAATTATAATTTCTGTCATATAACGGAGGAAGCCGGGTTGCCTAATAACTCGGTGACTGCCGTAATGAAAGATTCATTCGGATATATCTGGGTGGCCACTCAGGACGGGCTGGCGCGTTACGACGGCTATCGTTTCCTGAGTTATGGGGTGAAGGAACCTCTTTACCGCTTGAAAGGAAACTATGTCTACACATTGTGCGAGGATCGCCAGAAAAGGCTCTGGGTAGGTTCGGATGCCGGACTTGACCTGATTGACCTACAGACAGGTCTTTCTTTGCCCGCGTCTGATTTAGGAGCAGTATCGGAATTATCATCTTTGTTTAATTCGTTTGTCCGTTCGGTGGTACAGACTACCGATGGAAATATATGGGTAGTAACCGACAAGATGCTGTGGTGTCTGGAACTGGACTCTTCAGGAGTCGTGACGGCTTTTTATCGGATGCAAGCTGAAGCCGATGAGAGTGTATCGGCCATTGCGGAGATTGAAGGAGGACTTTGTGCCGGAGTAGGTAACTGTATTTACCGGATTGTGAAAGAAGGAGGAAATAAGTTGCGTAAACAGCAGCTTTCGGATGCCATTGTACCTTTTAGTGATGACTGGCGTATCTCTTGTCTGCAAGCCGACGGCGATTTCTTGTGGATAGGCAGTAATCGTGGACTTTTCCGCTATTACCGGCAAACCAAGACGATGAAGCGTTACCGTTACTCTTCGCATCGGGAAGGGATGCTCAGTCAGGCTTATATCACGGACATGAAGCTGACTTCCGACGGCAGTCTGGTGGTTTCCACTTTCAACGGTCTGAATGTATATGACCGTGAATCCGATACATTTTCTTTTATCCGTCGGGTGGAAGATTCCGAAGAACGAGGATTGAATTCCAATATCATAGTCTGTCTGTTTACCGACGGGCAGGACATCTGGGCCGGTACACAGGATGGAGGAGTCAATCTGTTGTACTTGTCGCGCAGGTTAGAGGTTGCCAGATTAGGGGATATTCCCTGGAAACTTTCGGCAGGGCGCACACCGCAAATCAGTGCTGTGACGGAAGATAAAAAGGGAAATTTGTGGATTGGTACGATTGAGGGAGGACTTTATCAGATGAACCCAGAAACGGAAGCAGTGCAGCATTACGCTTTCACCCCTCATAGCTCGACATCTATTCTTTCCAATAATGTGAATGGCATATTGATAGACAGTGATAATCATCTGTGGGTTTATACTTGGGGGGCTGGAATTAGTGAGCTGGATTTGAATAAACCTCATTCTGTCTTTCGTCAGCATTCCAATGGAGAAGTGCCAGGGCTGGAGGATGATTTTATTATGAGTGCGGTGGAAGATTCTGTCAACAGGGGTATTTGGTTTGGAACGACACATGGATTATTGTTTTATGATAAAAAGCAGGAGCTATTTAGCCGGGTGGATTTTGATTCCAGTGTGAGTGAGTTCGAATCAGTAGGTTCTTTGTGTGTAGATCGGAAAGGACGATTGTGGGTGGGTACTTCTGAGGGGGTATTTATTGTTGATCTGTTTTCTTTCGCCCGTTCGCGTCGGCATTTTAATTATATTTATTTACGCTATAAGTTGAATGATGAGAAATCTACGCAGGTAGAGCGAGTCAATGTGGTTTTTCAAGATCGTCGTGGCGAAATCTGGTTAGGAGGAAAAGCCACAGGACTTTATCATTTAATATCGGATAAAGCAAACCGTTTTCAGTTTAAGCATTATGGAAAAGAAGAAGGCTTTTATGAAAATACGGTTTATGGCTTATCCGAAGATGGAACAGGTAATTTATGGATTGCTACAGAGAATGGATTATTCCGTTTGCTGGTAGATAGTGATACTTTTGTCTTATACGGAAAGTCTGATGGTATTTTGGACAAAGATTATGATTCACATACATTGCATTTCTCATCACGTTATAAACGCTTGTATTGCGGGAAAGATCATGGATTGTGTGAAGTGATTTTGAAGAAAATACCAAAATCGGTCAAGGAACGTACAGTTGTTATTTCTTCTTGCCGTGTGAATGGTGAAAACTGGACTTATGAGACTTCGAAAAGGCTGTCTGATTTGGGGGAAGGGAATAAACTGGAACTTGCTTTGACCACTTTGGAGTATGGATACAACGAGGCGGTTCGGATTCGTTACAGAGAAAAACAGAATGGAGAGGAATGGGTGGAACTTCCTGCAGATAATCCGGTGATTGCTTTGCCTTCACTTCCGGGAGGACAATTCCAATTGGAAATACAAGCTACAGATCAGGAGGGAAGATGGCAAGATGACATATTGGATATAAATATTCAGGTACGTCCTTATTATTATAAGTCGTGGTGGTTCTGGTCGTTACTTTTGCTTGTTGCAGGATGTTTGTCCGTAGCCTTTTATCGTTATAAAGTACGGCAGTTAAAACATCGTCAGGTATTATTGAAACAATTAGTAGCCCAGCGCACACACGAACTGGAAATACAGAACCGTAGTCTGGAAGTAATGGCTCATCATGTAGAGGAAGTTGCAGAAGAAAAAATACGTTTTTTACGCATATTACCCATGAGTTCCGTACACCGGTTACATTGATTCACGGACCTATTCAGCAGGCATTGGCACTGACTTCAGATAAGGAGGTAAAGGAGCAGCTTCACATAGCCGAACGTAATGTAGAAGATTTATTGTCATTGGTGAATGAATTAATGGATTTCCGTAAACTTGATATGGAAAAGGTGCAATTGAACATCCGGCCATTTAACTTGATTTCTATGGTTGAAGACTTATTGGCACCTTTTGTCTCCTTTGTGAAAGAACGTCATATTGTATTACGCACGTATTATCGTCTTCAGGGACTTTCTGTAAATGCTGACCCTAAATATCTTCATCGTGTGCTGACAAATCTATTGGCTAATGCTGTGAAATTTACGCCTGATGGGGGTGTTATAAGCCTTTATGTGGCCAGAGTAGTAGATTATGAGAGAAAGGTGCAGCTTTATCTGTCGGTATCGGATACTGGATGTGGAATTCCGGAAAAAGATTTACCTAAAATTTTTGATAGTTTTTTTCAAGCACAGAACACTGTGGCTTATCCTGTTTTCGGACAGACGGGCACAGGTATAGGACTGAATATTTGTAAGCGGATTATCACGCTTCATGGGGGAGTGATATCTGCTCGGAACAACCATTCTGGAGGTACCTCTTTTAGAATATTGCTACCGATGAAAGACATGCCGGTAAAGGAGCATGAAACTGTTGTAGAAAGGCATTTGGATGAAGAAAACATGTCATTGGTGAAACCAGCTTCATCGGCACATGAAACCCTACTGATAGTGGATGACAACTCTGATATGCGCCGTTATATCTGTTCTTTACTGAAACAAGAATATAAGCTTTTAGAGGCAGAAAATGGGAAAAAAGCTATAGACATAATAAAAAATGAGCATGTAGACTTGATTATTAGTGATTTGCTTATGCCTGAAATGGATGGGCTGGAACTATCGAAAAGAGTAAAGGCAAATTTAGAGACCAGTCACATTCCTTTTCTAATTCTTACGGCAGTGTGCTCGGAGGAGAATGAGAAAATCTGCTATTCAGTAGGGGTTGATGAATATTTGTGTAAACCTTTTGATGCAGAAGTTCTTAAATATCGTATTCGTAACATTCTGGCTTTGCGTCGTGGTTATCAGGAGAAACTTTCAAAACCTGCTGCTCTGGCATTGACAGATGTGAGTGATCTTGGATTGATAGAAGAGTCCAGAGATAAGGCCTTTATGGATCGGGCTATCGCCTTGATGAAAGAGCACTATGCAGAGTCTGAATATGGGCTGGATGCTTTTATTCGTGACATGGGATATAGTAAGACATTGGTTAACCAGAAGATGCAGAATCTGGCAGGAATTCCTATCGGACAGTTTATGAAGAACTTTAGGTTGGATATGGGCTATCAGTTGCTGAAACAGAAAAAAGGAGATACCAATGTGTCTGAAGTTGCTTATGCAGTAGGTTTCAATGACCCAAAGTATTTCACAAAATGTTTTAAGCAACGTTTTGGCTGCTTGCCAAGTTCTGTGGGGCATTCGTAGGGCAAAAAAGAGAGGCCATCTCAAACTTATGTTGAGACAGCCTCTTAAAAAAAGGAATTTAGAAATGTACCGTTTCACAACGGCATTTTTAAAAACACTTGGGGCTATTTTTGAATTACCCCAGCTGTATTTTCCAAGTGTATATTTTCTGCAGCATAATCAGGACGGGTATCTCCCCAATTGACTGTACATCCTTCCATTTGGATGTCGGATGCTGTGTGGAAGAAGAATCCATACGTTTTTCCTTTTAGAAAGCCTTCTCCGTCGCATGGACGCTTATCGTATACCCCACCTTCAAAAGTGGTCCGTTTGTGGAGATTTACTTCTACCTGGTCAAAATAAATTCGGTTGATTTTGTCTATCGTATCTCCACTGACAAATATTCCGTTTTCACTTGTACATTTGATATTGTGGAAATAAATACGGCTGACTTCTCCACAAGCACCTTTTACGGCTCCTTTCGGGAAACGCCATCCGGCATCTTTATGATTTCCTACTGCACGTGGGAAAGATGTGACGTAAATCGGTTCTGCTTTTCCCCACCATACATCAGAGAAGAAGCGGCAGTCTACAATCATATTTGAGAATATGACGTTGGTAACTGTACCTTCATCACGGTTTTGAATACCTATGCCCCGGTTGCTGTCTTTGATGATGCAATTAGTGAATAACACATTGTTGATTTTGTCCATGTTTTCCGAACCGATTTTTACGGCGCATGAACGTGAAGTCATGGTGCAGTTGGTCACTACCACGTCTTCACAGCTTCCATACTGTTCAAATTCACGTCGGTTCTTCAGACAGATACAGTCATCTCCTGATTCGATGAAGCAGTTGGAAATACGTACGTCTTTGGAGTGGTCTATATCAATTCCGTCACCATTACGTATTTTCAGGTCATTAAGAATGCTGATACCATCAATCATTACATTGTTGCAACCTATTAAGTGTACAGTCCAGTAAGCGCTGTTGCAGATGTTCACATCGCGTATGACAAGTTTTTCTATGTTGGTCAGTGTCAGAACATGTGGACGCGGGTCGAAATCGGTGACAGGTTTCAACTCATAAGAATCTTCCAGTTCCTTTCCCATGAATGCAATTCCGTTTCCGTCAATGCTTCCAGTTCCGGTGATTGATACATTTTTCAGGTTCTTTCCACTAATCCACATCATGCCTTCTCCTCGGTTAGCGCCGAATGCACTTTCTGTATAGATACTTTCGTCTGGATTTGCCAACAACCGGGAGTTAGGGGCCAGTTGTAACTCTACGTAAGAAGCTAATTTAAATGGTCCGCAAAGAAACGTATGCCCGGCTGGAACAAGCACTGTTCCTCCACCTGCTTCCGAACAAGCGTTAATAGCTTTCTGAATGGCTGAGGCGTCATCGGTTTTTCCATCTCCCGTAGCACCATAGTCCATAATGTTGTAAACCCCTGTTTGAGGTGAATGGCATGCTCCGAATAAGAAGATGCTAAGTAGTGCAAAAAGAATGTGTCTTGTTTTCATTATGCAAATTTTTTACGTTTTTATTCTGCAACCTCAATTAAGGAAGGTGGACAATCTTCAGGAGTATTTCCCCATGTTTTGTTGGGAGTATTTCCCATTGTAAATACCATCTCACCTCCTGCTATAATATCTTTGTGCGAAATATAGTTTTTGGTATAAGCCTTCCCGTTTAAGGTTACTTTTTGTATGTAGATATTTTCTTCAGAGGCATTCTCTGCTTGAAGAATAAATGATTTTCCATTTTCCAGATGTAGTACAGCTTTAGGGAATGAAGGACTGGCCAATACATAGAAAGGTGAACCTGGACAAACTGGATAAAATCCTAAAGAAGCAAAAATATACCAGGCTGACATCTGTCCTGCATCGTCATTACCTGAAAGTCCTCCTGGAGCATTCAAATATTCAGTTTCCATGATATGGCGTATTGCCTGTTGCGTTTTCCAGGGCTCTCCTGCATAATTAAACATGAATGCGACTTGGTGGCAAGGCTCATTTCCGTGCCAATAGCGGTGTTCGCTGAACATCGAATCCAGTTTCAGAGCAAATTCTTCTTTTCCTCCCATGTACTCCATCAGTCCGTATGGATCATGTGGCACATACCATGTGTAATGGCAAGGAGCTCCTTCTGTGATAAATTTGGCAAACTGGAATGCGTTTTGTTCTTTCAAGAACGTGCCGTCGGTATGTCTTCCTTGCGCATAGCCTGTTTGCGGGTCAATCACATTACGGTAATTCAGGGCACGTACGGACAACAACTTGTAATCTTCGTTCTTTTGAAGCTGTTTGGCTACTTGGGAGAGGACAAAGTCATCGTAGGCATATTCCAACGTACGTGACACCTGTTCTTTTGTGTGGAAGGCATCGGGCACACTATCCTCTAATGGGATGTAACCATATTTTAGGTACGATTGCAGTGCACGGCGTCCCATTCCATTTTGATAGTCTTTTTTATTAGCAGGTGATTCGAAAGCATTTTTTCGCATGGCCTCGTAAGCCTTTTCTATGTCGAAGTTACGTACGCCTTTTATGTAGGCATCTCCTATAGCTGCAATGCAATGATCGCCTATCATGGCTGCCGTATAGCTGTTCCAGCATGGGAAAATAGGGAGCCATCCTCCTTGTTCAAACTTATGAATAAGCGATTGCATCATGTTTCCTCCCTGAGTAGGATATAACAAGTTGATAAGTGGATGCAGGGCACGATAAGTATCCCACATACTGTAGTCATCGTAGTATACTTCATTCGATGCCAGTTGGAGAATCGAATCTTTTTGGGCGAAAGCTGGATACCTGCCATCTACGTCATTGAATGTACGTGGTAGGAAAGAAGCCCGGTAGAAAGCTCCATAGAATTTCTCCTTGGCCTCTTGGTCTGGTGTTTCCACTTCAATAGCAGACAGATGTTTTTCCCAAATGGCAGTAAGTTCTTTCTGTGTCTGGTTGAAATCCCAATGCGGAATTTCTTGCTGCATATTCTTTTCAGCTCCTTCTTTATCGGTAAATGAAGAAGCCGTTTTGACTAATATCTGTTCGTCGTTTTCTACATGAAAACCTATATATATGCCGATGTTTTTTTCTTTCTCAATTTTAATTTGTCCCGGGAATACACTGTCTTCACGGAAGGTCCCGAATTCGCAAGGTTCCTTTTGGTAGTCAATGATAAAATGACCGCTGTATCCGGCAGGTTCTCCCCAGCCTTGATAAATGCGGTGTACGGGGTTGTATCCGTAGATACGTTTTTGAAGGGTATCTATTTCAATGTATCCTTCTCCTTCATCGCTGTTAGGATTGACGATGAGATAGGCTTTTCCTGCCTTCTGGTAGGTAAAGCGGAATATGGCCGACCGCGAACGGCCTGTCATTTCAGCCTGAAGATGCTCTTCGGGCAAAGTAACTGAATAGTAGGAAGGGGTAGCCGTTTCCTGTTCATGTGCGAAACGTGTCCCTCTTTTTTCGGGTATGCAGCGTAATGAATCGAATAACGCTGACAATGTCATAGAACCGTAATCCTGGGTGCATCCTCCTGTAATCCAGTGCGAATTGCGGAAGCCTTGAAACAAGGAGTCACGGTAATAATAAGGTGCGATGCATTTTTGCTCGGTATCCTGTGTCTGTGGTGTCCAGAAGTTCATCCCGTTAGGCTCCAGTACGGCAGGCAGCGTCTGTCCGTATTCCTCCGTGTGCTTTCCAAACATGCCGGCAGTATGCGTGATGCTGGCGGCAGTGCCCATTCTTGTGTCAATGTATGGCAGAAGCCTCTCGGTGGTCTGACCGTGAGTGCATGAAATAACCAATGGGGTGATTGTTCCCAAAAACAGTGATTTGAATAATATGGCAAAATGCGTCTTCATGAATTTTCAAACTACGTGAAAGCGTCTTTTTGTTTCTGTAAAAATAAGGAATGAAATGGTATATTCTTTGTGGGATTAAGACTATTAAACTTGTATTTGGTAAATGTTGTAGTAAAATTGTCTTTTGCAAACCTACTGTTGGAATAGCTCAAATTATCGGTGAGGTATTTTCCTCACCGATAATTTATATAGAGTAATTATTCTCCGTATCCAGGATTCTGTTTCCAGTTGGTGTTTGCATTGAGTACGTCACGTGCCAACGGTAGCAGACGATATTGGGGATTAGCTGCATCCGGATTATAATCATACTTAAATCCCCAGTCACGCTCAAAGTCACCAAAACGAATTAGGTCGTTACGACGCCAGTGTTCGTCGAGGAATTCACGTCCACGTTCGTCCAAAATTTCCTGGAGATCCGGGTCATGATTCAATTCTGGAGCGTGTACATACGTGCGAATCTGGTTGAATAGACTTTGAGGTGTGTCGCCTAATGTAGCTGTACCGCCACGGACAATAGCTTCACATTTCATCAAGATAATGTCTGCATAACGGAAGATAGGTACGTCGTTGTCTTGATTACGACTGTATACGTTGTAATCGTTGATATCTGGGAAGAATTTGATGGAACGATAACCTTGTGTCCATCCGGTTAAAGTTGCGCCACAATTGAGGTCTGCATCTGGTGTTCGTATAATAACATTACCAGAATTGTCTGTATAACTGCCAGTTGCCAAAGAAATAGATTTGCTAAAAGTGACTAAATCTCCTTTATAAGTGTTTCGTACGTTAGTTGGCATACCTGTTGCATTATCATATTGGTATACATCGAAAGACTCCTCATCAATATTTTCCCCTGTATTTCCGGCAATTACTGTATTACGGTCATCTCCTGGCAGGCAGAATAATTCAACAAATTCAGGGGTTAGAGTCATGTTACCACCTACAGAATTGGTCATTTCAATACTATAGAAACCATTGTCGTTCTGTCCACGACGCCAGGTACGAAAACGGGCATAAGTCATACCTTGTGCGGTGACAGCATCATACGGCATGGCATAGATAAAGTCTTTGATTTGTGCACCGTTGGTGTACATGAACTTTTCTTTGTAACCGTCGTTTAAATTGAATAGTTGTGACTTGATGACGCGATCACAGGCTGCGATACAATCATTCAATTTTTCATTAGGCGTAGTAGAGGACCAACTGGAGCTGGTAACATCTTGTGTATACACGTTCCAATTGATATACAGTTTAGCCAATAGTGCATCAACCATCCAGCATGTTGGTGTGCCGTAGGTCGATTCAGATACTTCACTTGGACAGTTATCACGTACAGCAAGTAGTTCTGTTTCAATCCATTTAGCTACTTCTGCACGTGGAGAACGTTCGATGGCTGAATTGTTGTCTACCACTTTGTAGTCAATGATGGGGGTATCTCCCCAGTTGTCCATCAAAAGGAAGGTGTAGAAGGCACGAACGGCGCGGAGTGGGGCGGTGAGGCTTGCCTGGTCTTCACCTTCTCCTAAGTCCATCAGTAACTGGTTGCAATTTACAATACCAGCTTGAATATCGTTGTAAACCGCCAGCTGGCTGTTGCTGGCATCCGCATTGACCATGTGGAGAGAAATGTTGGACATATCACGTCCGTTTAGGTAATCTCCATCGAAACTGACTGCGGTATATTCGTCGGAGTTGCAAGATATGAGTTCGTCATAACGGCGTCCCAAAGCACCGCGGAAGGCGTAATAAGCATTGTTTATGCGCGCACTCAGTGCAATCTCAGAATCAGGATATTCAGTGTACTGAGACTTGATGTCTACGTCTAGGTCCGAACAACCGACAGTTGTAAGTGCCAGTAAGGCAGCAGAAATAAAATATCTTGTTTTCATATTTTTATGTCTCCATATTTTAGATTAGAAGTTTACATTTACACCTACCATGAATGTACGTGTACGCGGATACTGGGTATTACGCCAGTCCATACCAGGTGTCAGACCTCCCAGATAGACTTCCGGATCTAATCCCTTGTAGCCGGTAATGGTAAATACGTTATTGCAGGTGGCATAGATACGCAGGTTATTCACCCAATTGCCTAACTTTCCGAAATTGTATCCCAGTGTTAATGTAGCCAGGCGGAAATAAGAGCCATTTTCCAGATAGCGGTCAGAAGGACGCTGTGCATTGGAATCAGAGAATTTTTGTTCTGTGGCCACTTCGCTTAACACGTTTTTCCCGGCTGCTACCAACCTAACGTTATTATAGTAGTTTCGGGTTGCATTGTAGATCTGGTTTCCTGCTACACCTTGGAAGAAAGCAGTTAGTGTCCAGTTTTTCCATGTGAAATCATTGTTCCATCCGTAAGTCAATTTAGGTTGTGCGCTACCTGTTTTGCGGCGGTCTTCGTCTGTTGGGGCGTCGGTCGTTCCAATCAGTTTTCCATCGGCATCATAGTCGTTGAATACGGATACTCCGCTTTCATTGTAGCCAGCCCATTCGTAAGTATAGAACTGTCCGATAGGAGAACCTTCCATAATGCGTTGTACATTTTGACCTGAGAATCCGCCAACATCAGGGTCAGACATATCAATGTAAGGTACAGAATAGGATGCGTTGGTCAATTTCTCTACCACGTTTTTGTTATGTGACAGGTTAAGGGTTGTACTCCATGTGAAGTTATGGGTTTGCACAGGCACAGCATTGATGGTGATTTCGATACCCTTGTTGCTGATATCACCTACATTGGCTGTCATGGTACCATAAGGATAGCGGTTGGTAGAAACCGGATAATCATAAATTAAATCACTGGTACGTTTGTCGTAGTATTCGATGGTACCGCTCAGGCGGTTGTGAAGGAAACCGAAGTCGATACCGATGTTGAACATACTGGTACTTTCCCATTTCAAATCCGGATTAGCATTTCGGGTAGCTCCCAGCATTCTATAATTGGATGTGCTTCCATCTGGATTTACGTAGGTGAACCATCCTGTAGCACCATACAGGGGACGTGCGATAAAAGCGTCGAATCCCAAAGAGTTTCCGCTTACACCGTAGCCAACTCTTAATTTCAAGTCATCGAATACGTGTTGGTTTTTCATGAATTGTTCCTCTGTGATGCGCCATGCTGCAGATACAGATGGGAAAGTTGCCCAGCGATTGTTCTCACCGAAAGCAGAAGAACCGTCTCGACGAACAGTTGCTTGCAGTAAGTATCTGCTCTTATAGCTGTAATTAATACGTCCATAGAAGGAGATCATTCTCAGTGTAGAGAGGTTGTTACTGATGACGTCATTAATATCTATGTTATTGGCCATACCCAAGTTGTGGTAAGTTAAATCGTCATTATAGAAATTATAGACTCTCAGTCCGAAACCGTCGTTGTTGTCAGCTTGTTCCCATGAGTAACCCAGCATGATACCTACTTTATGTGCATCTGCAAAAGTATGGTTCCAATTCAGGTAAGTTTCCATCTGCTTGCGGATGTTTTCTGTAGTGCTACGGTCTGCCTGTCCGTGTTTCGAAATAACTGAAGGCAACTGGGTTTGTGTGGTATTGTAGATGTTGTAGATGTATTGTTGGTTTTGGTATGAAAGATTAAGATTCCAGTCCAGACCGTCGATGATATGCAGGGTGGCTTGCGCTGTACCTTGCAACAATTTTTCTTTTATGTCATAACGGTCTTCGTTAATCATTGACAGCGGGTTATAGTTCTGTGAAATATTCAGGTTACGATACCATGTACCATCTTCATTTTTTACAGGAACCAAAGGGTTGTAGTAGTACATTGCATCCAATACGCTACGACCTTGGATGTCGGTTGGTCCTGTAGAACTATTACGGATCCTGGCATTTAGACTGAGGGCTAATTCTAAACGGTTATTTAGAGCTTTGGTTTGTACGAAGGTACGTGCATTCAAACGATCCATATTAGTGCCTCTTACCACACCTTCACGGTCTTGGAAGTTAAGTGAAGCACTATAGTTTGTTTTTTCATTGCCGCCGTTAATAGATACGTTATGATTATGGCTGAAACCAGTACGTAACACTTCATCTTGCCAATTGGTGTTAGCCGGATTATCTACATTGTAGTAATCATTCAGCTGGGTAATGTTATTTGTTTTGGCATAGCTTAGTAACTCATCTGCCGTCATCATATCTAAGGTCTTTAAGGTACGATCCCATGCCACATAACCGCTGTAGCTTACACTCGTACGTCCATCTTTCTTTCCTTTTTTCGTAGTGATGATAATCACACCATTGGCTGCTTTAGAACCGTAGATAGCGGTTGCAGATGCATCACGCAATACATCGATGCTTTCGATGTCTTCTGGCGCAACCAAAGAAATGCTGACACCGGGCACACCATCTACTACGTAATATGGTTCCATAGCTTCACCCGTACGCAATGAAGAAGCACCACGTAACGAAATAGATGCAGAACCATTTGGGTCACTGGTATTGGCAATTGTCAAGCCAGGAACTTTACCTTGAAGCATCTGGGCTGGAGTAGTAACAACACCTACGTTCAAGTCTTCAGCTTTTACAGAAGTAATAGAACTGGTTATATCTTTGCGCTGCATGCTACCGTAACCAATAACAACTACTTCGTCCAATGTTTCTGTATCTTCTTTCAACGTAACATTAATTTTGGCTTTATTTACAACAACTTCTTGAGATAGAAAACCAATATAAGAGAATACAAGGGTCTTTCCTTGTTGTACCCGAAGAGAGTAATTACCGTCTAGGTCGGTGACGGTTCCGTTGGTAGTTCCTTTTTCAACTACGTTTACTCCAATCAAAGGATCACCGGATGTACTTTTTACACGTCCTGTAACAGTGAGCTGCGCAAATGCCCATGAGACATTCATCAGAAAAAGAGCCATAAACAAAGCGAATGGCCTTAGTCTTGCATTTTTCAATTGTACTTTACACATAAACTTAGATTTTTAAAAGGTTAGTTTTTATCAAATCTTGATATAGATTTTTTTACGATGAAGGATGTAGCCAGTTAATCCCATTACTGAGCAGAATAGTAATGAATAGATAAGAGAGGCCAGATATTCATCTGGAACAGCAATGGTGATTGTTTGATAGATAGCGTCTTTTATTTCCCATTGAGAGAATATGATTGCCACAACCTCACTGAGCACGTAAAGGAACAAAGGATTCATTCCGAAAACCAGGAAGAAGGTCCATCCTTTATTGATGTTCTTTACGTCTATTACATACATAAGTAATGCCAATAACAGAGAGCCCCATCCACATGTGACTAAAACGAAGGTGGTAGACCATACTCGTTTGTTAATCGGCATCCAAATGGAAAGTACATAACCGATGACCAGCATAATTACAGCTGCTGTAATGAGCTTGACAATCCGTTTGTTTACAGAAATCTTTTCCAGCAACAATCTGCCACACATAAATCCGATGAGCGTGTGGGCTACGGCAGATAGTGTGCCGGCAAGGCCTTCCGGATCAATCGGACTCTTTTTGTAAAGATGGGCTTCTCCAAATACACCTCTGTCGATGACCGCAAGCAAATTGGTGTCATCACAGGCATAACCATTTCCTGTCAGAAGTAAGATGGAATAAGCAAGAAGTAATCCACCGCAAATCCATGGGAGATACTTATGATTGATATAAATGACCATAAGCGATACGATGCCGTAGCATAGGCCAATTCGCTGCAATACACCTGGGATGCGCAGAGTGTCGATGGGGAAGAAATCTCCATTGCACACATATCCAAACCAGTCAATCGCTAATCCGATTAGGATGATAAGGAACGTACGTCGAACAATCTTCTTGACCACTTCCGAGGTAGGTTCGAAATTAAATTTCCGAAGAGAAATGTAGGTGGAAATACCGACCATAAACAGAAAGAACGGAAAAACCAGGTCGCACGGAGTGAGTCCGTTCCATACAGAATGACGCAACGGTGCGTACGAAACGGGGCCTCCGGCATTGTTTACCAGAATCATGCCGCATACCGTGATGCCGCGTAAGATGTCTAATGACAGCAATCGTTTCATGGTGCTTTCTGATTAATGGTTATTGCAATTCTTAATTACTTATTCGGAAATACCTCATTAAAAACTTCTTTTGCTACGCTGACACAGTCACCTTCCGGTTGCGATACGTACGGATTATGAGCAAGTGTCCAAGGTTCTTCCATGGCATAGTAGTCCAGTTCCACCATCGGTTTGCCATCAAGCACATCTTGGAGTGTCTGCCAGTAGGCTGCCCAGCGTTTGTAGTAGAAATCTTTCAGAAGACCGTTCCATTCCTTGTGAGCATAGTCGCGAAGTCCTCCGTCGTTGGCACATACGCGGTTGCCCCATGTGGTAATCTGTACGCGGGCATTCCATTCATACAAATCTTTTTCCTCTGGAGTAGTTCCGAGGTTGCGGGCCTGTTCAATCCAGCGTCCTACGCGGAATTCACTTCTGGTGCCTAACAGACGGTCTTGTGCCAGCAAGATATTCAGAAACTCTTGTGAGTGAGCTGCAAAGTTCTTTTTGTCGAAACTCTTGAAGTCGGCAATGGTCTGGTTGTAGACGATACGTCCTCTGTCGGAGAGTGACTGACGGACGATATCTACCAGGTCATATTCAAAGTTGTTGTTGCCTTTGTATTTGTCGGCTACTTCCAGCATCAGGCGGGCTGCTGCTTCCGTGCTGGTCGGGTCATAATAGTTCTGCATCTTAGACCAGCTGGATGCCTGGAAGTTATTCAGTCCGGGACGGCCGCAGAAAATGGATTCGTGAGGGCCTTGCTGGTTATTGCCAAACGGGCAGTTGTAGATGCCGTCGGCAAGAATGCTCCATGCCTGTGTAATTTTCTCATCACGTACACCGTAGCGTGCGAAGAGATAATCTTTTAACCATTCTTCCTTGGTGAATTTCTCCGGACGCCAGGGAAGTTCGCACATCAGTTCGAACATCACCGGATTGTTTTCGCTACCTTCCATGGTCAGACCGATGCCTTTCAGATGGGCGGCTAATGGATTGTTCTTGGTAAGGTAGAAATTGTTCAGCAACTGGTCCATACGTCCGTGCAGACCCACGTTGCCTCCGAAGTTCTCTATCATACAGAACAGCCAGTCGTGCTGCTCATAACCCTTTTCACGTTTCCAGATAGAAGGAATACCCCACATCGGACGGCATTCGCTGAACAGGTCCAGAATCAGGATATCCCCATTGTTCAGGTTCTTGATCATCTCCGGGCGCGGGTTTTCCGTCCATCCCTGAATCACCCATGTAGCCTTCGGATTGACATCTTTCATTGCTTTAAGTACAGCCTTTCCGGCTGCATCAAAATCCACACTTCCCGCATCTTCAAGTTCGTGGAACGGGTCCATGGAGTAATAGTTGGCTTTTCCGAACAGTTTTTCCAGTTCCTTGTAATATAAAGAAGCAATTTCATTGAAGCGTGAGTCGGTAGGAAGCAGGAAAGCCGGACGGGTAAATCCGTTCCACAATGCAGGTTCGGTTACGTTCAGTCCCAACTTCTTATTGGCATCATGAGGTACCATACCGGAATAGCCCGGGAATACCGGTTCGATGCCGTATTCGCGCATACGTTTCAGAATCTTCTTCTGAAGTGCTTCCTGCTGTGTGTACCAGCTGTCAGGATTGGGACCGCCCCATCCTTCCAGGTTGTTCATGGCCCACCATGCCAAGAAAGCAGGTCCTGCAATGAATTTATTGATTTCTTCTTTCGTATAACCTAATTTTTCGAGCATGTTTTTCCATACGCATTCCTGACCTACTACTGCCAGTGGCAAGTTGATGCCGTGTAGTGCCATCCAGTCGATTTCCTTTTCCCAGCGTTCCCAGTCCCAGAAAGCCATGGTATAGGAATAAGTGCAATAGTTGAAATCGTAGCGTAAGGAGAGGTTGGTTTCCTTGCGTACCGGAGTAGAAACTTTCGGCAAGCTTTCCGGCAACTTGGCAGTCATGCCGTTCCATGAGAGATGAATGCCTGCGTAATATTTCAAATACCAGTTCAAGCCGGTAGCGATGTTTACGTAGTTGTTACCCCGAATAACTACTTTGTCACCTTTCTGGTCGAGTTCAAAAAAATCGGATTGTCCTTTTTTTACTTGTATGATGAATTTCTTGGAAGCTCCCGAATCAATTCTTTCCAGAAGTCCGTTTACGGGATTACTCCATAACTGAGCAAAAGGGAAGCAAAGACATGCTAATAGGATAAGTAGAAATTGCTTGGTTTTCATAATAATTATTTTTAAGTATCACAAAAATCATGTTTTATCGGGAATTTGAGGAGGAAAATAGTGAAGAAAAGGGAGAAAATAGTGCATTGTGGTTTTTACGCCTTTAAATTGACCTATGTCAAGACACTCTCCGCGCTAAATGTTGTAATTTTGTCACGTTTTTTAGAGAGTTAGTACGTGGAACAGGCAATTCAACAAACAGGTATCCGGAAAGGCTTGACGAAGCTCGTGATTCCTATCTTTATCGAGACCTTATTGATTATGATGTTAGGTGCTGTCGACACCGTTATGCTGAGTCAGTATTCCGATGAAAGTGTGGCAGCAGTAGGGGTGGTGAACCAGATTGTAATGTTTGCTTTCCTTATTTTTGAGGTAATCAATATCGGTACTTCTGTGCTGTGTTCGCAGTACCTGGGAGCAGGGATGAGGAACAAGATGGTGCAGGTGGTCGGTGTGTCTTTGTTGCTGAACCTGGTCGTGGGACTTGTGGTCAGTGCCATTTTGCACTATGGAGCAACTACATTATTGGGATGGATGGGACTTCGTCCGGAACTGCTGAAATATGGTATCGGTTACATGGAGATTGTAGGTGCGTTTGCTTTCTTTCAGGCTATTTCGCTGACTATTTCTGCGTCCTTGCGTAGTGCCAACAAAGCCATTTACCCCATGCTGGTTACGGTGTTGGTCAATGTGATGAACATTATCGGAAACTATTCCCTGATTTTCGGTAAGTTCGGCCTGCCTGCCATGGGAGCAGAAGGAGCGGCCATATCTACCTCCATAGCCCGTGGGGTGAGCATGATTGTCTTGTTTGTCATTCTCTTCAGAAAACATATTCCGTCTTTCCCGATGGCTCTGTTCCGTCCTTTCCCTTGGATAGAACTGAAAAACCTGTTGAAGGTGGGAGTCCCTTCTGCCGGAGAAAATATGTCGTACAGTTTTTCGCAGGTGGTCATCACCTATTTAATCAATATCTTAGGAAATGATTCGCTGGCCACACGAACCTATACGGTGAATACCACCATGTTTGTCTATCTCTTTGCCATCGCCATGGCACAAGGAGGAGCCATCAGCATCGGCCATTTGGTGGGGCAGAAGCGGATACGTGCGGCCTACCTGTTGGGAAAGTACGTCATGCGTTTGTCCATTTTAGTTTCGCTGGGACTTTCGTGTATCTGGGCCATATTCGGTCATACAATCTTCAGTATGCTGACGGACAACGAGAATATTATCCGGTTGGGAGTGACCATTCTCATTGTCGATGTCATCGTAGAGATAGGGCGTGCCGTAAATATCTATGCCACGAATGCCCTCCGCTCGGCAGGTGACGTGAATTATCCTTTTTATGTCGGCCTGATTGTGCAGTGGACGGTCTCTGTCGGACTCAGCTATCTGTTCGGTATTCATTTGGGCTGGGGGCTGGTCGGCATGTGGTGTGCCTTCCTGCTCGACGAGAATATCCGTGCCTTTATCTTTGTGAAACGATGGAACAGCCTGAAATGGGCGAAAAAAGGTTTTGTGAAGTAAAAGCTACATGTCCGATTGAATCAGGCAGAAATAGAACAGGATGATGCAGATGATGTCGATGGTAAGTGCAATGACCGACCAGCGCAGAAACTGCTTGTTCTTCTTGACGGCTCCGTAGATGATTCCTAAAATGGCGGACAGGAATACACCGGCTACGATGCCAAACAAACCCTGTACGGCCACTCCCAGCAATACAAGGATTCCCATGGTGATAAGAATGTTGTTTTTCATGTCGGTTCAGGTTTTGTAATGAAAAAGGGAGCATGAAGCTCCCCGTATGATGTTTTTATAAGCTGGCCTTGATGGCGTGGATAACGGCCGAGGTAAATCCGTCGTGCTCCAGCGAGTTGATACCCTTGATGGTGATTCCTCCCGGAGTTGTCACTTTCTCGATTTCTGTGGCCGGATGTGCATTTTCATTGTTCAGCAAAAGTTTGGCTGCCCCTTCCAAGGTTTGTGCCAGCATGGTCTGTGCATCGTGTGGCTTGATACCCAGTTCTACTCCTGCCTGCATGGCAGCTTGTACGTATTTCAGTACGTAGGCAATGCCGCAGGAAGTCAGCGAGGTGGCAGCTGCAAATTGTTTTTCCTCAATCAGCATGGAACGTCCCATTTCGTTAAAGAGTGCAGTCAGGGAAGTGATTTGTTCTTCCGAAGCATTGCGTGCGGCAATCAGTGTCATGCTGGCTCCTTCTGAAATGGCCGTGTTAGGAATGACGCGGAACATTGGCATTTCCGGGTTTACGAAATGTGCCAGGTCTTCAAAAGTCAGTCCTGCAGCCACTGATACCAAAATCTGTGGTCCTCTCAATCTAAGCGGCTTCAACACTTCTTCCACTTTCCACGGCTTGACGGCAATAATGATAATGTCCGCATCTTCTGCCGCTTCTTTATTGGAATGTGTTACGTGAATAGCAGGAAATTCCGCTTTCAGCGCGTCCAGTTTGCCGGCACTGGGGTTGGATACCGAAATTTCTTGTGCCTGAATATAATGTCCGTTGGCCAGTCCACGGGCAATGGCACCTCCCATGTTTCCGGCTCCGATGATTGCTACTTTCATATCTTTCAAGTTTGAGTTCTTTATTCGCAAAGTTATAATTAAAAATGAGAGTTGGGCTATATAATGGAATTTATTTTGGTATTCAATTTACAGAAATTGATAAGTTTTGTTGCTATAAAAAGAATGTGCTGATTTACAGTTCCTTTATATTTGCCAGTACTTCCTTGCCAGTACTCCAGTACTGACGGGGAAGTACTGAAGTCCTACTATGGAAGTACTGGAGTACTTTCTTGAAAGTACTGAGGTTTGGAGGATGATTTGGAAAAACTTGGATAAAAAAGTATTAATTGTAATGAAGATAGATGTACTTCCTTTGTGAAAAGGAATATGATATTATGAGAAACGTGCAATTTTAACTTTCTGTTTTGAGAACACTCTTCCTCATATCATTTTTGTAGAAATGGCGACTTTAAAAATAGAGTAAGATGAAAAAATGGATTGTGAGTGCCTGTCTGCTGATGGTACAGGCTGGAGCATGGGGCAAGATTACATTGCCCGACATTGTGAGTGACAATATGGTATTGCAACAGCAGACTGAGGCTTGTCTGTGGGGAAAGGCAAAAGCTGAAGTGTACAATAATTCGCAGATAAAGGTGACTTGCGACAAGGTAGCACAGCCTGTTGCCGTACGCTATTGCTTCCGTGACTTTCAGCCGGGTAATGTGGCTAACTTGCGTGAATTGCCGTTGTATCCGTTCCGTACGGATAATTGGGAATAAGCGGATTCTTCTCATATAATAAAGCCGGGCTTGCCATGTGGGTGGCAAGTCCGGCTATTATTTTGTGTATGTATGGTGCGATTTATTTTACTTCTTCCAGATACAATACCCGGCTGGCATAATCATTCAATTTATGATAGTCTACCTGATGAGTATAAGGAATTTCCAATCCGTTTTCCATCAGGAATGCTCCGCTATAAACTTTTCCTTCAAAGGGAAGCGGCTGATTGTCAATCCGGTTCAACTCTGTGATACGGTAAGTCTTATCGGGATGAAGTCCGGCCATTGTTACACGCGGTAAGTGTTGATTGACAAAGTGTTCAGTCTTCCACCAGTAGAATACAGCCTTGTCTTTCTCCGGACTGGTATACATTAAGGAGGCTACTCCCAGATGGTCGTATGGAGAAACAAGGCGATAAATATCTCCTAACTGAACTACCGGACGGATTTTCTTGTAATCGGCTATTGCTTTGCGGCACAGTTCTTTTTCTTCATCGGTCATATTTTTAGGCTGGATTTCCATTCCTAATCGTCCACTCATAGCTACATCGATGCGGTATTTAAGTGGAACGGTGCGGAAAGTCTGGTGGTTGGGAGCCGCACTGATGTGCGAAGCCATGGCAATGGCAGGGAAGAAGTAAGATGTTCCCCATTGCATGTAGATGCGTTGCAGTGCATCCGTGTTGTCGCTTACCCAAAATTCATCAAAGTAAGGAAGATAGCCATAGTTGGCACGACCGCCTCCGCTGGCACAAGCCTGAATCACTAAGTCCGGATATTTGGCACGGATACGCTGGCATACACTCTCGAATCCTTTGTGATATTCTATGTACATGTGGCTTTGTTTGTCAGCTGTCAGGTAGTTGGAGCCGTGATTCATAATGGCCATGTTGGCATCCCATTTAATGTAAGCGATGTCGGGGTACTGTGTCATCAAGTCGTCAACAACCTTGAAAACGAAATCCTGTACCTCCGGATTTGCCAAATCAAGTACGACCTGAGTACCTCCACGTCCAAGAACCGGATCACGCTGAGGAGCTTTCAGTATCCATTCAGGATGTTTTTCATATAATTCGCTGATAGTGTTTGCCATTTCCGGTTCTATCCAGATGCCAAACTTGATGCCATGTTTCTTTGCATCCCTTATCAATCCTTCAATACCTTCCGGAAGCTTGTTTTTGTCTGTTACCCAATCACCCAGCGAAGAGCTGTCGTTCTTACGTGGATATTTGTCGCCAAACCATCCGTCGTCCATCACGAAAAGCTCGCCTCCCATTGAAGCAATGTCGCTCATCATCTGGTCCATTCCTTTCTGGTTGATGTCGAAATACACACCTTCCCAGCTGTTCAATAAAATTTCACGAACCACATTGCCATGAGCCAGTTTGTAAGTACGTCCCCATTTGTGGAAATTACGGCTTGCGCCGCTCAGCCCTTTGTCGCTGTAAGTCAGGGCTACGGCAGGCGTGCGGAATACTTCTTTTTTAGAAAGCATGTATGAAGAGTTTTCTTCGTTGATGCCGGCATAGAACTGATGATAATCGCTGTCGTCGGTATCAATTTTCAGTTTGTAGTTGCCTGTGTAGCAAAGGGCGGCTCCAATGACTCTTCCTGTATTTTCCTGTGGTTTTCCATCGAGTGAGAACATCACTTCTGCATGTGAGGTATGTGAATTGCGTACCCCATCTTTATTTTTAATTACGGTCATTCCCGGCTGTAGCGGTTCTTGTGTCAGTTGTCCTTCGTTTGCCCATGAACCAGACAGGTGTGAAAGCCATACATTTCCTCTGCGAATGGGTAAGTAGGCAGAAGAGAACTGGCTCAGATATACCGGTTTCTTTTCTGTGTGGCTTATCTCCGTCCAAGTTTCTATCATGTCTACATCCTGATATGCTTTGTAGTGCACGTCGACATAGAACGGATATACTTTGTCTTTCAGGTGGACAGTCGTTAATGTAGACTGCTTCTCCTGATTGGTGCTGACGCTTACTATCTCCATTTGTGTAGACATGTTGCCGTCGGCGTGTTTTACAGAAAGAGCAGCTTCTCCCGGACAATTCATTCCATATACGGGGTAAGCCGTATGGTTACAATTAGATGCTTCATTGATGTGTTGCAAGTCTGTTTCACTCAGTTTGCTTCCATAGTAAAGATACTTTAGCTCACCTCCATTGGGCGCATTCAGTACGAGCGATGTGTTAGGGGTAGAAATACAGATGTGCTGTGCCATTGCATTTCCGGCCAAGAAAGAAAGGCCTGCTAAAAGATAAAGTTTGCTTTTTGCACTCATGCTTTTCAGTTTTGATAATAGATTTTGTTTAATTATTTATTTGTCTGCAAAAATAGGCGATGTTTTGTGATAAAACTGATATGTTTTTATCTTATTTTTGTGGGAAACAGAAAAATAGAGAATGAGACGCTTTTTCTGAGAATAATAACTTTTAATTATGGCCTTATTTTGTTCCTTTTTAAACGTACTGCTATGGAAAAGTTGTTGAATGAGAATTTTATACGAGAAATAACTCCTCTTTCAGATAAAGATTGCTTTTACATTGCCGATCGGCATAAGAAAGAGTTTACATACCCCATGCATTGCCACCGTGAGTTTGAACTGAATTTTGTGGAGCATGCACCTGGAGTGCGTCGTGTAGTCGGGGATTCGGCTGAAGTGATAGGTGATTATGATTTGGTATTAATTACGAGTCCTGATTTGGAACATGTGTGGGAACAAAATACGTGTACCTCAGAAAATATCCGGGAAATAACTATTCAGTTTGTTCCTTCTTTTATGAACGGACTGGTGGAAACAAATCAGTTTGATATGATTCGTAAAATGCTGGATAAAGCACAGTATGGGCTTTGTTTTCCCATGGATGCCATGATGAAAGTATACTCATTGATTGACAAGCTTCCCGAGATGAAAGGGTTTTATGCCGTGGTACATTTCCTGACCTTGCTTTATGAACTTTCTTTGTTTACTGACCAGGCGCGTACTCTTTCAAGTTCTTCGTTTGCCAAAATAGAGGTGCATTCAGACAGTAGGCGTGTACAAAGAGTACAAGACTATATAGGAAAGCATTATCAAGAGGAAATAAAGCTGAAACAGCTGGCTGATATGGTAGGTATGACCGAAGTATCTTTCAGCCGTTTCTTTAAGTTGCGTACAGGTAAGAATTTGTCAGATTACATTATTGATTTGCGGTTGGGGTATGCCACGCGTCTGCTTGTTGATTCAACGATGGCAGTCGCTGAAATCTGTTATGAGTGTGGCTTTAATAATTTATCTAATTTCAATCGCATATTTAAAAAGAAGAAAGGATGTTCTCCCAAAGAGTTCAGAGATAATTACAGAAAGAAACGTACCATTATTTAATAGTATAATATATAATTAAGGAAGGCCCTCTTTTTATCTGGTATTGAGAAAAGAGGGCCATTTTTCTGTTTAGGTGGGGAATAAATAAACTTCGATCATTATATGATAAAATTATATCATTTTTATCAGTGGTTATCGGCTAATTTTGCAGCGTTGAAATAAATCTAATAGGTATGCAGAAACGAATTTCTTTTCTATTACCTCGGAGTTGTGTGAATATTTTGTTTGCAGTAAGCGAATGAAGAATGATATAATAGGAACTGAATATAAACATCTCATGAAGGGATAAAATCCGGTTGTTGATTGTGCTGGGTAGAAAGAAGAGAAGTAACAGTCGGTGATTTATTTTATACTAGTGATAGATAAAATTGTATCATTATTACAATACGATTGTTTCTACCTTTGTGGTTGTAAGAAATTTGTAATATAAAGCGACTTTTAATCTGATATTATGTAGAGAGGATTCCGTTTGTTGGCTTTTCGCATATATCTATTGATGAAGAATTATTAATCATACAAGTGATACACTATGAATAAAAATGTAAAAAGATGTGCGCTGGTTGCTGGTGCATTTGCCATGGCTTCTATGGGAAATGTGTATCAGGTGCAGGCTTCTGGACTTCACGCATCGGAAGTGTTGCAGCAAGCGAAAAGGCAGATCAAAGGAAAAGTAGTTGATGCTGCCGGTGAAACTGTGATTGGAGCGAATGTTCTGGAAAAAGGAACAACTAATGGGGTAATTACGGATATTGATGGTAATTTTGTGTTAAATGTTTCTTCTGGAGCCACACTGGAGATTTCTTATATAGGTTATGTAACACAAACCATAAAGGTCACAAACCAGACATCTTTACATATTGTATTGAAAGAAGATTCCGAGACCTTGGATGAGGTTGTGGTAGTGGGTTATGGAACCATGAAGAAAAGTGATTTGTCTGGTGCTTCTGTATCAGTGGGAGAAGATGCGATAAAAGGTTCTGTAATTACCAACCTGGACCAGTCTTTACAAGGACGTGCAGCGGGTGTCTCTGCCGTAAGTACTTCAGGAGCTCCGGGTTCTTCGTCTTCTATCCGTGTGCGTGGACAAGCTACCATTAATTCCAATGCGGAACCTTTATACGTGATTGACGGAGTAATAGTACAGGGAGGAGGTGCTTCGGGCGCAGATTTTGGTCTGGGAGATGCATTAGGTAATGGTTCTGTATCTACCATTTCTCCGCTTTCTACCATTAACCCTGCCGATATTGTCTCAATGGAAATTTTGAAGGATGCTTCGGCAACCGCGATTTATGGAGCGCAAGGAGCAAATGGAGTGATATTGATTACGACTAAACGAGGTAAGGCTGGTGAGGCTAAATTTACGTATGATGGCATGCTGGCTGTACAAAGACAGACCAAACGGCTGGATATGATGAACTTGCGTGAGTTTGCTAATTATTACAATGAATTTGTGCAAGTGGGTGAATTGGATGTGAACGGATATTATGCTGATCCTTCCATCTTGGGTAAAGGAACGAACTGGCAGGATGCGGTTTTCCAGACTGCATTGCAACACCAGCATCAGGTTTCTGCTGAAGGAGGTACGGAAAAGATTAAATATTATGTTTCTGCTTCTTATATGGACCAGGATGGTACGTTAATCGGATCCAACTTTAACCGTTATTCTTTCCGTGTGAATTTGGACTCTCAGTTGAAAAGCTGGTTGAAACTGGGATTAAGTGCTACCTATTCATCTACGGACGAAGATTTGAAACTGGCAGATGGTGAACAGGGTATTATTAATTATTCATTGAAAACTGTCCCCGATATTCCTATTTATGATATTGACGGAAATTATGCGACCATTGTGCGTGAAGGTTACACGAATCCGAACCCGATTGCAATGGCTATGATGGACCAGGTACTGCTGAACCGCCAGAAGTTGACAGGTAATATCTTCTTTGAGGTAACACCGATAAAGAATCTGGTGTGGCATGCGGAACTGGGCTATGATATTAGTGCTTCGAGAGGTGAACGTTATAAACCTATGGTGGACTTTGGTAGTTGGAAGCGCGACAGTAACTATAGTAGTATTCAGAAGAACAGCAGTACATTTTGGCAACTCAAGAACTATGTTACGTATAGCGGCATGATAGACAAGCATAATTTTACGGCCATGCTGGGCCAGGAATGTTGGGCGTCTAATTATGATAATATCAGTGTAACCAATACCGGTTTGCCTTCTGATGCCGTGCATAATCCGGCTTTAGGTACCGCTACTCCGGTAATTGGTTCAGGATTTGGCAGTTCGGCTATGGCATCGTTCTTTACTCGTCTGACTTATAATTACGATAACCGTTATTACGGAACTTACACTTACCGTTATGATGGCTCTTCAAACTTTGGCCCGGATAACCGTTGGGCAGGTTTCCATGCACTTGCTGGTTCGTGGCGTTTTTCAAATGAAGAATTCTTTAAACCTTTGTCTGGTGTAATTAGTAATGGTAAATTACGTTTAGGCTGGGGACAGACCGGTAATGCAAATATTGGAGGATATTTGTGGGGAACTTCTATCGTGAAAATGAGTTCAAGTCTCGGAACGGGATATCGTCCGAAAAATATTCCGAATACCGGCATCAAGTGGGAATCTCAGGAACAGTGGAATGTAGGATTGGACTTGGGATTCATTCAGGACCGTATCAATTTGGTTGTAGACTGGTATAAAAAGGTTTCAAATGACATGTTGATGGCTTTGCAGTTACCTTCTTATATGGGAACTCAGGGGAATACCAGCAGCCGTTTGGATCCTCCTTATGGTAACTATGGTAGTATTGAGAATGCCGGTGTGGAAATTTCACTCAACACGCATCCGTTAATTGGAAAGTTCCAGTGGGATTCCGATTTCCAGATTTCATTCAATAAGAATAAATTAAAGGCATTGAGTGGAACGGCCAATGCACAAATTGTTGGCTATGGACAATGGAATGACGTAGTTAGTGTGTCCAATGTAGGTGAGTCATTGTATAATTTCTATGGTTATGTATGTGATGGCGTTTATCAGGATTATGAAGATCTGCAGAAATCTCCGAAACCAGAGCAGTATCCGTCAAACGGAGTGTTTAACCGAAAGAATACAGTTTGGGTGGGTGACATCAAATATAAGGACATTAGTGGTCCGGATGGAAAACCTGATGGAGTCATTAATGAATATGATAAGACGAACTTGGGCTCTCCGATGCCGAAATTTACTTTTGGATGGACCAATACATTCCGTTACAAGGATTTCGACCTGTCGATATTTATTAATGGTTCTTATGGAAATAAGGTAATGAATTATTTGGGTATGCAGCTTACTCACATGAATTCTGCATGGGAAAATCAGTTGAACTCGGTAACGGGTCGTGCCAGACTGGAACCGATTGATCCGGATAAAGTTTATCCTGCCGGCCAGTATTGGTATGATGATGTGACTAATGTGCGTGTCTCTAATCCGGAAGCTGTTATTCCTCGTGCTTCTATTCAGGACCCGAACGACAATGACCGTATTAGCGACCGTTATGTGGAAGATGGTTCTTACATCCGTTTGAAGAATATTACACTGGGTTATACTTTCCCAAGTAAATTAATCAAGAAGTTTGGTATTAATAACTTACGACTTTATGCGAATATTCAGAACTTATTGACAATTACAGGATATGATGGTTACGATCCTGAAATTGGAGCCAGTACGCAAAGCACTAATGTGTATGGATTGGATTACGGACGTTATCCGTCGCCTACTGTCTATTCATTCGGACTGAATGTTTCTTTTTAACCTGTTAAATTTGACTGTATATGAAAATCAAGAATATTAAATATGTGGCTTTGGCTGCGGTCTTTGGTATGGGAGCAACTTCTTGTGATGATTTTCTGGATCGACCGACTGAAGACAATTATAATCAATCTAATTTTTACCAGAATGATACCCAGTGTGTGCAGGGAGTAAATTTCTTGTATAACTCTCCATGGTATGATTTCCAGCGTGGTTTCTTTAAAGTGGGTGAAGTGATGTCTGGTAATTATTATTGGGGGAAAAGTCCTTATCTGGATTTTACAGTGAATGGAACGGACCAGGATTTGGTCAATATGTCTTATTCTTTGTGGTCTGTTATAGCCTATTGTAATACGGTGTACAAGACTCTGCAAACTGCTAACTGTTCTGAGAATGTCAGAAGACAGTGTATGGCTGAGTGTTTGTCTTGGAAAGCTATGGCTTATTTCTATCTGGCACGTACTTTCGGGGCTGTACCTATTGTACACGATAATTCCAAAGAACTGGCAGATGGAACTTATAATGACAAAAAGAAGGTCATGCTGGCCGATGTCTATGAATATATTGTCATGACATTGGAGAAAGCAATGGAATTGTTTAAAGATGAGGATGGAAATGTCATGAAAGGTGATGCCGGACGTATAGATTATTATGGAGCTGAAGGATTGCTGGCAAAGGTTTATTTGACAAAGTCTGGCGTAGGACAAAACGGTATGCGTGATGAGGCTGCCTTGAATAAAGCTAAGGAATTGGCAGAAGATGTGATTGATAATTCAGGTCGCAAACTGATGGAAAACTATGCAGATATATTCCGTTTGCAGAATAATAACTGCGAAGAAAGTCTGATTGGTTGGCGTTGGGATGCGGCAAGCGGTCAGTACACGGCGCAGAATACGTTGCAGTCAGACTTGGCTATGGTGGGATTTGATGAATTTGGAGATAACTGGGGTGGTTATAATGGCCCTTCCATTGATTTGCAGCTGGCCTTTGGAGTTACTCCGGACCAGAATCCGAAAGACCGCGACAAATCGGTTATTGATACTCGTCGTAAAGCAACCATGATGATGGCAGGCGATAAATATGAATATTTCTGGCAGGACAAGGGAGGTTTCGATTATATCAACTTCATCTATGATAAGGATGGTTATGGTAAAGGTGGTCCCGGAGAATTGCAGAGTCCGACAGGAGCCAATGAGGTGAAGCATTTGTATGGCAATGCAAATGACCACATGAAAGGTTTGGGTGTGTCGGCTGCAAGTATGTCCAGTAGCTTGAGTACTCATTTATTACGTTTGGCTGATGTATATCTGATTTATGTAGAAGCTGTAATTGGAAATCAGGGTTCAACCACGAATGAAAAGGCAAGAGATGTATTCTGGCAAGTACGTCATCGTGCGGTAAGTGAATATAAATTGCCTGCTTCTGTTTCTTGGGAAGATGTCTGGAAGGAACGTCGTCTGGAACTGGCTTGTGAAGGAGACCGTTGGTATGATTTTGTACGTTTGTCTTATTATGATTCATCAAGAGCGATTAATGAACTTGTAAACCAAAAGCGTGATGTGTACGACAACTTGAATACGTTGTATAAATCCTATTATGAATCCGGACAGACGACTTGGAATGCTACTTCAGACCAGCATTATACCAATAATCCAAAGGTACCTAATGTGACAAAGGAAAGTTTTACATTGCCGTTCCCCTCTGAGGATGTGGTATTTAATCCTAATTTGATGGAAGATCCCGTACATGTGGATGTGCGTACGGAGTATAGTTATTAATCTTTTAAATGATGCATAAAATGAAAACAAGATATATCAATTGGTTCTTTGTGGCAGCATTGGCTATGATGGGTTGCTTTATGACTGCCTGTGAAGATCAGCCGGATAAATATGAAATTGCAGACGGAGTTCCTACTTTGAAATATGTGCGCTCTCCATTGCCGGAAGAAGCGGACTCATTACTTGTAGGAGCCTATCTGGGAAATACGGTTTGTTTGGTGGGAGATAACTTGCGTAGTATCTATGAACTTTATTTCAATGATCAGAAAGCTACCTTGAATACAAGTTATATGACAGACCATACTGTTTTGGTGGATATTCCTAAGAACATACCAGAAGAAGTGACCAATAAAATCTATATGGTTACCAAGTCTGGGGCTAAAGTGGATTTTGATTTTAGTGTAATGGTTCCTGCACCGGTGGTTAGTTCTATGAGTTGTGAATATGCTCCGGCCGGAAGTGAAGCCGTATTGTATGGTGATTACTTTGTAGACGACCCCAATGTGCCTTTAACAATTTCCATGCCTGGAGATATTACTGTGGAAGGAGAGCAGATTACGAGTATCACGAAAACGGCAGTCAAATTTATAGTACCTGAGGGAGCGATGCAAGGAAATATTCGTGTGAAGTCTATTTACGGAACCGGACAATCTGTTTTCCAGTATAAGGATACACGTAATATTCTGTTTGACTGGGATGGAAAATATGAAGGTGCTTTGGCTGCAGGAAATTCCTGGAATGGCGACAATGAAAAGAAAGGACAGATTCTTCCTTCTGTTCCTCCTGTGGATGGAAAGTATATGGTGATGGGGCCTGCCACCCTTTCTGGTGGACAATGGCAAACTCCAGGAGAGTATCTGATGATGTATTGGCCCGATCCGAATGCAGCAGAAGGTTGTGTACCTCTTTATAACTTACCTCAGTTTAAGGAAATGCTGGAAGATTATAAAATTGAGGAATTAGCATTGAAATTTGAAGTATATATTCCGACTTCTAATCCATGGATGGCTGAAGGCATGCAAATTCGATTCACCTCATTGGATGAAGTTTCTATGAGTAACCAGACACAGGATTACATCTGGAATGATGATGAAAGTCATGAAGAAGGAAAGGCTCCTCGTGGTGTTTGGGTTCCTTGGGAAGAAACTGGTTCATACGATACAAATAATCAATGGGTTACGGTTACACTCAAAATGTCAGAATTTAATAAATTAGTTTCTGGACTAGCCAGTGATACAGAATTTACTCAGGACAGATTCGCTGGTTTAAGCATTTTCCTGCGTGGAGGTGGAGTTGACGGTAAAGAATGTGAACCGATTATTTGCATAGACAATATTCGGGTGGTTCCGGTTGAATAATATTTAAAGACTTAGACGTATGAATAAAATATATAAGTTTTCTGCATGGTGGATGGCTTGTCTCGTTCTGTTGAGTTCTTTGACATTCACCGCTTGTGAGACAAATGATGTGGATACCAATCAGTATAAGGGAGGTATTAGTTTGAACGTATTTGGACCGAGCCCAGTGTTACGTGGTGGTGAGTTGCGATTCCTTGGTTGCGGACTGGATCAGGTTGCGTCAGTATTGATTCCCGGTTGTGATGCCATTACGGATATACAGCTTATCAGTGCGGAAGAAATCAGGGTGATTGTGCCTCAAACAGCTTTGCCCGGGTATGTGACTTTGATGCTCCGTAATGGAGAAAGTATTGTTACCAAGACTCAGTTGACTTATTCCGAGCCTGTTTCGATAGAAAGTTTCTCTCCGGAAAGTGTAAGACCTGGTGATGTGTTGACTATTAAAGGGGAGTATCTTAATTTGATGCATCAAGTGATTTTTGCAGAGAATGTGATTGTCTCTGATGAAGTGATTGCTGAAGAAGAGGCAACAGAGGCTACGAGTAAGTTCTTAAAGCATACACGGAATGAGATTCAGGTGCGTGTACCTGAAGAAGCCCAGAGTGGAAAAATTATTCTTTCTGACGGGGCAGAAATTCCTAACAGACTTTATTCAGAAGTAGAACTGCAGGTGGTATTGCCTTCTGTTGCGGAACTGGCAGACTATAACAATATTAAGCCAGGAGCAATAATGACCGTTACAGGCGAGAACTTTGATTTGGTAAAAGAAGTCAGGATGGAGAACGGAGAAACAATGCTGTTTACATATTCTGCTGAGCAGAAAGCCTTGACCTTTACAATTCCTCGCGGTGCTGTCAATGGTCCAATCTATGTGGTTCCAGCTTCTGGCGTTTTGGTGCAGGTAGCTGAAATAAAGATGGCTACTCCTGAAGACGTGAAAGCTCAGGAAACGGAAATTACAGCCGGAAAAGAACTGACTTTGACGGGAAAGAATATGGACATGATTGCTGCCGTATTGTTCCCTGGGGTGGAAAAAGCGGTGGAGCCTACTTCTTTATCTGAAACGGAAGTGAAGGTTGTGGTACCAGGAGAAGCTCAAAGTGGAATGATTCAATTGGTATTGACAAGCGGGGAAACGATTCCCGGTCTGGAACTGACTGTCACTGCACCTAAATATTGTCACATCGCAGACGAGAACGTTTTGAAAACGAATGATTATTTTGTCGGAGAGGACATGGTGGTAGACGTTGTGAATATTGGAGAATTAGCAGAGGTTCAGGTTGCTGGTACGAAAGTAAATTACACCTCTAGCGGTAGTCAGTTGACAATCCCAGTACCGGAAACAGCTGGACATGATTCTTCTGTCGAGCTGATTTCTAAAGATGGAACTTGCAAGAAATATACTGTTTCGTTTACAAAGGTTATCTGGGAAGGTTCGTTTGATATTGGAGACTGGGGTGGTAATCAAGCTCTTGGATGGGATGGATATGATTGGAGCTCTGTACAGCCTGGTACTATTATAACCGTTTATTATACCTTGAACACAGGTACGACCGACTGGCAGATTCGATTGGGAGGTTGTGCTATTGAATGGAAAGAATTGCCGAATATTCCACCAGCCAGTCTTGAAGCAGGTTCTACTAAATTCTCAGCTGCATTGACCGAAGAGGATCTGGAGGTGCTAAGTCGTCGTAATCCAGATGACAACAATAAGATGTATGGTTTAGTGGTAACCGGTTGTAACTTTACAATGACCAAAGTAACTTTAAAATAAAAATTTCTAAATGAATATACGTATGAAAACAAATATAATGAAATGGATGTGGGCATTGGCAGCTCCTGTGGCTTTGATTGCCTGCAATACCGATGTGGAGCACGATGTGCCTGCTGTAGATGCTCCGGTACTGGTTTATGCCTCCTTGGCAGAGGGAGCCTCCGTGAAAGCCGGTGATTTTACATTGAAAATAGCTTATGATAAGAATGTATTCTTTTCTACAGCTGATACGACTCAAATCACCGTGACTAATGACGGGCATATCCGTAATGGAATAGTGTATGGTAAAAATGATACATTGACGTTGACTGTGAGTGCACCTTCGAGAGCTACAGACTATACGATAACTATTCCGGAAGGGCTGGTAACTGGTCCTAACCAAATGCCTGCTCCTGCATTTTCATTAAACTTCAGAACACTGGATTTACATTCTAATTTAGTTATGGCCACATCACCGGAAGCAGAAAAATTGTATAAGTTCTTGATAGAAAACTATGGGAAGAAAACAATTTCCGGCATAATGGCGAATGTGGCATGGAATACGGATGAGACTGAGCAAGTCAATACATGGACAGGGCATTACCCGGCTTTGAATACGTTTGATTATATGCATATCCGGTATTCTGGGCAAAACTGGATTGACTATTCTGATATTTCTCCGGTAACAAATTGGGCAAACGCAGGAGGTATCGTGTCTTGTATGTGGCATTGGAATGTGCCTAAAAATACAGATAGTAACATTGATGACTATACGGCTACTTTGTCGGAAACTGTGTTTAATGCTCAAAAAGCTACAGAAGAAGGAACATGGGAGAATGGTATTGTAAAAGCGGATTTGGAAAAGGTTGCCAACATGCTGAAACAGCTGAAGGAGGCAAAGATTCCTGTGCTGTGGCGTCCGTTACACGAAGCAGCCGGTCAGTTCTTCTGGTGGGGAAAAGATGCGGAGAGTTTTAAAGCACTTTGGAAAATGATGTTCACCTATTTTAAAGAACAAGGTTTGGACAATTTGATTTGGGTGTGGACTTCTGAAAATAAGGATGATGCAAACTGGTATCCGGGTGATGAATATGTGGATATTATCGGTCGCGACTTGTATGGAAAGACTGCGGAAGAATGTGCGGAAGAATTTAAGGCATTGACTGCATTGTATGGTGACAGGATGATTGCTTTGACAGAGTGTGGATATTATGCAGATTCTAATGATGCAAGTAAAAATGCGCCCATTGGGAATATAGAAGCACAGTGGAACAATGGAGCTGCATGGTCGTGGTTTATGCCATGGTATGGCAATGCGGGTGAAGGAACTAATGCAAGACCTCATGCCGATAAGGCTTGGTGGAAAGCTGCATTTCAGTCAGAGAATGTATTGGATCGTGAAGCTGTGAAGGAAGCGATGAGTAAATTATGAGGTAATGATGGGTAAAACTCTGTATGAGAAATACATTACTTTCTGCATGCAGAGTTTTCCAATTTCGTTGATAAATATTTACTATCTGCTTTTGCTAAAATTGTATCAGAAAGGATGGAACGGAAATCCTACCTTTGTGCTATGTAATTTTAAAGCTGATTCTTATGAAAAATTCTTCAAAACTAATTTTAGGAATAACGATGTGTTTATCTGTTGCTTGTGCGAATGGTAATAAAACAACTGTTGAGACTGATAGTCCGGAAGCTCAGGCGATGTTAGATAAATTGAAAGCTATACCGCAGCAAAGACAATTCATGTTCGGACATCACGATGATCCGGTGTACGGCATTGGTTGGGATGGTGATTCTGCGCGAAGCGATGTGAAAAGTGTATGTGGTGACTATCCTGCCATGATGTCCTTTGATTTGGGACGTATTGAAATTTATGGGGATAAGAACCTGGATAATGTATCACTGGCCCGTATCCGGCAAGAAGTTGTGGCGCAATATGAACGCGGAGGAATGTCGTCTTTCAGCTGGCACGTGGATAATCCGGTAACGGGAAAGGATTCATGGGATGTGAGTGATTCAACGGTTGTGAAATCTGTACTGCCTGGAGGAGTGAATCATGATAAGTTTATGGGTTGGCTGGATAAAGTGGCCGATTATCTGAACTCAATACAAACTCCGGAAGGTATAAAGGTTCCAGTTCTTTTCCGTCCGTGGCATGAGCATACGGGCAGCTGGTTCTGGTGGGGACAAAATCTTTGCTCTACGGAAGATTATAAAGCACTTTGGCGGATGACGTACGAACGCATGCAGGAAAAGGGAGCTACCCAGCTGCTGTATGCTTATTCTCCGGGTACGGAGCCTAAGGACTCTGTGGAGTATCTGGAGCGTTATCCGGGTGATGATATTATCGACTTGATAGGAGTGGATGCTTATCAATTTGATAAAGATACTTATGTAAATAGTTTAGATAATGCACTTACTATTATGTCGCAGGTAAATAAAGCACATAAAAAGGTGATGGCTGTAACCGAAACAGGTTATGAAACAATTCCTGATTCGGTATGGTGGACGCAAACCTTGATGCCGGTAATAGAGAAGTATCCGATAAGTTATGTACTGGTATGGAGAAATGCACGTGAAAGAGAAAATCATTATTATGCGCCTTATCCGGGACATCCGTCGGCAGATGATTTTCTGAACTTCTACAATGATTCACGCACATTGTTTGCGGGAGATATGAAAAATGTAAAATGAAATAAAAATATAAATTGATATGAGTACTTTTGAAGATAAGGTAAAAAGATTGTTCGCTCAGCATGAAGAGTTGATTACTCGAAAGAATGAGCCTGTTGAAACCACCAACGGTGTGTACACTCGTTATAAATATCCGGTAGTAACCGCAGCTCATACACCGATTTTTTGGCGTTATGACTTGGATGAGAAAACCAATCCCTACTTGATGGAGCGTATCGGAATGAATGCAACTATGAATTCAGGAGCTATCAAGTGGAATGGAAAGTATATATTGGTCGTACGTGTGGAAGGTGCCGATCGTAAATCGTTCTTTGCGGTGGCTGAAAGCCCGAATGGGGTAGATAATTTCCGTTTTTGGGATTATCCTATTACCATGCCCGATGATGTGATTCCGGCTACAAATATTTATGATATGCGTCTGACAGCACATGAAGATGGTTGGATTTATGGTATCTTCTGTGCAGAACGTCATGACGACAATGCACCAGCCGGTGATTTGTCGTCAGCTACAGCTACGGCAGCTATTGCTCGTACAAAAGACTTGAAAACCTGGGAACGTCTGCCGGACTTGAAGTCGAAAAGCCAGCAGCGTAACGTAGTGCTGCATCCGGAGTTTGTGAATGGCAAATATGCTTTTTATACTCGTCCGCAAGATGGATTCATTGATGCTGGAAGTGGTGGAGGTATCGGCTGGGCTTTGGTAGACGATATTACGCATGCGGAAGTGACAGAAGAAAAGATTATTGACTGCCGCTATTATCATACGATTAAAGAAGTGAAGAACGGTGAAGGTCCTCATCCTATCAAGACTTCCAAAGGATGGCTACATCTGGCACACGGTGTACGTGGTTGTGCAGCTGGCTTGCGCTATGTGCTTTACATGTATATGACTTCATTGGAAGACCCCAGTAAGTTGATTGCTGCTCCGGGTGGATATTTTATGGCTCCGGAAGGGGAAGAACGTATTGGTGATGTATCGAATGTGCTGTTTACCAATGGTTGGATTGCAGATGAAGATGGAAAGGTGTTCATTTATTATGCCTCTTCCGATACACGTATGCATGTGGCCGTTTCTACAATTGATAAGTTGGTGGATTATTGTATGAATACGCCACAAGATGGCTTGACTACTACAGCTTCGGTAGAAACACTGAAACAATTGATTGATAAAAACCTGAAATTGATGAAATAATAAAAAAGTAAGTACTGCTATGATAAAACTCACGGAAAAGATTGGCTACGGATTTGGGGATATGGCTTCCTCCATGTTCTGGAAATTGTTTGGAGCCTATTTGATGATATTCTATACGGATGTGTTCGGGCTACCGGCGGCAATGGTGGGTACCATGTTTTTGGTGACACGTATCTGGGATTCAGTGTTCGACCCGATTGTGGGGGTAATTGCCGACCGTACTTCCAGTCGATGGGGGAAGTTTCGTCCGTATCTGCTATATCTTGCAGTTCCGTTTGGTTTGATAGGAGTACTTACTTTTTATACACCTCCTTTCGGTGATGCAGGGAAACTGGTGTATGCGTATATCACTTATTCGTTGATGATGATGGTGTATTCTGGCATTAACGTACCTTATGCTTCATTATTGGGAGTGATGAGCCCTAACCCGTCAGAGCGTAATACATTATCTACTTACCGTATGATGTTTGCTTACCTGGGTAGTTTTATTGCTCTGTTATTGTTTATGCCGATGGTGAACTGGTTTAGCGGGCATAGCAAGGAGTTGAGTGACCAGCAGTTTGGTTGGTTCATGGCCGTGGTGGTGATTGCCGTGATGTGTGCCGTGCTGTTTTTAGGTTGCTTTGCTTGGACAAGAGAACGAGTAAAGCCGATTAATGAGAAGAAAACTTCTTTGAAGGAGGACATTAGGGATTTGTTTCATAATAAGCCTTGGTGGATTTTGTTTGGAGCTGGAGTAGCAACATTGGTATTTAATTCTATCCGGGATGGAGCAGCGGTGTATTACTTCAAGTATTTTATTATAGAAGATGAATATCGTACTGTTTCACTGATGGGAGTATCCTTCGTGTTGAGCGGTTTGTATCTTTCTGTGGGGCAGATTGCGAATATTGTAGGTGTAGTCTTGGCAGCTCCTATGAGTAATAAGATTGGAAAGAAAAAGACTTTTGCACTTTCCATGCTGATTGCTTCGGTCTTGAGCGTGATATTTTTCTGGTTTGACAAGGAGGATTTGACATTGATTTTTGTATTTCAATGTTTGATAAGTGTATGTGCCGGTAGTATCTTCCCGTTGCTCTGGTCAATGTATGCCGATTGTGCCGATTTTTCAGAACTGAAAACGGGAAACCGTGCTACGGGATTGATATTTAGTGCTTCATCCATGAGCCAGAAGTTTGGATGGGCCATTGGTACAGCAGTGACCGGATGGTTGTTGTCTTTCTTTGGCTTTCAGGCTAATGCCGTACAGAGCGAAGAAACCATCCATGGTATCAAAATGTTCCTAAGTTTACTTCCGGCAGCAGCTGCATTTATTTCGATAGTTTTTATTGTCTTCTATCCGTTAGGAGAACAGAAGATGAAAGGTATAATGGAACAGTTAAACTTAAAGAGAGAATCAAAAGATGAAGAATGAGAAGATAAATCAGTTCTGCGTGGAGGTGAAGGCAGAGCTGGAACAGAATATACTTCCGTTTTGGATGCAAAAGATGATTGACTGTGAACATGGTGGATTTTACGGTCGTATTACCGGAAAGGATGTATTGGAGGCATCTGCATCGAAGGGAGCCATCCTGAATGCACGTATCTTGTGGACTTTCTCGGCTGCGTACCGTCTGCTTCACAAAGAGGAGTATCTGGAAACGGCTGCACGTGCCAAACATTATTTGATTGATCATTTCTATGACACGGAGTTTGGGGGTATTTATTGGGAACTGGATTGTGAAGGGAATCCACTTGATACCAAGAAGCAGATTTATGCCATTGGCTTTGCCATTTACGGGTTGAGTGAGTACGCGCGTGCGACGGGAGATGCGGAAGCCTTGGATTATGCTTGCCGGTTGTTTGAGGTAATTGAAAAATATAGTTTTGATGCAGAAAAGAACGGCTATCTGGAAGCTTTGACGCGCGACTGGCGTCCGATAGAAGATATGCGCTTAAGCGATAAGGACGAGAATGAGAAAAAGACGATGAATACGCACTTGCATATTCTGGAGCCTTATACAAATCTTTATCGTGTATGGAAAGATGAACGCCTGAAGAAGCAGATTGTCAATCTGGTCAATTTGTTTTTAGAGAAGATATTGGATGCCAAAACGTATCACCTGAATCTGTTTTTTGAAGATGACTGGACTAATAAGTATCAGATAGTATCCTACGGACATGATATTGAAGCTTCGTGGCTGATACATGAGGCGGCACTGGTAGTAGGGGATCAGGATTTGTTGAGAAAGGTGGAACCGGCTATTGTGAAAATTGCTGAGGCGGCAGATGAAGGTCTGAATCCGGATGGCAGTATGATTTACGAGAACTTTGTCAGCAAAGGAAAAATTGACCGTGAGTTGCACTGGTGGGTTCAGGCTGAAAATGTGGTAGGGCATGTGAATCTTTTTCAGCATTTTGGCGATGAAGAAGCATTGCAAATCGCGTTGCGATGCTGGAACTTTATTCAAACGAAATTAGTGGATAAGGTGCATGGTGAATGGCATTGGAGTTTGTATGCGGATGGTACCATCAATATGAAGGATGATAAGGCTGGCTTTTGGAAATGCCCTTATCATAACGGCCGTATGTGTATGGAGATTCTGGAACGTTTCTCCTGAACTGGAAAAATAGAATCTCCTTTAATGGAGATAACTTATGGGTAATAAGAAAGGATAACAAAAAAACGCCTTGATGTGGAAATGCATCAAGGCGTAAATGTAAAAACGTGATACGTTTTTATTATTTGATAAGCCTATGTAAGCGAGTCAGGAATTCATCTGCTTCGTTCATGCTCAGGCAGAGCGGCGGAAGCAAACGGATGACGTTGGTACCGCTGACACCGGTAAATACTTTTTCTTCGAAAAGTAATTTCTGGCGGAGTTCCTTGATGGGTTCTTCAAATTCCATTCCAATCATCAAGCCGCGACCGCGTACTTCTTTGATTCCTTTGAAGCCTTTCAATTCTTCCAATAGGTGAGTACCTACTTTGGCCGCATTTTCAACCAGATTTTCTGCTTTCATTACATCAAGTACAGCGATAGCTGCTGCACATGCCAGATGATTGCCACCGAAAGTCGTTCCTAATTGTCCATATACCGGAGTGAATTTTGGACTGATCAGTACACCGGCCATTGGGAATCCGTTGCCAATGCCTTTAGCTACGGTAATCATGTCAGGGCGTACGTCATTGTACTGGTGAGCAAAGAATTTACCGCTTCTTCCGTAACCCGACTGGATTTCATCCAGAATCATGACGGTATTGGTTTCGTCACACGCCTGGCGAATGGCTTTCATGAACTCTGTAGTAGGGAGCTGAATTCCTCCTACGCCCTGGATACCTTCAATGATGACTGCACATACATCGCCTTTGGCCAGTTCGGCTTTCAGCGCTTCTGTGTCGTTTAGCGGCAGGTATGTCACGTGTCCGTTGTCATTGATCGGAGCAATGATTTTCGGATTGTTGGTTACTTCTACTGCCAGTGAAGTACGTCCGTGGAAAGCTTTTGCGAAAGAAATCACACGTGTACGTCCGTTATAGAAAGATGCCAGTTTCAATGCATTTTCGTTGGCTTCTGCTCCAGAATTGATTAAGAAAAGCTGATAGTCATCATAACCGCTGATGGCTCCCAGACGGTCGGCTACTTCCTGCTGTAACTTGTTTATTACAGAGTTGGAATAGAATCCCAATGTAGCTACTTGTTTGCTGATGGTTTCCACATAGTGAGGATGTGCGTGACCGATGGAGATAACGGCATGTCCTCCATAAAGGTCAAGGTATTCCTGACCTTTGTCGTCCCATACGTGGCAGCCTTTTCCTTTTACGATGTTTACATCGAACAAAGGATATACGTCGAATAACTTCATATAATTAAGAATTAAGAATGAATAATTAAGAGCAGCAATCAAGGAGTCCTGCCTGGTTATTCATTTTCATTATTCATTATTCATTATTCATTATTCATTAATTAGAATGCGCTCGGTTTCAGCTTCAGTCCTACTGTTTCTTCCAGATTGAACATCAGGTTCATATTGTGTACAGCCTGACCGCTGGCTCCTTTCAGCAGGTTGTCAATGCAAGAAATGATAAGCAGCTTGTCACCATGCTTTTCCAGGTGAATCAAGCATTTGTTGGTGTTGACTACCTGCTTCAGGTCGATATTCTTGTCCACGATGTGGGTGAAAGAATCTTCTGCATAGTACTCTTCGTACATTTTTACAATCTCTTCCAGCTCTACCTTGGTCTTTACTACGATAGTGGCAAAAATACCACGGGCAAAGTCACCTCGGTAAGGAATGAAATCGATTTCTGAATGGAAACTGTTCTGCAGCTGTTTCAGTGACTGTTTGATTTCTGGCACATGCTGGTGTGAGAACGGTTTGTAGATGCTGAGGTTGTTGTTACGCCAGCTGAAATGACTCGTAGCTCCCGGTTTTACACCTGCTCCGGTACTTCCGGTAATGGCGTTTACCATCACGTCGTCGTTCAACAGCAAATGTTTGGCTAATGGCAGAAGTCCGAGCTGGATACATGTAGCAAAGCATCCCGGGTTAGCCACGTGCTTGCTATGACAGATAGTGCGGCGATTCAGTTCTGGCAGACCATATACAAAGTCATGGTCGTCCGATTTGATGCGGTAGTCCATGGACAGGTCGATGATTTTCAAGTCCTCCGGTACATTGTGACTTTCCATGAATTTCTTTGTATCGCCGTGGGCCGTACAGAAGAACAATACATCGATGGTATCGAGTGGAAGCTCATCTGTAAACACTAAATCGGTTTCTCCATACAGGCCTTCGTGTACGTCGGTAATCTTGTTACCCGCATTGCTGGAGCTGTTGATAAATGCAATCTCTACATCCGGATGATTAAGCAGCAGGCGAATCAGTTCGCCTGCCGTATATCCTGCGCCTCCTATAATTCCTGCTTTTATCATACGTCAGCTTCGTCTTTATGGTTTGCATAATAGGCACGAAGCGGAGTAGACAACACCTTGATGAAGCCTTTAGCGTCTTCTGCAGTCCATCCTTTCTGCATTTCTCCGTACTCGCCGAACTTGTTCTTCACAAGGTCATCTTTCGATTCAACTCCTACAGTAGAGAATCCGTATGGGCGAAGTTCCAGAATAGCTGTACCATTGACGTTACGCTGTGATTCGGTCAGCATGGCTTCGATGTCGCGCATTACCGGTTCCAGGTACTGGCTTTCGTGAAGGAACATGCCGTACCAGTTGGCTACCTGGTCTTTCCAGTATTGCTGCCATTTACTCAGTGTATATTTTTCCAGGAAGCGGTGAGCGCCGATAATCAGCATCGGAGCAGCAGCTTCGAATCCTACACGGCCTTTGATACCGATGATCGTATCACCCACATGCATATCACGACCGATACCGTAGGCTGCACCAATCTCTTCTACTTTCTGGATAGCCTTAATCTTGTCGTCGAACACTTCACCGTTTACGGCATACAACTCACCTTTCTTGAATTCCAGTTTCAGTTGTTCGCTGCCAGTTTTGGTTACCTGTTTTAAGTAAGCGCTTTCCGGCAATCCCTGTGCAGAATCCAGAATTTCACCACCGCAGATAGAAGTTCCCCAGATACCTACGTTGTATGAGTATTTCAGTTTAGTGAAATCTGCTTCAAAACCATTTTCCTTCAGGTAATTGATTTCATATTCACGGCTCAATGCCATGTCACGTGTCAGGGTAATGATTTCCACTCCCGGAGCCATTACCAGGAAAGTCATGTCAAAACGCACCTGGTCGTTGCCGGCACCAGTAGAACCGTGAGCAATGGCATGAGCTCCAATTTCGTTGGCATAACGGGCGATGGCCAATGCCTGGAAGATACGTTCAGAACTTACAGAAATAGGGTAAGTACCGTTACGCAGTACGTTTCCGAATACCATGTATTTCAGGCTCTTTTCGTAGTATTCCTGTGTTACGTCAAGAGTTACATATTTCACAGCTCCCAGTTTGTACGCATTTTCTTCGTTCTTCTTTAACTGTTCCGGGCTGAAACCACCGGTATTGGCGCATGCTGCATATACTTCATATCCTTTTTCCTTTGCCAGATACATTACGGTAAAGGAAGTGTCCAATCCGCCGCTGAAAGCAACGACAACTTTTTTCTTTTCTTCCATGGTGCTTATCTTTATATCGTGAAGCTTTTCGCCTGTATGAGTTCAGGGGAAAACCTCGCTTGAGATTATTTTTGTATTTAGAAATTGTTTATTTTATCGTCTGTGTGCAAAGCCGGATCGTAAAGCATGGCTGTGCAGATACAAAATTTGCGGTTTTTCGCCATCAGGATTTCGTGGTTGATACATCCTTCACATCCTTTCCAGAATGAGTCATCGTCGGTCAACTCGTTGAAAGTGACAGGTACGTATCCCAGCTCTGTATTCATTTTCATGACCGCAGCTCCTGAAGTCAGACTGAAGATTTTGGCTTTCGGCCATCGCAGACGAGCCAAAGTAAAAGAGGCATGCTTGATACGCTTAGCCAGTCCGCATCCTCTGTATTTTGGATGAACAATCAGTCCGGAAGTAGCTACGTACTGTTTGTTTCCCCATGATTCGATGTAAGTAAATCCGGCAAAATCATCTCCGCACAATGCGATGATGGCTTTTCCTTCTTTCATCTTGGTAGCTACGTATTCGTGTGTACGTTCGGCAATACCCGTACCGCGAACTTTGGCTGCTTCTCTAATCGTGTCCAATATTGTGTCAACGTAAACCTCGTGTGAGGCGTCGGCTACCATTACATCAATTTGTTTAGTAGGTTCCATTTTTTATTCTTATCAGTTAGAGTTGGTTTATATTCGGTATAATGTTGGCAAGAGCATGCTTGACTTCTGTACGCGTACAATTTTCGCGAATCACCAGCATGATGGTGTCGTCGCCGGCAATGGTACCGATGATTTCATGGAAATTGTGCATGTCAATGTCGTATGCCAGACTGCTGGCATATCCCGGGCGAGTCTTGATCACAGCAATGTTGTGGGAGAATTCAATGGTGATGAATCCGTTGTGACGCAGCATTTCGCTGGCTTTTTGCGGCTCTGTCATGCGTTTGTACATGGTATTGTTGGGGAGTACATATACATAGTTCCCGTTCATGCTGGCAGCTTTGGCTACCTTCAGTTGCTTCAAGTCGCGCGACAGGGTGGCTTGTGTCAATTGGAATCCTTCTTTTGTCAACTCCTGCAAGAGTTCGTCCTGACTTCCAATCTCCTTGCTGGAGATAATCATTTTGATTGAATCAAGTCTGCTATTCTTGTTCTTCATTGTATAATTATTCTTTTACGGCTGCAAAAATACGGATATATTTTGAATATCATGCATAAATTCTTACTTTTTTGTGTGTTTATTCTGAAAAATGCATGAATATAATGAATAAATAACCATTGTGAATTTTATTTTGTATTTTTGTGCACGTTAATTACAGAGACAAAGAATCATGAAGACCACATGGCTACAGGCAGAAAAGGATCCGATGGGAGCTGCCATATACGATTACTTCAAGAATGGAAAGGCTGGAAAGTTAAGAGTTTTCTCTTCACAGTTTGAGGAAGATGAAATTCCAGTGAGCGAATTATTCCGTACGTATGAATACATGCCCTTGCTGGAACAAACCGCACTGGATATGGCTCAGGGAAAGATTTTAGATGTAGGAGCAGGCAGCGGCTGTCATTCCTTGGCTTTAAAGCAAATGGGAAAAGAGTCTGTGGCTATTGATATTTCTCCTCTGTCGGTAGAAGTCATGCAGGCACGTGGACTGGATGCCCGTCTGGTCAATCTGTTCGACACGCATTTCGTTGAACGTTTTGATACCATTCTGATGCTGATGAACGGTTCGGGAATTATCGGACGGGTAGAGAATTTCGGTGATTTCTTTCAGCGGATGAAGCTGTTGTTGAATCCTGGTGGTTGTATCTTAATGGATTCAAGCGATTTGAGATACCTGTTTGAGGAGGAAGATGGAAGTTTTGTCGTTGATTTGGCGGGCGATTATTACGGTCAACTGGATTTCCAGATGCAATATAAACAAATAAAAGGAGAAGCATTCGACTGGTTGTATGTGGATTTCAACACCCTGAGTCTGTATGCTTCTCAATATGGTTTCAAAGCAGAGCTGGTGAAGGAAGGCAGTCATTATGACTATTTGGCCAAACTTACCTTGTAACTCTTTGTTTCTTTTTCAGCCATAAATAATACCCGCTGAGTGGAAGTACGCCTCCGACAAAAGCTGCCAGGAAATAGAGTACCTTTGTATAGATACCTCCCCAGTCTCCGGTGTGGAAGGCATAGAACCAGCCTTTCAGTTTCTGTGCGCGAGGCACTTCTGCATAGGTTGTGGTTTCTGTAATCTCTCCGTTCTTCGGATTGAATTTCAGGGTATCCGTACGACGCAGTTGCTGTCTCTGGATAACTTGTATCTTTTTTTCTTCTATACGGAGTGAAGTGTAGCCGGTGTATTTTGTCTGTACTTCCTGAGCCGCCCTGTCCCAAGCCGTATAATCGGTTTGTTTCTTTCCTCCTTTCTTGGTACGTGCATCGTTTTCCTTTTGAGGGAGGGAAGTTCCGTGAGTTTGGGCCTGCTTCGAAGTGTTTCCTCCAAAAAGTCCGTAAGCAAACGAACGATACCAACCAAACGACCAGGTGAGCCCGGTAAGTGCCATGACCAGCAGGAAGAGGGTAGAATAGAAGCCCAACGTCACATGACTGTCATACCAGAAACGGCGCCATCCTTTGCGGAAGGAAACTTTCAGTCGGTTATTTAACGCTTTATGGGTGCGAGGCCACCAGATAACAAGGCCACTGATAAGAATCACGACCATCAGCAGGGTGGAGATACCGACTATCATTTTCCCTACAGAGGAAGCTCCTTTCTGCGGTGGAGGGTTCAGCAGCCAGCGATGCAGTTTCCGCATGGTTTGAAAAAAAGCGTTTCCTTCTATCCATCCGTTCACTTCTCCCGTGTACGGATTCACACTCAGACTTTTTCTGCCTGCGTTTTTGAAAGTCACTGTAGCTGCCTCATCGGCTTTTCCTGAATATTGCAGTGAGGTTAGCTTGAGTGAATCGGCGGTCTGCTCCTTTATGCGTGCAATCAGTTGTGAAGGTGGAAGAACGGCAGCGTTCCCTTCTGGAACGCTTACCTTATATAGATGGGGGTTACACGCCTGAGTGATTTCCTTTTCGAATACCAGTGCAGCTCCCGAGAAACAAATAATGGAAAGAATAATTCCCACTGGAATAGAAAGCCAGAGGTGTATTTTCCCGAATAATTTTCTCATTTCTAAATGTTATTGTTGGGTTAATGCAATTTTACCTACTGTTGTAATTTCATCGGCTTCCACTTCCAGTCCTTTTACAGCCTCTCCTGTTTGAGGATTGATTTTATAGAATGTGGGAGTGGCTCCTTCTTCGGTAGTCAGTACCGGGATGTAAAAATACTGATTTTCCAGATAAGGGGAATTTCCGAAAGAAGAAATCAGGTTCATGTCAGGCAATCCTGTAATAGGAATCAGCTTCTTTTCGCTGGCTTTGAATATCACCAGTTCATTTTTAGGTGCATTAGTTCCTAGTGTGGCTACTTCTTCAATGCTGCATCCGTAATTATTGAGCAGGAAATAATCGCCACCTACGTGCCAGCAGCGGAACAACGGATGGCCGCTCGCACCACTCATCGTTTCCAGATTGCAATAATACTCATCGAAGGCAGTACTTCCGGCAGGGATGCGCACGACACCAGAAGGAAGTGTACCTTGTACCTTTGCCTTTAAGTTGGCATCAGCCGCAGGCTGGGTAGCCGTACGTCCATATCCTCCTGAAAATACATACAAGTTTCCGTCATCGTCGCTCCAAATGGTCTGATAGTACTGAGAACGCATGCGTCCGCAGGCAAAACCAATCTTGTCTGTTGTCGCAATAACCGGTTCTTCATCAAAGTTGCTGCCGCTGTAAATGGCAATATAAGCATTATCCGGATATTGGGTAGAAGGAATCTGTCCTGCAGTATACTTACCGCTTCCTGAGCCGCCGGTACCGGTTGCCACATAATCCTGACTCAACACCTTATCGGGCCAGGTATTCACTCCGTAGTGACTCATACCCATGGGAATAATGGAGGTGTAGAGCTTTCCGTTGGCTTCCACAAATCCGGCCATGGTAACCTTTTCACCGTTCCCTAAGAAGTTCTCAGCCAAAATATCCTGCTGGTTGGTACTGGTGGTACCGTTTTTGGCGTTCAGGTAGTTAAATAAAAAGCCTTGTGCTGCATTGCCTTTACTGTCAGTCTGCTTGGTGTCTCCGGTAGATACGGTAATCACATTGTCACCCCATGTGCCGTAGGTAGTAAAACGGTTGAATGTATAACTGTATTTTTTCTGCGGCACATTGTTGGCATCCAGATAGTAACATCCTCCGGTGCCTTGTGATCCGTCGTTGTATTTGATTCCGAAAAAATAATTCTGGTCGTAAAAAATCCAGTAAGAAATCTGGTCCTGAAATTCCTTTCCGTTTTCAATGACTGAGATTTTGCCTTCGTCCAGACTTTCTGCCGTAAGCAGATAGGAAGTACCTCCTGCGGTGACCGGAATGACGTAGTTTCCCTTGAAGTTGTTGTGATTGCTGAAGGTTGGGTCATTTTCTTCGTTCTGACACCCCATGAACAGGCCTCCCATGCAGAAAGCGCCCAGTCCTAACATAAAATTCTTTTTATTCATATACTTGTATTTATATTTTTATTGGTTTATTACTTTCCAAAATACACCCGGAACTTTCCATAAAATGCCCGTCCGGCTTTTTGCAGACTGAAGTTGTCATACAGTTTCTCATCGGTGAGGTTCCGGCATTCAAATGAAATGTTGTAACGTCCGTTCAGGATGCTGTATCCCAAGGAGAGGTTATGCGATATCTGCTGCGGTACCCGGATTTTAGTAGACGGGTCACCAAAGCTTTCCCAATACAACGGGAAGTCATGCTGGTAGAAACAATCCCATCCGAATGTGAGGGTATTCCCTTTTGCAAACAGGTTATGCCAGTAGAAGTTCATATCTACGTTTGCATACTGGTAAGGAATGTTCGGGATGCGCTGTCCGTACGTCAGTGCATTCTGTCCGCTGCTTGCTGCCCGTTTCTTTTCCTTGTCACGGGTGTCAAGGTTGTTGAATGTACCTCCCATATTGAACCAGTTGCTGTAACTGTATCGCAGAGATACATTGAACCCTTTTGTCTCTACCCGGCCATGATTGGTGTAACTTCCGTAGCTGGTGCCTCCTACGGTCGACAAGTCGCGCTTGATGTAGTCTTGGGTATTACGGTAGATGATTCCTCCTTCCACATACAATCCGTGTTTGCCTAACTGCTTGTTGTAGCTGGCACTCAGGTTCACGTTGTCACTACGTTCAGGTTTCAAGTCAGCTTTCCCCGCTTCAAGGTCACCGTCACCAAACAGTTCCTGTGTGCTGGGCATGCGCAGAGCCTTTTCGTAAGAGAGTTTCAACTGAATGGCTTTCCCTAAGAAATAGGTTCCGGCGGCTCCATATCCAAAAGAGCTGACACTTTGTGACACCCTCGTATCACTTCCTACATTGTTGTCGCTTAGCTGTACCGTTCCTTCACTGTAAGAATTGTAGTGCTTGCCGAAGACCGACAGATTCCATTTTTCAGAAGGCATCAGGCGATAAGATAACCCTGCAATGTTTTTTCGGCTTTTGGTAGGTTCATCATAATCTTCCAGTACGGAATTTTTCTCAATCAGACTCCGTCCTGTACGACGAAAAGTACTGAATACATTATTAAATGTAAACGAGTGCATTTTGCCCAGTCGGTATACCGCAGTAAGTGTGGTATTCCAGTTTGTATTGATTTGTTCACTGAACTGGTGATTCTGTTCGCCGGCAGTCGATCTGGGGATACGGTCACCCAGCCAGTTGTATTTGTACATTGCTGTATCTACGTTTGTCGTCAGGTTGTGGTTGTAATTGGCCGTAACCGTCACATCCAGTCCTTTGGTGAAAAGATTCTGCTTGCGATATTCTACCGAAGGAACGATGGAATAGCCATGACGATGTTTCTCGCCGAATACGATTTCCTGGTACACTCCATTCTGTATTTCTTTGTAGAAATGCGAGTAGGCCACATTAAACATCAGCCGGTCGGCCCAGCTTTTCCCGGTAACTCCGATTTTTCCGATGACCGCTTCGTTGTGGAATGTATCATTGAATCGTTTTACACGCTGTATATTACTTTCATCGCTGACAGACGTATTGTTTTCGTGGTTGAACTCTTCTACCCAGTTGTTGATATAGTAATTATTATCAGAGTAATTCTGATATGCATTGATTTCGTATGTCAGTCCGTTTCTGAAACTCTGCCCGAAGTTTATATACGATTTATGCGTGTTGAACGAGCCGTACGAGTATGACGCATCCAGAAACCAGTTGCGCTTCTGTTTGTTGGTTACAATGTTGATAACTCCACCCAAGGCATCGGTACCGAATCCTACGGGTACCACACCTTTATATACCTCAATGCGCTCGGCAAAGTTGACCGGGATGTTATTCAGGTCGAAAGCTGTTCCTGCCCCTTCCTGTGGCACCCCGTCGATAAATACTTTTACATGCTTGCCGCTGAAGCCGTCGAGCATCAGCTGCATGTCCGATCCCACACCTCCAGATTCGCGCAGTTTCATTCCCGGAAGTTTCTGTAACGCTTCACTCAAGTTTTTGGTAGAATTCTGCAGTTCACGCGTATCTACAGCTACGGCATTAAAGGCCGAGCGCTTGATGCGTCCGACTCCGTTGGAAACGACTACGACTTCATCCAGCTCGGTGACTGAAGGCTTCAAGATTACATTTTGCTTGCTACGTCCGTCTGCCAGAATTTCCACTTCTTTTTCTACCGTCTCAAATCCGATGGCAGAAACGGTCAGTATATATTTCCCGGCGGGTGCTTTCAGATGATACAAGCCTTTTTCGTTGGTTGTACAGCCATATTGCGTACCTTTCAGGTACACCGTGGCGAAGTCAATGACACTCTTGTCCGAAGAAAGAACTTTTCCAGATAGTAACGAACGGCCTTGTGCAGAAAGAGATAAGACACAAGCACCCAATAACATAAAAAGTACACCCCATTTCAAATTTTCGCTTCCCCGCGAAAAAGATAAATTTCTCATTTACTGTAACTCGTATTTTTTGTTCAGGACTAATTTTCTGGGTGCAAAATTAAGGCGATTGTCCGGGTGGGGCAATCGCCAAATATGGGTAATTTAGACTATGTATAAATACCTATTTGTAGGTATTGTGTAGTTTGTCCTATAAAATGTAACGGGTTACGGTTAGAGAATTTGGACTGTTACAGGATATGGAAGTGCTTCAATGCCTGCATGATACCCTCTTCATCCACTGAGGTGGTGATATAATCGGCTGCAGCTTGTATGTGAGGAGCCGCGTTTCCCATGGCAATTCCCATACCTACATGTTTCAACATCGGAATATCGTTTCCGCCATCGCCGAAAGCCATGGTATCTTTCAGGTCAATGCCGTAATAAGCCAACATCTGGTCGATACCGTGACTTTTACTGTTTCCCCGTGCAATGATGTCGGCAAAGAGCGGATGCCAGCGCATGGGTTCACAATGAGTCAGCACCTTCCCAAATATTTCTTCGTCTTTCTCTTCGGGGAAATATCCCATGATTTGCAGAATTTCTTTCTCTCTTGCAGTTTCTATGGGACGGATTTCCGGAATGTCAATTTGAATCAGACGGGCAATCTCTCTGACAGCCTCATCCTCATGTGTCAGGAACCAGGTATTGTCGTGTACAAAAACAAACGGCATTTCCGGATGGTCATGCTGGTACTGAATGAGTCGTTCAATGTCTTCTTGCGGCACACAACCCTTGTAAATGTCTTCATGATTTGCTGTGAAGCAATGTGCTCCGTTCAGCGTGACATAACCGTCGAAATCCAGGTCACCTACGGCATCCATCATCAATGTCTTTGGACGGCCGGTGGCAATGAATACCTTAATACCTTTTTCTCTCAAAAGTCGCAGGGCTTCGCGGGTAGACTCCGGCACGGTGTGAGTCTGGAAAGAAACTAATGTTCCATCAATATCAAAGAATATCGCTTTTACCATTTTTCGTGTATTAAAAGTCCGTGCAAAGATAGCGAATTTTTAGGAGAATTTTTTGGACCTATGTGGAATCTGCCAGATGATAAGTGGACTAATGAATATGATGATGAGGCGGAAACTCTAGTAAAATCTGTATAAAACTTTCCGGACTCTTTTACGTTTCGCATGGCGGAACCGTAGGTTTTCCGACGCGGAAACTTACGGTTCCCGATGCGGAAACATAGGTTTTGGGCAAGGGAAACATAGAAAATGTAATTTGGAATTCTTGATTGGGGTACTGTGTTTTTTTATCTGCAGGGAAGAGGAAAGGTTTGTTCTGAAGGAGAGTATTTATATAATTGTGATAAATTGTTTTGTTTCTGTGTGGTATTTATTACATTTGCCACTGAATATGATTAAATAATGTGTATTTGAAAGATTTTTCAGGTGTTTCCTGTGCAAAAGTGAGAGTGAATCATGGAAAACAAAACGTATCAGTATAAAAGAATCACGGTAAAGATAGGTAGTAACGTGCTGACCCGCCGTGACGGCACACTGGATATAACCCGCATGTCAGCATTGGTGGACCAGGTGGCCGAGTTGCATAAAGCAGGAGTGGAAATCGTACTGGTGTCTTCCGGAGCGGTAGCTTCAGGAAGAAGCGAGTTGAAACCCTTGCGGAAACTGGACAGTGTGGACCAGCGGCAACTTTTTTCGGCAGTGGGACAGGCTAAGTTGATAAACCGTTATTATGAACTGTTTCGTGAGCACGGCATTACCGTAGGTCAGGTACTCACGACTAAGGAGAGTTTTTCTACCCGTCGGCATTACCTGAACCAGCGTAATTGCATGAAGGTGATGTTGGAGAACGGGGTGATTCCTATCGTGAATGAAAATGATACGATTTCGGTGACCGAGCTGATGTTTACCGACAACGATGAACTATCGGGTATGATTGCTTCGATGATGGACATGCAGGCATTGATTATCCTTAGTAACATTGACGGCATTTACAACGGTTCACCTTCGCAGCCGGGTACTTCTGTGATACGTACGGTGGAGCGTGGAAAGGATTTGTCGGATTACATTCAGACGGAAAAGTCCGGATTCGGACGGGGAGGGATGCTTACCAAAAGCACCATTGCCCGTAAGGTGGCCGATGAAGGTATTGCCGTGATTATCGCCAATGGCAAGAAAGAGAACATCCTGTCGGATTTGTTGTGTCATCCGGATACGACAGTCTGTACCCGTTTCCTTCCAGCTATGGAGGGAGTGTCGAGTATGAAGAAGTGGATTGCGCACAGTGAAGGCTTTGCCAAAGGGGAACTTCATCTGAACCGTCAGGCAGTAGAGGCCGTCAAAGGAGTGAAGGCTACCAGCATCCTTCCGGTGGGAGTGACGCGGGTTGTGGGAGATTTTGAGAAAGATGACCTCGTGCGCGTGATGGACGAGCAAGGACGGCAGATTGGAGTAGGCCGTGTATCAGCCGACTCGGCAGAAGCACTTTCCATGGTGGGACAGCACGGGCAGAAACCGCTGGTACATTACGATTATCTGTATTTGGAATAAACCGGGATGGCTTACTCCATCGGTACGGTGCGTTGTTCTGCCACGGATTGTATGGACAGAGGGGTAACCGAAGTCCAAAGAGCCAGGTCGTGTATATCGGCCGGGTAAGGTATCTCCTGTTTCATTTCGGCTTCTAATGCTTTGAGCATGATGTAGTCCATTCCCTCATGGTGCGTGTCGATGCGCAGTGCTTCTTCTCCCCATTGTTGCCAATAGAGGTGTTCGTATTTTTGCAGGTAAGCGGTATCTGTCTCCCATGTTTCGTGCGGACTTTTTCCTTCCAGGTAAATGCGTCGCTGTTCTCCCTGCCAGATTCCTTTGGTGCCTTGTATTTCGAAGTCCAGGCTTCTGGGGCGGGGAAGAGTGGTGTCGTGAGTCAAAGAAACCAAGGTTCCGGAAGCTGTCTCCAGTTGGGTGACGGTTACGTCTCCCTGCGTGACAGGCACGTGAGGATTTCCTCCTAATTCACGGATACGCTGGTATAGGCCTGCGGGTTTGGAAGAAAAGGTGGTCAGGCGTACAAAACGGTCTTTGCGGGGAATGCCGGCGATGAGGCAGAGAGGAGCCAGTCCGTGAGTAGGATAAAGATCGCCATTTTCCTGCTGGTAGAATTTGCTTCGCCAGATGCTTTCCGTCTTTTTCCGGTTGCCCAGATTACCCTGGTCGTCCAATAGAAGATTGCGCAAGTCGTGACGGTAACCTCCTCGCATGTATACCACTTCACCTAATTCACCGGCACTGACCAGGTTGTGCATGGCCAGAATTTCCTGCCGAAAAAGTGTGTTCTCCAGCGGAAAGATTTTTTTCTTTCCGGCTTCTGCCGCTTCAATCAGCGGCTGGTATTCATGCAGGTAAAGCCCTCCTTTGATTTCCAGTGCCACATGGCAACCGTGTTGTATGCAGTACAAGGCGTGGGTTACGTGCAACTGCCATGGAGAAGCAATGAAAACCAGTTGCGGGGCATGAAGGGTAATCATTCTTTGATAATCATCTCCTCCCTGGTTGTAGCAAGGCACGTCGTAGTCGGCTTCCCGGGCTTCCGGGTCGGCAATGGCAGTCACCTGGAAGTAAGGAATGTGTCGGGTCAGGGCAAGCAGTTGCTTTCCCCGGTATCCCATACCGATATAGGCTATTTTCAGTGTATTCATGGTTAGCAGGTTCGTTTTATTCCGTCGATGAACATCAGTTCCTTGATTCCAAAAACTGAATCAGCAGGTTGCGGGGTAGGGAATAGGTATTTCCATGTTCCTGCACGTATTTCAGCAGGTAGAGCCCTTCCTGGCGAAGTCGGGCTTTAGGCACGAGGTTTTCGGTGTCTTCCGCCATTTTTAGCAGCATCATGGCGGCTAATTCGGTCTTCTCCATCCCATCTTTTTCCTGACTGTATTTTTCCAGTATGGTTTGGCCGTCCATTTCTTCCAGCTGTTGGGGAGTGACCTCCAGCACTTGCCGTGCCGTACTTTCATATTCCTCCCAGTCCGACTTGCTGATATGCTTCCGGCGGAGAATCAGGTTAGCTATTGCGGCAAATATTTCCTGAATCATGCGTATGATGTAATCCTGTCTGATCATGGTTTTTAATTTTTCGGTTACAAAGTTCGAAATATTTTTCTTGGTTTTTCATAATCTTTCGTAATTTTGAGCGAATAACTAAAAAATTGCACTATGGACGAACAAATAAGACAAATAGGAGAACGTATCCGCGGATTGCGCGATGCGCTGGATTTGAGTGTAGAGGACATGGCCGGACAATGTGGGTTGCCGGTGGAACAATATAAGCAGATTGAGTCGGGCGAGTGTGACATTGCGGTCAGTACGTTGCAGCAAATCGGACGGAAGTGCAACGTGCCGCTTGACGTGCTGATGTTCGGGGAAGAACCTAAGATGAATGCTTATTTCCTGACACGCTGGGGAACCGGTATTTCGGTGGAGCGTACGAAGGCATATAAATACCAGTCGCTGGCTTCAGGGTTCCGCAACCGCAAGGCCGATCCTTTCCTGGTAACGGTAGAGCCCAAGCCGGAGGATACACCTATTTATTACAATACGCACTACGGACAGGAATTCAATCTGGTGATTGAGGGCCGGATGCTGTTGAGCATAAACGGAAAAGATCTGATTCTGGAGCAGGGAGACAGTTTGTATTTCGATTCTTCACTGCCTCACGGAATGAAGGCGCTCGACGGGAAAGCGGTGAAGTTCCTCGCCATCGTTATGTAGTAATTAATTTTGAAAAGAAATATGTTAGAAAGATTTGTTGAACAAACTCACTTTACCTCACAAGAGGATTTCATTGCGAATTTTAAAGTGAAGGTGCCGGAAAATTTTAATTTCGGTTATGATGTGGTAGATGCCTGGGCGGCTGAACAGCCCGATAAAAATGCGTTGCTGTGGACAAACGACAAAGGAGAACATATACAGTTTACGTATGCGGACTTGAAGAAATATACCGATATGACCGCCTCCTATTTCCAGAGCCAGGGAATAGGTCATGGAGATAAGGTCATGCTGATTTTGAAACGCCGGTATGAATTCTGGTTTTCTATCATTGCTCTGCACAAGTTGGGAGCAGTGGTCATCCCGGCTACACACTTGCTGACAAAGAAAGATATTGTCTATCGTTGTCAGGCTGCCGGTATCAAGATGATTGTGGCTGCCGGTGAACCGGTCATCACAGAACATATTCTGGCGGCCATGCCTGATTCTCCTACGGTAGAACGTCTGGTGAGTGTTGGTCCGGAATATCCGGAGGGCTTTGAAGATTTCCATAAGGGTATGGAAGCTGCCGCTCCTTTTGTACGTCCGGAACATGTGAATACCAACGAGGATATTTCACTGATGTACTTTACTTCGGGAACTACCGGGGAGCCGAAGATGGTGGCACACGACTTTACTTATCCGCTCGGACATATTGCTACCGGATGCTTCTGGCATAATCTGCATGAAAACAGTCTGCACCTGACCATTGCAGATACCGGATGGGGAAAGGCAGTGTGGGGAAAGCTGTACGGACAGATGATTGCCGGTGCCAATATCTTTGTATATGACCATGAGAAGTTTACTCCGGCAGATATTCTGCAAAAGATTCATGATTATCACATTACTTCGCTGTGTGCACCTCCTACGATTTATCGTTTCCTGATTCGGGAAGACTTGTCGAAATATGATTTGTCTTCACTGGAATATTGCACGACGGCGGGCGAGGCGTTGAACTATTCTGTATATGAGACTTTCAAACGCATTACGGGCATCCGTCTGATGGAAGGATTCGGACAGACGGAAACGGCATTGACGCTGGCTACTTTCCCGTGGATGGAACCGAAACCGGGAAGTATGGGTGTGCCTAATCCGCAGTATGACATTGACTTGTTGAAACCAGACGGCCGTTCAGCGGAAGATGGAGAACAGGGACAGATTGTGGTACGTACGGATAGAGGTAAACCATTAGGCTTGTTCAAGGAATATTATCGTGATGCTGAACTTACCCGTGAGGCTTGGCACGATGGTATCTATTACACGGGCGATGTGGCATGGCGTGATGAAGACGGTTATTACTGGTTCGTAGGACGTGCCGACGATGTCATCAAGAGCTCCGGTTACCGTATCGGCCCGTTTGAAGTAGAAAGTGCCTTGATGACGCATCCGGCAGTAGTGGAATGTGCCATTACCGGTGTGCCCGATGAAATCCGCGGTCAGGTGGTAAAGGCCACTATCGTATTGGCAAAGGACTACAAGCAGAAGGCCGGACCGGAACTGATAAAGGAATTGCAGGACCATGTGAAACGGGTGACAGCTCCTTACAAGTATCCGCGTGTCATTGAGTTTGTGGATGAACTGCCGAAAACCATCAGTGGAAAAATCCGCCGTGTGGAAATCCGTCAAAAAGACAACAATTAAATGATAAAAAATACTATCTTTGCATCGATACTTAAATTTTATATAGAACGGTGCAAATGAAAGGAAAATTTTTTATTAATCTAGCATCTGTATTAAGTTTCTTTGCGATCTCTGGTGAGTTGACAGCACAGGTCGTAAAGCATGAGCGGTTGCTCTCTTTTGAAGAAGCTGTACCGCAGGAACTCTCCGGCGCAGGGTCGACTTTATCTCTTAGTGATGAACACTATAAAGATGGAAGCCGTTCCCTGCGTTGGACGTATAAACCGGGGGCTGTCCTTTCCCTGAAAAAGGATTTGAAGTTTGAAGCCAAAGATCCGACGGGAAAAGATACGTATCTGTCGGCTTTTATTGTATGGGTGTATAACGAGAAGGCAGTAGATAAGAAAATAACCTTTCAATTCTTGAAGGATGGAAAGGTATGTACATCTTTTCCCTTCGGCATAAACTTCACCGGATGGCGCGCGGCATGGGTTTGCTATGAACGCGATATGGAAGGTACGCCGGAAGAAGGTATGAATGAGTTGAGGATACTGGCACCGGATGTAGAAGGGGAACTTTTTATCGATCATCTGATTCCGGCCAGCAAGGTAGACGCGCGTCAGCAGGCTGCCGATGTACAGGTGCCTTTTGTGCATAAAGGAACGACCAATCACTGGCTGGTGATTTATCCGCATTCATTGTGGAAATCGGATTTACCTTTGAAACCGGTTTCAGAAAAAGAGCTTCAGGATATGCACCTGATGGAAAAGCGCTACCGGGATTTGATTTATACACCGGGTAAATTGTCTCAAAAACAGATAGACAAAATTCGCCGGAAGTATGATGCCTATAAGATTGTATATAAAAATGGTAAGGTGAGCGGACTGCCTATTTTTATGGTACGTCAGTCGGAAGCATACGAGCGTATGATTCCCCATTGGAACAAGGATATGTTTACGAAACTGGGTATGGAAATGAAGGCTTATTTCGACCTGATGAAAGCCATTGCCGTGGCATATCACAACGCGCAGGACGCACAGGTGAAACAGGAAATGCGCCAGAAATTCATGGCTATGTATGACCATATCACCGACCAGGGAGTAGCGTATGGCAGCTGCTGGGGAAACATACATCATTATGGATACAGTGTACGCAGTTTGTATCTTTCTTATTTCCTGATGAAGGATGTGCTGCGTGAAGAAAATCGTCTGGCGGAAGCGGAAGCTACTATGCGCTGGTATGCCATTACGAATGAAGTATATCCAAAGCCGACCGGAAACGGTATTGACATGGATTCCTTTAACACGCAGACTTCCGGACGCATTGCCAGCATTCTGATGATGGAGGATACGCCGGAAAAACTTCGTTACTTGCGTGCCTTCTCACGCTGGATTGACTACGGATGCCGTCCGGCTCCGGGATTGGCAGGTGCCTTCAAGAGTGACGGGGCTGCTTTCCATCACCGTAACAACTATCCTGCGTATGCGGTTGGAGGTCTGGATGGGGCAACTAACATGATTTACCTGATGAGCGGAACAACTTTTGCGGTATCTGAACTGGCTCATCAGACTGTAAAAGATGTGTTGCTGACCATGCGTTTCTATTGTAACCAGCAACAGTTCCCGCTGTCAATGTCGGGACGTCACCCCAATGGAAAAGGAAAGCTGATTCCGGTACAGTATGCCATGATGGCTATCTCTGGAACTCCTGACGGAAAAGAAAAGTATGATGCCGATATGGCTGCTGCTTACCTGCGTCTGGTAAGAGAACCGGCAAAACCGGGTGCCAATGAACCGGATTATTTACCGCAGGCACCGGCCGGACTGGAACGCAAGCTGGAGAAGAAACTGCTGAAGGCAGGCTTTACTCCTGAAAAAGACCCGCAGGGAAATTTAGCGTTGGGATATGGCTGTGTGTCTGTACAGCGACGGAACAACTGGGCGGCAGTGGTACGTGGTCATTCACGTTACTTATGGGATGCCGAGCATTACTTGGATGCCAATTTCTATGGACGATACTTGGGTTATGGCAGCATGCAGGTGCTGACTGCTCAGCCGGGAGAAAGAGTAACCTTTACAACGAGTGGCTGGCAGGAAAACGGATTCGACTGGAACCGAATTCCGGGTGCTACTTCCATTCATCTGCCTTTTGACCAGTTGCGTGCGAAAGTGCTGAATGTGGATGCTTTTTCCGGAATGGAAGAAATGCTGTATTCTGATGAGGCATTTGCCGGAGGGCTTTCTCAAGAACGTGAGAATGGAAACTTTGGTATGAAGTTGCACGAACATGATAAGTACAACGGTTCGCACCGTGCGCGGATTTCGTATCATTTCTTTGGAAATACCATCGTAGCTCTTGGCTCTGACATTGAGAATGTCAATCAGGACTATCCTACAGAAACTACTGTATTCCAGCTGGCTGCCATTACGCCGGAAGAAAAAGCATATTGGGACAACTGGAAGGATAACGGACATACGTATCTGGCTCCTAATGGAGTGGGGTATTATGTACCGGGAAATGTACAGTTTGAAAAGAACTTCCCTCAGGTAACAGTTGGTGAACGTAGTGTAAAACCGACTTCCGGCGATTGGGTATCTTTGGTGTTCAATCACGGAAAAGCACCTCAGGGGGCTTCGTATGAATATGCGGTGTTGCCGCAGACTGATGAACAAGGTTTGACACAGTTTGCCAAACAACCGACTTATCAGGTGTTGCAGAGAGACCGGAATGCGCATATCGTGACTTCCAGTGCAGAACATTTGACTTCATACGTGCTTTTTGAAACTCCACAGAAGGCTTTGCCAGGTGATTTCATTGAGAAGGCGGATACTTCTTGTCTGGCTATGGTAAAGCAGGTGGACAAGAAAAAACTGGTGCTGACCGTGGCACAACCGGATATGGCTTTCTATCGCGGTCCGAGTGATGAGGCCTTTGATGAAAATGGCAAACGCATTGAACGTAGTATTTATTCTCGCCCGTGGATTGATGACGAGAGTAAGGAGATTCCGGTAACCATCACTTTGAAAGGGAAATGGAATGTGGCATCTCATCCTGCCGTGAAGGTGCTGGAATCGGACAAGAAGCACACCATATTGCAGTTTACTTGCCGTGAAGGAAAGAGCTATGATGTGCAGCTTTCCAAATAGGATACTGTAAGGTATACATACACAAAAAGCCGGAGTGACAGTTGAACGCTCCGGCTTTTTGTGTATTTGTATAATGGATAGTTAGTTACGCGAATCGGCTCCCCACATCATTTTCTCGCGTAAGGTATTGAAGAAAGAGTGGTGGCAGCGCTTGACGATGCGGATGAAGTATTCTCCTCTTCGGATAGTGAGTCGGGTACCTTCACGGAAGGTTTCACTCCGGCCATCGATGGCAATCAGAAAATTATGACTGCGGCTTTCTACTTCCAATGTGACTTCCCACTCATCGCGAATGACAATGGGGCGTACGTTTAAGCTGTGTGGAGCTACAGGAGTCAGGCTGATGGTACCGCTCTGAGGTACTAAAATCGGACCGCCTACACTGAGGGAGTAGCCTGTAGAACCGGTAGGGGTAGCCACAATCAGTCCGTCTGCCTGATACACATTCAACAGCTCTCCGTTGATATAGGCACGGATGGTAATCATGGAAGAGCTGTCCCGCTTCAGAATGGCGATTTCATTCAGTCCGTAAGGATAACCTTTCAGCACCTGGCCGTTGCAGGTGAGTTTCAGTACCCGTCGTGGTTCTGCCAGATACATTCCCTGATAAATCTCGTCGAAGGTTTCCTCCATCTGGTCGGGTGAAATATCGGCCAGGAACCCCAGTCGTCCGGTATTGATACCTAGTATGGGAATTTCCTTGTTGCCAACCAGGCTGGCTGTTTTCAGAAACGTACCGTCTCCTCCCACACTGAGTGCCATGTCGGCGGTAAAGTCATGACCGTTGAAAATCTCTAAATTGGTTAAATCTGCGTTTGTGTGCAGGCGAAGGAACTCATAAAACTCACGATGGATACAGATGTGTGCCTCCTTGCGCCGGAGGATTTCCAGCAGATGGGTTACATGAGCCGATTTATGCTCCTGATACGTATTTCCAAAGAGGGCGAATTTCATCTTCCGCTGCATAGAATGTGTTTTTTTTATCAATCTTTTTAAGAATAAACATGTCAAGTTTCTCGTAAAACCTGCTAACTTTGCACGTTGTTGATGCAAAGATAGTGAAAGGCGAGAGCAGAGACAAACGAAAAACAAAGTTTTTCGATAGGACTATGCCGAGCCGTTTCCTGTCTTCTTAAAAGATAACGAAATTCATGAAATATGACTAAATTAAGTGTGAATATAAATAAGGTGGCTACGCTTCGTAATGCACGAGGTGGAAACAACCCTGATGTAGAGAAAGTAGCGCTGGACTGCGAGCTGTTCGGGGCGGAAGGTATCACGGTTCACCCACGTCCGGATGAACGTCATATCCGGTATGCGGATGTATATGCCTTGCGCCCGGTGTTGAAGACTGAGTTCAATATTGAAGGATACCCTTCAAAAGAGTTTATCGATCTGGTACTGAGAGTAAAACCTACACAGGTGACTTTGGTGCCGGATGCTCCTGACCAGATTACTTCGAATTGTGGATGGGACACCAAAACGCATCAGGCTTTCCTGACAGAATTGATGGATACGTTCGGTGAAGCAGGCATACGTACCTCTATTTTTGTAGGTACAGACCTGGAACTGATTGAGTATGCGGCCAAGACAGGAGCCGACCGTGTGGAATTGTACACGGAACCTTATGCCTCACTCTATCCCAAGAATCCGGAAGCAGCCGTGGCTCCTTTTATAGAAGCGGCTGAGAGAGTACATAAACTGGGAATGGGATTGAATGCCGGACACGATTTGAGTCTGGTGAACTTGAAGTATTTCCATGATAATATCCCTTGGCTGGATGAAGTTTCTATTGGTCACGCACTGATTTGTGATGCCCTTTATTTAGGATTAAAGAAAACCATTGAAGAATATAAAAATTGCCTTCGTTAAATTATGATGACATTAACTTTACTGGCTGCCGCACAAGCTGTAGCCGATACAATGGCCGGAGCAAATCCGGTGTTGACTCCGGTTGCTTCGGGGGAACCGCAGATGAATCTTTGGGATATGGCCTGCAAAGGAGGCTGGATTATGATCGTACTGGCTTTGATGTCGGTAATTGCTTTTTATATTTTCTTTGAACGCGCGGTGGCTATCCGCAAGGCTGGAAAGGATGATCCTTTGTTTATGGACCGTATCCGTGATTATATCAAATCGGGAGAAATCAAATCGGCTATCAATTATTGCCGCATTACGAACACTCCTTCTGCACGTATGATTGAAAAAGGAATCACACGTATGGGACGTCCGGTTGCCGATGTGCAGGCTGCCATTGAAAATACCGGAAACATCGAAGTGGCCAAGCTGGAAAATGGTTTGTCCATTATGGCTACCATTTCAAGTGGGGCACCGATGTTGGGATTCTTGGGTACGGTAACCGGTATGGTACGTGCCTTTTGGAATATGGCTAACGCTGGAAACAACATTGATATTACCCTTTTGTCAAGTGGTATTTATGAGGCCATGATTACTACGGTGGGTGGACTGGTAGTAGGTATTGCTACGATGTTTGCCTATAATCATCTGGTGTATCGTGTAGATAAGGTAGTAAGTCAGATGGAAGCACGTACGCTGGCTTTCATGGACTTGCTGAATGAACCGACTGAAAAATAATCGCGTATGGCTTTAAAGAGAAGACAGAAAATATCACCCAGCTTCAGCATGTCGTCTATGACCGACTTGATTTTCCTGCTGCTGATATTTTTTATGATTACTTCTACCATGGTATCGCCGAATGCCATCAAGGTGCTTCTGCCGCAAGGTTCGGAGCAGACTTCGGCCAAACCCATGGCACGGGTGATTATAGATAAAGACCTGAATTATTACGGGGCTTTCGGCAACGAAGATGAAATGCCGCTGGCCATTGATGAAGTGACCGCCTTTCTTCAGGAGTGTGCCCGGAAAGAACCGGAAATGTATGTGGCATTGTATGCTGATGAATCGATTCCTTATCGGGAAATCGTGCGGGTGCTGAATATTGCGAACGAGAATCATTTTAAAATGGTCCTGGCGACTCGCCGTCCGGATAAAAACTAAAACAGAGTAACGTTGAAAAAAAATAAGGTAATCGGAATTGTATGTACGGTGGCTTTGCACGTGCTGGTGCTGCTGTTGCTGTTTCTTCTGAAGCTGACCGTTCCGGCAGAACAGGAGGAAGGCGGTGTACCCGTCATGTTAGGCAATACGGAACTGGCTGCAGGTGATGCCGACCCTTATACGATGACCGAGGTGGATGTCATGCCGTCGGAAGCTCCTTCTTCTGCACCGGAAGCTGTAGCGGAGCCAGAGGTAGAACAGCCCATGATTACGCAGCAGGATGAGCCTTCTTTGCAGGTGAAGAAAGAAAAGCCTAAAACAGAGACGAAGAAGGAACAACCTAAAAAGACACCGGTAAAGACTGAAACGCAGAAGGTGAATAAGCCGAAGGAGAAAACAGAGGCGGAAAAACGGGCGGAAGCAGAAAAAGCGGCAGCTCAGGCTGCGGCCAATGCCATTGCCGGGGCGTTTGGAAAAGGTTCTCAGATGGGAAGCAAAGGAAATGCTGCCGGAGCCGGACTGCAGGGTAGTCCTACAGGAAATTCTTCTACTGGAAAAACGAGTGGTGTAGGTGGTTATGGCACATTCGACCTGAACGGGCGAACTTTGGGAGGTGGAAAGCTTCCTGTACCCGTCTACAATGTGCAGGATGAAGGACGTGTGGTTGTAACCATTGTGGTGAATCCAGCCGGACAGGTCATCAGTACCAGCATTAACAAACGGACGAACACAGTGAATCCGGCATTGCGAAGAGCGGCGGAAGAGGCAGCTCGAAAAGCACGCTTTAATGCGGTGGATGGAGTGAATAATCAGAGCGGTACCATTACGTACTACTTTAAGTTGAAATAAAACTTTTAATTCTAAATAATAGATTTATGAAAGCAGTTTGTATCTTTTTGGCTGAAGGTTTCGAGGAAATGGAAGCCATGTTTCCGTTGGATATTATGCGCAGAGGCGGATTGAACGTAAAAACGGTGTCTGTCACTGGAAACAAGACGGTCATCAGTTCTCATCAGGTACCCATTGTGGCTGATTTGTTGTTCGAAGAACTGAAGGAGGAAGATGTAGAAATGATTGTTCTTCCTGGTGGACTGCCGGGTGCTACTAACTTGGATGCACATGCCGGACTGGACAAACTGATTATGAGCTTTGCGGCTGCCGGAAAACCGTTGGCTGCCATTTGTGCCGCTCCGATGGTATATGGCAAGCGCGGTTTGCTGAAAGGCAAGAAAGCTACCTGCTATCCGGGCTTCGACAAGTTCCTGGAAGGAGCTGAATATACAGGAAATATGGTGGAAGTAGTCGACAACTTCATTTTGGGTAAAGGTCCGGGTGCCGCACCTGCCTTTGGCTTTACTATCCTGGAGAAATTTGCAGGAGCAGAAAAAGCACTCGAAGTGAAAAAAGGAATGTTGCTGGCTTAATGAAGAAATATGTGATAGTGGTAGCGGGAGGAAAAGGCCTGCGTATGGGGGGAGAGATTCCCAAACAATTCATTCCGGTAAAAGGAAAGCCGGTATTGATGCGTACGCTGGAAACTTTTCATGCCTGTGACCCGAACATTGAATTGATTGTGGTGCTTCCGGTGGAACAGCGTTCCTACTGGGAGCACCTTTGTGCTGAATACGGCTTTACGTTGCCTCACCGTATTGCGGCAGGTGGAGAAACGCGTTTCCATTCCGTAAAGAACGGATTGGCACTGGTGGAAGAAGACGGTGTGGTCGGTGTGCACGACGGGGTACGTCCTTTCGTCTCTGCCGAAGTCATTGCGAATTGTTATGCGCAGGCAGCCACTTTGCAGGCTGTGGTTCCGGTAACAGATGTAGTGGAAACAGTCCGTCATTTGTTGCCCGAAGGAGGAAGTGAGACTGTATCACGCAATGACTACAAGCTGGTGCAGACTCCTCAAGTCTTCACTGTGGAGTTGTTGAAACGGGCCTATGCCCAGGACTACAAGCCCTTCTTTACCGACGATGCTTCGGTGGTGGAAGCATTGGGACAGCCTGTACATCCGGTATCCGGCAACCGGGAGAACATCAAACTCACCACGCCTTTTGACTTGAAAGTAGCAGAATCTCTTATCGATGACTAATGTTTGACCTATCCACACGCGATGTGAAATATTTGCCAGGAGTAGGGCCGCAGCGGGCGGCCATACTGAATAAGGAATTAAATATCTATTCCTTACGCGACCTGTTGTATTATTTCCCATACAAGTATGTGGACCGCAGTCGTCTGTATTACATCCATGAGATAGACGGCAACATGCCTTACATACAGTTGCGCGGACGGATTCTGAGTTTTGAAATGTTCGGAGAAGGTCGTCAGCGCCGGCTGGTGGGACATTTTTCCGACGGTACGGGAGTGGTGGACTTAGTGTGGTTTCAAGGATTGAAATATATCACTGGAAAGTACAAAGCCAACGAAGAATACATTGTGTTCGGCAAGCCCACGGTTTTCAACGGACGTATCAACGTGGCGCATCCCGATATTGACCCGGCACAAGAACTGACCCTTTCTACCATGGGGCTTCAGCCTTATTACAATACTACGGAAAAGATGAAGCGTACCAGTCTGAATTCTCATGCGCTGGAAAAGCTGATGAAAAATCTTTTTCAGGCTTTGCAGAAGGAGAGTTTTGAGGAAACGCTAAGTCCCTCTTTAATTGCGGCACATCAGCTGATGCCCCTGACCGATGCGTTGTATAATATTCATTTCCCGCAGAATCCGGAACTTCTTCGTAAGGCACAGTATCGCTTGAAATTTGAGGAACTGTTTTACGTACAGCTCAATATTCTCCGTTATACTAAAGAACGTCGCAATAAATTTCGTGGACTGGTATTCGAACGGGTGGGTGAAATTTTCAATACCTTCTATGCGCATCACCTGCCTTTCCAGTTGACGGGGGCACAGAAACGCGTAATCAAGGAAATGCGTCGCGACATGGGCAGCGGACGACAGATGAACCGTCTGTTGCAAGGCGATGTAGGTAGTGGAAAAACATTAGTAGCCCTGATGACTATGCTGATAGCCTTGGATAACGGATTTCAGGCCTGCATGATGGCTCCGACGGAAATTCTTGCCACACAGCATTATGAAACCATCCGTCGCTTTCTGAATGGGATGCCCGTGCGGGTGGAACTGTTGACCGGCAACGTGAAAGGCAAACGCCGTGAAACGATTCTTCGCGACTTATTAACAGGGGATGTGCATATCTTGATTGGTACGCATGCTGTGATTGAAGATACCGTCAACTTCTCTTCTTTGGGACTGGTGGTGATTGACGAACAACATCGTTTTGGAGTAGCCCAGCGAGCCAAGTTGTGGGCTAAGAATACCCGTCCTCCTCATGTACTGGTTATGACGGCCACTCCGATTCCACGTACGCTGGCCATGACCTTGTATGGCGACCTGGATGTGTCGGTCATTGATGAATTGCCTCCTGGCCGAAAGCCTATCCAGACCATTCATCAGTTTGACAACCGCCGGAAAAGCATGTACGAGTTCATGCGGAAACAGATTCAGGAAGGCCGTCAGGTCTACATCGTGTATCCGTTGATACAGGAGAGCGAAAAGATGGACATCAAGAACCTGGAAGAGGGTTACATGCACGTCTGCGAGGAGTTTCCCGAGTACAAGGTCAGCAAGGTGCACGGTAAGATGAAACCGGCCGAGAAAGAAGAAGAAATGCAGCGTTTCTTGGCCAACGAAACCCAGATTATGGTGGCCACTACCGTGATAGAAGTCGGCGTGAATGTACCCAATGCCTCGGTGATGGCTATTGAGAATGCCGAACGCTTCGGACTTTCCCAGCTCCACCAGTTGCGTGGACGAGTAGGTCGTGGTGCCGACCAGTCCTATTGCATTTTAGTGACCGGATACAAGTTGACGGAAGAAACCCGCAAGCGCATTGAAATCATGGTACAGACCAATGACGGTTTTGAAATTGCCGAAGCCGACCTGAAACTACGTGGTCCCGGCGATTTGGAAGGTACCCAGCAGAGCGGGGTCGCCTTCGATTTGAAAATTGCTGACATCGCCAAAGACGGCCAGTTGTTGCAGTATGTCCGTGAAATAGCTGAACGCCTGCTGGATGACGACCCTGAAGGCATGAAACCGGAAAATCAAATTATCTGGCAACAGTTGAAGGAACTTCGTAAGAAAAATGTAAACTGGTCTGTAATATCCTGACTATTAAGTTTATATAGTCCGATTGGATGTAATCGGAAAAACGCAAGTACGTTTGGAGGTAAACGCCTTTACGTTTGTATCTAAACGTACTTGCGTTTCAGGTAAAATGTACTTACGTTCCGTTTGAAATGTACTTGCGTTTGGGGAAGAATATAAAAGCTTTGCGTGTATCTGTTGAAAACGTGTGATAGTATGGTCGCAAAAAATTACATGTATTCCGTAAAAGATTCCATTTTTTCGTGTATGTTGAGGCGGTACTTTTGAATTGAAGATATTATGTCTCATTTTTTTACTTTAACTAGGAAAAACAATGAATCGATTTACGGGAACAATTATATGTATGATGACGGGAATGCTGGCCATGGCACAGCAAGTGTATGAACTGGATATGCCTGTCAAGGAAAAGACAATTTATAGTGGGCACCTGAAGTTGGGAGGAAGTAATCCTTCCGGTGAGCGTATTGAGGTAAACAGCTATTATATGTCGGTAGGGGGAAAGCCGGTTATTCCAGTAATGGGAGAGTTCCACTATAGCCGTTATCCGGAATGCCAGTGGGAAGAAGAAATTCTGAAAATGAAGGCAGGAGGAGTAACGGTGATTCCTACGTATGTATTCTGGAGTATTCATGAAGAAAAGGAAGGCGTATTTAATTGGGAAGGGAACCGAAATCTTCGTAAGTTTTTGTCATTGTGTCAGAAACATAATGTGTGGACGGTGGTACGAATTGGTCCTTTCTGTCATGGGGAAATACGAAACGGAGGACTTCCCGACTGGTTGTTTGCCAAGCCCTTGGAAATTCGTTCGAACGATGCGAACTACCTGAAGTATGTGAAACGGCTTTATGAAGAGATTGGCCGACAGTTGGAAGGATTGTATTATAAAGACGGTGGAACGATTATCGGCACGCAGATAGAAAATGAACACCAGCATTCGGCGGCTCCTTGGGGAATTACATATCCGGGCGAACCGAAGGACATGACGTCGGCCACTTATGATGCCAATATTACGATGATAGGAGTGAGTGTACAGGACAAGAAAATCACGACGGCTGATTTAGGTAACCTGCACATGAAAACGCTGAAAAAGATGGCCGAAGAGGCCGGAATTCAGACACCTTTGTACACAGCTACCGGATGGGGTAATGCAGCTGTAATCGGAGAGGAGGCCATTCCTGTGACGGCTGCCTATACATATCCTTTCTGGGCCAAACCGGGTATGTCTCCTTTTTGCATGTTCAAGGATATTCAGAAGAATCCCGATTATGCACCGGTGCGTTATGACACCGAGAAATATCCTTCCTTCTGTGCAGAAATGGGAGTCGGCATTCAGATGATTTATACCCGCCGCCCTATTGTCACGGCTAAGGCCGCAGAGGCGTTGATGGTGCGTACGCTGGGGAGCGGTGCCAATGGCATCGGGTATTATATGTATCATGGAGGTTCTACTCCGAAAATGGGACCTACGGCCTTTTTCAGCGATGAACCGATGGGAATGCCCAAGATATCGTATGATTTTCAGGCTCCCTTGGGAGAATTTGGTTTGGAACATGGTTCTTATCGTGCGTTGCGCCTGTTGCATCTGTTCCTGAACGATTTCTCCAGCCAGCTGGCACCGATGGAAACGGTGCTTCCGAAGGGATATGAACGGATGACTCCGGATAACCGGGAAACGTTGCGATATGCGGCGCGGGTAAGAGGAAAATCGGGTTTCGTGTTTATGGTGAACTTTCAAGACCACGATACGGCTCGGGTAGACCAGAAAGATTTGTGCTTACGGCTGAAGTTTGCGGATGAAACACTTCGTATTCCTTCGCAAGGTACGTTTACTCTGCCGAAAGATGAGAGCCTGATTCTGCCGTTTAATTTTCAGATGGAAGATGCCTTGTTGAAGTATGCCACCGCTCAGTTATTGCTGAAACTGGATGACAGGGGGACAGACCATTACTTTTTCTTTGTGCCGGAAGGTATTCAACCGGAATTTGTGTTTGACAAGACTACGGTAGCCGGAAAATATTGTTATACTCCGGAAGCAGGCTTAAAAAGTACGTTTACGGTGAAGACATCCGGTGGAAAACGGTTTAAAGTAACCACGCTGACCCGCGAACAGGCTTTGAATGCTTGTAAAATCAACGGTAAGTTGTTGATAACTTCTTCCATGGTGCTGCCGGAAGCAGGAAGAGTACGGTTGCTGAATATGGGAGACCCGGTGTTCCGTTATGTAGAATATTCTTCGGCAAAAGGCTTTAAGGAACAGATGAAAGAAGTTCCTTCCGTGCAGCCCGAATATACCTTCCGTAAGGTTGGAAGCCGTCGGTTGGCAGTTCGTTTTTCCGGAAAGGAATATCCTCAGGTAAATGACTATTTCTTGCGGCTGGATTATACAGGCGACGTGGCCATGGCTTTCTTGAAGGGTGAGCTGGTGTTGGATCACTTTTATTATGGAGCCCCTTGGCAGATTAGTCTGAAACGTTTCCAGCAAGAACTGACTGATGAGGAACTGAGTTTTTACATTCGTCCGTTGCGGAAAAATGCACCTTTCCTGTCTGATTTGCCGGGAGAAGCTGTTCCTGATTTTTCCAAAGGTTCGGTAGTTCGGGTTGATTCAGTGCAGGTTGTTCCGCAATATGTGACTACTTTGTAATGGTAAGCTGGTAGGAGAAAATCTAGAAAATTGCTATTGCGCTTCATTAGGGGATGCTTCTTTTTTCTTTCTGTATTCCGTAGGAGTCATTTTATATTCTTCCTTGAAATAATGTGTAAAGATTTTTGGAGTATTAAATCCCACTTTGTAAGCTACTTCTGCGACTGTCATCTGGGTTTTCTCCAGTAGTTTCAGACTTTTCTTAAGCCGTATGATGCGTATGAATTTGCTTGGAGAACTTCCTGTTATAGACATGAGTTTATTGTATAAGTTACTTCTGCTCATACCAATAATGCTACTTAATTCTTCTACCGAGAATTGAGGATTTTCGATGTGTTCTTCTACAGTCTTGATGGTTTTTTGAATGAAAGATTCGTCCAATGAGCTTGAGGTGATGTCACTCACTGGTATATCTGCAATAGAAAACTTTCTATGGCATTCTTGTTTCCATTTAAGTATTTTATTGATGCGAAGTTTTAAAATATTCAGGTTGAAGGGTTTGGCAATATAATCGTCTGCTCCTTCAGTTAGTCCTTTCTTTATATGTTCAATATCATTCTTAGGCATCATAATATCCGTAATGACCATATCAATATGCTCTTTCTTGAGAATAGATAATGCATGTAGTCCGTCAACTGCAGAAAAAATATGATATTCCTTTTTTAGAGAATCGGATAAAAATAAGCGTAAGTCTTGGTTGTCTTCTACAATGAGTAGGGTGTTTTGATCCAGATTTTCGTTTTTCTCCTCTGATTCTAAAGATACCATTTCTTCTTCGGTCGGTTGGATATGAAATTCTGTTTCTACAATTTGCTCCATGGGAGTAATAGGAATATAAAATATAAATTTAGCTCCTGTTGGCAGGTTGTCTTCTATATGTATGTCTCCATGATGTAAAGAGAGAAGCTCTTTTACAATATGCAGTCCTATGCCACTTCCATACGATGATTTTTCATCAGCTATTTGATAAAAAGCATCAAAGACCTTGCACTTCTCATTATCTTCTATCCCTTTTCCGTTGTCGGCTACACTAGTAAATACTTTTTCGTCTTCGATCCATATTTTAACTGTAATTTTACCAGGAGTACCTGCATATTTTATAGCATTAGATAAAAGGTTCATAAGAACCTTATGTATTTTGTCTTTATCAAATGCCATAGATAAAGTGTCAATCTCTTTTTCGAAGGTTAAAGTAATCTGATAAGTGGTTGCATATACGGAAAAATGTTTGATAATATCGTCTATAAACTCAATGTAGTCTCCTTTCTCTGGATGCAGTTTCATTTCTTGTATTTCAATTTTACGGAAATCCAATATTTGGTTCACTAAATTCAGAAGGGACAAAGCATTTTTATGAATAATATTCAAGTTTGATGTAATATCTTCGTTGTGATGAGTTTTGAGCACTTCTTCTAGTGGAGCTATAATTAAAGATAGTGGGGTACGGAAGTCATGGCTTAGATGAGTGAAAAAGTTTAGTTTCATTTCATCTATTTCATGTTGTTTTTTAGCTTCAAACTCCATTTCCTTATAGTGCATTCTTCGTTTGTGCTTTTGTTCCTTTCGATACCATACATAGGAGAATAGTGTGATAACCAAGAGTAAATATAAAATTTTGGCATAAATACTTAACCATATAGGAGGTTCAATATTGATGAGAAGTGTGGAGGGATTACTCCATAGTCCTCCAGAGTTGGTAGCTCGAACTTCTAGCTCATATATTCCTGGAGCCATATTGTTAAAAGCAATATAGTTGCTTTCGAGTGAAATCCATTGATTGTTCGTTCCACTCAATCGGTAGGAGAACCGAATATCATGAGTACGTACGTACTCCATGGTTGAGAAACTTAATTTAAAAGTATTTTGATTGTACTTGAGCGTTATTTTGTCTGTAAGTTCAATATTCTGGCTTAATATTTTGTGATGATTATATAAGGAATCTACATTAATAGTTGTGTCCAGAACTTTTAATTCTGTAAAGATGACTTTGGATATGTTTTTGTTGTATTTTATATTAGGATTAATATCGTAATATCCTCCATTTCCTCCTACTATGATATGACCGTTTTGTGACTTATATATGGAGTTATGTACGAAATCAGAGGTTTGTAACCCGTCGTTTTTGGCGTATGGGAGGCAATGAAATGTATAGCCATGTCCATGTTGATCTACTTGTATCTCTATTTTAGTAACTCCATCTGTAGTTACTACCCAAATATTTTGGTTGTTATCTTCGGTGATGCCTCGTACAAAATTTCCTTCCAGTCTGTGGCTCTTATTCAAATAGTAAATCGTATCAAGACGTGTGTCGAATATAGTAAGCCCTTCTCTTCCTCCCATCCACAAAAGATTTCGGCTGTCTATGTAGACGTTATTCTGTATTGTATCTTGGATGAATTGTGAGTTCTTATAGTTGTGGCGTATATTTTTTATTTCATGATTCTCTGTATTTATGACGTGAACACCATTACAGGTTGCCATATATATGGAGTTCTTTTTGTCAAAAAATACGTTCATGATATGCGGATCGACAAGACTGGAATTTTGTGGAGTAAATGTGTGAAAATATCCTGTTTTAGGATTAAATATATGCAGGCCACATTTTAAGTTCCCTAAATAGAGATTTCCTTTATTATCTTCAGTGATGCTCCATATACTGTTGTTGACGGGATTTCTTGGAAATTTATCAGAAAAAGGTTGTTGATGGAAACAATTATTCTGATAATAGCCGAATCCATCCAGATAGGTGCCAATCCATATTCTGTTTTGGGCATCTACGTGCATGCAAATAATCTTATTGCTAAATGAATTATTTTGCTCTTTCTTAAAAGTGGTAATATTCCCATTAGGATCTACTTTATAGATTCCATCTCCGTCTGTACCAATCCATAAATTATGCTCATGATCTTCCACTTGACATGAAGTATCGTAAGTGGAAGGGAGCATGGTTTTAGAGAAAGAGAAGAAGTGTGGGTTGTAGTAGGATATTCCGTTTCGCATTGTACCTACCCACATAGTGTTTTCATCATCATAGTAAAAGCACCATACTTTGTTGCTTCCTAATGAGTAAGGGGACAGGTTTTGTGAAATATGGGTATGTTGTTGTTTCTCTTTATCATAAATACTGATACCGTCATATTCTAATCCAATCCATATTTTATGGAAGTTATCTTCACAAATACTGATAACCTTATTTTTTAGAAGGAGGGTATTTTTTCCTATTGTACTTAACTTCCATGTGTTATTTGTATTTTGAGAGAACAGCCAAAGTCCTTCTGTGTTGGAACTATATACCCAAATGTCGAGGTTGTCGTCTACATAAAATTTATAGCTCAAGAATTTTTCTGCACCTAATGCTTCGTTTAGTGGAATAATGGCATTTGTATGCTTATGTAATAGATCTGTTATATGAAATTTATTCTCTCCGTCGATGTAAAATAGTTTATCTTTTTTTACACTGAAAAAAGTTATGTTCTCGGGCAAATCTTTTATGGTATGAGATTGTTGGGTACTGAAAGAATATACTTTCATTGTTTCTCCATTGTATGACCATAAATTATTGTGATCGTCAGTAATAATTGTTTGTGGATTTGCGCCGCTGTGCAATTGATATTTCTGAAGTAAGGGTTGTGCATTGACAAATAAGTCTTTTTCCCTATTGTATGTGAAGTAATAGCCAAAACGTTCTATCCAGATATTATTATCTTTATCAATTAAAATCTGACTGACAGAAGTTGATAAATCTGTTCCATCTTCAGTTTTTAAATATTGCTTTACATTGTATCCATCAAAACGGTTTATGGCACTGCTTGTCACACACCAAAGAAAGCCTTCGTTGTCTTTTAGCATATCTATTACTTCATTATCAGCTAAACCGTCAGAAGTAGTGAGATGTCGGAATTGATAATGCTCTTTCGCAATTGTTACATTAAATATAAAACAAAGTATGAACAATATCTGTGCTTTCATTTAATTGTATCTTTAATATAGAATTACTAGGTTTAAATAAAGGACTACTCATTTTAATTAATCATATAACAAAAATAGTAAAATATTCTTGTTATATTCTATTTGCAAAGATAATATTCATTTGAATTCCTGCTATATAGGCAGGGGTGTCTTATGTCTAAAAATAGGGTATGAAATGTTGATTCTACAATTGAAGGTATACTGTAATACATATCAGACCTTGGAGTAAATTGTTTGTATTTACATTTGCATGTGTAAAAAATCTTTGTTTTCTGTGTTCTTGGTAGTTTCTGTTTATCTATAGGTAAATGGTTTGCTTTTTGGGAACAATAAGTTTTATTAAATTCATAAATCTATGAAAACAGTAAGTAAAAAAGTTTTAATGTGTGGAGCTTTTTCCTTATCTATGTTGGGAGGAGTTCCGTATGTACAGGCAGATGCTCCAGATTGTTTGTTAGCGGTTCAGCAAGGAGCTAAAATTTCAGGTGTTATAACAGATTCCGAAGGTCCGATTATTGGAGCTTCCGTAGTTGAAAAAGGTACGAGTAACGGAACAATTACGGATTTAGATGGCCGTTTCTCTTTAGATGTAAAACCAGGTGCAATTCTTGTAGTCAGCTATGTGGGATATGCCTCACAAGAAGTAAAAGCAACGACTGGAACGATGAGAATTACCTTGAAGGAAGATAACCAGGTATTGGATGAAGTTGTAGTGACAGCTTGGGGTATTAAGAGAGAGAGAAAGGCTTTAGGATACGGAGTTGCAGAAGTTAAAGGAGAATCTCTTACTAAGGCGAAAGAAACGAATGTAATCAATTCTATGGCAGGACGTGTACCTGGTTTGGTAGTAAGCCAGACAGCCAGTGGCCCTTCTGGATCTACGCGTGTTATTTTACGTGGTAGTACAGAAATGACTGGTAATAATCAGCCATTATATGTGATTGATGGGGTACCTTTGGATAATACGAATTATGGAAGTGCTGGAACTTATGGCGGATATGATTTGGGTGATGGCATTTCGAGTATTAACCCAGATGATATTGAAAATATTTCTGTCTTGAAAGGTCCTGCTGCTTCAGCCTTGTATGGTAGCCGTGCGAGCCATGGAGTTATCCTTATTACCACAAAGAAAGCGGATGGGAAAGAAAAATTCAGTGTAGAATATAATGGAACTTTGACTATTGATACACAATTGTCTAAGTGGAATGATATTCAGCAAATATATGGTATGGGTAGCAATGGTACATATAGTATTGATGCAATATCAAATACCAATACGAGTTGGGGACCAAAAGCAGATGGAAATAACATGCTGACTTATTTTGATGGGGTATCACGTCCGTATTTGATTATTCCAGACAATACTTCAGGATTTTTCCGTACCGGTTTGACAGCTACTAATACAGCGGTAATCAGTGCTAGTCATGGTAAAACGGGGGTACGTTTTTCATATACAGATATGAGAAATAAGGATATTGTTCCTAAAACTCATATGAGCCGTAATAATTTCTCTTTGCGTGCAAATACTTCTTTATCAAAAGTTGATTTGGATTTTAGCGTGAACTATACACGTGAAGATGTGAAAAACCGTCCTGCTATGGGAGACAGTAAAGCTAATATCGGAAAGAACCTGATGACATTAGCCACAACTTATGATCAGGCATGGTTAAAGACTTATCAGGATGAAAATGGAGAATATAGCAACTGGAACGGAATGGACCCTTATAATGTAAATCCATATTGGGGCGTATATAAAAATCAGAATATTTCCCAAAAAGACCAGTTCCGTTTGAACGGTAAGGCTATTTGGAATATTAATCCCCACTTGAAGTTGCAAGGTACATTGGGTACTGAAATGAACTGGTTCACTTTTGAAGATTATCAGGCTCCGACTACTCCAGGATTCGAGGCTGGCCGTTTGCAGAATAGTACCTTCGAAAATCGTATGTATAACTTTGAGTTGTTGGCCTTGTATAACAATACATGGGGTGATTTTGATTTTAATGGAACTTTGGGAGGTAATATCTTTAAAGTGGATAATCTGACTACTATTACTACAGCGCAGGATATGCAGATTCGTGATGTAATCGCTTTACTTAGTTTTAATGAAATTAGTGTAGAGCAAAATACATATCGTAAACAGATTAATTCACTTTATGGAGCTGTAAACTTAGGTTGGAAGCACATGGTTTATTTTGATGCAACTTTACGTGCTGACCAGTCTTCTACCTTGCCTTTGAATAATAACTCTTATTTGTACCCTTCATTCTCAGGTAGCTTTATCTTCTCAGAGATAATCAATAAGAAGAACGCATTACCTTATGGAAAAATCCGTATGTCGTGGGCACAAGTTGGTAGCGATACCAATCCGTATCAGTTGGGACTGGTTTATACAAAGTCTAAATATACATATCCAGGTTATACAATAGGTTATATAAATAATAATACAGTGCCTAATAAGAATTTGAAACCCACTAGAACGAATTCTTTTGAAGTAGGTTTGGAAACAAAATTCCTGAATAACCGGATTGGTTTGGATTTCACCTATTATTCTCAGATTAGTAAGGATCAAATTATGGGTATGGCCAGTTCCTGGAGTTCAGGCTACAACTATCGTTTGATTAATGCGGGTGAAATAGAGAATAAGGGTATTGAAATAGCTTTGAATACTCGTTTGATTCAAACAAAAGACTTCTCTTGGGATTTGAACTTAAACTTCTCTAAAAACCAAAATAAGGTAAAAGAGCTGGTAGATGGAGTGGATATGTTTGAACTTGAAAAAGCGTCATGGCTTGATGTGCAGGTAGCGGCTAAGGTGGGTGAAAATTATGGATCTATCATTGGCCCGGACTTCCAGCGTAACGAGAATGGAGATATTCTTATTGATCCGTCGACAGGTCTGCCTATGTATGATAAGAGCTCACATATATTAGGTAATGCATCATGGGACTGGACAGGTGGTCTTGTTACAACTTTGGCTTATAAGAATTTATCATTGTCTGCTGTGTTTGATGTGAAAGTGGGTGCAGATCTCTATTCTATGTCTGCTCGTTCTGCTTATGAGTCCGGTAAGGCTTTGGAAACACTGCAGGGCCGTGAAGAGTGGTATCGTTCTGAAGAACAGCGTAAGGCAGCCGGATTCCCGAAAGGTTCTCCTGACTGGAAACCTACTGGTGGATTTATTGCTCCGGGAGTAATAGACAATGGCGATGGAACTTATCGTCCGAATGATATATACATTAATCCTGAAGATTATTGGATGAGTGTTTGTCGAAATGCCCCTTCAATGTTTATCTATGATAACTCGTATGTGAAATGCCGTGAGCTGACATTAACTTACCAGTTCCCGAAAAAGCTTCTGAAGAATGTAGTAGATAACTTGACCATTTCATTTGTAGCACGTAACCCGTTCATCGTGTATAAAAATATTCCTAACATAGACCCAGACTCTAACTATAATAATACTACAGGTATGGGATTGGAATATGGTTCTTTGCCTTCACGCAAAAGTTATGGATTCAATGTGAATATTAAATTCTAATCTGAGTAGACTCGTTACCTAAAATAAAATAGATATGAAATACAATAAATCAATTTTGGCAATGCTATTGACCGCATGTACTTTTTCATTTAGTGCTTGTAGTGATAGTTATATGGAAGATATGAATACAGACCCTTCTAAAGCAGATATAATTGACCCTAATGCCCAGCTTACTACTGCGGAATTACAGACGTATGGCAGATTGGATATGGTCGATATATTCAGAAACTATTTATATGCTTTTAACCAGCAGTTCATGGGATGCTGGAATACTACATTCCATGGTGGTCGCCATTTTATTGATAATAATATTATGGGATATGGCTGGACATTAGGTTATACAGGAGCTGTTTCAAATTTGGTAGATGCAGAATATCGAACAAAAGACGATCCGGAAAAAGTGAATATCAATGCGGCATTGAATATTTTTTATGTATATACAATGTCAGTTATGACAGACCTGTATGGAGATGTTCCTTACAGTGAGGCAGGAAAAGGTTATCTGGAAAGTATCTTTACTCCCCGTTATGACGAGCAGAAAGATATATATGATAGTTTCTTTAAGGTGTTAAGTAAGGCTGTTGATCAGTTTGACCCTGCTAAGGATGAGATAACAAGTGATGTGATTTACGATGGAGATATTCAGAAATGGAAGAAGTTTGCAAATTCTCTTCGCTTGCGTTTTGCAATGAGAATCTCCAATGTTGATCCGGAAAGGGCAAAACAAGAGTTTGAAAGCGCGTTGCAGGCAGACGGAGGAGTCTTTGAAAGCTCAAGTGATGATGCTTTGATTAAATATATGGAAATTTCATATAGCTTCGGATCAGAATCATATACAGATTATAGAGGAAATGCTTTGTCAAAAGTCCTTTATGGAAATGACCCTGCCAATAATCCGACTTATCTGTGTTCCACTTTCTTTAATCAGTTGTATAATACCGGTGACCCACGTACATTTAGAATAGCCCGTTGCTATTATGATGGTCTTATGAGTACTTCAAGTCCTGACAATCGTATTGACTTGACTGAAGAAATGATAGAAAAAGGTATTGCATTTCAGCCTTGTGTGCCCGGAGCATTCTCATGGGAACCATGGCCTACGGGATATGATAGTGATATTTTGAAGGAAATAGCTGAAACCAATCCGAATATTGTGTATTCAGTAGCACGTGAAGTAGAACCGAAGCTGGCAACAACTTTCTTGATGAGTGATAATCCTGGAGTGGTAATGACATATTCAGAGGTTATGTTTTTAATGGCTGAAGCTGCATTGAAAGGATGGAATGTAGGGTCAGCATCAGTAGAAGAGTATTATAAGAAAGGTGTAAGAGAAGCAATGAATTTCCTTTCAAATAATTATGATTGTGAGGAGATTACTGATGAAGAGTTTGAAACTTATTATAATGCTAATCCTATAGGTTATACAGACGAACAGAAAAAAAGTTCTATCAATACCCAAGCATGGATTTTACATTTTCTGAATCCGGCAGAGTGCTGGGCTAATGTACGGCGTTCTGGTTATCCAGTTTTAAAATCGCCTGTTGAGTATGGTTTTGAACAGTATCTGACGGATGGTAAGGAAATTCCAGTACGTTTCTGTTATCCTACTCTTGAGTCTTCGTATAATAAAGATAACTATGAAGAAGCTTTACAAAGAATGGGAGGTAAGGATAGCTGGTATACTCATGTTTGGTGGGATTCTGTAGATTAATTGTAGATTAAATAAAGAGAAGAATATGAAAAAAATATATTTGATGCTTATGGCTTTTGTTGCTGTAAGTTTATTGGGAGTTTCATGTAAAGAGGATGAGCCTTTTTCAACTATTACAGAAGATGATTATCCTAAGATATTGGATCCTGTATTTCCTGATTGGGTAGATGGAGAACCAGCTGTGGTCTCACAGATAACTCATGATGCCAATTTTACAATGAAATTGACAGTTACTCCTTCTGATTATACAGAAGTAACTTGGTTAATAGACGGAGTGGAGGTTCAAAAAGGAAATGAAATAGATATTCCACTGGAAGCAGGAACTTACTCTTTAAAGGTTGTGGCAACGACTACAAAAGGACAATCCACTTCCAGGGAAGGAAAGATTGTGGTCAGTCCTCTTCAGGGCGAACCATGGTCGGAGGCTGTTGGCTTTGAACGAATTGTATCTAATGGGGCTCGTGCTCGTCTTTATGGAAATAATTTGTCTTTGGTCACAGGTGTAGTGATAGGCGAACAGACGGTTCCTATTGTATCGATGGGAAGTTCAGATTTGGGTAACTATGTAGAATATGAGGTTCCTTCAAACTTGGAGGTGGGAGAATATCGTATCAGCCTTGTAGATGTAGAAGGAAATAGCTATGGTGGAAATCTTGTAACGGTAGTTAATGTTCCGGTCATCACTGGCGGATTTGCACATGCAACCTCACATAGTGAATGGGTTATGACTGGTATCGGATTGGATAAGATTGCCTCTCTTAGTATTAATGGAACCACAGTGACTGAGTTTATCAGACAAAGTTATGACGAAATAGTACTTACCTGTCCAGAATTAGAGGATGGTATGTATGTATTGAAAGGAGAGAGTGATAATGGAGCAGAAGTCTTGTTCTATTCTTCACAAAAAATGGAGTCTGAAATCTCGTTCGCTGTTTCTTCAGAAACATTGCTCTGGGAAGGACATCATTATGTATCCTGGGATTTGCCAGACGGTGATCCTCATAAGACTTTTAACCTTATTCCTTTGGAAACTTTTGAATCGATTTATCCGGGTACAACAATGTATGTAAGTTATTCGATTAAGGCTGACGATGAATATCATCAGATTCGACTGACACATGCAGCTTGGGAACCCTATTTTACCGACCCGATAGATGTACAAGAAGACGGAGTTTACGAGTTTGTTTTAACTCAGGAAATTTTGAATACAATCGAGGAAAAGGGAGGATTTATTTGTGTAGGTCACGGATATTATGTGGATCGGATAACTATTAAGTAATATCTTATGTCACAATCTTGTCCTTGTATTTTTACTTGGACAAGATTGTGTTTCTTAAAGGTTTCTATGTTAACCCTAATTAAAATTATGTATGAAGCATATATTATTATATGGAAGTTTGATGATATTGGTGCTTAGCTCATTACTATCCTCATGTTCAAGCGAAGAGAAATCTGTAATCATGCCGGTGCTTTTGCAAAGTAATCCTGAAAATGAAGCTCAAGAGGTTGATTTTGCACTTTCTGAGATTGTGCTGACGTTTAATAAGAAAGTCTGTATGTCTGCTTCGGACTTGGAAAAGTTACAGTTAAGCCCAAGTGCTCAAATAGAGAATATCTCATTTTCTGATGAGATTGTCACAGTGCAGATTTCAGGATTAACTCCAGAAACGCAGTATACTTTGACTATACCTGGTGGATTATTGATTGATGATGACAATAATTCTGTAGGTGAGATTAAAATACTTTTTAAGACCAAAGCTTTACCGGTTGACAAAGCGCCGGATAATGTTGGTATGGAAAACGATGCTTATGCGTTGTTTAAGAAAATAAAGGTTGGATGGAATTTGGGTAACTCCTTGGAGAGTTATGAAGATGGATTGGCCAATCACATGGATTCAGAGACTTCATGGGGGAATCCAATTGTGACAAAGGAGATGATTGATGCAGTGAAAAATGCAGGATTTAATGCTGTACGAATACCGGTCAGATGGTATCCTCATGTCGTGGATCAGAATACGATGGCTGAAATACGTCTTGATTGGTTGGCTCGTGTAAAGGAGGTGGTAGACTATTGTATAGATAATGACATGTATGTCATTTTAAATACGCATCATGAAGACTGGCTGGAAAGCCACCCTCTGAAATCAGAAGCGGAAACGGTATTGATGAAAGAAAAGAATCTATGGCATGCAATCGCATCTTATTTCAGGGATTACGATGAGCGTTTGATTTTTTCTGGCACTAATGAAGTCGAAATAAATTGGCAGGCACCTACTGCTGCTAATTTAGAAGTGCAGAATCGTTTTAATCAGTGCTTTGTAGATGCTGTACGTGCTACTGGAGGTAAGAATTATTATCGAAATTTGATTATTCAAACTTATGCCACCAATCCTGATTATGCATTTGATGGACTTCTTTTCCCGACTGATGTAGTGGATAAGCGAATGGCAATTGAGTTTCATTATTATCGCCCGGCAGGTTTCTCTTACATGGATTTTGCAGATTATACAGAGACTGTATATTATTGGGGGCAGGACTATATTCAGTATAATACAGTTGTATCAGGAGAACAGGAAGACTATGTAGATGAACTGTTTGGAAAGATTAAACAGCTTTGGGTGGATAAAGGCTATCCGGTTGTTATGGGTGAATATGGGGTGGTTACACCTCCTAAAGATAAGTCGGATGGGAATGTAAATGACTTAGCAGATACTAAAAGATATTATATGAGTTATATCACTTCTGCTGCCAAAAAGAATGGTATCGTTCCAATTGTTTGGGACAATGGTACTTTCTATAATCCTTTATATGATGGCCCATTTGTAGAAGGAAAAGAATATTTTGGCTTGTTTAATAGATGGTATCAGATGGAAGTAAACATCTACTCTAGACCCATTTTGGAAGGCATTATGGAAGGGGCTAATACTGAATATCCATTTTAAAGATTGATTGTATGAGAAAACTTATAACTTTTATTTTAATAATTGTTTTGTCTGTGGGAGGATATGCTTCTCCTAAAAAGTCGTTTGAGATAAAGAGAGGGGTAAACCTGAGCCATTGGTTGTCTCAACGGGGAGAAAATACTCCTTCCATACAAGACGGAATGAGTGCAACTGATTTTTCCCGAATAGCTCGGGCTGGTTTTGACCATGTACGATTGCCCATTGATGAAGAAGTGTTGTGGCAGGAAAATGGTCAGAAAAATAAAGAAGCTTTTTCTTATCTTCATAAAGGTATTGAGTGGGCTTTAAAAAATGATTTAAGAGTCATTGTGGATTTGCATATTGTACGATCACATTATTTTAATGCAGGGAATGAAGGAAAGAAAAATAGTTTGTGGGAAAAGCCGGAAGCGCAAACTCATTTTCTTGCACTCTGGCAGGATTTAGTACAAGAATTAAAGGGCTATTCAACTTCAGATGTGGCTTATGAGATAATGAATGAGCCGACTGCTCCAAATCATGAGGACTGGAATAAACTGGTTGAGAAAGCCTATCAGATAATTAGAAAGGTTGAAAAGGAAAGAGTTATTGTCATCGGTTCCAATATGTGGCAAGGGGTAGATACTTTTCAATATTTGAAGGTTCCCCAAGGAGATGAGTTCATTTTGTTGAGCTGTCATTTCTATGAACCTTTCCTGTTGAGTCACTATCAGGCAGGTTGGACTGAATTTGGTAAGTATCAGGGCAATGTACATTATCCTGGTTATTTGGTGTCGAAAGATGAATTTGATTCTTTATCAGCAGATGATAAAAAATTGGTTGCACGTTGGCGTACAACTCCTTGGAACCGGGAAACACTGTCTGCATTTTTAAGTAAGGCTAAAAGGGTAGCAGATGAAAAGGGGCTGAATTTATATTGTGGAGAATTTGGAATTTATGAAAAAGCTCCGATAGAATCAGCATTGAAATGGTATGCAGACGTAATTAGTGTATTTGATAGTCTTAATATAGCTTGGGCTAAATGGGATTATAAAGGAGGATTTGGAATATATACATCTCAAAATCAGCAGAAAAAAGATTTGCTTAAAGTGCTGATGTCTGGTAGTGGGAAGAAGGTGGTCGTAGGAGAGACACCTGTTTATCTGGATACTCGAAAACCTTTGGAGCTTCGTGTGAAAGATGCATTGAACAGAATGACTGTAGAAGAGAAGACGCGTTTAAGTTATGCGGATGGCCGTTTCAGTACACCTGGATGTGCTCGTTTGGGTATTCCTGGGTTGATGTATTCCGATGGCCCTCATGGAGTACGTGCAGAAATTTGCTGGAATAGCTGGGATTATGCTGGATGGACTAATGACAGTTGCACTGCTTTTCCAGCCTTGACTTGTTTGGCTTCTACTTGGAATCCCTCTTTGTCGAAGGCGTATGGAACAGCTATCGGGGAAGAGGCACGTTATCGTCATAAAAATGTATTGTTAGGACCTGGAGTGAATATTTACCGTACTCCGTTGAATGGACGTAACTTTGAATATATGGGTGAAGATCCTTTTTTGGCTGCACGTATGTGTGTTCCTTATATTCAGGGAGTACAGGAAAATGGGGTTGCAGCTTGTGTAAAGCATTATGCACTTAACAATCAGGAACATTGGCGTAATCATATTGATGTGCAGGTGAGTGATCGTGCATTGTATGAGATTTATCTTCCTGCATTCAAAGCTGCGATAGAAGAAGGAAAATCATGGACTATTATGGGAGCTTATAATAAAGTTCGTGGAACACATGCCGCTCATAATAAATTACTGAATAATGATATACTGAAGGGTGAATGGGGTTTTGACGGATGTGTGGTTACAGACTGGGGAGCTGCGCATGATACGTATGAAGCTGCTATGTATGGATTAGATCTTGAGCTTGGTACTTTTACAAATGGTTTGACCTCTAATTCAAGCTTGGGGTATGATAGTTATTATTTAGGAAATGCGTACTTGCAGATGGTGAAAGAGGGTAAAGTTCCGATGGAAGTAGTAAATGACAAAGCAGCTCGCGTGTTGAGATTAATATTCAGAACGGCCATGAATGATAATGGAAAGTTAGGTGCTATGTCTAATGATTCTCATTATGAAACAGCCTATCAGATAGCAACAGAAGGGATTGTTTTGTTGAAAAATGAGGCTACATTTAAGGGAGAGTCTCTTTTACCTTTAAGTCAAGGAAAGTACAAGCGTGTCTTAGTGGTAGGAGATAATGCTATTCGGAATTTGATGCAGGGAGGAGGTTCCTCTGAATTAAAGCCTAAGATGGTGATTACTCCTCTTGAAGCATTGACAGAGAAATTGGGAAAAGAATGTGTGAAATTTACTCAGGGGTATGTAGCTGGACGACCTATGTTTGATCGGGCCGATACATTTTCTCAGTCAGTGATTGATTCTCTTTATACGGCAGCTGTTAATGAAGCCCAGAAAGCGGATCTGGTTATTTTTATGGGTGGACTTAATAAGAATTTTCAGCAGGATTGCGAAGGAGATGATCGGAAAACATTCCAATTGCCATTTGAACAGGATCGGCTTATCAAAGGCCTTTTGAAGGCTAATAAGAAAGTGGTAGTGGTGTTGACAAGTGGAAATGCTGTGGATATGCCTTGGCTGAAGGAGGTCCCTTCAGTTATACAATCATGGTATCTGGGCTCTATTGGTGGAAAGGCACTTGCCGATGTGATTACAGGTGAGGTCACTCCGAGTGGTAAATTGCCTTTCTCTTATCCGGCTAAATTAGAAGACTGCCCAGCTCACTATTATGGAGAAATCAGTTATCCTGGAGACGGTATCCGACAGGAATACAAAGAAGATATCTTGGTGGGTTATCGCTGGTATGATACAAAAAAAATCAAACCTCTTTTCCCATTTGGGTATGGATTGAGTTATACACAATTTGAATACGGAAAGCCGGTTGTTTCTTCTTCTCAGATGCAATCCGGAGATGTATTGGAAATCAAATGTACTGTAAGAAATGTAGGAAAAGTAGCAGGAAAAGAAGTTGTACAATTGTATATCGGAGATGAAAAATGCAGTGTATTGCGTCCGTTGAAAGAATTGAAAGATTTTTATAAAGTAACACTCCAACCAGGTGAAGAAAAAGAGGTACTGTTTACGATAGATGAGGAAGACTTGAAATTTTTTGATGATACGCAGCATAAATGGGTGGCAGAATCAGGCAAATTCAAGATTTATATAGGCAGTTCATCAAAAGATATAAAGGGAGTTGTAGAGTTTGACTATAAGAATTAATACTGATATTAATAATTAAAAAAGAAATACCATGAATTTGATAAAGAACGTAGTTTTGGCCTCAGTGCTTGGATCTGGCATGTGTATGGCACAAAACGTGCAGAGCGTGACACCGGCTATCCCAGTAGATAAGAATATAGAGGCAAATATTCAGAAATGGCTGAATAAAATGACGCTGGAGGAAAAAATCGGACAGATGTGCGAAATTACTATTGATGTAGTAACTGATTTTGAGGCGAGTAAGAAGCATGGCTTTACAATGAGCGAAGCTATGCTCGATACGGTCATCGGGAAATATAAAGTAGGATCACTCTTGAATGTTCCGTTGAGTGTGGCACAGAAGAAAGAAGTTTGGGCCAAAGCAATCAAACGGATACAGGAAATTTCCATGAAAGAAATAGGTATTCCTTGTATTTATGGTGTAGACCAGATTCATGGAACGACTTATACTCTTGATGGTACCATGTTCCCACAGGGCATTAATATGGGAGCTTCTTTCAATCGCGAACTGACGAAGAAGGGGGCTGAAATATCAGCTTACGAAACAAAGGCCAGTTGTATTCCTTGGACATACGCTCCAGTGGTTGATTTAGGAAGAGATCCGCGTTGGCCTCGAATGTGGGAAAATTATGGAGAAGACTGCTACGTGAATGCAGAAATGGGAAAGGCTGCTGTAGAAGGATTTCAGGGAGAGGATCCCAATCATATTGGTGAATACAATGTGGCTGCCTGTATGAAGCATTATATGGGATATGGAGTCCCAGTATCAGGAAAGGATCGTACACCGTCTTCTATTTCTCGTAGCGATATGCGTGAGAAACATTTTGCTCCTTTCCTGGAGGCGATTCGTCATGGAGCCTTGAGTGTCATGGTGAATTCTGGAGTCGATAACGGAATACCTTTCCATGCCAATCATGAGTTGTTGACAGAGTGGTTGAAAGAAGGATTGAACTGGGATGGCATGATAGTGACCGACTGGGCAGATATTAATAACCTTTGTACCCGTGACCATATTGCAGCTACTAAAAAAGAAGCAATAAAGATAGCTATTAATGCGGGTATTGATATGTCAATGGTTCCGTATGAAGTCAGTTTCTGTACTTATTTGAAAGAGCTGGTAGAAGAAGGAGAAGTACCGATGAGCCGTATTGATGATGCTGTAGCCCGTGTGTTACGTTTAAAATATCGTCTGGGGTTGTTTGAAAATCCATATTGGGATATTAAAAAATATGATAAGTTTGGATCGGAAGAATTTGCAAAAGTTGCTCTCCAGGCTGCTGAAGAATCAGAGGTATTGTTGAAGAATGAACAGAATGTATTACCGGTAGCCAAAGGTAAAAAAATTCTTCTGACAGGTCCTAATGCAAACTCTATGCGTTGTTTGAACGGAGGCTGGTCTTATAGTTGGCAGGGAAATAAGGCAGATGAATATGCCGGAGCCTATAATACGATTTATGAAGCGTTCTGCCATAAATATGGAAAAGAAAATGTGGTTTATGAGCCGGGGGTAACTTATGCAGCATCAGACCCTAATGCCATAACGAATCAAAATGATAACTGGTGGCAGGAAAATGAGCCGGAAATAGAAAAAGTTGTGGCTGCTGCAGCAAAGGTTGATGTTATTGTAGCTTGTATTGGTGAAAACTCTTACTGTGAAACCCCGGGAAATTTGACAGACCTGACACTTTCAGAAAATCAGCGCAACCTGGTAAAAGCATTAGCAAAAACGGGAAAACCTGTTATTTTAGTGTTAAATCAGGGACGTCCGCGTATCATTAATGATATTGAACCTTTAGCTCAGGGAGTGATTAATATTATGCTTCCTAGTAACTATGGAGCAGATGCGTTGGCAAATCTGATGTCTGGTGATGCGAATTTTAGTGCCAAAATGCCTTTCACTTATCCGAAGTATATTAATGCAATTGCCACGTATGATTACAAACCTTGTGAAAACTTGGGACAGATGGCAGGAAACTATAATTACGATTCTGTAATGGATGTACAATGGCCGTTTGGTTTTGGACTTAGTTATACAACTTATGTATACAATAACCTGAAAGTTGATAAAACTTCTTTTACTGCTGAAGATGAACTGACAATCTCTGTAGATGTAACGAATACCGGAAAGGTTGCAGGGAAAGAAGCGGTTTTGTTGTTCTCAAAAGATTTGGTGGCAAGTAGTACTCCTGATAATATTCGTTTGCGTAATTTTGAGAAGGTATACTTAAAACCGGGTGAAACAAAGACAGTTACAATGAAGATAAAAGGCAGTGATCTCGCTTTCGTTGGCTATGATGGCAAATGGCGTCTTGAAAAGGGAGATTTTAAAATAAAATGTGGTAACTTGTGGGCAGATATAAAATGTTCTGAAACAAAACTATGGGAAACTGCTAATAAGTAACTTTATGAGGTATGGTATTTTATTATTGGGTTTAGCTTTTTTAGGCTGTGCTCGTCCCGATTTCCGTGACTCTTCCTTACCTTCCGAACAGAGGGCAGAGCTGTTGTTACAGGAACTGACGCTGGAAGAAAAGATTTCCTTAATGATGGATGTATCAAAGCCGGTGGAACGGTTAGGTATAAAGCCATATAACTGGTGGAATGAAGCATTGCACGGAGTGGCACGTGCTGGATTGGCTACGGTATTTCCGCAGTCAATCGGTATGGCAGCCTCTTTTAATGACTCGTTGGTATATGAGGTATTTACGGCAGTGTCGGATGAGGCTCGAGCTAAAAATGTATATTATGCGTCGAAGGGAAGTTATGAAAGGTACCAAGGGCTTACGATGTGGACCCCAAATGTGAATATTTATAGAGATCCTCGTTGGGGCCGCGGAATAGAAACATACGGAGAAGACCCGTATCTGACTACTTGTATGGGGGTAAATGTAGTAAAAGGGCTGCAAGGTGTCAATGACGGAAAATACGATAAGTTGCATGCCTGCGCCAAACATTTTGCCGTGCATTCCGGACCGGAGTGGAACCGCCATTCTTTTGATGTAGAAGATTTGCCGCTTCGTGATTTATATGAAACTTATTTGCCTGCTTTCAAAGCCTTGGTACAGGATGCAGATGTGAAAGAAGTGATGTGCGCCTATAATCGGTTTGAAGGAGAACCGTGTTGTGGAAACAAACGTCTGCTGACTCAGATTCTGAGAGAAGAGTGGGGATTTGATGGTATCATATTAAGTGACTGCTGGGCAATCAATGATTTTTTTGAGGAAAAAGGACATCGAACTCATAAAGACGCTCCTTCTGCAGCTTCTGCGGCTGTGTTGAGTGGTACAGACCTGGAATGTGGTTCAACTTATGAATCGTTGATAGAAGCTGCAAAGAAGGGGATGATAGATGAAAAAGCAATAGACCGTTCCGTGAAGAAATTGCTGAAGGCCCGTTTTGATTTGGGAGAAATGGACGATCCCTCCAAAGTGTCCTGGACAAAGATTCCTTTCTCTGTAGTGGCTTCTGCCACACATGATTCGTTGGCATTGAAAATGGCTCGTGAATCGATGACATTGTTGCTCAACAAACAAAATGTGCTTCCATTGAAACGTGGCAATTTGACGGTTGCTGTAATGGGACCCAATGCCAAAGATTCTGTCATGATGTGGGGAAACTATAATGGAGTACCGGCCCACACGGTGACCGTATTGGATGGTATTCGTGCAGCTCTTGGAAAAGGAGATAAACTGATTTATGAACAGGGGTGTCCTTGTGTAGGTGATGATTTGCTGGAGAGTGTGTTCAGTGAGTGCAAGTCGGAAGGCAGACCTGGATTCAGTGCCCGTTACTGGAACAATGTGAACCACGAAGGAAAAGTGGATGTAGAAACACGGGTGATGACTCCGTTCAACTTCTGTACTTCAGGGGCTACGGTGTTTGCACCGGGTGTGAATCTGACGGATTTCTCTGCAACCTACAATGCGACTTATGTACCAAAGGCTTCCGGTGAGGTTATCTTCGATGTGTACAGCTTTGGCAAAGGACGGTTGCTGGTGAATCAGAAAGAAGCCATGTCATTTTATAATAGTCATGGCGGAAACAAGCAATCGTATGCTTTACAAGTGGAAGCAGGGAAGAAGTATGACATTGAATTGCAGTTTGAATATCTGCAGAGTGATGCGCAGCTGAATTTCGATATGGGCTTTAAGAAGAAAGTGGATATTGCCCAATCTGTCAATGCGGTCCGGAATGCCGATGTCGTTGTTTTCGTGGGAGGTATCTCCCCGAGCCTGGAAGGTGAGGAAATGGGAGTTGATTTGCCTGGCTTTAAGAAGGGAGACCGTACCAGCATTGAGCTGCCGGAAGTACAGCGGAATTTGCTTGCTGCCTTGCATCGTGCAGGGAAAAAGGTAATTTTAGTGAACTGCTCCGGTTCACCTGTCGGACTGGTTCCTGAAACTGAGACTTGTGAGGCTATCTTGCAGGCCTGGTATCCAGGACAGCAGGGTGGTCGGGCGGTAGCCGATGTCTTGTTTGGTGATTACAATCCGGCCGGAAGATTGCCGGTTACTTTTTACCGAAGCATCGAGCAGTTACCCGATTTTGAAGATTATAATATGACAGGACGAACTTATCGTTTCATGAAAGAACGCCCGCTGTTCCCGTTCGGATATGGCTTGAGCTATACGACGTTTACATACGGGGCAGCCACTTTCAGCAAGCAGACGGTAGGCAGTGAGGATAATCTCTCTCTGGTGGTTCCGGTTTCGAATACGGGCAGCCGGGATGGAGAAGAAGTGGTGCAAGTCTACCTGAGTAAGGTGGGAGATGAGGCTGGTCCGGTCAAGACTCTGCGTGCATTCAAGCGTGTATCCGTTCCCGCCGGAAAGACAGTCAATGTACACATTACCTTGTCAAAGAAAGATTTGGAATGGTGGAATGAAGGCACACACAGCATCCAGTTCTGTCCGGGAGAATATCAGGTATGGATTGGAGGTAGTTCGGATGAGAAAGCGTTAAGCAAGTATGCAATACAGCTGAAGTGATGTGAATTTCCCTATATAACAGGCAGGGCGGTACCTGAGAAATAAAGGTATCGCCCTGCTTGTTTTTATAATACTATACTCTCTTATAGAATCAGTTCATAATCTACGATTCCTAACCACTTCCCGAATTTACGGCCTACTTCCCGAAAATAAGATACCTTTTCAAACCCTAACTTTTCGTGCAGGGCGTAGCTGGCTTCGTTACCTTCGGTGATGCAGGCTATCAGGGCATGCAGTTCGTAGCGGCGGCATTCTTCTATTAGATGCAGCATCAGTTCTTTTCCGATACCTTTCCCGGTATGCGAAGGAGCCAGGTAGATGGTGGTCTCTGCACTTTGGTTGTAAGCAGCCTTTTCTTTCCATCCGTGCACATAGCAGTAGCCAGCAATCTGCCCTTCCGTCTCATATACAAAGTACGGATACTTCTCATTGATGTGCTGGATACGTGTCCACATTTCCTCTTCGCTCACCGGTTCCAGTTCAAAGGTGATGGTAGTGTGGGCGATGTAATGATTATAGATGGCAGTGATGGCCGATGTATCTTCTTTGCGTACCTTTCGAATCATATTAAAGTATTAAGCCGAGGGTGAGTAATAATCCAAAAATAAGCATATTGCGGGAGGTTTCTCCCAAAATTCCGTTCAGGGCTTTCCCGCGGTAGATACGGGCCATGTGCTGGGTAGTCAGGATGTGTGGAATCAGGTACAGCTGGGGTAGCAGTACGGCATAGATTTTCCCGATTTCCAGGAAGTAGAAGCAGCACCAGCAGGCCGCCAGTCCTAACAGAAAGTAAAGAATCAGTCCGGCTTTGGCACCCAGGCGTACCACGATGGTTTTCTTGCCGCTGATAGCATCCTGTTCACGGTCGCGGAAGTTATTAATCATCAGCAGGGTATCGATGATGAGGCCGCAGGCCAGTGAAGCCATGGTGACAGACATGTTCCAGTCGTGCGCCATGACATAGTAGGTACATCCCACGGGTACGAAGCCGAAGAAAACAAGTACCAGCAAGTCGCCCCATCCGTGATAAGCCAGCGGATACGGTCCGGCGGTATAGAGGAAGGCAAAAATCATGCAGGCAATACCAACCGGAATCATTTCCAGTCCTCCGTAGTAAAGCAGGCAAAGTCCGGTGATTCCTGCTAACAGGGTGGTACAGGCAATTCCGGCTTTCATGGCCTTGGCGCTGATCCATCCTTGTGCACAGGCGCGTTCCGGGCCCAGCCGGTCTTCGCGGTCGCTGCCTTTCAGAAAATCAAACAAGTCGTTGATGAAATTGGCGTCAATTTGCATCAGAAACGCAAACAGAAAGCAAAGCAAGGCAGGCGTTAATTGAAAGTGACCGTAAATAAAGGCCAGCGCACAGCCCAGCATGACGGGTATGGCAGCACCGGTCAATGTCTTGGGGCGGGCAGCCAACAACCAGGCTTTTATGGAATTGGTTTTGACGTTTGTCATTGTGGATTGATTTTTAGTTTTTCGTCCGGCAAAGTTAGGTATTTTTTTACGACCTTTGTCACGACCGGATAGTTATATGTATTTTAAAATGATGAAACGATTGAACTTGCTGGCAGGTTGCCTGGTGGTGCTATGTGTCCTGCTTTCTTCTTGTGCTACGGCTTCTTTTTCCAAATATAAAGGCGTGGGGCGTGTAAAGCGCTATGATTTCTACAGTGCCCAGTTGCCCGATTCTTTCGATGGTTTCCGTGTGGCTTTTGCTTCCGATTTTCATTACGAGAGTCGGTTTACCGCCCGTCGTTTGCCAGGCATGTGCCAGGCACTTCGTTCGCTGGATGCGGATGTGTTGCTACTGGGAGGTGACTATCGGGGGCGTAACGGAGGAGATGTGACGCAACTCTTTCAGGCGCTGAAGACGGTGGAGACACCCTGCGGAACGTATGCCGTGATGGGAAACCACGAGCGTGGGCAGGCTGACTCGCTGGCACGGAAGGCCATGCAGGAAACTGGGGTACACTTACTGGAGCACAAGGTGGATACCTTGTGGAGGGGAAAGGAGTACATTTTGCTGTGTGGCATTCGTAACCCGTTTGACCTGAAACAGAACGGGGTGTCACCTACCTTGGCATTGCAGGAAGAAGATTTCGTGCTGATGTTGGTGCATACACCCGATTATGTGGAGGATGTGAATGTGGCGCACACCGATTTGGCACTGGCCGGACATACGCACGGGGGACAAGTCAGTTTGTTCCGCCGATGGACGCCGGCACATTTTTCCAAATACGGCAACCGTTTCCTGACGGGGTTGAAGTATAACAGTGCGGGTATTCCGGTTATTGTTACCAATGGACTGGGCACTTCCCGCAAGGATGTGCGCTTGTTTACACCGAGCGAGGTGGTGCTGGTGGTACTGCACAAAAAGAAATGATTACCGGTACAATCCTTTTTCCTGAATAATTCTGAATACTTCCGGATGCAGGAAATAGCGCAGGTCTTTTCCTTCCCGGATACCTTTGCGGATAAAGGTCGAACTGATCTCGATAAGGGGAGTTTGTACGACTCTGACATGAGGAGGCAGACTGGCTGTATCCTCCAAGGGATAACCCTGGCGAGGATAGACCAGAATGTGGTGGCGGCGGATGATTTCTTCGGGCGACCGCCAGCGGTCGAAAGCCTGCCAGTTGTCGGCACCGATAATCAGGTGAAACTCCCGGTCAGGATAACACTCGGCCAGTTTATCAAGGGTATGGATAGTGTATGAGGGACGTGGAAGTTGGAACTCAAAGTCGGATGCGCGGAAACGGGGGTATCCTGCCACGGCAGCTTCTACCATTTTCAGCCGCAGATGGTCGTCGAGCAAAGTCTCGTTCTGTTTAAACGGGTTCTGAGGGGTGACTAAAAACCATACCTCCTCCAGTCCCCCATATTCACACAGGTAGTTGGCAAGTGCCAGATGGCCTGTATGGATAGGGTTGAAGGAACCTCCGAAAAGTCCGGTTTTTATTTGAGGCTTTTCTTCCATTGTCTGTAGTTGATTATCTGCCAGGCAGCTACCAGCAGCATGGCTACGGCAATGATGTATTCTTCTTTTGCTACGGCCACCACCCCTACGGCAATGGCTGCCAGCCCGATGACGATACAAAGTATGGTCATCATGAACATGATTTTCTTTGGGTCTTTAGGCATATCAGCAAATTTATTGTTGAATAAAATCGCGAATGGTCTTCAAGGCTTCTGCTTGAGCCTTTTCCAAATTGTCGTTGACAATCACTACATCGAATTTTTCGGCATAGCTCAGCTCGAAGGTCGCTTTTGCCAGACGGCTTTCGATAACTTCGGGCGCGTCGGTACCACGGCCGGTCAGTCGCTTGCGGAGCTCTTCGAGTGAAGGCGGCTGGATAAATACAGACAGTGCGCGGTCGCCGTAGAATTTCTTGATATTGCATCCGCCTACTACGTCGACATCGAAAATTACATTCTGTCCGGCTGCTAGCTGTTTTTCTACCTGTGCTTTCAGTGTGCCATAGAAACGGTCCTTGTACACTTCTTCGTATTCCAGAAACTCATTGTTGGCGATACGCTGCTTGAATTCTTCTGGTGTCAGGAAGAAGTATTCCACTCCGTTCTGCTCTGTGCCACGGGGCGCGCGGCTGGTGGCAGAGATGGAGAAGGACAGATTCAGGTTCTGTGTCAGCAAGTAATTGATAATGGTGGATTTACCAGAGCCGGAGGGGGCTGAAAAAATAATAAGTTTGCCTGCCATATTCTTTTTTACATTACGTTCAACACTTGTTCCTTAATCTGTTCCAGTTCGTCTTTCATCTGCACCACGATGTTCTGCATTTCGGCATGGTTCGACTTGCTGCCGGTGGTATTGATTTCACGTCCCATTTCCTGAGCGATGAATCCCAGTTTCTTGCCTTGTCCGTGTCCGCCAGCCATGGTTTCGCGGAAATATTTCAGGTGGTTGGCCAGACGCTGCTTCTCTTCGTTGATGTCCAGTTTTTCGATGTAATAAATCAACTCCTGCTCCAGACGGTTCTTGTCATAGTCGATGCTCAGCGTTTTTTCCAGTGCATCGGTAATGCGCTCCCGTATCTTGGCCACACGTTCTTTCTCGTAAGGCTCGATGGATTTCATCAACTGTTCGATGTTGTCGATTTTTTCTGTAAATTTCTTTTCGAGAGCTGCTCCTTCCTGCTTGCGGAAGTCAACCAGATGTTGCAGAGCGGTTTCGATGGTTTGTTTGGCTGCAGTCCATTCTTCGTCCGACAGTTCCTGCACGTCTATGCGGGTCAGCACGTCGGGCATGCGCAACAAAGTGGCAAACCAGTCTTCCGGCAACGGAATATGGCAAGTTTCAGAAATGGTTTTTATCTGGTTGTAATAGTTTTCTACCAAGGCTGTATTGATGGGAGTAGCCGATTCGGCGGCGTCTTTTTCCACCCATATAGAGAAGTCCACTTTCCCGCGTTCCAGTGTCTGGGCAATCAGGTTGCGGATTTCCATTTCTTTTTCACGATACAATGGAGCGATGCGTGTGGATAAGTCCATTGCTTTGCTGTTCAACGATTTGATTTCCACGTTGATTTTTTTGTCTCCGAACACTGTGACTGCTTTTCCGTATCCGGTCATTGACTGTATCATAACTCCTTCTGTTTTTTTGATAATTTGGATACAAAGGTAGGAAAAATCTAAATAAAGAATAAGCAGCTGTTAAAAAAACGTGTGAAAACTCAGATGCAGTTTATGAAAATAAGGATTGCTTCTTTGGATAAATATTTATGGTCTTGTTTATTCTTTGCAATCTCCTTGTATATTCTCTGTTTCACAGTGCGGGATTTGTATCCCGCACTGTGAAATATGTATCCCACACTGTGGTTTTTATATTTCACACTGTGAAACAGAGAATTTGTCAGGAACTTAAAAAGAATTTTTTAGTGTCTTTTTTGTTTTCGTGGTTAGGTATATGAAAAATGCTTTGAAGTGAGAATCTTTCAGAACAGCTTCTTCACTTTCTGTCTCTTTTTTCATGAGATAGTGAGAAGAAAAGTGTATATTTGCAGACTATAATAATTGTATCGAGTTTAATTATGTCATGCATTTTACATATTGAAACATCTACGGAAGTTTGTTCTGTGGCTGTAAGCCAGGATGGAGCTTCCATTTTCTCAAAAGAAGATTTTAACGGCCCTTCGCATGCCACTGTATTGGGGGTATTTGTGGATGAAGCCTTGTCGTTCATTGATAACCATGCCATTCCGTTGGATGCGGTGGCAGTAAGCTGTGGTCCTGGTTCGTACACGGGGCTGCGTATTGGTGTGTCGATGGCGAAAGGTATCTGTTACGGGCGGAACATTCCGCTGATAGGATTGCCCACACTGGAGGTGATGTGTGTGCCGGTACTGCTTGCGCATGACCTGCCGGAAGATGCTTTGCTTTGTCCGATGATTGATGCCCGCCGTATGGAAGTATATGCGGCCGTGTATGACCGTGCTTTGAAGGTGCAGCGTGCCATTGGAGCAGATATTATTGACGAAAATTCGTATGCCGAATATTTGGAGAAACATCCGGTGTATTTCTTTGGTAACGGAGCAGCCAAGTGCAAGGAAAAACTTTCGCACCCCAACGCACACTTCATTGAGAATATTCATCCGGTAGCCAAATGGATGTTCCCGCTGGCCGAGAAAGCTATGGCAGTGGAAGATTTCAAGGATGTGGCCTATTTCGAGCCGTTCTATCTGAAGGAATTCGTGGCTTCCACTCCGAAGAAACTGCTGTAAGGGCGTATGGCCGGAGAGGGTGAGGCGTAAAAAGATTTGATTTGTAGAATAACAGAATTTTATATGGAATATAATACCCAGCAACGAAAATTGCCACTTCCGGAGTATGGACGAAGTGTGCAGAACATGGTAGACCATGCATTGACCATCGAAGACCGTGAAGAGCGTCAGCGGTGTGCCAATACGATTGTAAACATAATGGGAGGCATGTTCCCGCAATTGCGCGACATGGAGGATTTCCGTCATAAGCTGTGGGATCATCTGGCCATTATGTCCGACTTCAAACTGGATATTGACTATCCGGTGGAAATTGTGAAGAAGGAAAGTTTGGAAGTGAAACCGGACAGAATTCCCTATTCTCCGAACGTCATTCGTTTCCGTCATTACGGACGGTTCATTCAGGACTTGATTAAGATAGCAGTAGACTATCCGGAAGGTGATGAGAAAAAACAGCTGATAAAATATATCGCCAACCACATGAAGAAGGATTACATCAACTTCAACAAAGACGGGGTGGAAGACCAGAAAATCCTGGAGGATTTGTGCGAGCTGTCAGAAGGACGTATCAAGCTGACGACGGATGACTTGAAGCTGGTGGAACAGCGTTCGTTCGGTCCACGTCGCCGTCAGATGAACAATAACAATCAGCAGAAAAAGAAATATTAATCAAAATCGGATACTATGGCTTCATTTGTAATCGAAGGAGGACACAAACTGCATGGCGAGATTGTGCCTCAGGGTGCTAAAAACGAAGTATTACAGGTACTTTGTGCCACATTGCTGACAGATGAGGAAGTGACTATTGAAAACATTCCGAACATTCTGGATGTGAACAACCTGATACAGTTGCTTCGTGACATGGGGATGAAGGTCTCTAAGTCGGGAAGTGATACCTACACTTTTCAGGCAGATAATCTGAATCTGGCTTACCTGGAGAGTGATGACTTCTTGAACCGTTGCTCTAAATTGCGTGGTTCGGTGATGCTGGTAGGCCCTTTGGTAGCTCGCTTCGGAAAGGCAATGATTCCGAAACCGGGTGGTGATAAAATCGGACGCCGCCGTCTGGATACGCACTTCCTGGGTATTCAGAAATTGGGTGCCTCGTTTGAATATGATGCCGTGAATGGTCGTTTTTGTATCAATGCCGAGAAGCTGAAAGGCGCTTATATGTTGCTGGATGAGGCTTCTGTGACCGGTACGGCCAATATTGTGATGGCTGCTGTATTGGCCGAAGGGGTGACAACGATTTACAATGCAGCCTGTGAACCTTATTTGCAGCAGTTGTGCCGGATGCTGAATCGCATGGGAGCTAAGATTTCGGGTATCGCATCGAACTTGCTTACCATCGAAGGCGTATCCAGCTTGAAAGGTTGTTCGCATCGGGTGCTTCCAGATATGATTGAGGTCGGCAGTTTCATCGGAATGGCTGCCATGACGGGAAGTGAAATTACCATCAAGGATGTATCCTACCAGAATCTGGGAATCATTCCCGACAGTTTCCGTCGTTTGGGTATCCGCCTGGAACAGCGGGGTGACGATATATTTGTGCCTGCGCAGGAACATTATCAGATAGAGTCGTTTATTGACGGCTCCATTATGACCATTGCCGATGCACCGTGGCCGGGATTGACTCCTGACCTGCTGAGTGTGATGCTCGTTGTGGCTACTCAGGCCAAGGGCAGTGTGCTGATTCATCAGAAGATGTTTGAAAGCCGTCTGTTCTTTGTGGACAAATTGATTGACATGGGAGCACAGATTATCTTATGCGACCCGCACCGTGCGGTGGTAATCGGTCATGACCGCAATTTCTGTCTGCGGGGCGGCAACATGACTTCGCCGGATATTCGTGCCGGTATTGCCTTGCTGATTGCAGCACTGGGAGCAGAAGGAAACAGCCGCATCCATAACATTGAGCAGATTGACCGAGGATACCAGCATATCGAACAGCGATTGACTGCACTCGGTGCACGTATCACACGTATTGAATAAATATGATTAGAAAAGAAGAAGTATTTAAAATAGGAATCATCAACAAGCCCCACGGAGTGAAGGGTGAGGTGTCGTTTACGTTTACCGATGATATTTTCGACCGGGTGGACTGCGACTACCTGATTCTGTTGCTCGACGGGATTCTGGTTCCGTTCTTTATAGAGGAATATCGCTTCCGCTCCGACAATGCGGCGCTGGTGAAATTCGAAGGGATAGACACGGCCGAAAAGGCACGTGGTTTTACCAATGTGGAAGTGTATTTCCCGAAGAAGTATATGGAAGAACAGGATGAAATCACTTCCTGGAATTTCTTTGTCGGGTTCAAGGTGCACGATGTGCATCATGGCGACTTGGGTGAAGTGGTAGATGTGGATGATGCGACGATGAATGTGCTGTTTGTCATTGAGAAGGAGGGGGAAGAACTGCTGCTTCCTGCTCACGAAGAATTTATACTGGATATTGACAAGGTACAGAAAGTGTTGACGGTGGATATTCCCGAGGGATTGTTGGATTAAAAACCAGATTAGGTATGAAAAAGAAAGGTCGTAAAGCATTCTGGCGGAACATTAAGTTTAAGTATAAGCTGACCGTCATTAATGAGAATACACTGGAAGAGGTAATTGGCATTCATGTGTCGAAACTGAATGGTTTTTCGGTGTTGCTGGCTGCTTGTACGGTAATCTTTCTTTTGGCTGCCATCATTATTGTGTTTACTCCTTTACGGAACTACTTGCCGGGATATATGAACAGTGAGGTGCGTTCGCAGGTGGTGACCAATGCATTGAAAGCCGATTCGTTGGTTGAGGCATTGGAACGCCAGAACCGCTATATCATGAATATTCAGGATATTTTCAGCGGGAAGGTGAATGTGGATACGGTGCAGTCGATTGACTCGCTGACTACCATCCGTACGGAGGAATTGATGAACCGTTCCAAGGAGGAAGATGATTTTCGCCGGAAGTACGAAGAACGGGAACGGGCGGCAGCAATGGCGGGAACGGATGAGCATACATTGCCGGACTTGTTGTTTTTCCGTCCTACTCGTGGAATGGTGGTGAAGGACTTTGCGCCTTCGCGTCATCATTATGGAGTGGATATGGCAGCCTCTGTCGATGAGAGTGTACTGGCGGCTCTGGATGGTACGGTAATGCTGGTGGTGCAGACTGCCGACAGCGGGGTACTCATTCAGATTCAGCATGAACAGAATTTTATATCCGTATATAAACATTGTGGCCCTTCCCGGAAAAAAGAAGGTGACCAGGTGAAAGGGGGAGAAGTAATCGCATTGGCCGGAACATCGGACGAGGGCAAGCATGTGTCGCATGTGCATTTCGAACTGTGGCATGATGGCACCCCGATTGACCCGGCGAAATATGTTGTATTTTAAGCTTATGAAGAAACAGATTGCCATATTAGGTTCTACCGGATCAATCGGTACTCAGGCTCTTCAGGTAATAGAGGAGCATCCTGATTTGTATGAGGTATATGCCCTTACAGCGAACAATAAAGTGGATTTGCTGGCCGAACAGGCTCGTAAGTTCCAACCGGAAGTGGTGGTTATAGCCAACGAGGATAAGTATGGAATTTTGAAGGAAGCACTGGCTGATTTGCCGATTAAGGTGTATGCCGGAGCTGAAGCGTTGTGTCAGGTGGTAGAGGCACAGCCTATTGACATTGTACTGACCGCGATGGTGGGCTATGCCGGTCTGAAGCCGACCATCAATGCCATAAAAGCTCGAAAAACCATTGCACTGGCCAATAAGGAAACGTTAGTGGTGGCTGGTGAACTGATTACTGCGCTGGCCAGCCAGTATCAGACACCGATTTTACCGGTAGATTCTGAGCATTCGGCTATTTTCCAGTGTCTGGAAATGAACAACCCTGTGCATAAGGTGATTCTGACAGCATCGGGAGGTCCTTTCCGTACCTTTACCATGGAACAGCTTCAAACGGTGACTAAGGAGCAGGCATTGAAACATCCCAACTGGTCGATGGGAGCGAAGATTACCATCGATTCTGCTTCCATGATGAACAAGGGGTTTGAGGTGATGGAAGCTAAATGGCTGTTTGGAGTTACTCCGGAACAGATTGAAGTGGTGGTGCATCCGCAGTCGGTCATTCACTCTATGGTGGAGTTCGAAGACGGAGCAGTAAAGGCTCAGTTGGGCGTACCCGATATGCGTCTGCCTATTCAGTATGCTTTTTCTTATCCGAAACGGGAATCGCTTTCGGGCGAGCGGCTGGATTTTGCTAAGTACCACACCTTGACGTTCGAAAAGCCGGATACGACACGCTTCCGTAACTTGGCTCTGGCCTATGAAGCCCTGCATCAGGGAGGAAACATGCCTTGTATTGTCAATGCGGCGAATGAAGTCGTGGTGGCTGCGTTCTTGAAAGACCAGATTTCTTTCTTAGGTATGAGTGAGGTGATTGAAAAATCCATGGCGAAGGTTCCTTTTATAAAGACACCTACCTACGGAGATTATGTATCGACCGATGCGGAAACCCGTCGTATTGCAGCAGAACTGGTGATTAATGGAATGAAATAAATAAAGTCTAATTATAAAAAAGTAAGAAGTTAAGTAGAAATGGAAACATTTTTGATTCGTGCCCTTCAGTTGATTCTCAGCTTGTCGCTGTTGGTCATCATTCACGAAGGAGGACATTTTTTCTTCGCTCGTCTGTTTAAGATTCGCGTAGAAAAGTTTTATATATTTTTCGACCCTTGGTTTTCGCTGTTCAAGTATAAACCCAAGAACAGTGATACGGAATATGGAGTAGGCTGGTTGCCCTTGGGAGGATACTGCAAAATCTCGGGAATGATTGATGAATCAATGGATACCGAGCAGATGAAACAGCCGGCTCAGCCGTGGGAGTTCCGTTCCAAACCGGCGTGGCAGCGTCTGCTGGTGATGGTAGGAGGCGTCTTGATGAATTTTCTGTTAGCGTTGTTCATCTATTCCATGATTCTCTTTACATGGGGCGACCGTTATACGGCCTTAAGCGACATGACGATGGGTATGAAGTTCAATGAACATGCGCAGGAAATCGGTTTCCGTGACGGCGATATTCTAAAGAGTGCCGATGGCAAGGAACTGACTCGCTTCAATATGGATATGATTCGTAGCATCGTAGAAGCTCGTGAGGTGACTGTCTTGCGTCAGGGAGAAGAGAAAAAGATTTTGCTGCCTGAGTTAAGCTTGTTGGATGTGGCAAAAGAAGACCCAATGTTTGTGGATGTGTTCTATCCGAATGTGGTCGATTCTGTACTTCCGGACGGTGGATTCGCGAAAGTGGGTATTCAGAAAGGAGACTCTTTGGTTGCATTTAATGGCAAAGAGATGACTTCATGGAATGAATTTCTGGACAACATGGCTGAGTTGAAGGCAAAGGCTGAGTTGGATAAGAAGACTTCGGCTGCCTTTACGCTGGTTTACTCACGTGCAGGAGTGCGTGATACCGTAGATGTGCAGACGGATGATAAATTCAAGGTTGCCGTAATAGGTGGACTGGTGGACTATAAGCAACGTACGTTGAGCTATGGCTTCTTTGAATCTTTCCCGGCAGGAGTAGCTTTGGGCGTCAATACGTTGAAAGGCTATGTGAATGACATGAAATATGTGTTTACCAAGGAAGGAGCCAAGAGTGTGGGCGGATTTGCGACTATTGGAAGTATCTTCCCGAAAGTATGGGATTGGCAGCGTTTTTGGGAGATGACTGCATTCTTGTCTATCATTCTGGCCTTCATGAATATCTTGCCTATACCGGCACTCGACGGAGGACATGTGTTGTTCTTGCTTTATGAGATTATTGCTCGTCGCAAGCCAAGTGACAAGTTCCTGGAATATGCGCAGATGGTAGGTATGTTCCTGCTGTTCGGTTTGCTTATCTGGGCAAACTTTAATGATGTACTGAGGTTCTTGTTCTGATGAATTTATAGAAAGTATAGTATAAACAGACACAAGGAGATACGAAGCGGGATTGTCGGCTTTGTCTCCTTGTGTCTGTTTTGTTTAATCGATAAATAAAAAGAAAATATGATGAAAAAAATCCTATTGGCTGTAGTGCTGTGTGGTGGTCTCGGATTGACGTCTGTTTCTGCCCAGCAGGCGGAAGAACGTCTGCCAGGCTACTTGCAGGCCGAGAAATTTACCAAAAGTAAGCTGGACAAAATGTTGTTTTCTACCACCGTGGACCCACATTGGTTTCAACAGGGAAACAATTTCTGGTTTGAGTATAAAACCAGTGAAGGAAAGTTCTGGTATGTGGTGAATCCGTCAGCTAAGCGTAAAGAATTATTGTTCGACCGTGAACAGATAGCCTCACAGCTCACCGAAATTGTACAGGACCCTTTTGAAGCACGTCAGTTACCTATTGCAGAATTGAAGGCGGGAGAAGACGGACGTACCTTTACATTTAAAGTCGTTTCAAAGGCTGATTCCACGTTTTATTTCTCGTACGACTATCCGTCTCGTAAGCTGACACACCTGAAAGACAAAAAGATGGAACTGGATAAGCCGGATTGGGCTTCTGTATCGCCCGATGGCCAGCGTGTTATTTATGCCAAGGATTGCGATTTGTACTATATGAGCATCACTGATTACCAGAAGGCTCGTAAGGATGAGAAAGACAGTACGATTGTAGAAGTCCGTCTGACTACGGATGGTATACCGGATTTCGGGTATGGCATTCCGTATAGTACCCTGAACACAGATACGCTGTGCAATGGAAAACGTCGGGAAGTGTGGGGATACTGGTCGCCCGACTCCAAATATTTTGCTACGATTATTACGGACCAGCGGAATGTGAAACCGTTGTGGGTGATTAACTCCATTGCAGAGCCACGTCCTACTCTGGAGACTTATAAGTATGAGATGCCGGGAGAGACAGGTATGCCGGAATATCATCTGTATTTGTTCGATGTGCAGGCAGGTACACGGAAAGAAATCAAGACAGCGGCGTGGAAAAATCAGTCAATTGACTTGGAAGGTAAACCATTTGAACAGAAACAGCGCGATATGGAGCTGGTTCCAAGAATCTGGCAAGGGGATAACAACCGTTTCTTTCTGACACGCAGCAGTCGTGACTTGCATCGTATTGATGTATGTACTTATACATTGGGGGCTGATTCCATTGTACCTATAGTCAAGGAAAGAATGAACACCTACCAGGAAACACGTCCTATTCATGTGCTGAAGGGAGGAAAAGAGTTTATCCAATGGAGCGAACGTGATGGCTGGGCACACCTTTACTTATATGATGACAAAGGAAGCTTGAAAAATCGTATCACGGAAGGTCCCTGGCATGTGGAGCGTGTGGTAAAAGTAGATGAGGCTACACGGACAGTTTATTTTGTGGCCAATGGCCGGGAAGCAGGTGAAAATCCATATTACGAGCATTTTTATAAAGTAAATGTGGATGGAAGCGGTCTGAAACAGCTTACACATGGTGAATTCTTCCATGATGTAGAGTTGGATGATGATGCCCGTTTCTTCGTTGACAATTATTCACGTGCCAATACCGTTCCTTGTGCCGACCTGTTGGACAATAACGGGAAAAAGGTGATGACCATACAGGAAAGTGATTTTTCTTCTCTGAAAGCTGCCGGTTACAAATTCCCGGAACCTTTCAAGGTAAAAGCGGCCGACGGTGTGACTGATTTGTATGGAGTGATGTACAAACCTTTTGACTTTGATTCTACCAAGGTATATCCCATTATTGATTATGTGTATCCGGGACCTCAAGTAGAAGCGGTAGATTATCCGTTCCGGCGCATGAGTGTCCGGACAGACCGTCTGGCACAGGCCGGATTTATCGTGATTACGGTAGGACAGCGAGGTGGGCATCCCAGCCGCTCCAAATGGTACCATAATTACGGATATGGAAATATGCGGGATTATCCGTTGGCCGACCATAAGGCAGCAGTAGAGCAGCTTGCCGACCGTTATGCTTTTATTGATATTACGCGTGTGGGAATCCACGGACATTCGGGAGGTGGCTTTATGTCGACAGCAGCAATCTGCCAGTATCCTGATTTCTATAAGGCTGCAGTTTCTTGTGCAGGTAATCATGATAACCGTATCTACAACCGTTGGTGGAGCGAAACGCATCATGGGGTAAAAGAAGAAATTTCAGAAAAGGGAGACACTACTTTTGCCTACAAGATTGCCACCAATCCAGAGATTGTAAAGCAGTTGAAAGGACATTTGATGTTGGTACATGGAGATATAGACAATAATGTACATCCGGGAAATACCATTCGCGTGGTTAATGCACTGATTCGCGCCAACAAGCGTTTTGATATGCTGACATTGCCAGGACAGCGTCATGGTTTCGGCGATATGGATGAATATTTCTATTGGAGAATGGTTGATTTCTTCTCAGAACATTTGAAAGGGAAGAAAGAATCATCAGTAGATATTCCTCAGCGATAAGATAACCTTACATATTGATAGCGGCGGGATGGTGTGGGCTGTTCCGCCGTAATTGTATCTGGTCAGTTACAAATGATTAGAGGTTACGTACGGATACAAAAAAAGCGAGAGTTTGCTGAACCTCCGCTGCCTTCCTAAAGAACCCCCATTTAAGGGTTCTTTTCATCTACATACTTTTTGTGTTTCCTGTTATCCTTACTTTTTCTTTCTTTTTACCTGAAGATATTCCCAATACCTTCTCAAACCTAATTCCTGAAAACTTTTACCTTTAAAATCTAATACCTAAACTTAAATCTAATCTAAATACCTTAATCCTAATACCTTAAATAGTCTAGCTAATACCTTAAATAAATATTACTTTTTTACCTTATGTATTCTAATACCTAAATGTTTTTCTCTTTTTACCTATTGGTTTCACAACCACATTGCAAAGGTAATTCTTTTTTGATTGATAGCAAGAACTTGCAAGATGTTTTTTTAATAAATAGTTGTTTTCATGATATAAATCAAGAAAAGGGCTATTTTTAGTCTTTGTGCACGGAAACGGTGACCGTGTACGACAACGTTTTTCTCCGTGTGCGATAACAATATAACGAAACGGGAAACGGGTATAAAATATATCCCTCGATTTTAGTTACGAATTTATTAACTAAAATCGGGGGATATGCTAACGAACCAATGTTTTGCTATTTCAGTTTAAGGATTCGCTGGTTACTGCTCCCGCAAAAGTCCAGAAAAGGAGAGTAGAGCGATTCGATAAAAGGGCCGTCCACGAGTATGTCGATGTAGGGGAGTAGTTTCTGGCGGATAGGGTCCTCTTTCAGTTGTTCGTACGTATATCCAGTGTAACACCAGATATTCATGCCTGTTCGCTGGCTGACTTCTTTCAGGACAGGCAGAAACTCTTCCGGATTGTAAAAAGGGTCACCGCCTGAAAAGGTCACTCCGTCCAGCAGAGGATTGGCATTGATTTCCTGAATGATTTGCTCCAGCACCTCCTGCGTGAGAGGTTTGCCAGCTTTCGGGTTCCATGATTCCGGATTGTGACATCCCTTGCAACGATGGGAACATCCAGCCAGATAGATGGAATACCGGATGCCCTCACCGTCGACAATCGTTTCAGGATATGTATATAAATAATGTAACATGTACGTTTCCTTTCGGCTTATGCATGCTTTACACGGTCGTGCTCTTCCGCTCTCTTGGCAGAGTTCCAGCTGCTAAGGTCGCCTGTCAGGTAACCGGTGATACGGCGCATGCGCAGGATATTCTCACTGTTGCACACCGGACAACGGCTATAGATGACTCCCTTGTAGCCACAATCGTGACAAGTATCTACCGGGTGGTTGATAGAACCGTATCCAATCTGTTCGTCGTGCATCACCTTTACAATCTTCGCAATGGCCTTTACGTTTTTCTGCGCCTCGCCATCCAGCTCTACGTAGGTGATGTGTCCGCCACGTGTCAGCGCATGGAAAGGAGCCTCCCGCTTGATTTTCTCAACAATAGTAATCGGTTCTTTTACGTCCACATGGAAGGAGTTGACATAATAATCACGGTCGTTTACCCCTTCAATGATTCCATATTTCCGTTTGTCCATACGGGTAAATCTACCTGACAATCCTTCGGCGGGAGTTGCCAGTACCGAATAATTCAAGCCGTATTTCCTTTTATAGTCTTCGGCCACCTTGTTCATCTCTTCAATAGCTTCGTAAAGTGTGTTCCACGCCTGCTGGTTGTGTCCATGTCCTTGGCCGTATAATGCCATCATGGCATTGTGTCCTCCGATAAAACCGATACCTAAAGTACCTTGTTTCAACACATCTCCTACTTCTTCGTTGGGATGAAGGGTACCTCCACCTTTCCATACATTATTGCCCATCATGAACGGGAACTGACGTGCAAGAGCGGTACGCTGGTACTGGTAACGGATATACAACTGTTCTGCGATGAATTCAGCCATGGAGTGTACTGACTGGAGGAAAAATTCCTTTGCTTTCTGAAGCTTGCCTTCCGGAGTCTCGTTAGTCAGACTTTCTGCTTTCCGGTGCGCTTCGATGGCCAGACGAGGCAGGTTCATGGTCGTGAATGAAAGGTTACCTCTTCCCAATGAAGTCTTTTCTCCATTCAGGTTCTCGAATACGCGTGTGCGGCATCCCATGGTCGCCAGTTCGTAACGGTAACGTTTCGGGTCATCGGCACTCCATTTCTCGTGTTTGTTGAACGGAGTATCCAGGAACATAAAGTTGGGGAACAACGCTTTGGCCGTCGTACGACATGCTTGCAGGAAGAGGTCGAAATTCGGGCATTCAAACTTCACTTCTCCTGAGAGAGCTGCTTCAAAATCTTTCATAGCCAGTTGATAATCGGCTTCAGAATAGCTCACTCCGTCTTTTACCTTAAAAATCTGGATAGGGAAGACCGGAACTTCTCCATGATTTCCCAAGCCTTCGATGGTAGCCTTCAATAATTCCTGAATCACCATTCTTCCTTCTGCCGAGGTATCCGTACCGTAATTGATGGAGCTGAATACCACCTGATTACCCCCTCTGGAATGCATGGTGTTCAAGTTGTGGATGAAGCCCTCCATGGCCTGATGTGTATCTTTGCGGGTTTGTGCCAGCGTTTTGCGGAGCACATACTTCAATTCGTCTGCTGTCAGGTTGATACCTGCCGCTTGCAAAGAATCCAGGTAAGCCTTTTCTGTTTCTTCGTTAGGAGCGATGCTGTGGAAATGGGCACGTATCCCTTTCAGGATTTCTTTCTCGTCCGTTGTGTGTCCCTTGATGTCGAGCAGCAAACCTAAATGAGTAGCCATGATTTTCTGGAAACTTTTCAGCACTCCCTTGGCCATGAAAAAGTCGAAGGCCGGAATTGCCTGTCCTCCGTGCTGTTCATTCTGGTTCGTCTGGAAAATGATGGTAGCCAGTGTTGCGTAACTCTGGATGGACTGCGGCGTACGGATGCTTCCGTTCTTGGTGTGAAATCCGCGTTCGAACAAATCATCTAAGTCATACTGTATGCAGGTAGTCGTCTTTGTGGGATAATAATCCAGGTCGTGGATGTGTATGTCACCCATCTGATGTGCTTCTGCATATTTTTTCGGAAGAAGATATTTGTAAGTATAGTCCTTGGTGATTTCTGAAGCAAAAGTCATCATCTGTCCGGCCGGTGTATGGCTTGACATGTTGGCATTGCTCAGGTTTACATCATTCTTGTCGATGGCCACAATGCCATCCATGATATGCTTGATGTGCGTCTTCCGGTCTCTTTCCGTATTTCTCCACTGACGGTAGATAATGTATTTCTTGGCCACTTCCGGCTGCACCTTCATTAATTCGTTTTCCACGAGGTCCTGAATTTCTTCCACACCGATGGTTGGCTGTGAGAAGTGTGACACCACCTGCCGGGTAATCAGGTCCAGTTCCTCTCTCTGCTGAGGAATACCGGTTGCTTCGAAAGCCTTTCCGATGGCGTTGGTGATTTTAGCGGCTGAAAAGTTTTCCTGCTTTCCGTCGCGTTTGATGATGCGGATTTCTGTCAAATTCATTTCTTTCAGTTAAATGAGGTAAAACATAAATTATACTTGTGCTTTTCCGGGCAGGTCTTCTGACTGATCTTTCCCCACAGACGCCTTCCCATGAGTTCGATTCACAGTGGCTTGCAATGCATGTCCAGGTTTACGCAAGAATCACAGCAGCAGGTACTGTTGCCGATTTCCACGGCATTCCCTTTTGAAACGGTTAGGTTACCTTTTGAAAAGCAGGACAAAGATAGAGATTTGGGAGAAAAATAAAAAATGAGATTTTCCGGATGTTTCTAAATTCAGGAAACTTTTAATGATAAAATATGCGCTGTAGTATGCTGTAGGGCAGTAAAGTGGAAAACTCTAATTTATAATTCCTGCCTGATATTGAAAATCTTGAAATATTTTTATAGCTTATCTGCTCGCCAAAAGTATGAAGAAAAAATTCTCCGGAATTTCCATCAGAATAGGCTGACAGAAGTTCCGGAAGATGAGGTTAGGTTATTTCTTTTCAGGCAGATTTACAGGCTTCAAGCCCATCTGTTCCGCCTTTTTCAGCATATATTCAAAGGCGGCATCGTGCTCGTTCGGGATGGCACCATCCAGAATGGCATCCTTGATAGAGCTTTTCAGACTTCCGATTTCACGGCAAGGCTGCAAATTGAATACCTGCATGATTTCGGCTCCGTCTACGGGCGGTTGGAAGTTCCGGATACGGTCTTTTTCTTCCAAATCTTTCAACTTCTGTCGCACCAGCTTGAAATTATCCAGGAAGCGTTGCTTGCGGGCTTCGTTTTTGGAAGTAATGTCTGCTTCGCAAAGCATCATCAGGTCGTCGATATCATCACCGGCTTCGAAGAGCAGGCGGCGTACGGCCGAGTCGGTCACTTCTTCATCGGCAATTACAATCGGACGCATGTGCAGACCGACGAGTTTCTGTACGTACTTCATTTTCTCGTTCATCGGAAGTTTCATCTTGCGGAAGATTTCCGGAATCATTTTCTCACCGATGAAATTGTGGTTATGGAAAGTCCATCCCGCCTTAGGTTCCCAGCGTTTGGTTCTCGGTTTGCCAATATCGTGCAGCAGGGTAGCCCAGCGCAGCCACAAGTCATTACTTACGCGTGAAATATTATCCACCACTTCAAGCGTGTGGTAGAAATTGTCTTTGTGACCGCGTCCGTTGCGCACTTCCACTCCCTGCAGTGCCACCAGTTCCGGGAAAATCAGTTCCAGCAGTCCGCAGCGGTCCAGATCAATAAAGCCCTTTGAAGGCACAGGTGACAGCAAAATCTTGTTCAGTTCGTCGGCGATACGTTCGCGCGAAATAATCTTGATGCGTTCCTTGTTGCGCTCCAGTGCTTCGAACGTTTCATCGTCTATATAGAAATTCAATTGCGTGGCAAACCGTATGCAGCGCATCATGCGCAGCGGGTCGTCGCTGAACGTGATGTCCGGATCAAGCGGAGTACGGATGGTACGTTCCTTCAGGTCATCCAGACCGTCGAAAGGGTCTACCAGTTCTCCGAAGCGTGCCTTGTTCAGGCAGACTGCCATGGCATTGATGGTGAAGTCTCTGCGGTTCTGGTCGTCTTCCAGCGTGCCATCTTCCACTATCGGCTTGCGGCTGTCGTGGCTATACGACTCCTTGCGTGCACCCACAAACTCCACTTCCGTATCCTTGAACTTGACTTGTGCCGTACCGAAGTTCTTGAAAACAGATACATGCGCACCTCGTCCCAGCTTCTTTCCGAAAGCCTGAGCCATTTCAATTCCGCTTCCTACCACCACTACATCTATGTCCTTGGAAGGTCTGTTCAGGAAAATATCTCTTACATATCCACCTACGACATAGCATTCCAGTCCCAGCTCATCGGCCGTTTCTGATATCAGACTAAAAATTCTGCCAGCGAAGTGTTCTTTCAGTTCCATTGTATGCATTTTTTCAATTTGCCGCAAAGTTACAAAAAAAATCCCTTTGTCCATTTTTTGCCGCTTGCTTGAAATCTTGCATTCGTTTTTCTGGTTGTGGAAAGACATTGAGGAAACATCAGGCTGTTAAGAAACAAACCTTTCTGCATGTTTTACGTTTCGCTTGTGCGAACCCTATGTTTCTCAAGGCCGAAACGTAGGTTTCCCTTCCGCAAAACGTAGGTTTCCGGTGAGGGAAACATAGAAAATGCGTGGAAAAAAGCAGGAATGTGCGGAGGAGTTCCGAAAATAGTTGTATTTTTGCCTGCATAGAATGATAGATAAACGTATGAAAAAGATAGGATTATTGCTCGTTCCGATGGCACTGGCACTTTCTGCTTGCCAGAACGGTGAGAAGCAGGCTGGACAGTTGTTTCAGCGTGCGGAAGCTGCGTATGCGGCAGGTGAGTACAGTCTGGCTAAATTGCAGATAGATAGTATTCGTACCCTGTATCCCAAGGCATTTGAAGTGCGCAAGGCGGGTATCAAACTGATGCAGCAGATTGACCTGGCAGAACAGACCAAGACTTTGGCTTATCTGGACAGCATGATGACGGTGAAGCAGGCTGCGCTTGACTCCATCAAGGGAAAGTTTGTCCTGGAGAAGGACACGGCCTATCAGGAAGTAGGAAATTATTTCTATCCCACTCAGGTGGTCGAAAAAAACATCGGCCGTTCGTTCTTGCGTGCACAGGTGAGCGAATTAGGCGAGATGTCGCTGACCTCTATTTATTGTGCGGGAGGGAGTATTCATCATACGGCTGTAAAGGTTTCTGTGGATGATAATTTTGCGGAAACTCCTACGTCAATAGATAGTTATGAAACTACAGATTTAGGACGTCCGGTAGAAAAAGCCGACTATAAACTGGGTAATGATGGAGGGGTGATTGCATTTCTGGTAGCCAATCGTGATAAGAAAAACATCCGTCTGGAATTTATCGGCGACCGGAATTATAAGACAGTGATGCATCCGAATGACGTGAAGGCAGTCGCAGAACTGAGTGAGCTGGCACGTGTGTTGTCTGCCATCGAAGAAATCAAGAAAGAGCAGAAAGAGGCCAACTTGAAAATCAAGTTTGTGAAACGGAAGATGGAAGAGAATACGGAAGAATAATAGAATGCAGAATTAATTGTAAATATTGTCTGATAAGACGGAAAAAGTGAAAGCCGGAAGGATACTTCGTGTATCTGTCCGGCTTTTTGCTTTTTTGCGGATATGGTTGATAATTAAGTATTCAATAATTAGGGTAATACTAAGCTTGTCAATCAAGCCTCATTCAGCAAATTCTTTAAACGGCATTCAGGAATAGTACTCCAGAACCTTAGAGAGATGTCTTCCAATGATTGAAAGGAAAAATTAGAATGCGAGAATACAGAATATGCGAGCCAGAAGAACAAGATATGTTTTTTTAGGAATTTTGTTGCCAGATACAGGTTTCTGGCAACTCCTTTTTCGGAGATATGCATTTCTTCTGCAATCTCTTTTACCTTTAATCCTCTTTTTTTACTTAAAATGAATGCGGTTCGTTGCCGTTCAGGAAGCATGTGAACAAGTTTGTCTATGTACTTTTTTAAATCTTCAGCTTCTATTCCTTGTTCAATTTCATTTGAGGCTTCTGTTGCCAGCTGTAATGTCTCAGCTAGTTTTTCTTCATTGATAGATTTGCGGATATGGTTGAATATCAAATTTCTTGTGATAATGAAAAGTAACCCGTCTAAATCTTTTTCTTCGTCCAGCAGTTCGCGCTTTTCCCAAAGTTTAATAAATACTTGCTGTGTAATTTCTTCCTTCTCGTAGTTATCCATGAGATACAGGCCTGTAAAACGATATACGATGTTCCAATATCGGTCAAAAATTGCTTTAAAGGCCTTGGAATTCCCTTGTTTAATTTGACGGATAGTATTAATCATACTGCGAGGTCGAAAAAAATTATTAGCGTTCTTTAAATATTCTATGTGTGCAAATGTAGATAAATAATCTTATTATTGAAAATCTTTTGAATAAAATGAATACGAATGTAAAAAATAACAATAAAGTGATATAGCTTTGTAGTCAATTCTTTTTATGGCGTGTATTTATAGTAAATAAAATAAGTTTAGGTGCATGAACCAGAAAAAACATAAAACAGAAGATTTGGGAAATTGGAAACCTTTTGTGGAACAGTTACACAAGGAATGGGAAAAAGTAAAAAGTGAACAGGTGGATGAGAATCTGGAACTTAAAGAAAAGACTTGGAAAAGGGTAGATAGAAAAATATTCTCTCCTCGTCGTTATATTTTGCGGGCAGGATGGGCGGTTGCTGCAGCATTAGTAGGGGTTATGCTTTATTGGGGATATAAGATACCTGAAAAACATGAAATAAAGAGTGTGGCTTATATAGAGCATTCTTATGTAGAAGGCCGTATGTATATATTGCCAGATAGTTCAACTGTTTGGTTGGAACCAGAGAGTAAGATACGAATTTCTTCAGACTTCCTGAGTAAACGTGAAGTTTGGCTGACAGGAAGTTCTGTCTTCGAAGTAAAAAAGAAAGCCAATACAGATTTCAAGGTCTATATCAATACAGCTTGTATAGAGGTTAAAGGTACAGTCTTTTCTGTAAATCAACCTACGTTAGATACTTCAATTATAGCCTTATATGAGGGAGCCATTGATTTTGTTGGTAAAAACCAGTCATTAATTAGTATGGCACCTTCTCAACGTTTAGTATATGATGTACATACCGGTTCTACTTTGGTCGAGAATTTTCCAGAAAACATACAATGGGTAGATGGAAATTATCGTTTTACGGATATCCGACTTGATAATTTGATGGATTTTATCAGAAAAAAATATCGGGTAGAGGTAGAATTGGATAAAGCTGTAAATCATGGCTTATTGCTGACTGGTACTATACGAAATGATGAAAGCATGGAAGCTGTGATAGAAAAAATATGTTTTTCTTCACAACTGACTTATAAGAAAAATGGTTCCCATTATTTGTTGATGAAATAGAATTTATTGCTGATATATAATAGATGTATATTCCCCGTGAAACTTTGTGTTTGTAAGTCTCACGGGGATTTTTTATTTCTACAGATAAAAATATTTTTAGAAAAAATCTTATTACCCATGTAGTCTTTTTTTCATGATAAGTGTATTTATTACAAAACCTAATTCTTGAATGATGGTTAACTATAAATTAAACACATGAAAAATGAAAAAGAGAAGTTTGTTTTGTAGGAGTTTGATTCTTTCGCTCTTGTTGTATCCTTCGTCGGATGCTTGGTCTGCACCTTTTACCGGGCAGATTCCTTTACGGGGAAATTCAATGTCTTTGTTGGAAGTGGTAAGAGAAATAGAAGAAACCACTGATTATTCTTTCTTTTATAAATCCAGTGATTTGGAAGGAAGTGCTAAGAAAAACTATAATCTCAACGGGGATATTGAGGAAGTGCTTTCAGAAGTATTTGAAGGTAGTGGAATTGTATATAAAGTAAATGGAAAAGAAATTATTTTAAGTAAGGCCTCTGCTAAATCGGTGAAACAGCAGCGTACTATTTCTGGTGTAGTAACTGATGCTACCGATGGTTCGACAGTGATAGGTGCCAATGTAGTTGTAAAAGGCACTACTAATGGTGTTATTACTGACTTGGATGGTAACTTCTCACTTACTTTTTCTGGGAAAAGTTGCACCCTGGAGGTTAGTTATGTAGGTTATAAAAAACAGGAAGTTTATATTACTGATCAGGGACTTGTAAATGTGAAGCTTGTACCGGATAATGAAATGCTGGCTGAGGTAGTGGTTGTAGGACAGGGAACACAGAAGAAAGTTTCTGTAACTGGATCTATTGCTACTGTAAAAGGTTCTACTCTAAAGGTTCCTTCTTCTTCGCTGACTAGTTCTTTGGCTGGTAAGTTAGCTGGTATTATGTCTATGACAAGCAGTGGAGAACCTGGATCTTCTTCTGAATTTTATATCCGTGGTATCAATACATTCGGAGGACGTTCTACCCCATTGATTCTGTTGGATGGAGTGGAAATTTCATCCTCTGACTTGAACCGTATTCCGGCAGAATCTATCGAAAGTTTTTCTTTGTTGAAAGATGCTTCGGCAACGGCTATTTACGGTAACCGAGGTGCGAATGGTGTGATGCTGGTTACTACAAAAAGTGGTACGGAAAACTCAAAAGCGAAGATAAATGTTTCTTTGGAGGCATCTTACTTCCGTCCGATGAATGTAGTGGAATTTGCAGACGGACCGACCTTTATGCGTACTTACAATGAAGCGGCTCAGGCTAGAAGTCTGACTCCTATCACGAATCCGAAATATACGGAAGAACAGATTCTGAATACTGAAAAAGGATTGAATCCGTATGTATACCCGAATGTGGATTGGTATGATTTGATTTTTAAGGAAGGAAACTACAATCAGCGTGCCAATATTAATCTTCAAGGTGGTGGTTCTCGTGTGACATATTATATGAGTTTGCAAGCCAATCATGATACTGGTTTGCTGGATGCACCGAAGAATTATTATTATGATACCAACATCAATAACTGGGAGTATAACTTCCAGAATAATATATCTTATAAGGTAACCAATACGACTACGATTGACCTTCGTATGATGGCACAGATTGGAAATCGTCAGGGGCCTAACTACAGTGTGTCGGATATGTACCAGACTGTAATGAGAGCGAATCCAGTGGCTTTTCCTGCTTATTTCCCCAGTCAGGAAGGGGATGATGGTTTTATTCGCTTCGGTAATGCAGAAATAAAACCAAATGTACTCGGAAAGAACCCTTATGCAGAAATGTTAGGTTCATTTAAAGAAACGAACTACAATACACTGAATACTTCTATCAGTTTAAATCAGAAACTGGACTTTATCACGGAAGGATTGAGTTTAAAAGCTTTGGTGAACTTCAAGAACTGGTCAGAGTCTTCTTATAATCGTTCTATCAAACCTTATTATTATAAGGTAAAAGACGGTAGTTATTTACCGGATACCGATGAGTACGAACTTCAATTGTTACAAACAGGTGATCAATATCTTAGTCAGTCGGGAATTAGCCGTAATTCTGATCAGACCTTCTATTTTGACGCACGTTTGGACTGGAAGCGTAGTTTTGGCGACCATAACTTGTCAGCCATGTTGATGTACATGATGCGTGAATACAGAAATGATGTGTTACCTAATAGAAACCAGGGGTATTCAGGACGCTTGACGTACGATTTTGCTAATAAGTACTTGCTGGAATTTAACTTTGGTTACAATGGCTCTGAACGTTTGGCAAAAGGAGAGCGTTTCGAATTCTTCCCGGCTGCTTCTTTGGGGTGGGTAGTCAGTTCAGAAAAGTTCTGGGAACCAATTAGTAACTATGTTAGCCATTTGAAGGTGAGAACTTCTTATGGTTTGGTAGGTAGTGATGAGTTTAACGGAGGGGCTCCTCATTTCTTGTATCAAAATAATATCAGTATAGGAAGTGCTCATGATTTCTGGACTGGTTTGCCTACTAGTGAGATAAACAGAAAAGGTCCTGCCTTTTATGTATTGGCTGTGCAGAATGCTGGATGGGAACATGTCAAGAAGTTTGATATTGGTTTTGATATGTCACTGTTTAACCAGTTGAATATCACCTTTGATTATTTCCACGATAAGCGAGACAGAATCTTGATGGCGCGTGCTTCCTGGCCTTATATGTTGGGTTACTGGGGATCATTGCCTTGGAGTAATATTGGAGAAGTAGTGAATCAGGGATATGAATTGAGTGTGAACTGGTCTAAACAGTTTGGAAAGGACTGGTCTATTGATTTGCGTGGAAACTTTACCTATAACCAGAACGAATATAAATATGTAGACGAACCTAACTATCCATATACTTGGCAGACTAAAACAGGCAAGCCGCTGAATACACTTACCGGGTATGTCGCAGAAGGATTATTCACTAGCCAGGAGGAAATTGATCAATGGGCAGACCAGTCTCAGCTGGGCTCTAACATTATGCCGGGAGATATCAAGTATCGGGATATAAACGGAGATGGACAGATTACGACAGAAGACCAGGTGATGCTTTCTCCTTACAATGGAGTGCCTCGCATCCAATACGGTTTCGGTTTGAATATATCATATAAGAAATTTGATTTTGGAGTATTCTTTAACGGTTCTGCCAAACGTAAAATTATGATTAATAGTGGATACACTCCATTCCTTGCCGGTGGTGGTGATGGTATCACAGTGGAAACGCTGGAAAGAAACTTGATGCAGTGGATTGCAGACGATCACTGGTCAGTAGATAATCCGAATCCTAATGCAGAATATCCTCGTTTAGGTATTACTGAAGCAGATGTTTCTAATAATACTCAGCCTAGTTCGTATTGGTTAAGAAATGGAAATTTCTTGCGCTTTAAGACACTGGAAATTGGTTATCGTTTCCCTTATTGCCGTGTATACCTGAGTGGAGACAACCTGGCTGTGTTCAGTCCGTTTAAATTGTGGGATCCAGAATTAAGTTGGAATGCTTATCCTTTGCAACGTACTTTTAACTTGGGAGTTCAACTTACATTTTAATGAATAATACATGAAACTATGAATTTGATAAAAAATATATATAAGACAGCACGGATGATAGTAATACCTTGCTGTATGTTGACTGCCTGTAATTATCTAGATGTGATTCCTCCCGCACAGGCCGATTTTGAGGACACCATGAAAGATCAAAATGCAGTAGAAAACTTTTTGTTTACCTGTTATGGCTATGTACCTCGTTGTCAGCCTTATGACTTCAATGCTTTTGAACAGTCTGCAGATGAAATTGTAGCACCGAAGGCTTGGAATGATTTTCAACAGCAAATTGCTTGGGGAACAGTTTCTGCTTCTACTTATATGACTTGGGGAAACGGTAAGAATTTTGATGATTTCGGATTCTGGGTACCGGGGTATAACTGGATAGGATATGTACATCATTTTTTAAGTTTAATAGATGAACTTCAGCCTGTGGGAGTTACTGAAGAGGATAAGGATGAATACAAGGCTGAATGCTGGTTCTTGGAGGCGTATTATCATTTCCGGATTCTTCAGGCTATGGGCCCCTGTCCGATTATCACAGAAAAAGTGGACCCGAATATAACGAACAGCCAGATTCCGGGTCGTTCTCACTTTGATTATTGTGTAGATTATATTGTACAGAAGTTGGATACGGCTGCAACGATTTTGCCTGCTGTCAGAGAAACGGATGATTTGGGACGTGCTACTTCTACCATTTGTAAGGCTTTGAAAGCAAGAGTATTGCTGTGTGCGGCATCTCCTTTGTGGAACGGTTCATTCCCTTATCCAAACTGGAAGAATGTAAATTTTGAAACTCCTGGATATGGAATGGATCTGGTAAGCACTACTTATGACCGTAGTAAGTGGGAGCGGGCGTTGACAGCTGCGCAGGAGGCATTGGCTGCTGCAAAAGCGGCTGGTTATGAGCTGTTCAGTATAGAGGCTGCAGATCAGATAGCAGAAAATGATGGATTAGGCTTACCTTATATACCTGGAAAAGAAACGGAGACAGAGGAAAATGACCTTTTCAAGAGAAGAGTACGTATGTTCCAGTATCTGGTGACTGCTAATGAAGGTCAGGGCAACAAAGAATTGATTTGGGCAAACCGTATTGATTCTGATGTGAATAATGGAGGAGAAGCTACAGATTCTCGTCTGCCGAGTAGAGTGGTGAAGAAAAGCGATGGACAATATGCCGGTGGATGGTCGGGAATGGCTCCTACCTTGTATGCAGTGCAGCATTTCTATACAGAAAATGGCAAATTGCCTAGTCAGGATGCGAATTTCTATCCGGAATCTGGTTGGTATGAACGTTTTAATGATGCCGTTCAAAGTCCGGAATTGGTTACAGACCGTTTGGATGGAGAGGATGTGAAGAATGATATCATAAAATTGAATGCAAAGCGTGAAGCTCGTTTTTATGCTTGGATTGCATTTGATGGATGTGAATATGCGAAGAAAATTAATGACGGAAACTCTCTTTGGTTGAATTTAAAGAATACCAATACGAATGGATGGAGTCAGAGTAATACTCGTAACTGTGCAGGAACTGGATATCTGTCTAAGAAATTCATTGATCCTAACATCCGTTTTGGGGCAAATGGAACAAGAACTCATCGTGCGGCTCGACGTCCTTATATCCGTATGGCTGAATTATATTTGAATTTAGCTGAATGCTATGCGGCATTGGATAATACAACGGAATCGCTTGCCAACCTGAATGAGATAAGAGAAAGAGCGGGCTTGAAAGAATTGACGGATGCAGATTTGACTGGTGATATGACATTGATGGACTGGGTTCGTAATGAGCGCTTTGTGGAATTGTACGAAGAAGGCTTCCGCTATTATGATGTGCGCCGCTGGATGATTGCTCCGACTATGTTGAAAGCTGGAGTCAGATACGGTTTGAATGGATTAGTTGAAAATCCTAGTTTTGAAGAGTTCAATCAGCCAACCTTGATTGATCAGCCCTTTAAATGGGATAACCGTCTTTACTTGATGCCGATTTGGTCTAGACAAGGAATGGATGAACTGTATAGCAATCCTCAGTTAGTACAGGCTCCAGGTTATTAATGTTTTAAGAAATGAATCTGATGAGAAAGAATATAATTTATTTGGCAGGATGTCTTATGTTGTTGAGTGCCTGCAATAACTCCAAGTATGACTTGGAAAATCTTGTGCCACAAGAATATCATAAAATTTTGTATGTAAATAATAGTGGAAAACAAGAAATGACGTTATATGATACAGGTGAGGATTACACTTATACCTTGTCGGTGATTAAGACAGGAAGTGATCCTACTCTGACTGCGAATGCACAGATAAACGTGTTAAGTCAGGAAGAAGTGGATCAGTTGTATAGTAATCCTGAAGCCGTAAACTATAAGGTACTTTCTGAAGAAAGTTTTTCTTTGGAGACTGCTGACTTGGTATTTACATCTGAAGATCATTCAAAATCGGTAAATGTGTCTGTTAACTCAACCAAGGTGAAAGCGCTGATTGAAAGTAATCCAGAAGCAAAGTGGGTATTGCCGCTGAGAGTGACTAGTCAGACTGACTCTGTGAATGCAGCAAAGAATGAATTGTTTCTTCAGATTACAGGTGTGGTGACTCCGAATGTGGGATTCTTTGTTCAGAGCGAAGAAGTGAAAGAGTTTCTGTTTGGGGAAGTTCCTTCGATTACGGAAGAAATAGAAATCGGACTGGATACGGAAAACAAATGGGATTTGTCATGTGAATTAGAAATTGAAAGTGCAGACTTTATAGCGGATTATAATGACGAAAATGGAACTGTTTTCCAGATGATGCCGGAAGGTAGCTATTCTTTTGATGAATTAGTTTCTCTTCCAGCAGGAACAACGACTTCTAAGTTGAATGTGACAATTGATGGCTCTAAATTTACCATTCCTGGTGATTATATGTTGCCCGTGAAAATAAAGAGTGTCTCTCAGTTCGCGGTTTCTGCTACAATGAATGTGTACCCAATTAAGATTCGTGTTATGGCGAAAGAACTGGCCCGCACGGGGTGGACAGGTACGGCAAACTCGGAGGAAACTACTGGTGAAGGTTCTAATGGAGCAGCAAATAAAGTCTTGGATGGAGATTTAGGTACATATTGGCATTCAATTTGGCAGAACGGTAGTGGACAAAGAGGACTTCCGTATGAGATTGTATTGGATGCAAAACAGAATTATACGTTTACTCAGTTTGCCATGGTACAGCGTGGAGGTGGATTTACAGATACTGGATCGGGTGAGTTCTATGTTAGTACAGATGGAAATGACTGGGGAGAACCGGTAGGACGCTTCACGATGAAGCAAAATACTGACAAGCAAGTGTTTGGTATAATTCCGACGACAGGACGGTATGTGAAAATCAGGATCCTTAGCAGTTATCGTGATCAGAACTGTTCATTGTCTGAGGTCTATGCTTACGGAAAATAAATAAAATTAGGGGGCTGATTTTGTCGGCTCCCTAATTTGGAATATTAGTTTGAGATAGGTTATTGTTTTATGATATAAACTGTTTATGAAGCAGCTTACTTTATTTTCTTTATTATTTGCAGGGGTGGTACAGACATTTGCCCAGCAGGCGGCAGTCACCGGCCCTGATTCTCGTTTGAAACTCGATTTTCAGTTGCAGGACGGCAAGCCTGTCTATTCGGTGACATACGACGGAAAAACCGTCTTGGAGAATTCTCCTCTCGGCTTTGTATCCAATATTGGCGACTTCAGCCGTCAGATGAGCTTTGTCGGTCAGCAGGCAGACAAGGTGGAAAAGACGTACACGCAGGACCGTATCAAGTGTTCTACGGTAAACTATTCTGCCAATAAGCTGACTGTAACCCTTGAAAATGCGGAGAAGAAGAAACTGGACATCGTGTTCCAGTTGAGTAATAACGACATTGCCTTCCGCTACGAGATGCCTCAGTATGGCGAAACGGCCTGTATGGTAATTGAAAAGGAAGCGACCGGCTTTGATTTTCCTTCGTCTACCACCACGTTCCTTTCTCCACAGAGTGACCCGATGATAGGCTGGATGCGTACCAAGCCGAGCTACGAGGAGGAATATGTACCCGATGAACCGGTGGCTACTCCTTCTAAGTACGGTGAAGGCTATACTTTCCCGGCACTGTTTCATGTGGGTGACAATTGGGCGCTGGTATCGGAGACAGGTGTGCGCAGCCTGTATTGTGCTTCTCATCTGAGTGATGCTACTAAAGATGGTCTTTACACTATTGCTTTCCCAAATCCGGGCGAGATGAACGGTCTGGGTTCTTCTACTCCGGGACTGGCCCTTCCGGGTGCAACTCCGTGGCGTACGATTACGGTGGGCAGCGGACTGAAGCCGATAGTGGAGACTACCGTTCCGTTTGATGTGGTGGAACCGCTGTATGAGCCTTCGCAGGAATACAAGTTCGGCCGTTCTACGTGGAGCTGGATTATGTGGCAGGACCCTAGCATCAACTACGATGACCAGATTCGTTTCATTGACCTTGCCAGTGAAATGGGGTATGAATATACGCTGATTGACGGAGGCTGGGAAAAGAACATCGGCCGCGACCGCATGGAAGAGCTGTTCAAGTATGCTCACCAGAAGAACGTGGATGTATTCGTGTGGTACAACTCCAACGGTTACTGGAACGACGCTCCGCAGGATGCCAAGCAGTGCATGAGCAACTCGGTAGCCCGCAAGAAAGAGATGAAATGGTTGCAGAAGTGCGGCGTGAAGGGACTGAAGGTAGATTTCTTCGGCAGTGACAAGCAGCAGATGATGGGCTTATACGAAGACATTCTGACCGATGCCAATGAATATGGCCTGATGATAATCTTCCATGGCTGTACCATTCCCCGCGGTTGGGAACGCATGTATCCGAACTATGTGGGCAGTGAGGCGGTACTTGCTTCTGAGAACCTGATATTCAACCAGCATTTTGATGATATGGAGGCTTACAACGCTTGTCTGCATCCGTTTATCCGCAATACCATCGGCTGTATGGAGTTTGGTGGTACACTGCTGAACAAGCGTCACAACCGTACGAACGACGGAGGTACCATCCGCAAGACGACGGACGTGTTCCAGCTGGCTACGGCAGTGCTGTATCAGAACCCGATTCAGAACTTTGCGCTGGCTCCGAACAACCTGACAGATGCACCGGCACTGGCTATCGATTTTATGAAGCAGGTACCTACTACGTGGGATGAAACGGTGTTCCTTGACGGTTATCCCGGCAAATACTGTGTACTGGCCCGCCGTCATGGCGACCGCTGGTATGTAGTGGGTGTAAATGCGCAGAAAGAACCATTGAAACTAAGCCTGAACCTGCCGATGTGGGAGAAAGGCGAAACGGTTTCCTATTATCTGGACGACAAGAAACGTCAGCCGCAGCTGGAGGAACTGAAAATCAAGAATCCGGTAGAGGTGAAAGTGGTACTCCAACCGGATGGAGGAATAATATTGGTTAAGTAAATAAAAAAATCCTGCCCTTAGGGCAGGATTTTTTTATTGAATAGGCTGGGATAGTTCGCTTAATGTTTTTCCTTCATAATCACAGATAGCTTGTTTATATGCCATCGGAATTTCCATGGGTTCTTTGGTCAGTATATCATATCCCACCAATACGGTACGGCACTGGCACTTCAATACACCGCTGGCCTTATTGAAGGCTCGTTGTAGCATGGTTAAACTCTTATGCCCGAGGTGGATCACAGTCGTTTCAATCATGAGTTCGTCAGAAAAGAATACAGGTGCTAAAAAGTCTGCATTGATATTGACTACTACCACATTGAATTTGTCGCGTTCTTCTTCCCCAAACACATCGCGGAAATAGGATGTTTTAGCCAGGTCGTACAACGAAAAATACACGGAATTATTCATGTGACCGTACTGGTCTACATCGCTGAAACGGATTTGTACTGGGATTTCGTGCTTGAATTGGAATTCTGCGTTCATAGTAATGCTTTTAAGTTTTCGCCAAATGTACATCTTTTTTTCATAAATCTGCTATCAATGGTGGAATATTTCTTACTTTTGTCCGTCAGAATGATTTGTAGATAAATAATATTATATAAGATGGAACAGAAATTCAACAAAGAGACACTTTGTGTACAGGCTGGATGGACTCCGAAAAAAGGAGAACCCCGTGTATTGCCTATTTATCAAAGTACAACGTTTAAGTATGATACCAGTGAACAGATGGCTCGTCTTTTTGATTTGGAAGACAGCGGCTATTTTTATACTCGCTTGCAGAACCCGACGAATGATGCCGTAGCTGCCAAGATTGCGGCATTGGAAGGAGGGGTAGGAGCTATGCTGACTTCATCGGGTCAGGCAGCTAACTTCTATGCCGTATTTAATATTTGCGAGGCAGGCGACCATTTTGTCTGCTCGTCTACCATTTATGGAGGTACATTCAATCTGTTCGCTGTAACGATGAAGAAACTGGGTATTGAGTGTACCTTTATTGATGCAGATGCTCCGGAAGAAGAAATAGAAAAGGCTTTCCGTCCGAATACCAAATGTTTGTTCGGAGAAACAATCTCTAATCCGGGTATCAATGTGATCGATATTGAGAAATTTGCCCGTATTGCCCATAAACACGGAGTGCCTTTGATTGTGGATAATACTTTTGCTACTCCGATTAACTGCCGTCCTTTTGAATGGGGAGCAGATATCGTGACACATTCTACTACGAAATACATGGATGGACATGCTACTTGTGTGGGAGGTGCCATTGTAGATAGCGGTAATTTTGACTGGGATGCACATGCCGACAAATTCCCGGGATTGACGCAGCCCGATGAGTCTTATCATGGACTTACTTACACAAAAGCTTTTGGAAAGATGGCTTATATGACGAAGGCTACTGCTCAGCTGATGCGCGATTTGGGTTCTATACAGTCACCGGAGAATGCGTTCCTGTTGAACCTGGGACTGGAAACATTGCATTTGCGTGTACCGCGTCACTGTGAAAATGCGCAGAAAATAGCGGAATGGCTGGAAGCAAATCCGAAAGTGAAATGGGTAAACTATTGCGGATTGAAGAGCAACAAGTATTATGAACTGGCTCAGAAATATATGCCTAACGGTTCTTGTGGCGTGATTGCTTTCGGCTTGGAAGGAACTCGTGAAGAGGCTATCAAATTTATGGATAGTCTGAAGCTGGCTTGTATTGTGACTCACGTGGCAGATGCACGTACTTGTGTGTTGCATCCGGCCAGCCATACACATCGTCAGTTGACAGATGAACAGCTGATTGAAGCGGGTGTGGCCCCTGATTTGATTCGCTTGTCTGTCGGTATTGAAAATGTCAACGATATTATTGCCGACCTGGAACAGGCTATGGCACAGGTTTAAAAGTTTTAAAACTGAGATACAAAAAAAGGAGGAACAAACATTCCTCCTTTTTTTGTATCTGACTCCGGTATTTATCGGAAAGATTTCTGATAAATCTGTAACACTTCTTCGTCGGTCAACGGACGCGGGTCGAGGGTAAACAATGAACCCATGGTGTCGCGTGCATTTTGTACCATGAGAGGGAGTTCTTCTTCTTTCACTCCCCAGTCGCTCAGCTTCAATTGGTATACGTTGCATTCTTTCTGCATGCGTACCAGTGCATCAATAAAATCGCTGGGACGGTTACTCTTCTGCTGAGTCATGATTTCGGCCATTTTCATGTAACGTTTCATGCAGTCGTTACGGAATGTTTCGAAATATGCTTCGCTGATGGCAATCAGTCCGGATCCGTGCGGCAGTTCTGGATGGAAGGCACTCATGGCATGTTCCATTGAGTGCTCGGAAATGCAGCAGGAAGTGGCTTCTACTAGTCCGGCCAATGTGCTGGCCCATGCTACTTTGGCGCGTGCCTTGAGGTTACGTCCGTCTTTTACAGCTACCGGAAGGTATTTGTACAATAAACGAATGGCTTCAAGGGCATACAAGTCGCTGATAGGAGTGGCGCAGTTTGCTAAGAAACCTTCGGCTGCATGGAAGAAGGCATCAAATCCCTGATAAGCTGTAAGATGCGGAGGGATGGAAACCATCAATTCCGGATCGATAATAGAAAGTACAGGGAAAGTCAGTGTGCTTCCGAAGCCGATTTTTTCTTTTGCTTCTTCATTGGTAATCACGCTCCACGGGTCAGCTTCCGTACCTGTTCCTGCAGTGGTAGGAATGGCAATTACGGGCAGTGCCTTGGTTACAGGACGTCCTTTTCCGCTGCCTGCCGGGATGTAATCCCAGTAATCTCCGTCGTTGCAGGCCATGACGGCAATGGCTTTCGCAGAGTCAATGCTGCTTCCTCCGCCAAGTCCAACGATGAAATCGCATTTCTGTTCACGACAGACAGATGCAGCTTCCATTACGTGAGATTTAATCGGGTTGGGCAGAATCTTGTCATAGACAATAGATTCTGTATTGTTTTCTTGCAACAGTTCAACGACTTTGTCTAGGTAGCCGTATTTCTTCATGGAGGTTCCTGACGAGATGACAATCAGGGCTTTCTTGCCGGGTAACTTTTCTGTCGCCAACTTTCTTAACTCTCCGCATCCGAACAAAATTTTGGTCGGGATGTGCAAACTGAATACAGGATTTGCGTTCATAATATAGCTATTTAAAGTTCATTTACCCAAAAGTACGAAAATAAAAACAGAATGGTTCAGGAGGGATGTTAAAAATGTCTTTTTGTGTGTGGTGGTATCAAATAAAAAAGGCTGCCGGTGAGGGCAGCCTTTGGGGTTAAAGGATATATAAGTAGATTATTCTTTATCCTTGTGGTTGTTCTGCGGACGACGTTCGCGCTTCGGATGATTTTCGGTCATTCCTTCCGGTTTCGGAAGCAATACCTTGTGTGACAGCTTGAACTTACCCGTTTTCGGGTCGATGTCCAGCAACTTCACTTCAATTTCATCACCTTCTTTCAATCCGGTTTCTTCGATTGTTTCAAAGCGTTTCCAGTCGATTTCAGAGATGTGCAACAATCCGTCTTTTCCCGGCAGGAATTCTACGAATGCACCGTAAGGCATGATAGAACGAACCTTACCAGTGTATACTTCACCTACTTCAGGAACAGCTACGATAGCCTTGATCATACGCATTGCATCGTCGATGCATTTCTTGTTTGTTCCTGCAATTTCGATGCGGCCTGCACCGTCTACTTCTTCAATAGTGATAGTAGCACCGGTTTCTTCCTGCATACCCTGGATAATCTTTCCGCCCGGGCCGATTACAGCTCCGATGAATTCTTTCGGAATAGTCAGAGTTTCAATGCGTGGAGCATGAGGCTTGAGTTCTGCACGAGGTTCTGCAATGCATTCAGTCAGTTTGCCGAGGATGTATTCACGTCCTTGTTTAGCCTGCATCAATGCTTTTTCCAGAATATCGTAAGTCAGACCGTCACACTTGATATCCATCTGAGTGGCTGTGATACCGTCGCGTGTACCTGTAACCTTGAAGTCCATGTCACCCAGGTGGTCTTCGTCTCCCAAAATATCTGACAATACAGCGTATTTATCTTCGCCGGCATTCTTGATCAATCCCATCGCAATACCTGAAACCGGCTTCTTGATAGGTACACCTGCATCCATCAAAGCCAATGTTCCGGCACAAACTGTAGCCATAGAAGAAGAACCGTTAGATTCAAGAATATCAGAAACTACGCGTACGCAGTAAGGATAATCTGCAGGAATTTGTCCTTTCAATGCACGCCATGCCAGGTGACCGTGACCAATTTCACGACGGCCTACGCCACGCTGTGCTTTTGCTTCTCCTGTAGAGAAAGGAGGGAAGTTGTAGTGAAGCAGGAAGCGTTCTTTGTGCTGGTCGAGTACATCGTCTACAATCTTTTCGTCCATCTTTGTACCCAGTGTAACAGTACTCAGAGACTGAGTTTCACCACGAGTAAAGATAGAAGAACCGTGAGGACCTGGCAGCGGACTGGTTTCGCACCAGATAGGACGGATTTCTGTAGTAGCACGACCGTCCAGACGTTTGCCTTCATCAAGGATACAACGACGCATTGCTTCTTTTTCTACGTCGTGATAGTAGCGGTCAATCATCGGACCCTTTTCTTCCAGTTCTTCTTCAGAGAACTGAGCCTTGAATTCTTCGCAAACAGCATCGAAAGCATCTCCTCTTTCGTGTTTGTTCTTGTTGCCTGATTTTGCAATGGCGTATGCTTTTTCGTAGCAAGCATCGTGTACAGCCTTGCGCAGGTCTTCGTCATTTTCTTCGTGACAGTATTCACGTTTTACAGTCTTGCCGACTTCTTCCATCAGTTCCATCTGAGCCTTGCAGTGAACCTTGATTGCTTCGTGAGCAAACTTCATGGCCTCCAGCAAGTCTTGTTCTGAAACTTCCTTCATTTCGCCTTCCACCATCATGATGTTTTCATAAGTAGCGGCAACCATGATGTCCATGTCAGCACGTTCCAATGCTTCGAATGTCGGGTTGATGACAAACTGACCGTCGATACGTGCTACACGTACTTCAGAAATCGGACCTCCGAACGGAATGTCAGAAACAGCCAGTGCGGCAGAAGCAGCCAGACCAGCCAGTGCATCCGGCATATCTACGCCATCAGCAGAATAAAGTATGATATTTACGTAAACTTCAGCATGATAATTGTCCGGGAACAGAGGGCGCAATGCGCGGTCTACCAGACGGCAAGTGAGGATTTCGTAATCTGAAGCCTTTCCTTCACGTTTGGTAAAGCCACCGGGGAAACGTCCGAATGCGGAGTATTTTTCTCTGTACTCTACCTGGAGAGGCATAAAATCTGTACCGGGAACTGCATCTTTTGCTGCACAAACAGTAGCCAGCAACATGGTGTTACCCATGCGTAGCATAACAGCACCATCTGCCTGTTTTGCCAGCTTTCCCGTTTCGAGTGTGATGGTTCTTCCATCATTCAGCTCGATCGTCTTAACAATAGGATTGATCATAAAAATTGATTTAATATTATTTCATCTAAAAAAGCGTACAAAGATAATGTTTTATTATGGATAAAAGCGGGTATTTATGTAAAAGTTTCAGTATGAAGTGCTTTTTATATAATAATTTGTCGTAAAAACAACGGTTTTCGTCGGTTGGATGATGGATTTATCTTTTAAAAACTTTGTGACGTCATGAAAAGCCGTATCTTTGCACCTTGAATTTACATAAGAATGTGAGATTAAAGAAAATCAGGTATGAGAAGAAATACTTATCTGTTAACGGCATTGCTGTCGACCGGACTGATGGCATGTCACAATGAGCCTGCTTTCAAGGTAGAGGGAACGGTGTCGGGTGCAGCCGACAAGATGCTGTATCTGGAGCATACCAGCCTGGAAGGTATAGTAAAAGTCGATTCTGTCAAGTTGGATGAGAGTGGAACGTTTCACTTTTCGGGTGCTCGTCCGGATTCTCCTGATTTTTATCGGCTTCGACTGGATAATCAGGTGATTAATTTCTCTGTTGACTCTACTGAAACTGTAACAGTGAAAGCCGATAATTCCGGTTTTGCTACCGCTTATCAGGTAGAGGGCTCAGAAAATAACCAAAAGATAAAGGAACTGGTACTGCTTCAGGCAAATTTGCAGGAGCAGGTGAATAAATTAGGACAGTCCGGACTTCCTGCCGGAGTAGCTCAAGACAGTCTGTTCTCATTGGTGAATGCATATAAAGATCAGGTAAAGCGCAATTATATTTTTGCAGCTCCTAACAAGGCATACGCTTATTTTGCTTTGTTCCAGCAGTTGAACGGCTATATGATTTTTGACCCGCTGACCAGTAAGGAAGATGTGAAATGCTTTGCGGCAGTAGCTACCAGCTTGAACAACTTGTATCCTCATGCCGACCGTTCACGCAACCTTTATAATATGGTAATAAAAGGTATGAAGAATACACGCACGCCCCAGGTAAAAGATGTGACACTTCCGGCTGACAAGATTCAGGAAGCTTCTATCATTGATATTGAGCTGAAGGACTTGAACGGTAAGACACATCGCCTGACAGACTTGAAAGGTAAAGTTGTCTTGATTGATTTTACAGCCTATTCTTCTGCCGCTTCGGGTGCGCGTAACTTAGCTTTGCGTGAATTGTATAACAAATATGCTTCTCAAGGCCTGGTGATTTATCAGATTTCTTTGGATGCAGACGAACATTTCTGGAAGACGGCTGCAGATAATCTTCCCTGGATATGTGTCCGCGACCCGCAAGGACCTTATTCTACCTATCTTAACTTGTACGGCGTAACCCAGTTGCCTACCGCATTCCTGGTTAACCGTAATAACGAGTTGAGCTTGCGTGTGGGGGAAAAGACAAATATGGAAGAAGCCATCAAGAATTTGTTGTAACATGTTGAAAAGCATGTATGGATAAACTTGACTGGTATTGTAAAAAGATTTATCTTTGTCGCAAGATATAAGACTCTGAGAAAGAGAGGCTGTATCAAAATAAAAATTGATTTGTCAGATTGTCATTCTGAACAAAGTGAAGAACCCGTTTGTTTCCCATCCTGTGGAGGGTTCACTCTTCGTTCAGAATGACTTTACTTTTGTGATAAACGGTTCTTATTTTGGACAGCCCTTTACTTTTGTTGAAAATAAATAATTTAATAACGAATATTTAAGGAGAAAAATTATGGCTTACATGTCAGAAGAAGGCTATCAGAAACTGGTAGCTGAATTGAAACATTTGGAATCGGTGGAACGTCCGAAGATTGTGGCTGCTATTGCAGAAGCACGTGATAAAGGCGATTTGTCAGAGAATGCAGAATACGATGCTGCAAAAGAGGCACAAGGCTTGCTGGAAATGAAAATCAACCAGTTGAAGGCAACCATCGGTGATGCCAAGATTATTGATACATCTAAACTGAAGACCGACACTGTGCAGATTCTGAGCCGTGTGGAACTGAAAAATGTGAAAACAGGTATGAAGATGGCTTACACTATCGTATCAGAAAGTGAAGCAAACCTGAAGCAGGGTAAAATTTCAGTGAATACACCGATTGCGCAGGGCCTGTTAGGAAAGAAGGTAGGCGATGTAGCAGAAATCACTATTCCACAGGGAAAGATCTCTTTGGAAATTATGGGTATATCATTTTAATGTATAAGGCAGGTCCGCTTTGGCGGGCTTGCCTTATTTAATATCTAAACAATATGGCAACAATATTCAGTAAAATCATTGCGGGCGAAATTCCGAGCTACAAGGTAGCCGAAGATGCCAATTTTTATGCGTTTCTTGACATCAATCCTTTGGTGAAAGGACATACGCTGGTAGTTCCCAAGCGGGAAGTAGACTATATCTACGATTTAAGCGATGAGGAGCTGGCTCAGATGCATGTGTTTGCCAAGCATGTGGCGCTGGCTATCCAGAAAGCTTTCCCTTGCAAGAAAGTAGGTGAAGCTGTGATTGGTCTGGAAGTTCCTCATGCACACATTCACCTGATTCCTATCCAGAAAGAATCAGACATGTTGTTCTCTAATCCGAAACTTAAACTTTCTCAGGAAGAATTTACTGAAATCGCCAATGCAATAAATTCTGCTTGGAAAGCCGAAAGCAAATAATTTTCTTCTCAAAAAATACCTTTGTTATAAAGGATTCTTCGTATTTTCAGGCGTGGTTTTCAGTTGGACAGATTCCATGAAAACCATGCCTGTTTCCTTTTAGAATTGTAGCCTATGCGTATTAGACGAATTTCTCTCTTTATTCTTCTTTGTTGTCTGTGCTGGAATGTTTTTGCAGCTGAATATCAGATAAAAGGAGTGGTGATTGACAAGTCCACCCGCCAGCCGTTGGAGTTTGTGAATGTGCTCGTAGTGGGATTGGGTATCGGGGCTTCTACCGATGCCAACGGAAATTTTCTCATCACTCAGGTGCCACCGGGTATTTACCGGCTGCAAGCTTCTTTCCTTGGGTATAAAACAGAACTGACTCCGGAATATCGGGTGAACCACGTGACACCTTATGTACAGATTGAACTGGAGGAAGAAAATGCGTCGTTGAATGAGGTGGTTGTGACAGCTTCTCCTTTTCAGAAAGTACCGGAGAGTCCTGTCAGCCTTCGGGTGATTGGTTTGCAGGAGATTGAAAAAGCTCCGGGTGCGAACCGGGATATTTCGAAAGTTGTACAAAATTATCCGGGGGTAGCCTTTTCTCCTATAGGCTATCGCAATGACCTGATTGTGCGGGGAGGTGGTCCTTCCGAAAACCGTTTCTACCTGGATGGGGTAGAGATTCCGAATATCAATCACTTCAGTACACAAGGAGCTTCCGGAGGTCCTGTCGGACTGATTGATGCCGATTTGATTCGTAGTGTGAAGTTTTACAGCGGGGCATTTCCTGCCGACAAAGGTAATGCGTTGAGTAGTGTACTCGACTTTAGTCTGCGTGATGGAGATATGGAGCGCAATTCCCTGAAAGCAACTTTAGGTGCCTCAGAGGTTTCACTCAGTTCCAACGGACATATTGGTAACAAGACTTCTTATTTGGTGTCGGTACGCCAGTCTTATTTGCAAGCATTGTTTAAAATCCTGGGCCTGCCTTTCCTTCCGGCCTATACCGATGCTTCCTTTAAAATTAAAACCCGTTTTGACAGCCACAACGAACTGACTTTGCTTGGTCTTGGAGGAATTGACCGCATGAAACTCAATTTGGGGATTGAAGGCGAAGATGCCGAATATATGCTCAGTTACCTTCCCGAAATCAATCAGGAAACCTATACCGTGGGAGGTGTGTACCGTCATTATTCCCAGCGGCATGTGCAGTCAATCGTATTAAGTCAAAGCTATCTGAACAACCGGAATGTAAAATATCGCGACAATGACGAAAGTAGCGAAGAAAATCTGACGCTGCGGCTGGGCTCTATCGAACAGGAAACCAAATTGCGTATGGAAAACACCTCTTCATGGAGCGTGTGGAAAGTAAAAGCCGGGTTCGACCTGAATTACTCTCGTTACAAAAGCAATGAATATCGCAAGGTCTTTGCCAATGCCTTGCGGGAATATGATTACCATACCGATTTATCTCTCTGGCGTTGGGGAATGTTTGCCTCAGTCGACTATGCTGCTCCCGACAAAAGTTTTACAGCTTCCATGGGCGTACGTACCGACGGAAATAACTATAGCGATAAAATGAAGGAATTGTGGCGTCAGCTTTCCCCCCGTTTGTCAGTATCTTACCGGTTGATTGAGGGGCTTACTCTGAGCGGTCATGTGGGACTGTATTATCAGCTTCCTTCTTATACCGCCTTAGGCTTCAAAGGTGAAGAAGGGGAGTATGTTAACCGTCACTTGGATTACATTTCTGTGTCACAGGAAAGTATGGGATTGTCATGGACACCCAACGAAAATATGGAGCTGTCAGTGGAAGGCTTCTATAAATTATACGGGCACATGCTTTTCTCCTTGTCCGACCAGATACCACTCTCCTGCAAAGGAAATGATTATGGAACCATCGGAAATGAAGCACTCTCTTCCGAAGCAAAAGGTCGCTCGTACGGGGTGGAACTGATGTTCAAGTGGCTGCTGGCACAAAAGCTGAATCTCTCTTCCTCGCTGACCATTTTCAAGAGTGAATTTAAGGATGGTGAACAAGGAAGCTATGTTCCTTCTGCTTGGGATAACCGTTTTATTCTGAATATGAGCGGAACCTATAATTTCCCCAAACATTGGAGTTTAGGAGCTAAAGTCAGTTGCATAGGTGGCTCCCCTTATACGCCTTACGATATGGAAAAATCTTCGCTGGTGGAAGCATGGAATGTGCAGGGACGTGCTTACTATGATTATAGCCGCTATAATCAGGAGCGTTTGCCGGTCTTCGGACAGCTGGATGTGCGGGTAGATAAAACCTTCTATCTGAAAAAATGTATGTTAGGATTTTATCTCGACATCCAGAACATTACGGCCAGCAAGCTGCGTCAGCCCGATGCCCTGATGAGTACAGGACAGATTGAGAATCCTTCTGCACCGCTGAGTGAGCAGCGATATGTCATGAAATCCATCCGGCAGGAGAGTGGCACGTTACTCCCTACGTTGGGAATTACCTTTGAGTATTAAGTTGGGGCGCTATAAAAAGAATGGCTTGTCTCTCTGTTTGTGGAAAGACAAGCCATTCTTTTTATGTGTGAGAAGGTTTACCGTAACTCATGAATACAACTCACCAAATTTCATTTCTGCATCGTTGACAAATTTCCGGATAGCATTTTGGTCATCCTTTTTGCAGATGAGCAGGGCATTCCCTTGTTCTGCCACCAGATACCCTTCCAAGTCTTGTACAACCACTAATTTATCTTTGGGAGTCATGATGATATTGTCCTTACAGTTATATAGCAACGCATTACTGTGCGTCGTCACATTCTGATTTTCGTCTTTGGGAGAAGCATCATACAATGCATTCCATGTACCTATGTCCGCCCACCCGAAGTCACAAAGCAGTACATATACATTGTCAGCCTTTTCCATGATGCTATAATCAATGGAGCTGTTGGGGCAGGTACTGAATTTCGGCATGTCACATTCCACTTGTGGACATACTTCCGCCATCATTTCATGGAATGCCTTCATTATCGTTTTGACGTGCCATACAAAGATGCCGGAATTCCAGTAGAACTCATTGCTTTGTACAAATACCTCGGCAAACTCCCGTAACGGCTTCTCGATGAATGTCTTGACTTTGTAAAAATCTTCTTCTTTTTCTTCGGAAACCTGAATATAGCCATAACCCGTTTCCGGATAGCTGGGTTTAATACCCAATGTCAGGAGCTTGTCCGAGTGGGATGCAAATTCCAGCGATTTCAGAATATCCTGTTTGAACTCGTCCATTTTTAGAATCAGGTGATCAGAAGGAGCTACCACGATGCTGCCATCCGGATTGATTTTTTGAATGACATACGATGCGTATGCAATGGCAGGTGCCGTATTTCGGTGTTCTTCTTCCACAATCAGGTTAGATTCGCTGAAACCGGGAAGCGAGTTTAGTACCAGTTCCCTATAATGCTGGTTAGTCGTAATGAAAATATTCTCAGCAGGAAGAATTTGCTTATATCTTTCGTAAGTTTGCTGCAAGAGTGTCTGGCCAGTTCCAAAAAAGTCTAGAAATTGTTTGGGTAAGGCTTTCCGGCTGTATGGCCAGAACCGACGCCCGGTTCCTCCGGCCATGATGATGCAATAAAAATTTTTACTGTCCATGGTTAATGCTGGCATTAAAGTTTGATGCTAAGATAGGGTTTATTTTGTAAGAAACCCCCGAAAAGGATTCTAAATAGTGTTAGAAAACTTTTTTTCAACTTTTTTGTCCGTATTCCTTGCACTATTGAAAAATATGTGTACTTTTGCACTCGCAATCAGAAATGATGCCCAGATGGCGGAATCGGTAGACGCGCTGGTCTCAAACACCAGTGGAGTAACATCCATCCCGGTTCGACCCCGGGTCTGGGTACTGAATGAAAGGCTAAGTGATTAATTGTCAATCGCTTAGCCTTTTTGTTTGCCTGATTTTTCCCCACATTTTCCCCACAGGCGCAAAAATATAGTAGTAAGTCATTATTTTCTTTGGCTACGCAATACAAATACACTACCTTTGAAAAGAGATAAATCCAATTAAATAAAAGTCAATGGAACAAGGTGTTTGGCAAGAGATTGAACGGTTATACCAAAAGTTTCAGCAACTTGGTATTAGTGAAGCGGTGGACTATGAAAAGTACTACCTCTATTCTCTTATTACCCATTCTACAGCAATTGAGGGTTCTACACTCACCGAAGCGGAGGCACAAATGCTTTTCGATGAGGGATTGACAGCTAAAGGGAAACCTTTGGTGTATCATTTGATGAATGAGGACTTAAAGAAGGCATATGAGCTTGCCAAAGAGGAAGCCAAAAGTAAGAAACCAATTAATTCAGCATTCTTGCAAAAGTTGAATTCGACATTGATGCGTACGACAGGCAGTATTTATAACGTTATGGGTGGCTCTTTTGATTCTTCCAAAGGTGAATTTCGCTTGTGTGGCGTGACGGCTGGTATTGATGGACGTTCTTATATGAGTTATCAGAAAGTCCCTGCCAAAGTAGAGGAACTTTGCGCTTTATTACAGGAAAAACAGAAGGCAGTGGGAACATTTCGGGAACAATACGAACTAAGTTTCAATGCCCATCTTAACTTAGTGACCATTCATCCGTGGGTCGATGGCAACGGAAGAACCGCCCGCCTACTGATGAATTATATTCAGTTCTGCTACAACCTTTTTCCGACTAAGATATTTAAGGAAGATAGGGAAGAGTATATTTCTGCCTTACGTCAATCACAGGAAGAAGAAACAAATCTGCCTTTTCTGGGCTTTATGGCTGTTCAATTAAAGAAATCGCTCTCTTTGGAAATTGAACGATTTAAGACTTCTCAAAAGAAAATTTTTAGTTTTATGTTTTAGTTGTGATCGTGTTGTTAGTTAATATAGAAAGAGGCTGTCTCATATAACTTGCGGTGAAGTCGTACGAAATCATCCATTTCGCACTTAGTAGTTGCTTTTTTATACAGATCTTAGCCATAATGAAGGCGAATTAAAAAGCGATGTTCTTGCGATATTGTCCAGGAGACATGCCCATTTGCTTTTTGAAGAAAGTTCCAAAAAAAGAGGCATTAGGAAAATTGAACATATCTGCAATTTCTTGTATGTTTTTCTGTGTATTTTTTAAAAGAGAAATACTCTTCCGTATAATGGACTTAGACACCAAATCCTTTACTGTATATCCGCATATTGATTTGCATATGACAGAAAGGTATTTAGGTGAGAGACATAATTTATCGGCATAAAACTCCACTCCACGTTCCTGCATATAATACTGTTCAATCAGCGAAATAAGCTTTAAGAACACCTCATTACGATGTCCCATCGCATTCTGATTGTTCATCAACTTACGATTATAGAGCGAACAGAGCCGATGGGTCAGTGCCAGCAGCAACAGTTTCTGCTCATACTGACGGAAAGTATCATTTTGAAGAAGGGTAGCATCAAGCTGCATCATATAACGGAGTAACTCATCCTCTTCGCCAGTCTGCCAAACATAACAAGGTTTGGGCACTAACTGAGAATAAAGGTACATAGATACGACCTGATTCCCTAAAATATCACGGATAGGTTCAACCTGATACAGCAGGAAATGCACATCCAAATCAGAAGACTCTTCCATAACCCGAAACTCCGCTCCATCAGGAATAAACAAGGTTTCTCCGGCAGATGCTCGCATCACACAACGATTCAGGGCAAAAGTAAAAAAACCTTGCATACAAATCACTATTCCCACCCCACTGACCAAAAATGGGGTGTGAAAGAGAATTGGGAAGGAGGAAATACTTCCTTCCGAACTGCATATGTCATCTCGCCTAAACAAAGCCTTTCCTAATAATGTAATACGTTCTTGAACTGTCTTCATACATGCTTGTCCGTGTGCATTAGGCACTTTCAAGCGACTAAGATACTAATTTTCTCTTAGAATAAGGCACAACCAGCACAAATATTGCACATGCCAGACAGGCATAGAGTGTCCAGCCTGCCATTTCCTTGACTGCAACCAAAGTGGCCTGTATCTGAACACGTCCCTTGACGGACATGGCTGCCATGTTCACTGCTTCAGCCTTACTTTTTCCCTGATAACTCATGCCACGTACGGTACTCATAAAAGAAGCGGAAGCGTCAGGATGTAGCAAATCAATATCTTGTGCATAACGGGTAACATAGTTCTGCTGACGCTCCTGCAGGGCATTGGTATATACTGCCGCGCCCAAACTGGGAGCAATGACCATACGGATGGTAATCATGGTACAAATCCATGATGACAGAAATTTATAAGGCATCCGCTGAGTGGCATAAGTGGGAATGAGCGAATAGAGCATCATCATGCCTGTGGAACGGATAATAACCGGATATTTCATCCGTTCATACAGACCATCCGTCTGCACCTCAAAATACATAAAAAGAGCAGCCAAGCCCAACATGACAAATCCGCCTGCAAAGATATATTTGAAATGCACCTTCTTCATGCTGAGAAAGATGGTAATCATCCCCCCGATGAAATAGCCCAACATGGTCCAGTTGCCCAGCGAAGCATTCTGCCAGTTATCCAGTTTCATGCCAATGCCGGCAAACACATTGACAAACATGGCGCTGGAATTGAGAAACATTAGCAAAAAATAGAACAATACTCCCATACGAATGGTGCGCAACTTCAGCACGCCCACCTGATAATACGGACTGCGGTGTGTGGATTCCATATAAAAGAATAAAGCACCCGTAAGAACTGCAGTAATCGCAGCCATGCGGATAGTAGGATCATCCCACCAGTCCAGCACCTTTCCATACACCATGACATATGTAAAACACACCAGCGGAATGCAGAACAAGGTAGCATTGCCAAACTGACGGAAATTAATGGGGAAACGCTTGTTTTGGAAGCGATGGTATGGCATGGTTACGAAAATAACCAGGATACATACCAACAGCATCCCCATCATATAGTAATACACATACTGCCATTCATATTCATAAGCCAGCCAGGCAGTCAGCGATGTTCCCAGCTGTCCTAATATCATAAAGAACAGATAAATGCCAGGCTGCGCTATGCTTCGTTCAATATCAAGCTTATCCCAGCCCTCACCGTCTACCGGCTCCAGCCCCGGCTTAATTTTCAAATAGGCCTCAATGCGCCCTGCATAAAGGATTAAGGTGAACAGGTTGACCATCATCAGTACCATGCGAAGGAAACCCATCAACACACTACAGAGAGCCAACAAAAAGATACTGTCGGTTTCGGCACAAATATAGCTGAGCACATACATCATGGAAAAACCGGCCAGACACATCATTTTTTCTCTTCGAATCACCACCAGCCGGTATAAAAACGGACAAAAAGCAGCCATCCCGATGGAGGTGGCAAAATTGGTAAAAGTGACATGTTCTGAGATGATACCCAGCCCGCTCATCATCTCAGTACTGTTCACAGAATACACACCACCCACAGTAAGAATGGGGATGAACATCAACACCAATATCAGAATGCCCAACCACTTGGGCACCCAATTGTAGAACGGATAATTTCTTGGATAAGAGGACATAACATCAGAGTTTAGCTTTCACAACCACCATCATACCTGCAGCCAGGCGATCATTGTCTTCTTCAGAAAGATTGATAAAATCAATGCGAACCGGAATACGCTGTTGAATTTTTACAAAATTACCGGCAGAATTATCAGTAGGAACTAAAGAATACTTGGCTCCAGTTGCACCGGAAATAGCAGTAATCTTACCCGTAAACTCTTTATTACTTACTGCATCCACCTTTATCCTTACTTCCTGACCGATAGCCAGATTTTCCACTTGAGTCTCTTTGTAATTGGCAATCACCCACTTCTGAGTATCCGGCAAGATATATGTAATGGTCTGCCCGGCAGTAATGTATTGACCTTCCTCTAAAGCCCGACGTCCCAGCTTACCGTCACACGGAGCCACGACTACAGTATAAGACAGATTCAATTTGGCCATCTCCAACGCCGCTGTGGCACGCTGAATACCGGCTTCCACATTTTCACGACGATGCGAAACTTCATTCACACCGGACAAGGCTGCACTGCGCTGACGTTTCGTAGCTTCCAGTTTGCGTTGTAGAGCAGAATATTCAGTTTCAATCTGCTCCAGCTGTATGGGCGTAGCAGCATTACGTTTCACCAGATTTTCATAACGCTGACGGTCTTTTTCCAATTTTGCCAGACGAATTTCAATTTCAGAAATAGAAGCATCATACACCGAAGCTGTGGTTTGTGTCGTCTGAAGTGTGGCACCAATTACAGTAGCTCCGGCCAATGCATCCTTCAAGGCAGCCTCAGTTTCCATCACACGGATCTTGTATTCACGGTCATCCAGCACCAACAGCGTATCACCTTTGTGCACTTCCTGATGTTCGGTGAAATAGATTTTCTTGATATAACCTGAAGCACGCAGATTAACCGGCGAGATATATTGCTCTATTTGAGCATCATTACTGGATTCTGTATTTTTATAATCCAGAAACAAGAAAGTAACCTGAATAATCCCCCAAACTAAAATAGCTATACCAATCAGGCTTACCACACGCTGGCGGGTGCGCAATTTTCTCAATTTCTTAGCCTGTTCGTGATGTGTGCTCATTGCAGCACTGTTTTTATCTGTTGTTTCCATATGTTTAAAATTGATAGCTGATCATTGACTATGAATAAAATAATTGAGAACTTACTTCAGCAGACTTTCTACACGTCCAGTCAACTTCAGCAAAGAAAGGTGAGTTACACGATAGTTATAATGCGCACTGATATAGTTGTTCTGCGCTTCACTCATACGCATTTCATCCTGTAAAACCTCTGTCATGGAGGCAATACCCTCCCGATAGCGGTCAGATGTTACCTCATAGACATCCTCCGCCAAAAGATAATTATCCTTTTGTTTCTTGAAATTGCGTTGGTTATTCATCAAATCGTTCGTAGCGTTGACATATTGTGTCTCCAGATTCTTCCGCGTATTCTCTTGCGCCAAACGAATATTCTCCAGATCAATTTTCGCCTTGCGAATTTTATACCTCTTATCTAATCCATCAAAAATAGGGACACGCAGTGCCAAGCCTAAACCATAAGAACGATACCAATGATTGGAGGGTCCGGAATGAAACCAATGATGAAGCTTATCCGTAGAAGCCGTATACATCCAGTTGCCCGTCAATGTAAGTGAAGGAATGTATCCATGGGAAATCATCTTTTTCTGCCGTTCTGCCAAGTCGCTCTTCGACTGAAGCAACTGAAGCTCATACAGATTTTCTGACAAGCCGGTCAATTCAATCGGAGCAATAGTTTCAGCATTCACCGGTTCCAGCGTTATATCTTTCTCTGCCGGATAATCCATCACATATTTCAGCATATTCAGCTGTTGAGTCAGCATGGCCTGTGCATTGTCATACTGTACCTGCAAGTTTTCCAGGTTTATATTGACACGCTTCACATCCACCTCCATAGCCATGCCATTGTCATAGAAAGCCACCGTAATGTCACGCAATTCCTCCAGACGCGCAATATTGGCTTTAACCAGCGTTATCTGCTCGGCCGTGGCCTGTCCCAGATAGTACATCTTAGCAATCTGCATCATCAAGTCCTCGCGCGCTTTTTCATAAGACAGACGGCTGATTTCATCCAATACCTTCGAAATGGAAAGAGCGGTATAAACCGTCTGATTATAGAGTGGCATTTGAAGCTGCAATCCGGCTGCGGCATTATACTGCAGCGTCTGGGTTACATTATAAGGTTTGTCATAAGCAGAACCATCTGTTACGGACACTGGAGGATCGAAGTTGTCGTTAAAATTAGCCACTCCATTAATTTGCGGTAATAACTTGGCACGGTTTTCAGAAATAGCATATTTGCTTTTTTGAATCTCATTGCGCTGTCCCCGGAGAGAAAGGTTATTTTCAATACCCCAACGAAGACAATCATCCAAAGTAAGCACCTCTTGCGCACGGCTGCCTACTACAGCACCCCATGCAACGGTAAAAATGAATATTAGTTGTTTCATATCAATACTTTCATAATCAACTGCAAAGATAGAGGGATATCCAAATAGGGCAATATTCACTTTTAAGAAGATAATATTCATTTTTGCCTTTTTTCTAGAGATGAGTCTTAGGCTCAAAATCATTTTCCATGCCGCTGTCATCGCTACAAGATGAGAGTGAAAATGCGATTGTGGCAAATAAATAGATGCATTGCTTAATGTTCATATGAACTATGTTTATTGGTTAATTGTCATTCCTAACGCACGAAGCGTGAACCACAAATCGTTCACCTGTGTCGGAGGTCCTAGGAAAACCCATACAAACAGATATAACAATAGCAGCCCACGCTATAGCGTGAGAACCACTATGCCATCATCGTTTGTATGTCTTAAGAAATTTCCCAGGTTTCCGATACCACGACCAGCATAACGCTTTTTCTAATTCTAACATGTCTTGGAAAGAGTTTCCTCAATCCATTGGCAAGATACACAATTTAATTGATAATCGGGAATCTAGAGTCGCAAACTATCAAGTTACATCTTAATTCCTCTACTTTTCTTTTCTTCCTGTTGCGACAGTCTTGTTCCGTATCTAAGCCTGTGCCATTGCTCCCTGAACCAGTCGGCAATCGGCTTCCTGTTTATTGTCAGGCTCAGCCTGCTTTCATCGTCAGGGTCATTCTCCACCCTTAAAATATCATCCTTTATGTCAAAGTTCCGTCTGTGCTGCTCCGAATAGATTTTACCGCTGCATTTCAAGGCTTCTTTCTTGACCAAAAGACTTTCGGTCATTTCTTTAGAGAACCCCAGCATGGCACAGAACTTTTCCATGCGAAGCATTTCCCTGAACATCGGGAACCACCTGAAAGCCTTGTCTATGATTCTGGCGAGCTGTGACAGTTCCTTTTCTTTCATGTCAAGTTCCTGCCTGTGCATTTCCTTGAGATTGTGGATTTGCGTATCATGCTGTTTCTGCATCTGCTGTATTTGGCTCTGCAATTTTTCAATATTGGTGTCCCGTTTTGAAACCTCGTCTTGCAGTTTTTCGTTGGCACGTTCCAGTTCTTTCAGTTTTCCGCTTCCGAAAAGAGAAGCAACTCCGCTTGTTATGGCTGTCGCTGCTGTGGTGGCTGTCTTCTTTAATTTGTCAGTGCGTATTTCTGATTTGCTGCAGGGCTTCCATTCCTGCACGGTCATTGTCAAGGAAACAGTGGATGCGTTCATAGCTGCCCAGCGGATAGAGTGCCTTGGAAACATTGGCAACAGAGTTCAGAACCATGTAGTCCTGTCTGTCGAAATCGGGGGATTGCGGACAGCTTTCAAGCTTTAGTGTCAGAAAGGAAAGGTAGTCCATGAACCCCTCAAAAACGTAACATGCTTTTCTCTGCTCTCCCGATTGTCTGATATGTGATATTTCTTTCGGTGCGATGCAGCCCTTGAAATATCGGTTGCGGATTTCATATCTGCCCGATATGTTCGGAAAAGCAATGGCGAAATACCGTTTGTCGTTGTTGGTGAAGTGTGCCTCACGGCATTCTCTTTTCGCCAGTGCCGTATTTATCCCCCTTTCCTGCAGGTAAGAGAGCAGGGCAGGAGAAGACAGCTGTACGATGTCAAGCTGCTGGAAACTCGGCTTGGTGGCAGATTGCCTGTGAAAAGAGAAAGACATAGGATGGACATGTGGTGTTTGGGTACGATCTTGTTTTTACTAAAGATATTATAGCTTGTAAAAGATTCTCAACATATAAGTATAAGCCTTGAAGTGTGTGTATTCGCATTTTCAGGGCTTTTCTTGTTTTTACCTATATGTAGTAAAATTAATGAGTATCAAATCTCGTTGCAGATAAACAAAAATCCTTCTACCTTTGAGTCTGGTAATTTTAGCAATTAAAGCCTATGAAAACAGAATACGAAAAAATGCGCAGTCAGGAACTCTATTATTTTTCCGACCCTGAGATACATGCCAGTCTGGTACACGCCAAGAAAGTCTGTGCCCGCTTGCGTTCCATGACCATCTACGATGAAGACTACCGTCAGGTGATAGAAGAACTGATTCCCGGTATACCGCAAAGCACTACCATCTGTCCGCCTTTTCATTGTGACCACGGTACAGGCATTATTTTAGGGGAAAATGTGTTTATGAACTATGACTGTATCATGCTCGATGGAGGCTATATCCGTATCGGGAAACATACTCTGATAGGTCCCCATTGTCAGTTCTATACTCCTCAGCATCCCATGGATTATGTGGAGCGCCGTGAAGAAAAGGAAACCGCCTATCCCATTACGATAGGTGAGGACTGCTGGTTGGGTGGAAATGTGGTAGTATGTCCGGGAGTGACCATTGGCAATCGCTGTATCATTGCAGCAGGCAGTGTTGTAACCAAAGATATTCCCGATGATTCTCTGGCAGCCGGCGTACCTGCAGTAGTAAAAAGAAGTCTGAAGAAATAACCTGAATCTCACTAGATATAGTTTTCAGATGCTTCTGTGAATACTCCATTTTGTCTTGTTATATTCTCTGTTTCACAGTGCGGAATTTGTATTCCACACTGTGAAATATATATCCCACACTGTGGTTTTTGTATCCCACAGTGTGAAACAGAGAATTTGTTACTGGCGAATAACTTTTTTCGTAGGGAGATTTCTGTTTTTGTTTAGATTCTTTTGCATTTTTGTGTTTGGTATAAATGAAAAAAATTAACTTTGCGCAAACCCAATCTTTGAACTATGGATGCAAAACTCTTTTTAATGGCTGGTTGTCTGGCTGGAATCGTTTCTGCGTGTATGCATGAAAAATCGGATAGCGCATCTGATATTCAGCAGGCTGTGCATACACTCGTACTCGAAGCTGACAGCTTGATGCAAAGTGATTCTTTATTTTGGAATCAGCCAATTGACAAGTCGCATCCGCAAGTATGCATCCATGATTCACTCATCCGTCAGAAACTGGACAGTGCATTGGCTTTACGTCCTGACAAGCAGACTTATTTGTTGAAATACCGTTATTTGTTGCAGAGCTGGCGTCTGTTGGAAGTATTGGACTTATTGCGTGAAATGGATGGATGTATGAGCGATTCCATGTCGTCCGAATTGTTGCACCTGAAAGCCGTACTCGAAGATTACAAGGGAGATACGCTTACCGCCCGAAGAGATTTCCTGCGAGCTGATTCTGCCTATACGATAAAAATTCAGCAGGTAGCACAGGATTCTCTGATGTATGGTTTTGCCCGAATCGAAAAAGCGCTGAACCTGTCACTGATGCAAAATGATTTCCGTCCGCTTCGGGAGGAAATTGCGTTTTATGAACGCGTGCATTCTTCCTCTATCAATGGGATTGAACAATGGAAACAAATATCAGATAAAGCCACTTATTATCGGAAAATGTTTGAATGATTTGAAATTACGCAGCAGTAACAGATGGAAATTACGGAACGGATTATCATAGAACAACTGAAGCGAGGAAATGAAGAGGCTTATAAATACCTCTACCGTCATCATTATGCCTTGTTGTGTCATATAGCGCGTGAATATGTGGGAGATGATTTTCTGGCCGAAACACTGGTCGGTGATGTGATTTTTCATCTGTGGGAGATACATGAGGCACTCGACATTCAAGTTTCCTTGCGCAGTTACTTAGTACGTGCCGTGCGGAATCACTGCATGGATTATCTGTCCTCCAAGAAAGAGCGTACGGAAGTGGCTTTTTCTTCTATTCCGGAAGAAGGAGAGATGCGTTATTTGCTCTCGGACGATTACCCTTTGGGAAGTCTGCTGGAACATGAACTGGAGGAAGAAATTCATCATGCCATCCGGAATTTGCCGGAAGTCTGCCGGAAAGTTTTTATCAAAAGTCGTTTCGAAGGGAAAAAATACGAAGAAATTGCTACAGAGCTGAATATTTCTGTGAATACAGTCAAGTATCACATAAAGAGCGCATTATCATCTCTTCATTCAGAACTCGGGAAGTATCTGATTATCCTGATTTTATTTTTTTCGACTTTCAAATAAAAAAATTACGTTTTTCGCCTACCCGCTCAGGCGAAAATTTCGTCTCACCTATAGAAACCCTGAAAATGGAAGAAAGAAATTCACATATCGACGAACTGATTGCCGCTTTTCTTAGTAAAGGTCTGAGCAAGGAAGCACGCGAAGAACTGGACGCATGGATTGCCAGTTCTGAAGAAAACCGACGTTATTTCATGCAGCAGCAGGAAATCTGGTTTTCTGCCGTGCAGGAGGAAGAACGTATGCGTTACGATGCCGACCGCGCTTTTAAAACCTTCCGGAAACGGGTAGCTGCAAGTACAGCTCAGAAGCAATCCAAGAAAGTCATAGGTTGGAAAACAATCTATAAATATGCAGCTGCTGTGTTGGTGGTAGGACTTATTTCCTTCTTCTCTTATCGTCAGGGAGAAAGCAACCTGCAAAATGCGTTGACCCAGGTAGAGGTAGAAGCTCCTCTCGGTGCACAGACACGCCTCCGTTTGCCCGATGGTACATTGGTAGTGCTGAATGCCGGTTCCCGTCTGGTCTATCCGCAGGATTTTGGAGTAGACAACCGTGAGGTGGAATTAAGTGGAGAAGGATATTTCGAGGTAGAGCGTAATGAGAAACTCCCGTTTCATGTACAGACTCCTTCCTTGTCGGTCAGGGTATTAGGTACCAAGTTTAATTTCCGTGACTATCCGAACGATGAAGAAGCAGTAGTGTCTTTGCTGGAAGGAAAAGTGGCGTTAGATAATCGTCTGCGAGCAGAAGCAGAGATGATTTTGCTTCCCAATGAACAAGTTACGTTGGACAAGGCTGAAGGCCGTATGACAAAAGAAGCAAAAGAAGTAAAGAATGTGTTGGAATGGACTTCCGGCAAGTTGTTCTTTGATGAGTTGCCGTTGCCGGAAGTTGTAAAGATACTGGAACGCAGTTATGATGTACATATAACCTTTGCTACAGATTCTCTTCGGGATTTCCGTTTTTATGGAAGTTTTGGTCGTGGTGAACAGGGTATTAGAGATATTCTGGAAGCATTAGAGAAAACTGGAAAAGTACATTATATACAAAATGAACAAGAAATAACCTTATATTAACCGTTTGTTAAACACACTAAGACCTTAAAATTATGCAGAATGTGGATACTTAATTTAGCATTTGGCGAAAGAACATAAAAAAAGCCGGAAGAAGGGGAAGTTCCTCCGACAATACCTTAGTTCTTTCTAACTTGTTAGTTTTTAGGATGTTTTCTAAGGAATGTGGCAAAAGTAATAAAACATTCCTTCTAAAACGCTTTTTATCAGAAATTTTTAATCTTAAAATTTAAGTTTATGAATTACAGAAAAAAAGCCATGTTAATGGCCGGGGCTTTGCTATGCCTTAATCTAAGCATGTACTCACAGAGTATATCATTGAAAATGAGCAATGTATCGGTAAAGAAGGCGATGACGGAACTTCAAACTAAGAGTGGTTATTCTTTCGTATATATAGCTGGTGATGTGGATACAGACCGTACGGTTTCAATTAATGCCAGCCAGTTAAAGGATGCGGTTGCTCAGATTTTGAAAGGTCAGAATGTGTCGTATGAAATTCAAGGAAAAAATATTGTAATCAAAAAAGGAAGTCAGCAGCAGGTTACTTCTGGGAAAAGAAAAAAGGTAATAGGAACAGTAAAGGATGCTAATGGGGAGCCGATTATTGGAGCTACAGTGGTTGAAAAGGGAACTACCAATGGCACTGTAACCGATTTTGATGGAAATTATGCATTGGAACTTTCTGAAAGTGGAACGCTGGCTGTTAGTTATATTGGCTATAAAAGTCAGGAATTTGCTGCCTCTCAAATTAAGCAGGGGGCATTAGCTGTTACATTGAAGGAAGATACAGAGGTGATGGATGAAGTCGTTGTGGTGGGATATGGTAGTGTAAAGCGAAGCGATGTAACGGGTTCTGTCTCGTCATTGGATGCGGAAAGTCTAACTGCAGCCTCACAGACCAATGCCATTGATGCGATGCAAGGTAAAATATCGGGTGTGAACATTACAAGAAATGCAGCTCGTCCTGGAGGAAGTTATAATATTGTAGTTCGTGGTCTTAGTTCTATAAATAATAGCAATGCTCCTTTGTGGGTGATAGATGGAATTCCGACTAATTCGGATGCAAGTGATATAAACCCGGCAGATATTGAAAAAATAGACGTATTAAAGGATGCTTCGGCTACAGCTATTTATGGAAGTCGTGGTGCAAATGGAGTAATAATTGTAACCACAAAGCGAGGAAAAGAGGGTAAAGTCAGTATCAATTATGATGGTTATTGGGGTATTCGTAAAGCAAGTAATTTACCCGATATGATGAATATGGATGAGTATATAAAGTTCCGTACTGAAATGTTTCAGGCACAAGGTAAAAGTACCGATCGTTCCAATGCTGAATTTTTTACTCCAGAAGAATGGGAACGTATAGATAATGGTACTTATACAGATTGGGTTGATCTTATTCTTTGTAATGGACAGCAGTACAGTAATACGATTACAGCTTCAGGTGGTAATGCGGACGGTACTTTTTCTATTGGCTTGGGACAGTTACACGAAGAGGGTACGATTCCCAATCAGAATTTTGACCGTTATAACATGCATTTGAATGTAAACCATAAATTCTCTAAAATCTGGGAAGCTGGAGGAAGCTTATATTTTACTCATAGTGTGCAGAATATAGGAAGCTATGAGGCATTGCGTTCAGCCTATCGTTTGCCTGGAGTAGCATATCCTTATGATGAGGAGGGGAATTTGGTTTACCATGTTTATCGTAATGATGTAGTTAGTAATCCTCTTTTAGAATCAGGGGAAGATGGTGAGCAGCGACAGAATAAGCGCTTCCGTGTCTTTGGTAATATTTATCTGCAGATGAAACCGATAGAGGGATTGACGTTAAGAAGCCAGTTTGCCCCACAGATGATTTATAAAAGAGAAGGAGTTTATATAGGGCCTGATTCGAAGAATTCTACAGGTAAAGCTGAAAGTACAACTGCTGATTATAATCAAACTTTGTATTGGTCGTATGTGTGGGATAATCAGGTGACGTATGATAAACTATTTGGATTACATCATTTGAATTTAAGTTTCGTACAGAGTATCCAAATGGAGGAATGGGAATATTCGAATCAAAGTGCCAAAGGGTTTTCTTACAACAGTTTGTGGTATAATTTAGGAGCTTCTGGGTTAAGTAATGCCACGAAATCAACTACGGATTTTGAGAAACGCACATTGGCTTCTTTCTTAGGTCGTGTGCAATATTCGTTTAATGAGCGTTATTTGTTGACTTTGTCTGGCCGTTATGATGGTTCTTCCCGCTTGGCAGCAGGAAACCAGTGGGCGTTCTTCCCTTCTGCTGCATTGGCTTGGCGTATGTCTGAAGAAGATTTTCTGAAAGGCTTTGAACAGCTTAGTAATTTGAAGCTTCGTATAAGTTATGGTACAACAGGTAATGATGCGGTAGATATCTATGGCACGCAATCAGGTATTTCTCTGAAAAATTATGATTTCGGTGGGCTTACCGTCCCGGCTTATTATAAGGACAGGCTGGCCAATCGGGAGCTTTCTTGGGAAAAAACCAATGAAATAAATGTGGGATTGGATTTCGGTTTCTTCAATAGCCGCATAAACGGAGCGATTGATGTGTACAGACGAGATGCCAAAGACCTGATTATGGAACGTAAGTTGCCAAGTACAAGTGGATGGACTTCAATATGGGATAACATCGGACATGTGCGTAACGTGGGTGTTGAGCTTCAATTGAATACGGTGAATGTGCAGACTAAAGATTTTACTTGGGAAACAGGCTTTACATTTAGTAAAAATCATAACGAGCTTATTGAACTTTATGGAGGAAAGAAGGATGATGTCACCAATAAATGGTTTATAGGCGAACCAATAGATGTGAATTATGATTATGTATTTGATGGTATATGGCAGACTGATGAGGCTGAGCAAGCTGCTGTGTATGGTCAGAAACCGGGTCAGGTAAAGGTGCGTGATATAGACGGTAATAAAGTCATTGATGCGGATGACAAGCAGATATTGGGGCAACGCTCTCCGAAATGGATTGGAAGTATAACCAGTACATTCCGTTATAAGGATTTTGATTTGTCTGTTTATCTTTATACTCAGCAAGGCGCGCAGGTACAGGATGCCTTTATGTCGTCTTTCATGACTTTTGAAGGTAATTACAATCAGTTGGATGTAGATTACTGGACTGAAAACAATCCGTCCAATGAATTCCCACAACCTGGTAATAAAGGGAAGTATTATGATACAATGCGTTATATTGATGTTTCTTTTGTACGAGTCGGAAGTATAACTTTGGGTTGGAATATTCCTAAAGAATGGACAAAGAAGATTGGTATAAAAAATGCTCGTTTGTATTTTACCACTAATAATCCTTTTACTTTTTCTTCTTATAAAGGATTTGATCCGGAATGGGCTACTCAAAATACTTGGGGTACTGTTACCGGTTATACAACGTATCTGATTGGTACCAAAATAGAATTTTAATAATTAAAAACGATTGAAATATGAGACTGATAAAATTATATACTGCTTGTATTTGTCTTTCATTAGGAATGTCGTCTTGTGCTGATTTTCTGGAAGAAGAAAATCGAAGTAATATAAATGCACAAGAGTATTTTGTTGAAAAGGATGGTTTTGAAAGTTTGGTTAATGCTGCTTATGCTTCATTGCGGACTGTGTGGAAAAATGAACCGTGGCTGTTTTGCCTTGGGGTAGACATATATACTCGTGGGGAAAGTGAATTAATAAGTGGAAGTTATGGGAATCGTGATGTGTATAGTAGGGAGTTGAATGAATATGGCTCTTTAAAGGCTGATAATGAGTTTGTGGGTAATTTTTATTCCAATGTGTATTATGCAATCCAAACTTGCAATTCTGCTATATCAAAGTCTGAATCTGTTGTAGGTTTATCGGAGAATGTAAGGAAACAGCGGGTGGCTGAGCTTCGTTTCCTACGTGCCTATTATTACTATTTATTGGTAGAGCAGTTTGGTAGAATTGCAATTGTTACAGATGAAATAGAAACTCCGATGTTATCGTTCCCTCAAAAGAGTGAGCAGGAAGTTTATAAATTTATTTTGGATGAATTGGATACAATAGATGATAATATATTACCTGAGGTGCAGTCAGACTATGGACGTATTACACAGGGAGCTGTAAAACATTTGCAGGCATTGGTCTATTTGACTCGTGGCTACAAGGATTTTGCTTCTTCTGATGATTTTTCTAAAGCTGCTGCATTGTGTGATGAAATTATTAATGGGACTACGTATGAATTACAACCCACTTTTGCAGATGTATTTAAAACAGGAAATGAGAAGAATAATGAAATTATTTTTTCTGTTCAGTATGATGCAAGCTCATTAGGTGGACAATACAATGGAAATGGCCAGCAAAATTTGTTTGGCTTTGAACTTTGGACAAAAGTTGTTAGTGGGTTTGAACAAGGTAATACTACTTATGGCTGGAAGAAGAATCAGTTTATGTGTACCCCATTTTTATTCTCATTGTTTGACACGAGCATCGATAGCCGTTATGATGCGACGTTCAAGAGTGAATTCTATGCCACTGTGGCAGACCCTTCTATCGGTCTTGAGGTGGGTGACCTGCGTGTTTATTTCCCCAAATATGACCAGACTTTTACAGATGCTGATAAGGCTGAACTTTTGGCGGAACATCCGAATGCAATTGTGGTAACCAAAGACCGTTGGATGCAAGATATAGAGAATGTGGGAGGTTCAGGAATGTGCCCGATGGTGTGGAAGTTTTATGATCCTAATGCTACATGGCCGAGTAATAATACAAGTTATACCAGTACGAAAGATATCTTCCTTTTCCGTCTGGCTGACACGTATTTGATGGCGGCTGAGGCTTATTTCCAGGCTGGAGAACCTGAACTTGCGGCGGAACGCTTGACTACAGTACGCCAGCGTGCGGCTATACCTGGGCATGAGGCTGAGATGGTTGTTGCTTCTTCTGATGTGGATATCGATTTCATCTTGGACGAACGTGCACGTGAACTTGTGGGTGAATATAAACGGTGGATGGATTTGAAGCGTACCGGTAAATTGATAGAAAGAACTTTAGCTCACAATAATTTGGCAGCACGCGAGAATAAGATGGACGAGCATATATTAGTTCGTCCTATTCCACAATCTGTAATAGACCAGACAGAAGGTGAGATTTCTCAGAATGATAAATATTAAATTATCATATAGCTTATTAGATTAATAGAATTGGTGGCGTATGATTAAAATGAATTTATAGAAAAAACGTGTGTTTGGTAAGGCTCTCTTTTTATTAATATTTTGTTGAAGATTTATCGGGATAGCTTATTATGCGTTAATAAATTATCCCGAAAATTTAAAATATTAATATGAATGTATGCTGTTTCTTTATTGTACTTACTATGATATTGAATATCTGTTATTTCTAATGGTGATATGTATTATTATAGAATATTCATTCTGTGTTAATTCTTAATATATGTGTAAATGAGAAAAACGGTTATGACTTGTTTTTTATTGCAAATGCTGTTTGCTACATCAGTTTTTTGTAATAAACATTTAGATGGATATTATTTATTTGTGTATTTTACTGGAAATCAGACTTCTCAACAGCAAATTTGTTATGCATTAAGCAGCGATGGGATTGATTTTGTCCCGCTTAATGGTGGACATCCAGTGATTGCTTCCGATTCTATTGCTGTCATGAAGGGGGTTCGTGACCCGCATATTTTGCGTGGAACTGATGGCTGGTTTTATATGGTAGCTACAGATATGGATTGGACAAAAGGTAAATGGTCAAATAGAGGAATTGTCATGATGCGTTCACGAACTCTTCTTGATTGGGAACATCATACTATTGATTTTCATCAGCGATTTGCAGGAACAGAAGCAGCAAAAGTTAATGCAGTATGGGCTCCACAAACCATTTGGGATCCTGCATTTCAGAAATATATGATATATTTTTCATTGCATTCTGAGAAAGATGGGCCATATCCTCAAGATGCTGTTTATTATACTTATGCAAATACTGATTTCTCAGATGTAGAAATTATCCCTAAACGACTTTTTGAATATCCATATCCGACAATTGATACTGATATTGTATTAGATGAAGCTGGTGTATATCATCTTTTTTTTAATACATGGGGTGGAACCGATGGCTTATTACGCCGGCAATATGTGTTTACAGATTTGCATGATCAAGATAAATGGAGGTTGGTTGAAGGTCGGATGCAACCTAATGATATAGCCTCAGAAGGTTCTTGTGCTTATCCTTTGGCTGGGGGCGAATGGATTTTAGTGTATGATTGCTTTAGAGATGGCTTCTTACAATTTTGTAGGAGTAAAGACCTTATTCAATTTGAATTAGTAAGGACTACATCTATGGATAAAGGAGCATTTTCGCCTCGTCACGGAACTGTTATTCAAATAACTGAAAAAGAATTTGAAATTCTAAAAAAAAGATACAAGTGACTGATGCAAATCGTAAAAGGTGAATGGTGCAAAAGATGGTTCTGATTTATATAGAAGACTGGGATACTTAAAGTGTGGTAAAGGGAATTTATATTCTCATAAAATGATACCTTGATTTTAATTCAGGAAGGTATTTATTTATCAAATAGTTAAGCTAATAATGAAATGAAATATTTATTCATACTCTTGTGTCTCTTGTGCGGAGGGATGGCTTATGCACAGAGCAAGTTAATAGTTAATGGTATTCCATGGTATGATAATAATGATAATATTGTCAATGCACATGGAGCCTGTATAGTGGAAGAAAATGGAAGATATTATCTTTTCGGAGAATGGAAATCAGATAAAAGCAATGCATTTCCAGGTTTTGCCTGTTATTCTTCAAGTGATTTGGTGAACTGGAAGTTTGAAAATGTAGTACTGAAAGTTCAACAAGATGGAATATTAGGACCTAACCGGGTGGGTGAACGGGTAAAAGTTATGAAATGTCCTAAAACGGGCGAGTATATTATGTTGATGCATGCCGATGATATGGGATACAAAGACCCTTATATTGGTTTAGCTACTTGCAAAACGATTGCAGGTGACTATCAATTGCAGGGACCGTTGCTATATAAGGGACAACCGGTAAAACGCTGGGATATGGGAACTTTTCAGGACGCCGATGGAAAAGGATATTTATTGATTCATCATGGCCCTGTTTATCGGTTAAGTGATGATTACCGTTCGATAGAGGCTGAAGTGGCTCACATTAAAGGCATGGGTGAATCACCGGCCATGTTCAAAAAGAACGGTGTCTATTTCATGCTTACCTCAAACCTGACCAGTTGGGAGAAAAATGACAACTTTTATTTCACAGCTCCCCAAATAGAAGGTCCTTGGACGAAACAAGGACTGTTCTGTCCGGAAGGCAAACTGACCTACAATTCGCAAACTACATTTGTATTCCCACTGAAATGCGGTAAGGATACAATACCGATGTTTATGGGAGACCGTTGGTCGTATCCTCATCAGGCCTCTGCTGCAACGTATGTATGGATGCCTTTGCAGGTAGAAGGCACTAAAATATCCATACCTGAATATTGGCAAGCCTGGGATATTAATGAGCTTAAGCCTGTAAATCCGTTGAGCGGTAGTTTACAAATAGAGAAAAAGCAGATTTACGCTGATAGTTGCTGGCATATTACCAAAGATAAAATGGAGTCAGATGCGAAAGGAAGTGTATTATCGGCTTCGTTTCGAGGAACACGAGCTGCTATCATAGGAGAGTCTACTCCTTTGGGAGGGTATGCTCGGGTAAATGTAATAAATGAGAAAAGGGATACCGTATACAGTTCTTTAATAGATTTCTATAGTAAATATCCAGAGATGGCAATCCGTGTTATTACTCCTGTGATGGAAAAAGGAGAATATACTATTTCTGTAGAAGTTACAGGCATTCGGCCGGTTTGGTCAGACAAAACCAAACGGGTTTATGGCAGTAAAGGAACTTGTGTAAGTATCAATCAAATTTTATATTTTGAGGAGGAATAATGATGAAAAAATACATTCTTACTTTATTTATGTGTATCATAACCCAATTTTTATGGGCGCAATTTAGAATATCTACCGGAAATCCTATAAATGTAGCTTGTAATCCAAACGAGAAAAATGTGGTATGGCAGGCATTAGAGTTGTTTAAACGTGATTATAGGAATGTTTTTTCTGATAGTGTTCGAATCTCAGAATCCCAAGGAAACATCATTGTGTCTACTATGGGTAAGAATAATCCTTTGATGACATCTTTGCAAGTAGACTTTTCTTCCTTAGAAGGGAAAAAGCAGGGATTCATGATAAAGGTATTGCCAAACAATAAATTGTTAGTAGTAGGAAGTGACAGGCATGGGACTGCTTATGGTATCATGGAGCTTTCTCGTATGATAGGTGTTTCCCCCTGGGAGTGGTGGGCTGATGTGACTCCAAGAAAAAGAGATTTTTTTGAACTTCCGAAAGATTTTGAGATAGTTCAATCACCATCCGTTGAATATAGAGGAATTTTTATAAACGATGAAGACTGGGGCTTGATGCAATGGAGCAGTTTAAATTATGAGCCTTGGCATAAACCTGGAAGAATCGGACCGCGCACTAACGAAAGAATCTTTGAACTGATGCTTCGTTTACGTGCCAATTATTATTGGCCAGCCATGCATGAGTGTACGGAACCTTTTTTCCTTACAGAAGGAAACCGGGAGATGGCCGAGAAATACGGGATTTATATTGGAGGCTCCCATTGTGAACCTATGGCTTCAAGTACCGCTGTGGAGTGGCACAGACGGGGAAAAGGGAAGTACGATTATGTAAACAATCCTAATGAGGTATATAAATTCTGGGAGGAGCGTGTTAAGGAGGTCTCAAAACAAGATATTCTTTATACAATAGGAATGCGCGGAGTACATGACGGGCAAATGAATGGCGCAAAAACCATAGAGGAACAACGTAAGGTGCTGGAGCGTGTATTGGTGGATCAAAGAACATTATTGCAGAAATATGTTAATCCGGATATTACAAAGGTACCACAAGTTTTTATTCCATATAAAGAAGTGCTAGATATATACAATTCAGGATTGCAAGTCCCTGAAGATGTGACTTTAATGTGGTGTGATGATAATTATGGGTATATTCGTCATTTTCCAACAGCTGAAGAACGCGCCAGAAAAGGTGGTAATGGTGTGTATTATCATGTTTCTTACTGGGGACGTCCTCACGATTATCTTTGGCTAGGTACATTCAGTCCTTACCTGCTTTTCCAGCAAATGAAATTAGCTTACGACCGTGGAATACAAAAAATGTGGATTCTTAATGTGGGTGATATTAAACCTGCAGAATATCAAATAGAATTGTTCTTGGATATGGCTTGGGATATAGAAAAAGTTGCAAAAGGTGGAGTTTGGACTCATTTAGAAAGTTTTTTAAAAAGGGAGTTTGGCGAATCAATAGGTAAAACATTATGCCCTGTCATGAATGAACATTATCGTTTGGCTTATATTAGGAAGCCTGAGTTTATGGGAAATACCCGCGTAGAAGAGTATCGTAATTCTGAATATTTTCAGACGGTAAAAGATTTGCCTTGGAGCTCAGCTTATCTTAAGCAGCGTGTGGAAGATTACAACGAACTTTCGGATAAGGTGCAGATGATAGACTCTCAAATTCCGGATAATCGAAAGGATGCGTTTTTTCAATTAGTAAAATATCCTGTACAAAGTGCTGCCGAGATGAATAAGAAGATGATTTTTGCTCAGTTTGCACGTCACGGTGAAATGGGGTGGGATAAGAGTGACGCGGCTTATGATAGCATTGTGTCATTGACTCAGATTTATAATGTGGGTATACAGAATAATGGGAAGTGGAATTATATGATGGATTTTAAACCCCGTAATTTGTCTGTTTTTGATAAAGTGAAACATGTTTCACTTTCAAAACCTATGAAAGAAGAAAGAAGTGATATTGTTTGTATGTGGAATGCTTCGGAATGTAATTCTGGTAGTTTCATTCCTTGTGAAGGGTTGGGATATGAAGGAAAGGCCGTAAATATACCTAAAGGTAAGGGTATTAATTTTAATTTCCCGAAGATAAACTCAGATTCAATAGGTATTGAACTTTATTTTTTACCCTCTCATCCGGTAGAAGGAGAAGATTTACGCTTTACTGTAACTTTGGATGGGAAGGAGACTGCCCCTATTCATTATGAAACTAAAGGGCGTAGCGAAGAATGGAAAGAAAATGTGTTGTGTAATCAGGCATATAGGAGAGTTGTTCTGCCAATTTCGTCTGAATCTACCACTCATTGTTTGGAAATAAGGGCACTTGATGAAGGAATAGTTTTAGATCAACTGGTATTAGTCGGTTGTGAATAGATCTTTTAGTAAGTTGCTTCTTAATAGGTTTGATAGATTTGTGAGAGTTTTGAATTTATCAAAAATTTGTGTGTTTAGGATTGCATTAGACATGCAGGTTTTGTTACATAGTTGGTTTATAGGTCTTTGTCGATTTCTTCCTATAATCCTACATTTTTATCCTATTTTTCGCTTAATTTCCCATCTATATTTGTAAAAGGAATTATGTGATTTTATAAAAATAGGAATAGATATGAACCAATTTATAATGTTAGGTTGTTTGTGGTTGGGAGTTTGTGCAACGGCTTTTTCCCAGCAGCAGACTAATGGAGTGAATTACCAGTTAGGACCGATACCGTCAGTACATAAACCGTTGGCGGAAAATTCTGTTCCGATGGGGAATATTCAGACTTCTGAAGAGGTAAAATTGGATTTGCCGATAACTTCCGGACCGTATGAACCTACGTGGAAGTCGATTGAAGCAAATTATCCGGGTACACCGGAATGGTTGCGGGATTCCAAATTCGGAATCTGGATACATTTTGGACCGCAGTCGGCAGGAGAAAGCGGCGACTGGTATGCCCGAAAAATGTACGTGGAGGGGACACCGGCGTATGAAAATCATCTGAAAAATTATGGACATCCTTCGGAAGTGGGATATAAGGAGGCATTGCGCGACTGGAATCCGAAGAAGTTTAACCCGCAGTGTGCATCATGACCAGTTTGATATGTGGAATTCTAAATATCAGCCTTGGAACTCCACGCGTCTGGGACCGAAGTGTGATTTGATTGGCGAATGGGAGAAGGCTGCAAGAAAGGCTGGAATCCGTTTTGGTCTTACCTTCCATCATGAGTATTCCTGGTGGTGGCAGACAGCTTTTCAAAGTGATACAAAAGGTGATAAGAAAGGAGTGCCATACGACGGAAACCTGACACTGGCCGACGGCAAAGGTAAATGGTGGGAAGGATTAGACCCTAAATATCTCTATGGGATTAATTTGAGGGAGTATGAAACGGTGGCTGAGGCGGCTAACTCAAGATGGTCTCCTCCTCAGGCTGGTATCTTTAGCGGCCATCTGGAGTATGCCGAATGGTATGCCAAATGGTGGGCGTTGAGAATGATGGATGCCGTAGATAAATACAATCCGGATTTCATTTATACAGACGGTACAGACCAGCAACCTTTCAGTAGCTCTGGAACAGGTACTGGATACAAATGTGATGCCATGCAACGGGTAATAGCGGATTTTTATAATAAGACGCTTGATCGACGGGGAAAGCTTCTATACCACCGATTTTCGTTTTACAGTAGGCAAAGATGGGGCCATCTATGCTTGGTGTATGACTGTGCCAAAGGCTGGTGATAAACTGAAAATCGTCTCTTTAGGGAGTGATGCGGGTATAGGACAAAAGCAGGTGACTTCTGTGGAATTGTTGGGAGAGAAGAATAAGATAGAGTGGAAGCAAGAGGCTGATGGACTGAATATTGTTTACCCTGATTCAGCTCATCTGAAAACAGCTGTAGGATTCCGAATCGTATGTAAGTAAACAGATTGAGAATGTGTAACAAAAAATGCGGAACGTATGTCCCGCATTTTTTGTTCTATTGAGTTTAGTCTTACAATTTATATCCCCACTGCTCCAAGGCGAACGACCAGTTCTTTTCCACCAGTTCTACTGTCTCAGGTTTGTATTGGTATTTGTTTTTCTTATAACCTTTCTTTTTGTTGACGTAAGCTTCGATGTCGGCACGAGCGTCTTCAAAGCCTGGAATCTGCAGTTTTTGGTAAATTTCCTGTGTCATATCAAAGGCATTGGTTTCGTAGTCTTCAAAGCGGACTTCTACCAGGTTGCCTTCCGGAATGAACTTCTTGTCGGCTTCGTACTTATGGTACAATTTAGCATAAACCGAAAGAATGTTTTCTTGCAGTTCTTCATTGCTGATGTCCTGCAATTTCAACGGTTGGATGGTATTGGTGAAGAAGCTGCGTGTAGATTCAAATACGGTGTACGGGTTACGCATCAGGTATATGAATTTAGCGTTAGGGAACATTTTTACCAGCTCTTTCACACGTCCGGTATGCGGCGGATTTTTGCTGAGGAACTGTGTACCGTGGGTATTCCACAAAGAAATCTTGATGAGTTTGGTAAAGGTTTCTTCAAACACTTTCAATTCGGCATCGCTGATATCATCGAACAACAGGTACTTATCTGCATATTCCTGCATGTGTTTAGGCAGGAACCAGAAGTTATAGTACGTGTAGGGCATCATGTTAGCCAAGGCAAATTCTTCTTCTTGCGGAAGGTCTACGGCCAGTTCCATGTTGTCTGTCGGGCGTTTGTCCGGCATCAGCCAGCTCATGTTCTTTTTGAAGAAAGGCTGCCCCCACATCATCAGGTGCGGGAATACTGTTTGATAGGTAGTATTATAGCCGAAGTGCTTGTCGCAAGAGAATACGTTGTGCATGAACGTGGTTCCACTGCGCCAGTGTCCGAGGATAAATACCGGATCATGTTCCAGTGGCTTGTCGGCCAACAGCTTTTCGTAACGTTTGTCCTGCAGAGGAGCCAGCGTAGATAACAGGCGGCATACAGCCTTGGTCAGGCGGTATTTTCCTTTATACGCAGGATCGATGGTACGACCAGCGGTTATCTGGTTGAAGGTCTTCCAGTCGGCTCCCACTAAAGTATTGATGGGGAGTTTGTTGAATTCAAGTAATCCCATTTCTTTTAATTGATAATTAATAATTGGCAATTGACAGTTGAAAAACTCAACTTGTCAATTAAACTTTTAATTCAATTGCGATACCTTGACGTCCCAGTTCTTTTACGGCACGTTCAATGGCTTCGTAGTGCTCTGGAGCGATTCCCAATTTCGGCAGATTGAGGACAGGCAGTTCCATCTGGTTATGCATGTCTTTGTCGGCCACCTGATCGATAATCATACCTACTGCACTGGTGTTGTTGGTAATCGGGTCAATCAGGATGAAGGCACCGGTAGCTTTATTCTTTGTATATGGGTCGAAGAACAGCTCCTTGGAAGAAGTCAGTACCACATGGGCTATCTGGTTGAGCTGCATAGGAACATCTTCCTTGGCCAGGCGTCCGTTTTCTACAGACAGGTGTTCCATGGTGTTGATATCTACCTTGTACTTGATGCTGTCGATACGGGTGCGGCTGGTATTGGTGGTTTGTTTCAGGAAGAAAGATTTTTCCATGTCCATCTTTTCTTCGTCCATCCATACGAGCATGGCTTCGAAGTTACGTCCAACCAACGGCATGTTGTCCGGGTGTACCAGCATTTCACCACGGGATACATCGATTTCGTCTTCCAGTGTCAGGGTTACAGACATAGGCGGGAAGGCGTAGTCGAGTTCGCCGTCATAGGTCACGATGCTTTTTACATGAGAACGCTTGCCGGAAGGAAGAGCTACTACTTCATCACCTTTGCGGATGACGCCGGAAGCTACCTTCCCACAGAAACCACGGAAGTCGAGGTTCGGGCGGAGTACATATTGTACTGGATAGCGGAAATCGTTCAGGTTATGGTCGTTACCGATGTGTACGGTTTCAAGGAATTCCAGCAGGGCCGGACCTTCGTACCATGGAGTGCGGTCTGATTTTTCTACTACATTGTCACCTTCAAGGGCTGAAAGCGGAATGCACTGTACGTCGGGAACTCCTAATGGAGAGATGAAAGCGGTATATTCGGCTACAATCTTGTCGAATACATCTTTGGAGTAGTCTACCAAGTCCATCTTGTTGACAGCCAATACCACGTGCTTGATACCTAGCAGGGATACCAGATAAGTGTGGCGGCGGGTCTGCGTGATGACACCGGTGCGGGCATCAACCAGGATGACAGCCAAGTTGGCGGTAGAACCACCAGTAATCATGTTACGGGTGTATTGTTCGTGTCCCGGAGTGTCGGCAATGATGAATTTACGGTTGTTGGTAGAGAAATAACGGTAAGCTACATCGATAGTGATACCTTGTTCACGTTCAGCTTTCAGTCCGTCGAGTAGCAGGGCATAGTCGATGTGTTCACCAGCATTTCCCATACGTTTGCTGTCGCGTTCCAAAGCGTCGAGCTGGTCTTCATACAATTTCTTACTATCGAACAGCAGACGACCGATTAGTGTAGATTTACCGTCGTCTACTGAACCTGCGGTCAGGAAACGGAGCAGGTCTTTTTGTTCATCTTTTGCCAGGAATTCTTCGATGGACATCTTGCCTCTGGCTTCTCCTTCCATCGGGTTGCCTGATTTACTTTTATCTAATTCTTCCATGTTGTTGCGTAATTAAAAATATCCTTCACGTTTCTTTTGTTCCATACTGGCTTCCTGGTCGAAGTCGATGACACGGGTAGTACGTTCACTCTTGGTGGTAGTCATCATTTCCTCTACAATCTTTTCGATGGTATCGGCTTCGCTTTCAATAGCTCCTGTCAGCGGCCAGCATCCCAAGGTACGGAAACGGATTTTCTTCATTTCAATCTTGTCACGGTATTTTTCCGGCAGACGGTCATCGTCGGGCATAATCAGCTGTCCGTCCATATTGACTACCGGGCGTTCTTTGGCGAAATATAGCGGTACGATTGGAATATTTTCAAGACGGATATATTGCCAGATGTCCAGTTCTGTCCAGTTGCTCAGTGGGAATACACGGATGCTTTCACCTTTGCGGATACGGGCATTGTAGATGTCCCAAAGTTCCGGACGCTGGTTTTTAGGATCCCACTGGTGGAATTCGTTGCGGAAAGAGAAAATACGTTCTTTGGCACGTGATTTCTCTTCGTCGCGGCGTGCGCCACCGAAGGCAGCGTCAAATTTATATTTGTCGAGAGCATGGAGCAGGGCCTGTGTCTTCATCAGGTCGGTATGTACCTTACTTCCGTGAGTGAAGGGGCCTACGCCTGCCTTGAAAGCTTCCATGTTGCTTTCTACAATCAGATTCCAGCCGTATTTCTTGGCATATTCATCACGGAATTGAATCATTTCCTTGAATTTCCATTTAGAGTCAATATGCATCAGTGGGAAAGGTACTTTTCCTGGAGCGAAGGCTTTTTCAGCCAGGCGGACCATGACGGATGAGTCTTTTCCGATACTGTAGAGCATCACCGGATTTTCAAATTCAGCAGCCACCTCACGGATGATGTGAATAGACTCGGCTTCGAGTTCTTTCAGGTGGCTTAAATTGTATTCTTCTTGCATGGTTATATATGTTTATTTTTTGATTACTTTCGGAAGAATCAAGTCGAGCAGCTGGTCAACAGATTCTTTAAGGGATAATTTCGAAGTGTCGAGCGAAAGAGCCGGATGAGCCGGAGCCTCGAACGGGGCAGAGATGCCGGTGAAGTTCTTGATTTCTCCACGGCGTGCCTTGGCGTACAAGCCTTTTACGTCACGACGCTCACATTCTTCTAACGGCGTGCTGACGTAGATTTCTAAGAAATCCTCTTTTCCAATAATTCCGGCAGCCATTTCACGTATCTCATTGTTGGGGCTGATAAAAGCAGCCAGAGTGATGATGCCGGTATCGACAAACAGCTTGCCGACTTCTGCAATGCGGCGGATGTTTTCTACACGGTCTTCTGCCGAGAATCCCAGGTTGTTGTTGATGCCGCTCCGGATGTTGTCGCCATCCAGGATACGGCAAAGCAGGCCGCGTTGTTGTAATTCACGCTCCAGGGCAATGGCGATGGTGCTTTTACCGGAACCGCTCAGTCCGGTAAACCAGATCATGAGTCCGTGTTGCTTCAGCAGTTCTTCTTTGTCAGCACGGCCCAGCATGCGGTCGAATATCGGATAGATATGATTTGTTTCTTGATTATTCATGGTTTAAAGCGTATTTAATCTGTTTTAAAACGGCCATATCAGCGGAATGAGGAATACGGAAATCAGGAACGTAATGATGTTCAGTGGCAGTCCGATGCGTACGAAGTCGGTGAACTTGTAATTTCCGATACCTTGTACAATCAGGTTGGTCTGATAGCCGATGGGAGTGGAGAAGCTGGCTGAGGCTGCCATGCAGATGACCACGAAGAACGGCATGGGATTGATGCCCAGCTGGGTGGACAATGACAAGGCAATGGGGAAAGACAGTGCTGCCGCTGCATTGTTGGTAATCAGCTCCGTAAAGATGTTTGTAATGATGAACAGCACGGCCAGCAATACGTAGGGACTGTAATTATGTCCCAGGTTGATGATGTATCCGGCCAGCAAATCGGCCACCCCGGAATTTTCCATGGCCTTGCTGATGGCAAAAGCGCAGGCAATGGTAATCAGAATATCCCATGAAATATATTTGGTGTATTTCTGTGGAGGGAATATTTTGCTCCATGCCATGATGACCGTAGTGATGGAAACGAAAAAGAACATATCCAGCTTGATGCCTTCTGGAAGGTATTTTTCAATACCCGGCAGTTCGCCCACGGTGGCCCCTACAATCATGAACAGGAGCAGGAAAAGGGTAAACCAGCGTTTCTTTTTGCCGGCAGGTTCGTATTCTTTTCCGTTGGCCAGCATCAGGAAGACGGATGATTCTCCCCATGTCTGGATGAAACTGTCATCGGTCAGCACCACCAGTGTGTCACCCTCCCGGAAACTGACCTCGCTCAGATTCTTATAGGTGCGTCCGCTGCGGCGAAGTTCTTTTACTTCAGCTCCGTAATGGCGCTTGAAATCAAATTCGCTGACCGTCTTGTTGATTCCCGGGAACCGGGGACCGATTACGGCTTCTACCAGGTGCAATGAAGAATCGCCATCTTCTTCGCTGGTGGTTTCCGGACGGTCGGAAGGCAAGAGCTTTTTAGAGAACAGAAGCAGGTAGATGATGCCGGCCAGGGCGATAAAGACTCCCACTTTTCCGAGTTCGAACATGCTGAACCCTTTCAGTCCTGCGTCAAGAATCATGCTGTGGACTACCAGGTTGGTAGAAGTGCCAATCAGGGTGCAGATGCCTCCGAGAATGGTCACATACGAAAGGGGAATCAGGAAATAAGTGGCCGGAAGTTTGACGTAGCCGGCCCACCGTTTGATGATAGGGGCAAAAATGACTACTATCGGGGTATTGTTCAGGAAAGCGGAAATGAAGGCAATGCTGGGCAGCATGCGTATTTGTGCCCGGAAGACCGAAGTGGTCTGCTGTGGCAGCAGTTTTTTGATAAGCTGTGACAAGGCATTGCTCTGACGGACGCCCTCGCTTATCAGAAACAGCATGGCTACGGTAATCATGCCTTTGTTGCTGAAGCCTTCCAGCATTTCTTTAGGGGTAAGGATACCCGTGCAAAGAAAAATCACCACCACCGAGAACAAAATCATTCCCGGTCGCATCTTGTCCATAATCAGTGCGGCCAGCATGGCCACGAGTGAAAGAAGTACGATGATAATCTCAGTAGACATAAATTGGGGGTTATTCTGCAATGAACCAGGGGTTCAGCAGGTCTGTTTTATTATATTGTAGCGGTTCTGTTTTTCCAGCCTGATAGACTTCCTTTCCGGCAGCACGGATAATGGCATGGCCGGCTGCGGTGTCCCATTCCATCGTGGGAGCGAAGCGGGGATATACGTCCGCGTTTCCTTCGGCAATGAGGCACAACTTTAACGAACTTCCCTTGGAAATTGTTTCCACGTGTGCATGTTTTTGCTGCATTTCATGGATGTAAGCTTCCGTTTCGGGAGTCAGGTGTGAACGTGAAGCCACGATAACGAACGTATCGTTTGTCCGGTTGGCATACGGCAACCGTTCGGCTTGCTCCATCAGTGCATCCAGCGACGGAAAAGCTTCTGTATCGGTAATGTCTTTGATTTTGTAGGCTCCTAGTTCAATGTCGGCAAAATAGAGTTCCTGCTTTACCGGAATGTAAATGACTCCCGCTTCAGGACAACCATTTTTCACATAGGCAATGTTTACGGTAAATTCTCCGTTACGCTTGATGAATTCCTTGGTGCCGTCTAGTGGGTCGACTACCCACAGCTCTTTCCATTGTTGTCTTTCTTCTGGAGCGATTTTAGCCCCTTCTTCGCTCAAAACGGGGTAAGGAGTCGCAGCCAGTGCTTGGGCTATAATTGCATGCGACTTGCGGTCGGCAATGGTCAGCGGAGAATTGTCCGCTTTCTTTTCTATTTCAAAATCTGCTTTCGGGTCTGTGTAGACAGACATAATTTCTGCTCCCGCAGCAAGGGCGGCCTGAATGGCCGTGTACAATATATTCTTATCCATAATAGTATAAATCGCTGTAAAATAACTGCTTTTTTATATGTTGGTTGTGGTTTATTATTCGTTTTTTCTGTTCCTGACGATTTTTTATAACTTCTTTTAAGAAATCTTGATCCGATTGTGCGGATGTTTCCAGATTCGCCACATGTAAAAAGCACAGTGTGTGAAGGCAAACACAAAAGAGATGGTCAGCAGGGTCTTGTCAGCATCCCATCCTACGGTCTGCTGATGCCATAGTCCGGTAATCACACTTAGAATAGACAAAATAAGTCCGGTCAGGTTTAATACAATATCTCCCTTCCGGTGTTTTTGACCATACTCCAGTTTGCTGTGATGAATTCCGTATGAAGCATAGACATCCAGTCCGATAAGCATCCACAGTACCAGACGTATCCAGGTATCGGCCGGAAGGAAGCTCATCATGCACAAGCAGGTGAGGATACCCATAATCGGAACGAAGGGTACGAAGGGAGTCTTGAAGGCACGGGGTACATCGGGCATGGTCTTGCGTACAATCAGGATGGCTGCGCAGACCAAGGTGAATGCCAGGAGTGTGCCGATACTGGTCATTTCACCGGCTACTTGTGCCGGGATAAATCCGGCCAACAGGCTGACAAGTACCATAAACAGGCAGTTGCTGTGTACCGGTGTACGGAAACGCTGGTTGATTTTGGAAAAGAACGGTGGCAAAAGACCATCGCGGCTCATGCTCAGGAATACACGGCTTTGTCCGAGCAGGGTGACCATGATTACCGAGCAGTATCCGAACAGAATGGCCAGAATGATGGCCTTGTTCAACCACGGATAAGCGGGTTGTATGACACCTGCAGCATCGGGATGCCCCATCTTTTCAATGGCTACAGCTACCGGAGCAATTCCCACCTGCCCACTGAAGTCAGTGTAATGGGCTACTCCTGTCATGACATGGGCAAAGAGAATATATAAGATGGTGCAGACCAGCAAGGATACTAGAATACCGATGGGCATGTCCCGTTTCGGATTCTTGGTTTCCTGTGCCGCCGTGCTTACCGCATCGAATCCTAAAAAGGCAAAAAAGACAATCGCTGCTCCACGGAAAATACCGGAAACACCGAATTCTCCCAATGTACCGGTATTGGCTGGAATGTAAGGAGTATAGTTGTCATTTTGAATAAACTGCCAGCCGAGTACCATAAAAATCAGGATGACAGCTATTTTCAGAAAAACAATCAGTCCGTTAAAGAAAGAACTTCCGGCGGTGCCTCGCATCAGAATCAAGCTCATAAGGACCACAATTATCATGGCTGGAATGTTGACAATACCTCCATCCCATGGACATGCTGTAAATGCATGGGGTAGCTCAATGCCTACTCCTTGCAAGAATACAGTCATGTAGCGGCTCCAACTGATACTGACAGTAGTGGCTGCTACGGTATATTCCAATACTAAGTCCCATCCGATAATCCAGGCGATAAGTTCTCCCATGGTGGCATAGGAGTAGGTATAGGCACTTCCGGATACCGGAATCATGGAAGCAAATTCTGCATAACAGAGTCCGGCAAAACAACAGCCGATGGCTGCAATAATAAAGGAAAGTGTGATAGCTGGTCCGGTATACGATGCGGCTACGGTTCCGGTAATGGAAAATAATCCGGCTCCGATAATTACACCTACCCCGAGAGCTACCAGGCTGACAGGGCCCAGCACTCGTTTAAGGGTACCACTTCCAGTTTCTTTGGCTTCTGCTTGTAAAGCCTCTATACTTTTTCGAATAAAAAGCCCCATTTCTTTGTCTGTTTTTTTATTGTCCGACAAAGGTAGGAAAAATTACTGAATATCTTATTTCAGATATTGTGTAACCTTTCCGCTGAGCTGTAGTAAAGAGATTTCGCACATCTTGGTATCGTATTCTGCAGAAAGAATTCGTTCTTCGGCGTCAAGCAGACTTTTTTGTGCTTCACGCATTTCAATACCTGATAAATCGCCCAGCAGGTAGCGTTCCTTGGCGATTTCATGGTTTTCCTTGGCAGAAACCAGGTTTTGGCGTTCCAGTTCCAGCAGGCGAAGGTTGTTTCGGTAAGCCTGCCACAGGTTGCTCAGGTCGGCCCGTAAGCTTTGTTCCAGTTCATCGCGGGCAAATTGTGCATTGCGGATGGCCAGGCTGGCATTTCGTTTTTCCCGTTTCCGGTTACCGTCGAAGATATTGAATCCGATAGTGACGCCTCCGCTGAACCCCCAGTTGCTTCGTTGGCGTGTGGCATTTACGTCGTATTTGTTGAGGGTGTATCCGTAACCCGCATTCAGTCGTACATACGGATAGTTGCGCGACAATACCTTTTTATAGTCCAACTGAGCCAATACGGTGTTTTGGTCGGCTTGTAATAAGGAGGCATTGGTCTGAAGAGCCCCTTCCCACAAATCATTGAATTCCAGGCTTTCGTTTACGTCAATCACAGAATCTTTTACACTGAGCGGGCGGTCCATGTCTTTGGCGGCCATCAGCTCATTGAGATTGATGCGTGAAGTGTGCACCAGTTCCCTTTGTTTGATATACTGTGCCCGGTCAGCATTAAAGTCGACGGTGGCCTGCTGATAATCCAGTCGGGAGAAATTTCCGATATGATAACGTTCTTCTACGATACGCAGGCGTTCTCTGGATAGAGACACGGCATAGCGGAAGTTTTTCAGGCGGATTTCCTGCTGGATGTAATTATAATACTCCGCAGTAAGACTGGCAATGAAATCTTCAATGGCAATTCGGGTATTGGTGGCACCTTGACGTTCTAGTTCTTTCAATTGCTTGTAAGTGGTGCTGATATTGAAGCCGTCAAAGATGGTCCAGTTCAAATCTACTCCAGCATCCAAGGTCTGGTCATACACGCCACGAAGCTTGGTGGTTTCACCCGTTGCCCGTGCCTTCGTATTGCTGTTGTCTGCATTTCCGGTATATCCGGCAGTCAAATCCACCGTGGGCAAGTAGCCGGCATTCCCTAACGTCGCATTGTTTTTACTTATCTGCTCCTCGTTGCGGGTGATGCGGAGTGAATAGTTGTTTGCCAGTCCCTCTTCCAGGCACTGTTTTAGCGTATAGGTGTACTGGGCTTGTGCGGTTATTCCACTTCCCAGCAGACATATCATGAAATAAATAAGCCGTTTCTTCATTTTCTTTCTTTTTTAGCACGGTTTGTCGAAATATACGAATAGATAGCAGGTACGATGTACATGGTCAGGAAGGTAGATACCAGCATACCACCCACTACTGCTACTCCCATGGCAATGCGCTGATTGGATCCTTCTCCCGAGGCAAAAGCCAGCGGCAGCAAGCCCAGAATGGTCGAAGCACTGGTCATCAGGATGGGGCGTAAACGCTGAAGGGCGGCATCGCGGATGGCCTGCATCTTGTCTTCGCCTGCTTCTTGTTTTTGGTTGGCAAACTCTACAATCAAAATACCGTTCTTGGCTACCAGACCAATCAGCATGATGATACCAATCTGACTGAAAATGTTCATGGTAATGTCTCCAAAATACATGAAGACCAATGCTCCGGCAATGGCCAGAGGGACAGTCAGCATGATGATGAACGGGTCCTTGAAACTTTCAAACTGTGCAGAAAGTATCAGGTAAATCAGCACGAGTGCCAGAATAAAGGCGAACATCAGACTAGAGGAACTTTCACGGTATTCCTTTGAGTCGCCCGACAAAGCCGTACGGAAGGTATCATCCAGTACGTTGGCTGCAATCTTGTCCATCTCGTCCAGACCGTCACCAATGGTTTTTCCTTCAGCCAGTCCGGCAGAAATCGTAGCTGAGATAAAACGGTTGTAGTGATACAGTTTGGGAGGCGCTACCGCTTCTATGAATTCCACCAAGTTGTCCAGCTGAATCATTTCACCCTTGTCGCTGCGGATATAGATGGATTTGATATTGGCAGGCTGGTTGCGTTGCTGTCGGTTAATCTGACCGAGAATTTCATATTGTTTCCCGTTCATATAGAAATATCCCATACGCTGTCCGCTCAATCCGTATTGTAAGGTTTCTCCAATGTCGCGTACGCTTACTCCCATGGTACCCGCCTTGTCGCGGTTGATGGTGACACGCATTTCGGGACTGCTGAACTTCAAGTCTACGTCGGCCATTTGGAAGGTCGGGTTGTCGTACACTTGTGCCAGAAACTCCGGCAGTACCTCCTGTAGCTTTTCGATGCTGACAGCCTGCAGTACGTATTGCACCGGCATACTGGCTCTTCGTCCACCGAAAGAAGACTGCTGCTGCACGAAAGAACGTGCTTTGGTATGGGTACGGATAGCTTTCGAAATCTGTTCGGCCACCTGCATCTGTGTATAGTCGCGTTCTTTGATATCTTTCAAGGTAATCTGAATGTTTCCGCTACCACTGGATACGCGGGCAGAGACGAAAGCGGCATCCGGTACGATAGAATCTACTAATGTGTTGATTTCTTCCGTATAATCGCGTATGTATTCATAGCTGGAACCTTCCGCCGCACGGGTTCGGATATTGATTTGCGAACGGTCCTCCAATGGGGCCATTTCGGCAGGTATTTCTCCCCATAAATAACCGATGAGCACGAGCGTGATGATGGTAAACGGAATAGCAATGACACGTTTTCGTAGGAAGGCGTTGAGTGAACGGGAGTAGACACGGTTCATTCCTTCAAAGAAAGGCTCTGTCTTCCGGTAGAACCAGTTCTGTTTTTCCCTGTGCTTCAAAAGCTTGGTAGCAAGCATCGGGGTGAATGTCAGAGCGGCAAAAGAGGAGATGATAACCGAACCGGCCACCACGAAACTGAATTCCCTGAACAAACGTCCGCTGGTTCCTTCCATGAACACAATCGGGATAAATACAGCCGCCAGTGTAATGGTGGTAGAGATGACGGCAAAGAAAATTTCCTTGGCTCCTTCAATACCAGCCTCAAAAGGCTTCATTCCCCGTTCGATGCGGATATAAATGTTTTCTGTCATGACAATGGCATCATCCACTACGAGTCCCACGGACAGTACGACAGCCAGCATCGTAAGCACATTGATGGAGAAGCCTGCCACGTACATCACAAAGAACGCTCCAATCAGAGAGACTGGGATTACGATACAAGGAATCAGTGTCACGCGCCAGTCGCGCAGGAAAAGGAAAATGATGATGATAACCAGTACAAAAGCTTCGTATACCGTGCTCTCTACTTCCGCAATGGAGGCGCGGATGAAACGGGTATTATCGAAGCCGTAGGTATATTCCACGTCATCAGGCAAGTCCTTCTGCATCTGCTCCATACGTTCGTATACGGCATCTGCAATATCAATGTGGTTGGCACCCGGCTGAGGGATAACTACCACACCGACCATGGGCACACCGTTCATCTTCATGTAGCTTTTGATGTCGGCCGGTCCCAACTCGGCATAACCGATGTCGCTGAAGCGTACTACCTGTCCATTCTGTTCCTTTAAGATGATGTTGTTGAATTCTTTAGCCGTGTGCATCTGTCCCATGGTACGCAGGGTAAGTTCCATGGTATTTCCTTCGATACTTCCTGAAGGAAGTTCCAGGTTCTGGTCGTTGATGGCATTCTTGACGTCTACAGGCGTGATTCCGTAACCAGCCATTTTTACCGGGTCCAGCCACAGACGCATGGAGTAACGTTTTTCTCCCCAGATGGATACACTGCTGACATCCGGAATGGTCTGCAACTGCTCCTTGACCGTTAAATCGGCTATTTCACTTAGCTCCAGCAGTGAGCGGGTATTGCTTTGGATGGCTACCATCAGGATGGGGCTGGCATCCGCATCGGCTTTGGAAACGGTAGGAGGGTCACAGTCGCGTGGCAGGTAACGCTGCGCACGTGATACCTTGTCACGCACGTCGTTGGCGGCTGTTTCCAGATCTACAGACAACTCAAATTCTACCGTAATACGGCATTGTCCCTGCTGGCTGGTACTCGACAGGGAACGGATACCAGGAATACCGTTGATGTTCTGCTCCAGAGGTTCAGTAATCTGGTTTTCAATAACTTCTGCATTCGCTCCCGGATAACTGCATGTCACAGAGATAATCGGGTTATCTACCGACGGATATTCACGTACTCCCAAAGTTGTATAACCAATCAGTCCGAATAGCAGGATGATGATGGTGAGTACGGTGGCCAGTACCGGCCTTCGTATACTAAGTTCGGATATGTTCATACGGCAGAAGGTTAGTTGATTTGGTCAAGAATTACCGGCATGCCGGTACGTAACTGCAGGGTACCGGAGGTCAGTATGGTATCTCCGGCAGACAGGCCTTTCAAGACTTGTACTTCTGCTTCCGTGCGGATACCTATTTCTACATCCACCGGTTCAGCCAGTCCCGAACGATACAAGAATACCTTGTTTTTTCCCATTTCCGGCACGATGGCTTCCGAGGGGATAGCAATGGCATCTTGAATTTCCTGTTGTTTCAGTGCGATGTCCGCATAACGTCCGGGGAGCAATTCTCCGTTCCGGTTCGGATAGAGGGCACGTACGGTCAGGGTATGTGTTTCCTCGTTGATACGTGACTCAGTGGCATATACTTGCGAATTGAAGGTTTCCAGCCGGCCTTCAATTTTAAAGGTCAGGTTGGTACCTTTCTGAATCTGTCGGGCATAACGTTCCGGCACGGCAAACTCTACTTTCAACGGGGTGATTTTAGTCAGTTTGGCAATGACTGTAGTCGGAGAGGCGTAGGCTCCCAAGCTGACCTGTCGCAATCCGATGATGCCGTCGAATGGGGCACGGAGTTCCGTCATGGCAATATTGGCCTTCACATTTTCGATGTCGGCATTGAGGGTGGCCAGTTCCGTTTTTACCTGTTCGTAGGCTTCCTTACTGACCGCATCGCGTTGCAGCAAGGCATTTTGACGGAACACGCGGTCTTCGGCCAGTGGCATCTGAGCTTCCAGGCGTTTCAATTGAGCTTGTAACTGACTGTCGTTCACCTTGGCCAGCAACTGTCCCTTTGATACGAAACTACCTTCTGTAAATTCGATGCTGGTAATTTTTCCGGAGGTTTCAAATGAAAGGTCCACCTCTTCGTCCGGCATCAGCTTTCCGCTTACGAACAACTGGTCCGTAAGCAGATGAGGCTTGATAATCTTCGCATTTACATTTAGCGCCTTATTTTTGTCGACTGGCGATTTCTTCTCGGCAGCAGCCAGTTCCTTGTTCTCTCCGGGAGTAAATGTATGAATGCCCAAGGCGGTCAGCCCTGCACCTGCCAAAACGATAATTCCCCATTTAATTCGTTTGTCCATGTGTTTATTAGAGTCTGGTTAATTAATTATTTGGCAAACATATTGATTTATTGAAAGAATACCATGTTTTTTATATTTTTTATAGTTAAAAGAACCCTTTTAGAGAAGCGAAATCATAATTATCGGAAAGGGATTTGTAAAAAACAGAGGCTTAGGTTGTTAATTTTATGGAAAACTGAGAAAGGCTTTTTTATATTAGTTATTGTACTACTATCTTTGCATACCGATTGTGTATTTATACTATGTTATCTCATATTGTCAGAAAAAATAAGCTTTTCCGTGCCTTATGTATGATGATGTTGTTACTCATACATTTGGATGCGTATGCGTATGAGGTAATCAGTGCATGCCAGGTTGATACACAGGACGAAATGGCGATACCTTCTGCTGCTGATACTTTTCAGGAAGAAGATGTGAATGTCCTTGAGTGGGAAGATTTATCTTATTCAAAAACCTCTGTGCGTTCTTTTTTCTGGTGGTTTATATTAGGTTCGCTTCCTTTATTTTTCATTTGCTTTCGAAACTTTATTGCTGATATTTCTGTAATAGTCCGTACTGTATCCTTACGCGTATTTCCTGTACGCCCGTATGTGACTTTTTGTACCTTATTGATTTAGTCTTTTCGCACACTGCGTAAAAAAAAAGTCTGTTCCGGTTTGGTGTGATACCTGATCGGAAGGTTATTCTTGTTTTTAAAAATCAAATTACATAGTAATCTTTATTTTGTCATCTTATGAAAAATTTTCTTCACAAGGTTGCAATCTGGTCATGTGTGGCCGGACTGTTGCCTGCCTGTCAGTCATCAGGCGAAAAACAAGTAAAGAGTAAGGAAACCATACCGGTGACGGTACTTCAGCCTACTACCATTGACTTGCCACGGTCGTATGTGGCCGATATTCAGGCGATTCAGTTTGTAGAAATAAAAGCTCGTGTAGAGGGCTTTATTCAGCAGGTACTGGTTGACGAAGGTCAGTTGGTAAAAAAAGGACAACCCATGTTCCGTTTGAATTCAGAGAATTATATGGAAGTATTAAAAGCAGCCGAGGCTAACTACAAACAGACCCAGGCGCAGCTGGAGATGGCCAATTATGAAACGGAACGCGTGCAACGTCTGGTCGACAAGCAGATTATTTCTTCTATCCGTTTGGACCAGGTGAGGCGTGAACGGGAAGTGGCTCGGATGAAAGTGGAGCAGGCACGTGCAGAGATGCAACGGGCACAGATGGAATATAGTTACACCACGATTACCGCTCCTTTTACCGGTTATGTAGACCGTATACCTTATAAAGTGGGAAGTCTGGTGAACCCGGAAAGTCTGTTGACTACCGTGAGTGATATTTCGGAAATCTTTGCCTATTACAAAGTGAACGAAAGCGAATACTTGCGCTTGAAGCGTGCGCAGTTAAGCGGAGAAAATCTGCAGCAGCTGGATAACGTGGAACTGATTTTGCCTGATGGTTCGGTGTATTCACATAAAGGAAAGCAGGAAACCGTGGAAGGGGACTTTGAACGGGGAACCGGTTCTATCGCATTCCGTGTACGCTTTCCGAATCCAGACGGACTGTTGAAACATGGAGTAACCGGAAAGGTACGTATGATGACTCACATGGAGGATGTGTACATGATTCCTCAGAAATCTACCTTTGAAATTCAGGACTTTACGTATGTGTATTTGTTTAATGAAGAAGGAAAGGTGGAGGTGCGCAGCTTTAATCCGATTGAGCGTTTCCAGAACTATTATGTGACGCAGGATTTCCCGGCGGGTACGACAATCGTGTACGAGGGCGTACAGTTGGTGAAGGACGGTATGCAGATTAAGGCAGACACCATTCCGTTTGAAGATGTGAGAAAGGAATTGAAGTTGAACATGTTGCAAAGATAAGGGCCTATGTTTAAGTTGTTTATTCGTCGCCCGATTCTTTCGGCAGTTATCTCTGTCATCATCGTTTGTTTGGGAGGACTGGCATTGGTATCGTTGCCTATTACGCAGTTCCCGGATATTGTACCTCCTTCGGTAACAGTGACAACCCGTTATACAGGAGCCAGTGCCGATGTGATGGCGAAGACGGTAGCTACTCCGCTGGAACGTGCCATCAATGGCGTACCGGGCATGACCTATATGACCACGGTATGTACGAATGACGGTATGTCGCTCACAACCGTTTATTTCAAGGTTGGAACCGACCCTGATGTAGCTGCGGTAAATGTGCAGAACCGTGTGACCACCGTACTGGATGAATTGCCCGAAGAGGTAATTCGTGCCGGCGTGGTGACAGAGAAAGAAGTGAACAGTATGTTGATGTACTTGAATGTGTTCAGTACAGATACCACGCATACGGAGAAGTTTGTGTATAACTTTGCCGACATCAATGTGCTTCGTGAGTTGAAACGTATTGACGGAGTGGGGCTGGTAGAAATCATGGGAAGCCGTGACTATGCCATGCGTGTATGGTTGAATCCGGCTCGTATGGCGGCCTATAATCTGGTGCCCCAGGATGTGACAGATGCTATCCGTCGGCAGAACATTGAGGCGGCTCCCGGAAAGACAGGTATCAGTTCCGATAAATTACCCCAGCAGTTGCAGTACGTATTGCAGTACACTGGGAAGTTCAGCACCCCCGAAGAGTACGGGGAAATTGTGCTCAAGGCCTTACCCGACGGTTCGTTGCTGCGTCTGAGGGATGTGGCTACCATCGAGTTTGACTCAGAAGACTATAACATGGTGTCCATGACCGACGGACGTCCTTCTGCCTCTATTATGATTAAGCAGCGTCCGGGTTCCAATGCACGTGAAGTCATTGAAAACATTAAGCAGCGCATGGAGGAAATCAAGGAAAGCAGTTTTGCTCCCGGTATGGACTATAATATTGCATACGACGTATCCCGCTTTCTGGATGCTTCCATTACTTCCGTGTTGAAGACCTTGCTGGAAGCTTTCTTGTTAGTATTTGTCGTGGTGTATCTTTTCTTGCAGGATTTACGTTCTACACTGATTCCGGCCATTGCCGTACCGGTGTCTTTGATTGGAACCTTCTTCTTCATGCAGATGTTAGGTTTCTCCATTAACATGCTGACCTTGTTTGCACTGGTACTGGCCATTGGTATTGTGGTCGATAATGCGATTGTGGTGGTCGAGGCTGTCCATGTCAAGATGCACGAAGAAAAGCTGAGTCCTTATAAGGCATCTGTGGCCGCTATTAAAGAAATTGGTGGAGCTATCATTGCCATTACACTGGTCATGTCGGCGGTATTTGTGCCGGTGGGCTTTATGGAAGGTACGGTAGGTATTTTCTACCGTCAGTTCTCTTTGACCCTGGCTGTGGCTATTGTGATTTCGGGTATCAATGCGCTTACGCTTTCGCCTGCACTTTGTGCCTTGCTGCTCCGACCGGCAGGTCACGGACGCAAGAAAGCTACCTGGCTCCGTAAGTTCTTTGTGGTGTTCAACCGCCGTTACGACCGCTTTGAACGCAGCTATCAGTTAGGATTACACAAGTATTTAGGACGGAAATCTTTTACTTACGCTACGTTAGTGTTGTTCTTCCTGGCTACGTATGGCATCAATTTAGTGCTTCCTACCGGATTTATTCCGAATGAAGACCAGGGTATGATTTATGTAAACGTGGATGCTCCTCCGGGAGCGACAGTGGAACGAAGCGAAAAGGTGCTGAATCAGATTCAGGCTGCTTTGCTGCCTTTTGATGAGATTGAAAGCATCTCTACACTGGCCGGCTACAGTTTGATGACGGAGACAGAAGGAGCCAGTTACGGTATGGGTATGATCAACCTGAAAGCTTGGGATGAGCGTGATAAGGGAGTAGAGGAGTTGATGCAACTGTATAAGGAGCGTACTTCTCATATCAAAGACGCCGACATACAGTTCTTCTTGCCACCTTCCGTGCCCGGTTTCGGTAACGCCAGTGGTTTTGAGCTTCGTTTGCAGGACAAGACGGCAGGCGATTTCCATGATTTTGCGGAAGTGGCCAATACATTGGTGGAGAAGTTGAATGCCGACCCGCGTCTTCAGGGAGTGACGTCTGGTTTTAATCCGAACTTCCCACAGTATTTGTTGAAAGTGGATTTGGCAAAAGCTGCCAAGTTAGGTGTAGACTTGGATAAGGCCATGGAAACACTTCAGGCGTATATCGGAAGTTTCTATTCGTCCAACTTTATCCGTTTCGGACAGATGTATAAGGTGATGATTCAGGCTTCACCGGAGTATCGTATGAATCCGGAGGATTTGTATCGCCTGTATGCGAAGAACAACGACGGTAATGTGGTACCTTATTCAAACTTCATGACCATGGACCGTGTGTTCGGCCCCAGCCAGATTACCCGTTACAACATGTTTACTTCTGCTTTGATTACAGGTGAAGGAGAAGGAGGAATCAGTTCGGGTGAGGTGATACAGGCCGTAGAAGAAATCAGCAAGGAAGTGCTTCCCCGTGGTTACGACGTGGAATGGTCGGGTATTACCCGTGAGGAAAAGGATTCGGGCGGACAGACCATATTGATTTTCGGAATCTGTCTGTTGTTCGTGTATTTGCTGTTGGCGGCACAATACGAAAGTCTGCTGTTGCCTTTCCCTGTCATCCTTTCGTTGCCTGCGGGAATCTTCGGTTCTTATTTCTTCCTGCAACTGGCCGGACTTGAGAACAATATTTATGCACAGGTGGCTCTGGTCATGTTGATTGGTTTGTTGGGTAAGAATGCGATTTTGATTATCGAGATGGCCAACCAATATCGTCAGAGCGGACTTTCGATTATGGAGGCCGCAGTAAAGGGAGCGGTAAGCCGTCTGCGTCCTATCTTGATGACTTCGTTTGCTTTTATCTGCGGATTGATTCCGTTGCTAGTAGCCACTGGAGCAGGTGCGTTAGGAAACCGTTCTATCGGTACAGCCGCTGCCGGAGGTATGTTTATTGGAACCTTTGTAGGAATCTTCCTAGTCCCCGGTTTGTATATCTTGTTTGAAACCTGGTCGTCTCGTTTAAAGACCGATAAAAAATATGATGAAGATGAAGACTAATCATTTACGAAATTATATCGCAATTGCCGTTGTTATACTGTTGTCTAGTGGCTGTAAGTCGCCTTCTCTCCTTTCGGAAGAGAAGGCGACTCTGCCTGAGACTTTTGTCGGGGGAACCTCGGACACGCTGAGTATGGCCAATTTGTCATGGAAAGAATTCTTTCCGGATACCTATTTAAAGGCGTATATCGATACGGCACTGGTAAGAAATCATAGTTTCTTGCAAACGTTGGAGAGGGTGTCGCTTGCCCGTGAACAATTACGGGTGGGCCGGGGAGCTTTGCTGCCTGAAGTATCTTTAGGCTTGAGTGCCGGTGTACAGCGTTTTGGTGAATACACCATGGATGGGGTAGGAAACAGTACGACCAATACCCCCGATTTGGCTAAAGACAAGCATATCCCTGATCCTTATAAAAATCTGAATTTAGGCGTAAGCTTTCAATGGGAAGCCGACGTATGGGGAAAACTGACAGATAAAAAACGTGCAGCAGCGCTTCGCTGGATGAACTCGGTGGAGGCTGCACGCTTGGCACAAGCCATGTTGGTTTCCGAAGTGGCCGTACAGTATTATCACTTGGTAGGACTGGATAAGAAATGTGTCATTCTGAAAGAAGAAATCCAGAAGGCACAGGAAGCTTATGAACTGACCAATGAGCTGATGAAGGAAGGTGAAGTTTCCCGTTTGTCAGTCGACCAGTTCCAGTCGCGTGGACTGAAGCTGGAAGAGATGCTTCTCGACACGCGTCAGCAGATTGCAGAAGCAGAACGCGCACTGGCATTGTTGCTGGGAAAGTTGCCTTTTGAAATCAAACGTTCCACTTTTGAGGAAATTTCTGCATCGCAGTTCCCTGCTGCTTCCGGTATACCGGCCCAGTTGCTGTGTAACCGTCCGGATGTGAAAGCGGCCGAACTGGAACTGTTGGCTTGTAAGGCCGATGCTTCTGCAGCCCGTAAGACTTTTTTCCCTTCTTTGCTTATCGGGGGAGGAGCCGGATTCAATGCCTTTGATTTGAGCAAATGGTTTGTCTCACCGGCCTCTTTGGTCTACGACTTAGCAGCTGGTATCAGTGCTCCTTTATTCAAACGGCATGAAATCAGGGCTTTGTGGAATGAATCGAAAGCGCGTCAGCGTATGGCATTGCTGGAATACCACCGGGTGGCGTTGAAGTCTTATCAGGAAGTAGCCGATTTGCTGGAGGCATCTGAACGGATGGACGAACGTAAATTGTTGAAAGCCAAGGAAAATCGTGTGCATCGCCGTTCCATTGAGAATGCGAACGAATTGTACCGTACCGGTTTTGTGGGTTATCTGGATGTGTTATCAGCCGATGAACGTTATCTGGATTGCGAGCTGGAGCGTATCGACTTGAATGTAGCTTATTGTCAGCTTCATACTCTTCTTTACCGTTCTTTGGGAGGAGGACGTTTCTGATATTACCCTATATTATAAAAACAGCCCCGCTCTGCTGTCAACATATTACCGGAGCGGGGCTGTGTATTTTATTTGCTGTTAGTATGCGGAACGGTATTTTCCTTCTTCTTTATCTTCTAAGATATTCAGGTAAGAAGCATACCTTGATTCACTGATATAGTGGTTTTCTACAGCCTCCCGTACGGCACATCCCGGCTCGTGCCGGTGGGTACAGTTACCATATTTGCATTGGGCAGAGAATTCAAAGATTTCCTTGAAATAGTGTCCCACTTCTTCGTCTTTCATGTCGAACGTACCAAACCCCTTGATACCCGGTGTATCAATGATGTAACCGTCGCCTGCCACCGGAAACATTTCTGAGAATGTGGTGGTGTGCATACCTTTGTTATGTGCGGTGGAGATTTCTCCCGTCTTGACATTCTGTTCGGGCAGGATGGCATTGATGAGGGTGGATTTTCCCACACCGGAGTGGCCGGAAAATAAGGTTACTTTTCCTTCTAATGCCTGTTTGATTTCGTCTACTCCCGTACCGTCCAAGGCAGAAATCTGGTAACACGGGTAGCCGATGTGCGTGTATAAGTTTGTCAAGCCATCCAAGTAATGCAGTTCTTCTTCCGTATAGCGGTCTACCTTGTTGAAAACCAGGCATACTGGTACACGATAGGCTTCTGCAGAGGCCAGAAAGCGGTCGATGAAGACTGTCGAAGTCTCCGGATAGTTCACCGTAACCACCAGCATGCACTGGTCCAGATTGGCTGCAATGATGTGTGACTGTTTGGAAAGATTGGAAGAACGGCGGATGATGTAATTTTTCCGGTCTTCAATTTCAGTAATGAATGCGGTTCCCTCCGCATTGACATTGATTTGTACACGGTCGCCCACCGCAATGGGGTTCGTGCTGCGTATTCCTTTCAGGCGGAAATTTCCTTTTATCTTACATTCAATCAGCTTTCCCTCGTCCGTCTTGACCAGGTACCAGCTTCCCGTATTTTTAATGACCAGACCTTTTTCCAAAATGAATATGTGCAAAATTAAAAAGAGGAGGGAAGAGACCATAAGGACTCCTCTCTCCTCGTGTATGGTGAATAAGATTATACTGTCATGATTTCTTTGTCCTTGGCAGCCAGCATGTCGTCAATCTGCTTGATGTACTTGTCGTGTACTTTCTGCAGTTTGGCTTCCGAGTTCTTCTGTTCATCTTCCGGCATACCATCTTTTACGGCTTTTTTCAGTGCGTCGATGGCGTCGCGGCGTGCGTTGCGCACACTTACTTTTGCAGTTTCACCTTCACCCTTGCACTGCTTGCTCAACTGTTTACGGCGTTCCTCTGTCAACGGCGGGATACCGATACGGATGATTTCACCGTTGTTTTCCGGCATGATACCCAGTTCAGAGTCGATGATAGCCTTTTCAATTACGCGAAACATGCTCTTGTCCCACGGCTTGATGGCGATGCTGCGCGCATCAGGAGTAGTTACTGCCGCTACATTGTTGATGGGCACCATGCTTCCGTAAGAATCTACGCGGATACCGTCCAACAAACGTACGTCAGCCTTTCCGGCACGGATGTGAGCCAGTGACTCATCCAGGTACATGACTGCCATATCCATTTTCTCTTCAGCTTCGCTGATAATTGTTTTAGAATCTGCCATATATTTCTTGCATTTATAGGTTTTATATTCGTTGATAAGTATTTATGTGAACAAAAATAAGCTATTTTTTATTTCCTTGCAATACTTCTGAAAATAAGTTTGTGTCTTCTGGTTTCGGAAATATCCTGAAAAACTTCTTATCTTTGTTTTATCACTATAAAACAGCACGGTTGTATGATTACACTTTATTTGGTGCGCCACGGGCAGACGGTGGAAAACCTGAGCCGTATTTTTCAGGGGCACTTGCCCGGTACATTGACAGAAGAAGGAAAAAAGCAGGCGATGGAATTAGGAGAGTCCCTGCGGGATATTGCACTGGATGCAGTGGTCAGCAGTGATCTGCAACGGGTGGTGGATACCGTGCAACTGGCTGTAGGCGACCGGCAGCTGCCTTGGCAGCAGACTACGTTGTTGAGGGAAATAGACTGGGGACCTTGGACCGGATTGTCCGTGGGGAGTGTCGATTTAAGTAATCCTCCTGCTGGAGTGGAAACCCGCCAGATGATGTACGATCGGGCCGGTGCTTTCTTGGACTATCTGTGGCAGCATTATGACGGGAAGCGGGTATTAGTGGTGGCACACGGACAAATCAACCGTTGCCTGGAAGCCCGTATTACAGGCGTTCCGCTGGAGGAACTGCGTACGGTTCCACTGATGAAAAATGCAGAACTTCACCGCTACGAACTGACACGTGAATAAACAAAAACGGCAAGACCAGGATGCGTTTCCAGTCTTGCCGTATATTTTTTGATTCAAGTGAATAATCAGTTGTGTACCAGTGTACCGATGTTTTCGCCAGACATTACCTTTTTCAGGTTGCCCACTGTATCCATGTCGAATACAATAATCGGCAGGTTGTTTTCCTTACACATACAAGTAGCGGTCAGGTCCATTACTTTCAGTCCTCTTGCCAGTACTTCATCGTAAGTGATGTCATCGAACTTGGTAGCTGTCGGGTCTTTTTCCGGGTCGGCCGTATAGATACCGTCCACGCGTGTACCCTTCAGCATCACGTCGGCTTCAATTTCAATACCTCTCAATGAAGAACCAGTGTCTGTGGTAAAGAATGGATTACCTGTTCCAGCTGACATGATTACTACTTCTCCGTTTTCCATGGCTTCAATGGCTTTCCATTTGGTGTAGAACTCACCGATGGGTTCCATGCGGATGGCTGTCAGCACGCGGGCTTTTACGCCGGCTGCTACCAAGGCAGAACTTAATCCCAGGCTGTTGATAACCGTAGCCAGCATACCCATCTGGTCACCTTTCACACGGTCGAAACCTTTTCCAGCTCCAGACAGTCCGCGGAAGATGTTACCGCCACCAATCACGATACCGATCTGTACCCCCATGTCGTGGATTTCCTTGATTTGCTGTGCATATTCGCCCAGACGTTTTTCGTCAATACCGTATTTCTTTTCTCCCATCAAGCTTTCGCCGCTGAGTTTTAACAGGATGCGTTTGAATTTTGCCATAATCGTATTTGTTTTTAGATTGCTACAAAGTTAGTAATAATTTGCATATATCCCGAGGCTTGTCGTTAAAACTATATCTGTCGGTGGAGGTTGGTGTGTGGCATCCGGTAGAGTATTCCTCCCTGCACAATGCCTCGCAGTGCCAGGTACACAATAAAAGCCATCCACAACGCATGATTCCCTAACGTGGTATGGAATCCATAATAGAGTAGGAAGAAGCTGGCCGAAGCCACTAACATGGAGCGAAGCATCACGCGGGTAGCCGTGGCACCGATACAGACTCCATCGAGCAGAAAGGCCGAGAATCCTGCCAGTGGAATGGCCAGTACCCAATAGATATATTCCTCAGAAGCCGAAATGACAGAAGTGTCGTTGGTGAGCAAGCCGAGAAAGCTTTTTCCTCCTGCTCCGTAGAGTAACGTGAACAGCAGTGACAAGGCGATTCCCCACTTGAAGAGGTGCCGTATGGTCAGTCTTAGCGATTGGTCGTCTTTGGCCCCGATGTATTTTCCGGTCAGTGCCTCTCCTGCGTAGGCAAATCCATCCATGAAATAAGAAAAGAGAGTGAATAGCTGCATCAGCAGGGCATTTACGGCCAATACCACATCCCCGTAAGCCGCACCAGTGGAAGTGAAGAAGACGGTAACTGCAATCAGGCAGAGCGTGCGGAAAAAAATATCCCGGTTTACCTGGAAGAAACGCTTCATTTCCGTACGGTCGAACAGGGCTTTCTGTCGAAGGTATTTCCGGAGTGGACGGTAATAAGTCAGCCAGAGCAGACAGGCCATACCCAGTCCGGCATATTGTGCCACGAGCGTGCCCAATGCCACGCCTTCTACTTTCATTTTCAGTACGAATACAAAGAACAGGCTGGCTGCAATATTGACAATGTTCTGGGTGATGGCGATGAACATCGGAAAGCGGGAATTCTGCATGCCGATATACCAGCCCGTGAAGCCATAGAGCCCTAAAGTGGCCGGTGCCCCCCAGATACAGATGTGGAAATATAACGTAGCTAATTGCCGGACTTCCTCGCTGGTGTCCATACACATAAATGCGATATTTCGTATCGGATATTGCAGTAACAGCAAGGCAAGCGCCAGCAGCAGGCTGATGCTCAGTGAACGAAGCAGGATACGCGTCACTTCCTGCAGGTCATGTCTGCCGTAGGCCTGTGCGGTAAGTCCTCCGGTTCCCATGCGGAGAAAACCGAACAACCAGTAAATCATATTGAACAGCATGCCTCCCACTGCAATGGCACCGATGTAAGATGCGGCTCCCAAGTGTCCTACAATGCTGACGTCAATCAGGCCTAACAAGGGAACTGTGATATTGGAAACGATGGAAGGAAGGGCGATGTGAAGAATCTGTCGGTCAGTACGTGTCATAAGATGTATTCCACTTCCTTAAATAAATACCCCCTTGTCTGTCCGTCCTCGTCTTCCAGTATCAGTCGTCCGTTCGGTTCAATGTCGGCAATGCGTGCCCGGAAGTCCCCGTTTTTATCGCGGAATAGATGTAATCCTTCTTTTCGGTAAAGCGCCTCCTTGTAGCGTGTTTCCAGCACCTCTGTCCGGTTCTCTTTCAAAAGTTGATAGTACTCCGTCACTTTTTCCATAATCTGTTCCAGTATCTCCCGCGGGTTATATTGGTTGCCCGTAATCTGGCATAATGATACAGGATTAGGTGCATCGCTGAGGAAACGTTCCTGGTTCAGGTTTACGCCGGTTCCTGAAATGGAGCGGCTGATATGGATGCCTGTCAGGTCATTCTCAATCAGTGTGCCGCAAATCTTTTTGTCTTTCCAGTAAATATCGTTCGGCCATTTGATGGAAATACCCTCTGTGTAAGAGGACAATACATCATGCAGTGCCAAGGCAGTCACCTGTGAAAGGTAGAACTGACGGTGTGCCTCCAGAAACTCCGGATAAACTACAAAACTGAAGAGCAGGTTCTTTCCGGCTTCCGACTCCCAGCTGTTGCCGCGCTGGCCGCGTCCTGCTGACTGGAAAGATGAATACACGCTGGTCAGTTCCGCACACGCTTCTTTCTGGCAGAGAGCGGCCAGATACGTGTTGGTAGAAGTCGTTTCTGCCAATACAATAGGTTCAGGATATGTCATTGTTCTTTTCTGTTTCAAAGTTAGTTCCACACGGGCGGGAAAAAGGCGTCCTCAATGTGTTCTATGTGGAAGGGAGGGTGGTTTCCTACTACCGTGATAATATCAAAGCGAACCGGAAGGTCAATGGCAAACTTTCGGACGTACGCATCCGTAGAGGCCACAATACTTCTTATCTTACGCCTGTCTACCGCATCCTCCGGCTGTCCGAAACAGGCATCGCTTCGCGTCTTTACCTCCACAATGACCAGTTCACCGTCTTTCTGTGCCACGATATCCAGGTCACGGTGTCCGGAGTGCCAGTTTCGGTGCCTGATTTCATATTCTTTCTCCAGCAGGTACTTCACGGCCGCATTTTCTCCTTCTTTTCCCAGTTCATTATGTGATGCCATTTTTCCGCTTTTTCGCAAAAATACGCATTTTTATGCTTCCATTTTAACAGAATACGCTAATTTTGCACCGAAGATGGTAAATAGCGGAAAAAAAAGAAAAAAAGTACCAGTCAGTAATCCTCCCCGCCGCCAGCGGATGGTTTGTCTGATGAGCGAAGAAGAGGTGCGAATTGTAGACCGTTATCTGGAGAAATACCAGATAACCAACAAGGCACGTTGGCTTCGCGAGACCGTATTGGCTTTTATCCATCAGAATATGGAGGAAGATTATCCTACACTTTTCAAGGAACACGATATGCGCAGATAAGTTATGGCAGACGATTCTTTTTACATGAAACAGGCTCTGGCTGAGGCCGCACGGGCAGCCGAAAGAGGAGAGGTTCCGGTGGGAGCCGTGGTGGTCTGTCGTGACCGTATTCTGGCACGTGCGCATAACCTGACCGAAACACTGCACGATGTGACAGCCCATGCCGAGATGCAGGCACTTACTGCCGCTGCCAATTCGTTAGGAGCAAAATATTTGACAGACTGCACGCTCTACGTTACTGTGGAGCCTTGTGTGATGTGTGCCGGTGCCATTGCCTGGTCGCAGGTCGGTCGGCTCGTTTTCGGTGCAGAAGACGAGAAAAGAGGCTACCAGCGCTATGCACCTCAAGCCTTGCATCCGAAGACCGTGGTCGTGAAAGGGGTGCTGGCCGATGAATGTGCCGGGCTGATGAAAGATTTCTTCCGGAAGAGGAGATGATGGTTTATTTGATTTCTTCGAACTCTACGTATTCCCCTTCGTCTTTATCAAAAATCTTTTTGCGTTGACGCACAGGTATATCTCCTTGTGTGGAGTAAGAATCTGTTGTCTCTTCTTGATGAGGATTCGACTGATAGTTTTGAGAAGAATAAGTTGTTCTCTGGCCCGAATTTTTACCTTGCATACGGCGCTTGAATCCGAATACCAGACTGACGATTTTGGAAAGTATAAGCAATCCAATCACCAGAACAACCAGTATAATAAAAAATAGAAAACCTAAAATATGGAACATTGTCTTTTGTTTTTAATGTGAGATATGCAAAAAATGTGCCATACGATTTCTTAGCTATTTCTTATATGTCAGTAATGACAGAATGATATACCAGACAATGACAGCCGCAAATCCGCTCAGTTGGAAAATAATTAGCAGAGGGATACTGACAATCAGAAAAATATAGCTTATCTTGTTATGCCCCCATGACAGGTCTTTAAACTTCAGTGAAAACATCGGGAGTTCTGCCACCAGCAGCAGTGACATGATTACTACTAAGATGAACAAGTATAAAGCGTTGAAATGGTCGGATACTAAAAAATTGTGTGCACCTACGGTCAGTGAGCCCCAGAATAATGCATTGGCTGGAGTCGGCATTCCGATAAAGGAGGAAGTCTGTCGTTCATCCAAATTAAACTTGGCTAATCGTAAGGCAGAGAAAACAGCTATCAGGAAAGCTGTATAGGGTATGATTCCTGACAATGGCAGAAGAAAATCCGGATAATGTACTTCTTTAAACAAAGAAAATGCGATGGCAGCCGGTGCAAGTCCAAAAGTGATATCATCTGCCAGTGAATCAAGTTCTTTTCCTATGGGAGAAGATACATGTAGCAGACGGGCGGTCATTCCATCAAAAAAGTCGAATGTGGCTCCTAATACAATAAAAAGCAGAGCCAGTTCATATTTACAATGAAAAGCCATATAGCTGGCTATGCATCCACAAAACAAGTTGCAACTTGTAATGGTGTTGGGAATGTTCCGGGTTATCACATTTGCCATATCTTATTATATAATAAGGTGTAAATATTGTATTTCAGGTTTAAGGCAGACGGGCAATTACCGTTTCATTACCGGTGGTTTTTTGTCCCATGCTGACGCAGACTTCTGTGCCCAGTGGCAGATATACATCTACCCGTGAGCCGAATTTGATAAATCCCATGTGTTCGTCAATATAACAATCTTCACCCGGTACTGCATAGGTAACGATGCGTCTTGCTACTGCACCTGCAATCTGGCGTGCCATTACTGTATGGCCCTCAGGAGTTTCAATTACCACCATGGAGCGTTCGTTTTCCGTACTGGCTTTGGGAAGCCATGCTTTCATAAAACGTCCGTTATGATGGTCTACATGCTTTACCACTCCGTCTACAGGATACCAGTTGGCATGTACATTGGTGATGTCCATGAAAATGGAAATCATCAGTCGGCGGTCATGGAAATATTCGTGTTCATCCACCTCCTCAATTACCACGATACGTCCATCGGCAGGAGCGACTACGGTTTTTTCCGTATCTCCTTTGAACAATCGGATGGGACAGCGGAAAAAATTGACCATCAGCAAGTACACTACGATACTTACTGCTGCCACAATATAAAATGGAATCCGGCACTCTATCCCCCAGTATAAAGCAGCGTTTACAAGAAGCAGCAAGATTGCACTGGTAATCAGAATGGGAGTTCCTTCATGATGGAGACGGATTTTTTTTAGTTTCTTTATTTTGTTCATTCGGGTCATAACAAAGTTGAATGTTTTATCGTGCGAAGATAGGGCTAATTTGAGAACTCTGCAAATAATAGAAACAGAAAAACGATTCCGAATACGTATTTCCTCTTTTAAAAGAGGAAAAAAAATGATTTTTGGTACCTTTTGAAAACGCAAGTGCGTTTGGATTAAAACGTCCTTGTGTTTGAAGTCAAACGCACTTGCGTTTTAACTAAAACGTACTTGCGTTTTGGACTAAACGTCCTTGCGTTTTTTGATAAGAAAAAACGGTATCTCAAGGGACGATGAAAACTTTTGTAAAATAGATGTTTTATATCATGTATGCTATTTTATTTGCTTGATAATTAGAAGTTTATTTATTATTGTTTTTTCTGCCTTTTTAGGTGATGAATATTTTTGCACCCTTAAATGAACTATTTTGTCACCTCTTTCTATAATTAAACTGTACATTTGTGACGAAAACTTTAAAATCTAAATTTAATCTAAATTCTTGTATGCAAACCGAATTCCGAACTATTCTATGGAGAAGGGGATTGAGCATGATGTTGTTCGTCTTGTTCTCTGTAACTGTGGCTATGGCCCAGGTACTCGTGAGGGGTACTGTGGTTGACCAGACGGGTGAAAGCGTTATTGGTGCCAGTATCCAAGTGAAAGGGACTACTCAGGGAACTATTACTGATATTGATGGTAAGTTCTCATTGGGAGTACCCGACAAAAAATCCGTTATTGTGGTCTCTTTTATTGGCTATGCCACAAAAGAACTGCAGGTGGATACCTCTAAGCCGATGTCTATCGTATTGGAAGAAGATACGAAGGTATTGGATGAAGTAGTAGTAGTAGGTTACCAGGAAGTAAGAAAGAAAGACTTGACCGGTTCCGTAGCTAAGGCAGATATGAATGAATTGCTGAATACTCCGGTTGGTTCGTTCGACCAGACTTTAGGTGGACGTATTGCCGGTGTGAATGTATCTTCCAGTGAAGGTACCCCAGGTGGAACCATGAACATTGTGATTCGTGGTAACAACTCGTTGACACAGGATAACTCTCCGCTTTATGTGATTGATGGTTTCCCCGTAGAAGATGCAGCTATTGCCAGCACTATCAACCCTTCGGATATTGAATCGTTGGATATTTTGAAGGATGCATCAGCTACGGCTATTTACGGTGCCCGTGGTGCGAATGGTGTTGTTATCATTACTACAAAGAAAGGAAAGGTTGGTAAGGCGCAATTGAGTTATGATGGTAGCGTAACCATGCAACATGTAACGCGTACTATTCCGATGATGGATGCATACGAATTTGTAAAATTGCAAGCCGAAATGTATCCGGAACAGATGACTTCATCCAATGGTGGTTATTTGATGGAATGGGAGGGTAAACAATGGACACTGGAAGATTACCGTAATATTGACCAGTATAACTGGCAGGATGAAATTTTCCGTACCGCTTTGCAGCACAACCACAACCTGCGTTTGAGTGGTGGTACGGAAGGAGTTCGTTATAATGCTTCTCTTTCTTATTATAATCAGGAGGGTATATTGCTGAATTCTGGTTATGAGCGTTTGCAGGGCCGTATGAACACGGTAGTTCGTCGTGACAAACTGAATATGAGTTTGACAGCCAACTATTCTCGTTCTATTCAGACTGGTTCCACTCCTTCAGAGAACTCTTACAGTGGTATGAACAACTTGTTCTATAGCGTGTGGGGGTATCGTCCGGTTACTTTCCCGAACAAACCGCTTAGCTCTTTGATGGATAACGTAATGGATGATGCAGTGGATAACAGCAACGACTACCGTTTCAACCCGATTATGTCGTTAAAGAACGAATACCGCAAAAATTATATCAATAACTTGCAGTTGAACGGTTTTGTGGAATATGAATTTATTAAAGGCTTGAAGTTGAAAGTTTCGGGTGGTTATACATACGATGCACGTAAGAATGACCAGTTTAATAACTCCAAGACACGTTATGGTGGTCCTACTTCAACAGATAAGGTAAATGCCCAAGTTGTTCGTAATGAACGTCTGACCTGGTTGAACGAAAATACATTGACTTATCAGACTAATATCAAGAAAAAACACTTCTTTAATACATTAGTCGGTATTACATTCCAGAATTCGGATTATGAATATTATTCATTTAAGACCATTCATATACCTAACGAGTCATTAGGTATGGCGGGTATGAATGAAGGACAGGCAAGTACGACCAATTCATACAAGACTTCATGGTCAATGATGTCTTATCTTGCCCGTTTTAATTATAATTACAAATCGAAATACTATGCAACGGCCTCATTCCGTGCCGATGGCTCTTCTAAATTTAGTAAAAAGAACCGTTACGGTTATTTCCCTTCTGGTTCTTTGGCCTGGAATTTTATGGAAGAAGAGTTTATGAAACCGTTGAAAAAGGTACTTGATGCTGGTAAGCTTCGTGCGAGCTGGGGATTGACCGGTAACAACCGAATTGGTGAATATGAATATTATGCCTTGTTGCAGGCGCTGAAGTCGAAAGTGGGAGATTATATTTCTAACGGAAGTATTCCAAGTGGTGTTTATCCTATTAATGGTAGTACTACCAATGTAGGAACGGTTCCTACTTCTATTGGTAATAGCAACTTGAAATGGGAAACCACGGAACAGTGGAATGTGGGATTGGATTTAAGTTTCTTCAAGGAACGTTTGAATTTTACAGCAGATATTTATCGTAAAACTACGCGAGATTTGCTCTTAGAGGCTTCTCTTCCGTTGACTTCCGGTTTCTACAGTGCAACGAAGAATATTGGTAAGGTACGTAATGACGGATTGGAATTGAGCTTGAATACAGTGAATATTCAGACAAAGGACTTTACCTGGTCAACCGATTTTAACATCGCGTTCAATAAGAATGAAGTATTAGCATTGTCTGAAGGGCAGAACAGCTTACTGACGGCAGCCTCATTTGACCAGAATTATAACTCACAGCCCAGTTACATTGCTCAGGTAGGATTGCCTATGGGTATGATGTATGGCTATATTTATGAGGGAACTTATAAGTATGATGATTTTAATAAATCTGGTGATACCTATACATTAAAGAAAGGGGTTCCATATTATTCTACAGAAACCAATACACAACCGGGTATGCCTAAATATAAGGACGTGAACGGTGACGGAATCATTGATTCCAACGACCGTACGATTATAGGCCGTGGCTTACCGATTCACACAGGTGGTTTCACTAATAACTTTACTTACAAAGGATTTGACTTAAGTGTATTCTTCCAGTGGTCATACGGTAATGACATTATGAATGCCAACCGGTTGTTCTTTGAAAGTTCAAACAATAAGTCTCGCGAACTGAATCAGTATGCCAGCTATGCCAACCGCTGGACACCGGAAAATCCGGACAGTGACATTCCGGCTGCAACTACTTCTGCTTCAAATCGTGTGATTTCTTCCCGAATTGTAGAAGACGGTTCCTTCTTACGTTTGAAAACAGTGACATTGGGTTACACTTTCCCAAAAACGTTGATTGCAAAGGCTAAGTTAAGCAATGCAAGAGTTTACATTGCTGCGCAGAATTTGTGGACATGGACCAGCTACTCTGGTTATGATCCGGAAGTGTCGGTTCGTAACAGTGCGTTGACTCCGGGACTTGACTTCTCTTCTTATCCGAGAGCTTATTCTATCAGTTTTGGTGTTAACCTAGGTTTCTAATAAGAGTTTACAAAGTTTTAAGGGATTAATTATGAAAGCATTAAAATATACGATTTTTACTTTATTGTTTGGCGGTGCACTGACATCCTGTAATTTTCTGGATAAAGAGCCTTACCAGCTTACACTGTCAGACTATTTTAATACGGCAGATGAGGCCAACTCTTTTTTGACCGGAATTTATGCAGAGTTAGGTCAGTCTACGTTCTATGGAGCAGACTATATGTATCTTGTGGGAGGTGATGATTTGTCTCACTATGGAGGTTCAGGACGTGCACCTGCCACTAAAGGACTGATTTGTAATAATGCTACTACCAGTGATGCGGCAGTAACAGGATTCTGGTATACTTTGTATTCCGGCATTAACCGTGCGAACATTTTTTTGGAAAATATTGATAAGGTTTCTGATATTGATTCTGGTTTGAAAGCTCAGTATACAGCGGAAGCAAGATTTTTGCGTGCGTTCTATTATTTTAACTTAGTGCAGTGCTGGGGAGACGTGCCTTTTAAAACAGAATCTACGAAGGATGTGGTAGGATTGGATATTCCTCGTACAGACAAGCAGGAAATTTATGATTTCATTATTAAGGAGATGCAGGAAGTTTCAGATGAAAAGACTGGAGGCTTGTTGACAGCAGCAAAACTGAATTATAAGCCTGGTCGTGTGTCAAAATCAGCCGCTTGGGGTATTTTGGCGCGTGTATATCTGTTCCGTGCAGGAGAATATCATCGCGATAACCGTGCTGCTACAGATGCTGAGAAAAAGGATTATTATCAGGCTGCAAAAGATTATGCGTTGAAAGTCTGTACAAATCAAGGACATGACTTAGCAAAGGATTATTGGGATTACTTCATTGATTTATGTTCTGATCGTTATAATTCCACAGCTAATGAGAGCATTTGGGAAGCTGAATTTTCCGGTAATAATACTACGGATGTGAAGGCAGAAGGACGTATTGGTAATATTATTGGTTTGGCAGCTCCTGATATGTCATCTAATTCAGATATAGTAGGTGCGGCAGATCCGGGATATTCGTATGAGTTTATGTTTGCAACTCCTAAATTGTATCGCTTGTATTGTATTGAAGAACCAAGTACTGAGAGACTGATGTCTCTTCATGTAAATTGGAATACAGGTGATAAAACAGAAAAAGCAGAAGGTGAGGCTTGCAAGACTATTAAATTGAAGGATAGTCGTTTCTTGTGGAATATTGCTCCTTTTGTTTATATGGAAAAAGATGGCAAAAATACCGGTGTGACGGGACGTAAATTTTATGAACTGGGTTTCCGGGATGCTGTCCTTGCTCATGATAATAACAGATCTTATTCTTATGGGAAAAAAGATTGGGCTTCTGGAACAACAGAACCCAAGGAAGGAGATTATGATTATAATAGTAAATTTACGACGAATATAGCTCGTGCATGTTCTAAATACCGTCGTGAATATGAGGCCGATAAGAAAGATAAGAATAATACTGCTATTAATTTCCCAATTTTACGTTATTCTGATGTGCTGCTGATGGTAGCGGAAGCTGAAAATGAATTGAACGGACCGGATGCCGCTTATGATTATCTGAATAAGGTGAGAGAGCGTGCTGGAGCAAGTACAATTGTAAAGGGAGCTTTAAACAAAGATGAGTTCCGCCAGATGGTGAAAGATGAGCGCGGTCGTGAACTTTGCTTTGAATATACTCGTCATTTTGACTTGATTCGTTGGGGAGACTTTGTAGAGGATATGAATGAGCTTATTGATTACGCTCGTGCAGGAGGGGAATGGAATCAGGGCCCTTCAAATGTGTATACTTATTTCCAGGTATCTTCTACTTATAATTATTTCCCTATACCTGATGCGGAAATGGCTGTGAATAAGGCAATCACAAGCAACAATCCGGGTTGGTAATGATAAATGTATTAATGAAAATTTAATTATTGGTAAATGAAAACTTCAAAATTATATATATTGTTGCTTTCTACGTTGGCTTTTGCGTCTTGTACAAAGGAGATGACCGAAGGACTGGACGAAGTAAACGTAAGCGTGGTGACATCAGAGACTGTTACTGCCGAAGGGAGTATAATTACTGTAAAAAAAGGAACTCCGGTAGAGTTCTCTTTTGCGGGAGAACCTGATTTCATAACTTTTTATAGTGGAGAACTTGGACATCAGTATATTTACCGTCAACGTGTGGAAAATGAAGAATCAGATATTGTTTCTTCAAAGTTAAAATTTAATATCTATCAGGAAGGTACTTCATACGCAGAGTCAACAGGGCGTTATACTAATTGTATTGATGTCTTTTATGCTTTTTCCGATCCGGAAAATGGGGTAGAAGGTTTCCCCGGTTTATCAAAAGATAATTTTGATGCTGATTCTACGCTGGTTGTTGATTTCTGGAAAGCGGGAAAGTGGAAGGAAATTTGTCCTAAAGCTGAGTACGATAATCTTGGAACGAATATAACTGTGGCAAAGTCTTGTGAGTTGGATGTAAAGGATTTTGTAGGTAAGAATTTGGTTATAGCGATAGCTTATAACAAAGAGGGAAGACCTAATCCTAGCGTTAATGGAAAGAATGCTACTACTCAGTTGAAATATTATTTTGACTCTATGAATATAGAGAATCTGCTTCGCAATAACAATGTGACGCATCAATATGCAGGTGAATTCATGTTTACTGCGTTGAATTTCAATCATGAAAATCTCTATAACCAGTCAATTAAAGACGATGATAAGGGATATAAAGGTAACGATTGGACTAGCGTTTCAAGCTATTTACCTGATGATTTAGCGTATGGCACAGTAACAGCAAATGTTTCAGGGATGTGGAACATGAACAATGTGGCAAATGGAGGATTCTATATTCACAGTACGGGAAGTGCTTATTCGTGGAAAACTGCCTGGCTGGTGTCTGACCCTATTAAGATTACCTCATGTGAACCTGATCAGGGGGTAAGCATCAAGAACTTGTCGCAAGACATTCGTTCATATAGCTATACCTATGAAAATGTGGGTACTTACAGAGCAACTTTCTTGATTACAAATGCGAACTATAAGCATGACGATTCACAGGTATATACTGTGGTTGTCAATGTGACAGATTAACTTTAAATTATGAATTACGTTATGAAATACATAAAATCATATATCCTTTTGGCTCTCATGGTATTGGCTGTGACGGGTTGTAAGCAGGAGGATTTGAAGGACGATGTGAATGCTCTCAAGGATAGAGTGACTCTGCTTGAAGAACAAGTAAAATTACTGAATGAGAATATTGCATTCTTCTCTAAAGTATTGGTTTGTCAGACGATAGATAATGGTGACGGTACTTTTACCGAAGTTCCGGCTTATTCTATTTCTGAGGTATTGGTAAATGATGGAACTACTTTTACTGCCAAGTTTAATGACGGGAATGTATTGACACTTGCAATTGGTTCAAAAGGTACGGTTACGACTCCTCAGCTGGGGGTTAATCCGGAAACGGGCAAGTGGATGCTGAATGGCAGTGATACTCCTTATAATGCAGTGGGTGCTGATAGTAGTGTTGATGGAGATAAGCCTGAATTTAACATTGCATTGGATAATTCTACACGGCAGTATTATTGGCAAGTAAGATTTGGCGACTCTGAGCCTTGGCAGAATGTAACTGATGCAGAAGGTAATAAAGTGTATGTAACTGAAGCTGGTGGTGAATTAGCCAAGGATAACCTTTTTAAGGATGCAAAGGTAGAGGAAAATGAGTTTGTGCTGACCTATTATACAAATGGTGACGGGCAAGATCCTACAAATGAAGTTCGCATTCCTATCATCTCAGACCTGTCATGCGTGATCAATGTACCGGAAAAAGATATGGCGGATGGTTATTGGGAAATTGGTGCAGATGGAGCTTCTGCCGAAGTAGAGATAAAAGGTGACCATTGGTTTGTGATTGCTCCTCACGGATGGGAAGCTAGCATTTCTGAAACTTTGACTGACGGTAAAGCTACTTTGACAGTGAAAAAGTCAGCAACTGCTTCTGCTGGCTTGAAAAGTCGTGCTACTGCCAATAATACGGATGAAGTGGTGGTACAGGTGAATAAAGGAATGTACTGGGCTGTAGCAAAGGTGAAGGTTCGGGAAGCTGTGACCAGCTATTTCAATCAGGTGTATAATCAGGGAGGTGACATTACTGTGGGTAATGTGACTATAAATAAGGCGACTTACTCGGATGGAAAACTGCTTTCAACTGATGCCGCAACAATCTCTGCGGATGGCGTTTATTTTATTCCTCAGGGTGTGGAAGCTGTTATCTCTTCAACTGACTTTAATAAATTGGTATTAATTTCAGATAATCCGAAGGGTGAACCGGTTGTTGTTGATAATACAAATTTGTTTAATGCTACAGGAACAGCGGGTGAATTTATTGCTCAAAATGTGATATTTAAGAACGCAATATCTCCATTTATGCAGATAAATGCTTCAGGCATTATATTGAATAATTTGATTCTGGATGGTTGTAAAGTACCAATCGCTTCAGGTGGAAATTTCTTAAATGCATTTTTGGGCGATGATAATTCAATTGATAATATATATTTGAAAGGAAATCGTTTTGCATTTAACCAAACAACAGCATATGCTGCTTCTCGATTGTTTAATTTGTCAGGCTCGACTGGAAGCGGTGAGAATAAAGTTGTTTATAATCGAAATTTGAGCGCAGATGTTTCCATAATAAATAATGTATTTTACTCAACGATGACTAATGATTATTCAATTAATGGTAACATTCTGGTTTTAACAACTGATGGTACTGATGGAATTTACAGTGAAAAAAATACTATCACAATAGAAAATAATACGTTTATTAATTTCCTTTGTGGTTCCCAACCTATGATACGTGGCAACATAAGAGGTACAGTTATATTCCGTAATCTTTTGTTGTGGAGTAATACTAATGATGAAAAAGCAAAGACCTCGTATTTACTGAATGTACATTCGGCGACCCCTTCAGTAGTTACTTTTGAGAATCTTCTAAAATTTGATAAGGGCAAGGATATTCCAACTAATTATTGGAATGGTACTATTCCGAGTGGCTATACTCAGACAAAAGTAGAAGCAGCCTCTTCCGATCCATTTGATGTAAGTGCTGGAGCTACATTTGATTTGGAGAATGGAGTATTTATCCCGACTGCAGAATATGCAAATTATGGTGCACAACAACGCTAAATTTTTAATATCATGAAAAAATTACTATATCTATTTATTACATGTCTGTCTTTTATCGCGTTCTCATCGTGCGATGACCGTGATGAAATTCGCAATGACATTAACGACCTGAATTCGCGTCTGGATGCATTGGATGCACAGATAGATGCTTATAACAAGCAGATTGTTGCTTATCAGGACATGGTTTTGGGGCAGGTTTACATCAAAGACTATAGTCGTGATGAAAAGACCGGAAATTATGTACTCACTTTGAGCGATGGAACGGCTGTGACGGTTTATAGCGGAAATCCGGATGACGAAATACCGCAAATGTATATTGCAGATGATGGCACGTGGCATTACACGCAGGACGGTGCAGATTATGTCCTGACAGATGATGCCGGAAATACGATTACTGCATGGCCGGTAGATGGAAAAGATGGGGTAACTCCTCAGATTAGTGTCGATGCAGAAGGCTACTGGCTAGTTTCTATGGATGGGGGTGCCACTTGGGAACGTCTTGGAGGAACTAACCCTATCGCAAGTCCGGACATGATGTTGCCTAGTATTTTTCAGTCTGTAACGGTTAGCGAGGATGGCAAGTCAATGACATTTGTAGTGGCTTCTACGGGCAACTCAGTAACGGTTCCTGTGGGAGTTGACAATTCTTTTGGTTTGGAACTTACAGGAGGAAACCTTGTGACTGTGGTAGCGGGTGCGTCTGTAGATATATCTATTACGCAGACCAATGTAAAGGAGATTGTTATTGAGTCAACTCCGTTGCAGGTGGAAGTGACTGAAACGAATTTGAAAGTGACAGCTCCAGCTGGCCTTTCAGGTTCTTATACGTTGTATTTGAAAGTCTTCTCGGCAGAAGGCTACTGTAAGCTGGTTACGGTAAACGTGACAGTTCGTTAAGAGTATGAACAATAGGTTAACAAAACAAGATGTACATTATGAAAATCTATAAATATATAGGTGTGGCCCTGATGGTATTGGCATTGGGAGCATGTAAGACCGATGATCTGGAAAGAGACATTGATGCCTTGAAAGATCGTGTAACTGCCATGGAAGCAAAGGTCGATCGGTTGAATGAAAGCATGAACATGATACGTGTGGCCTTGGACGGGAACAAGACCATCCAAAATTATACGGAAAATGAGGATGGAAGCTATACTTTGACGCTAAGTGATGGAAATACAATCACGCTGACTCAGGGGAAAATAGGAACTATAGATGAGTATCAGGAAGTGAGCATTTCCAGCAATGGTAATTGGGTGATTGGCGGTGTGGAAACGAAGCACCATGCAGTGGCTGCAGATGGTGAACCAGGGGTTACTCCTCAGTTCCGTCTGGCTATGGAGTCGGAAGGCAAATACTACTGGGAAGTAAGCTATGACGGCAAGCTGACTTGGGAAGAAGTGAAGAATCAGCAAGGAACTCGTGTATATGCTTCTGCAAGTGGAAGTTCTTCTGTAGCTGGTCCGATTGCATCGGCTGTCCCTAATGCGACAGGAGATAAATTCGAAATTACTTTAACGGGTAGTGGTACGAAATATGAAATTCCTATCGTTTCGGGTCTGGCATGTGCCATTACAGAACCTGCTTTGGAAGATGGATTTTGGATTGTACCGACTACTAATACAGGAGCGACTACTCCTATCGATTTGAAAGGAGAAGCGGTGTTGATAAGTGCACCGGAAGGTTGGACTGTAACTGCATCAATAGATAATTCGAATCCGACGACTTTGTCTGTTACCCCTCCGAATCAAGATGGAGCGGAAGGTATCATTACTTTGCAGGTAAATAAAGGAGTGTATTGGGCGATTGACCAGATTAAGGTACGTTCTAAGAGAGTGATAACAAGCTTGAAAGCAGAATATGAACTAGGAGATGGATTTTATATTGGCGATGAATTAGTTAGTAAAGAAACCTATCCTGGTGGGACGCTGATTGAAAATGGAGGTACAATCTCAAAATCTGGTGTACATTTTATAGCAGGTGGGGCAAATATTTCGATAAGCTCAAATTTAGCAACGACCGAGGCTCCATTGGTTATAGTTGGAGATGATCCTAATAACCCACCTACAATTACTCTTGGAGGTTGTTTTCTTAGCAGTGAAAATTTGTTATGTAAGAATGTGAAACTTGTGCGTACCGGTACATATATGTTTAATGTAAATAACGATGTAAATAAAGTTATCTTTGATCAATGTGAAATAGAACTTAGTGGTAGTTTTGGTTATTCCACTAATTCTTATACAATTGTTGATTTTCAGTTTGTCAATAATAAAGTGAAATTTACAGGAACAGCTGGAAGTTTAGCTGGAGGAATGAATTTTGTTAATTTTGCAAATGTGAAAATAACTAACGCAAACATTTCAAATAATATTTTCTATAGTAAATCGGATGATACTAGTGCCAGAGGTCAATTCTTTACTGTCAAAGAAACAGCAATAAAACTTGAGAATAATACATTCTGTAACTATATACAGAATCCTCAAGGGATAAAAGCGAAGCTGACGGGAGATTGGAGTGTACGGTATAATATATTTTATAGTAATATTAGTGTTGCATCTAATAATACATCATACTTAATTTGGGCACTTGAAGGGAGTACATTCCCTGCTTCAAATGATGCTTTTGAATCAAATGTAGCTTATAACGCAGTGGAAGAGAATGCTACTGTATGGAATGTTTTCTATTTTTCTACTTCATCAGGAACTTCTTCAGAAATACCTGACGGATACGATTTAAAGTCAAGAATTCCTCAGGAAGAAGAGTCACCATTACAGATAGTTGATTGGGAAAATGGTAAATTTGTTTCCTCAAAAGCAGGCTATGGTGCGACCATAGAATAATAAAATTTTGAAAAATAGTTATCCGCCATCCGATACAAGCATCGGATGGCGGATACATTTAAACAGATAATACTATGAACTTACAATATTGGAAGAATGCATTGTTCTGTTGCTGCTTATTTGCAATCACAGCATGTTCGGACGAGGAAACTGTGAACCCTGCAGCTCCGACAGAGATACCGGAACAGCCGGCTGAACTGGCAGAACAATTAGCGCAGTATAATTCAGACATTGCAGCTCTTCAGCTGATGGTGGATGGCGAAGTGGAAGTGGTGGATTATACCTCGGATGAACAACATAACTATACGTTGGAGTTAAGTGACGGGAAAATTGTAAATGCGGCTTTACAGGCAGAAACCGATACTGATATCCCAGCTTTTGCGATTAATGCGGATGGATATTGGGAATATCAGCTGGGAGGTGAAAAACAGACATTGACAGACCTTTCCGGTAATCCCGTTCCGGCACGTAAGAGTTTAGGTAAGGGTACATTTACTCCTCAGCTGGCCTTAGGGGAAGACGGCTGTTGGCAGATGTCTCTGAACGGAGCGCATTGGAAAAAACTGTCGGACACTCCGGCTCCTTCACTGGAAGGAAAAACGGCGGCCAGCTATTCTTTGTTTAAATCCGTCACGGAAAATGAAGATGGAACATTGTCACTGGCTTTATCTGGAGGTGAAATGGTTCTTTCAATAGATGCTATGGTTTCTTCATCGGCTCAGGCATGGAAGAAGTTCTTTATGAAGAGTGAAGATAATGTATTGCTGGATTATTCGTATGCAGGATATAATCACGGAGAAAGTGCTCCATTGGATGGATTCGCCTGGGGATACAAGGTGATAAACGTGAAAGAACGTATGGAGAAAGATAATTTGTCGGCACGTGAAGCTTTAATCAAAATCTTGGATGAAAATAAGCTGGTGCGTGTTTCTAATCAGAATGCGACAAATGCTACTGCAAAAATTGTAATCTATTTTCCTGCGGATGATTATGATTTGCAACCGAAAGGTGTTACAGATAAATTCCCTGAAATTTACGGAGGAAATTTTGTAATAAAAGGTGACGGAGCTGGTAAGACACGCCTGCTGATGAACAATCCGATTGGAACAGACGAATCGACTACCGCTCCATTGCTGACTATTAAACATACCAATAGTCCGGCGAATATTAATAACTCTAAGATTCTGGCAACTGTGGTGGAAAATGCGGCTAAGGGCAGTTTCAGTGTAAAGGTTGGGTCGGTCAATGAATTATCGGTCGGCAAATGGGTACAGCTTCGTTTGCGAAGCGGAAATGATGAACTTCTAAAGAAAGAGGTGGGACCTATATATAGTCAGATGACAACAGAATGGTCGGTGGCACAACAGCCAGGGCTTACTGGAACAAATGAGAACGGGAAAGGTGTAAATGTCATGGAATTCCATCAGATTAAGTCTATTGATGGTAATGTGGTGACTTTCTATGAGCCGATTATGCATGAAGTGGATATCGCTTATAATGATTATGATGGTGGATGGGTAATACGTGATTATAAGTATTTTGAAAATGTGGGTGTGGAAGACTTATCGTTTGTCGGGAAAGCTATTACTCCTTATTATCATCATGGGGACAATGATCCGGATGCCCCTGATGCATGGCTTTATGATAGCAGTTATATGCCTTTGCAGTTGAGCCGTGTGGTAAATTCCTGGGTACGCAATGTAAGCTTTGAAAGTGTCAGTGAGGCTGTTACTTTTGGAGAGTCGGCCAACTGTTCGGCTTATAATATTTCGATTACGGGTAATCGCGGACACTCTGCTGTGCGTGCACAAGGTTCCAGCCGTGTGTTTATTGGCAAGGTGAGTGACGAAAGTGCTGATTCACGAGGTCATGGGCAATGGCACGGTTGCGGGGTTTCCAAACCAAGTATGGGAACCGTAGTGTGGAATTGTAACTGGGGACAGGATGCCTGCTTTGAATCGCATGCCACTCAGCCTCGTGCTACGTTGTTTGATAATTGTCGGGGGGGATTGGTACGCTATCATGCCGGTGGAGCAGAAACGGAAGCTCCCAACCATTTGTCAGATCTTACTTTGTGGAATTTGTATGTGACGGGTACAATTGATGAGAAGGGTATTAACTTTGCTTCTGACTTTAAATGGTGGGATGCCGGAAGTTTCTGGTGGAAAATATATCCTCCTATAGTGGTAGGTACACATGGGCAAGCCGTTACTTTCTCACAAGAAGAAGGTCAGCTTACATACGAAGAAAGTACGGGGGTAAAGGTTACTCCAGAGTCATTGTATGAGGCGCAGCTTCAGAATCGCTTGGGATATGTGCCGGCTTGGTTGAAAGCCTTGAAATAATCATAATATGGGAAATACTGCCCCGTAGTAGATGCATTGCTATTACGGGGTAGTTTTGCCATATAGTTGTAAGAAAATAATAAGAACTGGATTTGAATGAAAAAAACTTGTTTAAGATTCTTGACTGGCAGGTTGTTGCTTTTCTGGGCGATAATGGCGATAGGGATGGTATGTGCATGTACGGATGAAAATCCGGCAGGTGAGGAAGGTAATGAAGGTTACGGAAGCACGGAAGGAGATAATACACCGCCAGTGAGTGATGTAATTGTTCAGATGAACCGTGATGTGGCTGATATGCAGCAGATTGCTGAGGGAAAAGTGAAGGTACTTACTTGTATGAAAGAAAGCAACGGACGTTATCTGGTAGAATTGGATAACGGACATGTGCTCACCGTGTATGCAGAGGAGGAACAGGTAAAGAAGAACTCCGTCCCATTAGTGGGTATTGATGCAGATGGTTATTGGGTGTGTGAACTGGATGGAAAAACCGAAAACCTGACCACTGCAGACGGACAGTTGGCGGCGGCTTTAAGTTCGGCAGGGAAAGGAACTTTTACTCCTCAGTTCCGGGTGGGAGAAAAAAACTTCTGGGAAGTTTCTTATAACGGTTCTCAATGGATGCAAATAGGTACCCGTCAGGTATGGGATGTAGAAAAGGAGCCGGCTGCAGCTTTTTCTCCTTTTGCCGGATGTTCGGCAGATGAGGATGCGGGAACATTGACTATATCTTTGCGTTGTGGAGAGAAGAAAATTAATACACAAGTGCAGGGAAAAGGTACCACGGATGCTTGGAACAAATTTGTGGCAGGTTCGGCCGATAATGTGTTGCTGGATTTTTCTTATGCCGGTTACAAACATGGGGAAGAAGAAGCACCAGATGGATTTGCATTAGGGTATAAAACGATTAATGTGAAGGAATATATGGATGCCCATCCTGATTTGACTGCACGGGAGGCATTTTTGAAATTGCTGAAAGAAAAAAAGTTGGTACGCATTGACGACGAAAGCAAATCGTATTCAAATGACAATGCAGGAGTGGTGTTCTACTTTCCGGCAGGAGAATATGTGCTGCATAATGAGGAGGATAATACGCTGAGACAAGATGTTGAAAACCCCGCGTACGATGGAAAAGGGAATAATACGAGCTCGTCTATCATTATCTATGGTGGGAACTTTGTAATAAAAGGAGACGGGCCCGACAAAACGTTCATTAAAATGGATACTCCGAATTTGCCAACCGATACGGAGGTGATGTATTCTTCTCCGGTGATGATTAACATCAAGCATAATGCATGGCTGGGAGCTGAATATGAAGTGACGGGAAATGCCGGGAAAGGTACCTTTAAGGTAAAAGTGGCCGGGGCATCGAATTTTAAAGTAGGTGAATGGGTGTGCTTGTATTTGCACGATAATAGTCCGGAACTGGTGAAACAGGAGCTGTTGCCGTATGCCTGGGAATCGACGATGACCAATATCTCGACAGAAGGAGTACAGGTGGAGGATTATCATCAGATTGTGAACATCAGCGGGGATGAAATTACCTTTAAAGAACCGATTATGCATGAGGTGGATGCACAATGGAACTGGAAACTGCGTAAATATTCGTATTATGAGAATGTGGGAGTAGAGGATTTGACATTTGTAGGGCATGCGGTAGATGATTTTCAACATCATCGTAGCTGGATTGACGATGGGGCTTACAAACCGATTGCTTTTATGCGCGTTGTCAATTCATGGATGCGGCGTGTGAATTTTGAGAATGTGAGCGAGGCAGCTTCAATTATTTCGAGTGCGAATTTTTCTGCTTATAAGATTAATATTACTGGAAATCGCGGTCATGCAGCTATCCGTTCCCAAGGTTCCAGCCGGGTATTTATCGGTGCGGTGCGTGATTGTACAGACGGTCCGTTGGCGGATGAATATCCTACGTTCCAGAGTAATACCGGACAGTATCATGCCTGCGGTGTATCAAAACCCAGTATGGGGGCTGTTATCTGGAAGGTTACGTGGGGAGATGATGCTTGCTTTGAATCGCATGCCACTCAGCCTCGTGCTACACTGATAGATAATTGTACAGGTGGTTTTGTGCAGTCCAGACAGGGCGGAGACGCCAATCAAGTGCCGAATCATTTGAATGACCTGACCATCTGGAATATGTTCTCTACGAATACAAAACTGAATGGCAATGGTACACTGTCGGCGAATGGGGAGTTTGACTGGTGGCGTACGGGTTGGAAATATTGGAAAATTTTACCGCCGGTTATTGTAGGATTCCATGGTGATCCTGTCAAGTTTGTACAAGAGCAGGTGAAGCTGGATGAAAGTAATGGCATGCCGGTAGAACCTCAGTCGCTTTATGAGGCACAATTGGAACGCCGTTTGGGTAGTGTTCCAGTTTGGTTGAAGGCTTTGAAATAATTATAAACTTTAAATATCATGAACTTAACGCGAAACCTTTATTTACTTTTTTTGTGTGGAATGTGTACTCCGGCTGTGCATGCAGCCGGTAACATGACGACAGATGCGGCAGTACAGCAGACAGTGAATCAGGATGCGGACGCAACGAAGCTGAAAGAACTTGCAGAGTTCCGTAAGAAATATAAGTTTCCGGAACCGAAGGCTTCTGAGAGTGAGCTGAAGGCTGCCCAGATGGGGCTAAAGATGCTGATGCTGCAGCGTACGGGAGATTATACCGTGACAGGAGCAGATTTATGGGGTGAGAAAGTGATGAACCAGCATCTGAGAGATGTGGCAAAAACGGTACGTGCGTTGTCATACGGAGTGCAGAAATACGGTAAATCAGCCAAAGGCGATTTGGATTTATATCTGGATTATCTGTTTACACACAATTTTTTCCTTCGTATGCCTAAGCTGGTATATAGCAACTATAGTGATGTACGAAAGATTCCTACTGATTTGATGAGTGCCATTCCGGTATGTGATGAGGTACGTAAGGCTAAAATGATTGCCGCCGTACAGAAACTACTGGAAGTGGATGTGATTCGTCAGGGAGATAAGGCTATCTTGAACTGGATTAGTTCGGACTATATTTTCAACATTGTGCCATACGTGTTTAATCTGGCACTGGCTAACCCGAATGACCAGCAGGCTGTGCAGGACTTGCAGTTGCTTTCCGGCTTCCTGCGGGTATGTACGCGCTATAATGTGGGCAATAAGGACATCCTGAAGCCGGACGGTACAGGTTTCCACCACAATGCGCATTATAACGGATACATGTATTCTTACAAAACGTGGGTGGAATACTTCTATCGTTTCAAGGGGACTTCCTTCAAGATTGACCCTAAATCGTACGAAAGACTGAAAAAGGCTGTCGTAACGATTTACATGACTGCTGTGCGTGCAGAAGGTGATAAGAACCGGATTTATGCCAACAGTATGGCAGGACGCCATCCTTTCTATAGTATTGAAGTACCCTTTACGCAGAAATTGTTCGAACAGTTGATTGAGATTGGAGCGGATGCCACAGGTACGGATTTAGATAAGGAACTGGCTGCTTATTATAATTACTTCTTTAAGACGGATAAGTATCCGGTACCGGCTGCTGATGCCAACGGATTCTATCAGTATAACTACAGCTCGGCAGGAGTGTATCGCCAGCCGGGATGGGTGGCTGTGATGAAGTCGCCTACGGCTATGTTGTGGGGAAGTGAAATTTATAACAAGACCAATCGTTTCGGACGTTACCAGAGTCACGGTACACTGGAAATTCTGTACGATGGGGGACTGGTTCCTACAGGTTATCCTTCTAACAATGAGAACAAGGGTGCCGGATGGGACTGGAATATGATGCCGGGAAGTACGACAGTACATTATACCAACTGGGCGGAAATGATGCCTTATAAGAACGATAAGGATCGTTTTGACCAGAAGGCCAGAAAGAGCAATTTTGCCGGGGCTGTATCGATGAAGGATTACGGACTCTTTGCTACTGCTTTTGATCAGGATGACCGTTGGGGAAGCCAGCGATTTACTCCTACCAATTTGACTTTCTGTAAGTCGGTGTTGGCTATTGACGGTATGTTGTTCAGTATTGGAAATGGTATTTCTGCAAAGGGTGATTATGCGGACAACATGATTACGGCTACGAACTTATTCCAGTCGGTAGTAAGTAAGCAGTACAATAAGTTGACTGTGAACGGCCAGGAGGTAACGAAGGGAAATCGCCAGAATTATGCTTCTTCAGAACCTGTGACGATGATTAATCCTGTTTCAACCGGTTTCTTTGTTCCGGCAGGTCACGATGAACTTACGGTGATTTATGACGAACAGGAGACGCCTTCTTCTGTAGGTATGGCTGGTAAACCGGCTAAAGAAGTGGTGGCAAAAGCATATATGAACCACGGGGTGAAACCGGAGAAGAAGTCTTATTCTTTTGTTGTAGTTCCGGCAGCGGATGAAGCTAAGATGAAGGATGTGGCCGACCGTCAGACAAAAGGAGAATTATTCTCGGTAGTGGAAATGCAGGATTCCTTGCACATCATTAAATATGCACCGAAGAATGTGCTGGCTTATTCATTTTTTACTCCTACGAAGGGATTGACAGCAGGTGAGGTAGTTTCTTCGGCTACGGAACTGTTGCTGATAGAACAAAAGAATACGGATGGTAGTCTGTCGTTGGGTATGGCCAATCCGAACTTGCGTCCTAAAATGCTGGACAAGAAGAACTGGAAGGAGATTCCTACCCCTGCATTTATTGAACTGAAAGGTATCTGGCAGATGGATGGAAATGTACCAGGTGTGTTCTTAAAAACAATGGAGAATGGAAATACGGAAGTGTCTTGTTTGTTGCGAAACGGACTTCCTGTGTATATGAAACTGGTGAAACAGAAATAAGGCTAAATACTGAAAATATAAAAGGTCGTTCTTCCAATGAGTGAGGAACGACCTTTTTTTATTTTTATAAATTCAATATTTTAGTCTTTGTCAATCTTTAAAATACCACCGGTGGTGGAATTGAAAATCACGCGGGTGTTTACTTTCTTGTCGAACAAGCCGTCTACCAGTACTTCGGTGTAACCAAACTGGGTAAATGCCATTTCGTCGTTGAAAAGTTTTTTACCCTGATAAGTTACAGTAACATTTCCTTTACCCGGTACATTGTAGATGGCACCATCTGCTTTTTTCTTTTTCTTATCTTCTTCCGGTATGGGAAGGGTAGAAGTGTTGCGGATGGAAACATAAATCGGGTCACCAGCCAGATTGTTGGTCGGAAGTACTCCTAACTGGGTGGAGAAACGAGCGGCAACCTGTTCTTGTGTATCACTGCCGGGTTCTACCAATATTGTAAAGACTTTATCTGTGCGGTCGGTCGTACCGGTAAATGCTTGCATCAACGCTTTTTCTTGTTTGTTCAGCTGGTCAATAACCAGTTGAAGAGAAGCTCCGTCCTTTGGCATGGTTTCTGCCTGACCGCGCAGGATGGTGTTCTTGCTGTCGCGTATGTTATAGATTTCGCGGGCGGTCAGTTCTGCCATTTTTGCGCTGGAACCAGCCATGAGGATGTCTTCTGTCATGTATTTGCGGGCATTCTCATGGGACTGTGGCTTCTCTAACTTGTAGTCAGGGAGAGATTCTTTTTCGGTAGAGGTCGTATTGATGGCTTTTACAATCCCTTTGTCGGTCAGTTCTACATTGGATGCCATACTCTTATCTTTCAACTTCATGATGTAGGCTTTCGTAGAGTCGGGCACTCCTACAAGGCGGACTTGAATATCCTTGATTTCCCAATGGCTTTCAGGCTGTGAACTGATATTGTTCAGACGCAGGTAGCGGCTGGCGTACAGGCTGAAATCGCCCGGCTGGTAGTCTACCTTGGTGGCAATGATGTCAATGGCTACTTTGGTCTTAGGCAGGAAGTACACGATGCCCTCGCCTGCCTGTGGCACATAGCTTTCTTGGGAGTAGGCACTCAGAGAGGCCAGCAGTCCCAATGCAATGATTCCTTTTTTCATATTGTCTGTCATTTAGTTTCCATTAGTTGTTTCCATGCGGCCGGCAATGCGTCTGCAATGTCACCGGAGGTCATACCGATTACTCCCTTTTGCTGGCAGGCGATGTCACCGGCCAGACCGTGTACATAGACGCCTAAGCGGCAGGCTTCTTCGTGTGTGTAGCCTTGTGAGAGCAGTGACAGGATGACACCGGTAAGAACGTCGCCACTTCCGGCAGTGGCCATACCCGGATTGCCTGTAGGGTTGAAGTAAGTTACTCCGTCAGGGGTAATGACAGCCGTCCATGCTCCTTTCAGTACGATGTAGCATTGCAGGTGGGCCGCCAGTTCTTTCGCCTTTGACAAACGCTCGTAGCTGTTGCTGCAGCGTCCGATGATGCGTTCCAGTTCCTTGATATGTGGAGTAAGAATGCTGTGGCGAGGAATACGGGTCAGGTAGTTACGGTAGCTGCTGAAGATGTTGAGTGCATCTGCATCCAGAACCAAAGGAATATAGCAGTTGCTTACCTGGTCGAACAGCGCCTGCACCGTGATTTCTTCCTGTCCTAATCCCGGGCCGATGGCTACGGCCTGGAAGTTGTCGAGGTCGGCAGCTTCGGCAAAGCAGCGGTCGTGTACGTCATCCTGCACCATGGCTTCAGGCACATTGCTCTGTAGCAGGTCATGGTTGCATACTGGGGTGTGTACGGTGAGTAGTCCGATGCCCGAACGCAGGCAGGCACGTGAAGCTAACAGGGCGGCACCTCCCATACCGTATGAACCGGCTATCAGCAGGCCGTGGCCGAACATGCCTTTATGGGCAAATTTCTTTCTTGGCTTGATGAGCGCACGCATTTCGCTGGCTTCGGTGATGTAATAGTTCGTCTTGGCTGATTCGATGAATTCACGGCTTATACCGATGTCGAGCAACTGCCATTCGCCTACCACATCTGCGTTTTCGGCAAAGAGGAAGGAGAGTTTGGGCATCTGGATGCTCAGGGTCAGGTCGGCCTTGATGATGTTTTGTCGGATGTTATGGGTATTGTCTTCTCCCATCAGTCCGGAAGGAATGTCGATGGATACCACCTGGGCAGGAGAAGCATTGATGTATTGTACTACGGCTGCAAATCCTCCGCTCAGCGGTTTTTGAAGTCCAGAACCGAACAGACCGTCGATTACTACGTCGTGACTGCCCAGATGAGGCGGGTCGAACTGGTTGCTGACTTCGGTGTAGTTGGCAAATCCGCTTTCTTTCAGGCGCTGGATGTTGGTGAGGCATTCTTCAGAAAGGGTACCTTTTACGTTGAACAAATAGACTTCTACCGGATAGTTTTTCAGGAAGAGGATGCGGGCTACAGCCAGTGCGTCGCCCCCATTGTTGCCCGGACCGGCAAATACGACAAGACGGTGTGACTTGTCATATCGCTCGCTGATAGCTTGTGCCAACAGACCGGCAGCTTTTTCCATGAGGTTGATTGACAATATAGATTCGTGGGCGATGGTATATGCATCTGCCTCTTTTTGTTGTGTACAACTTAAAATTTTCATTGTATATATAAAATAGCTATTTTGTCGGTAAAAGTACGAAAAAAGCCTCGAATGGGATATATATTCTATTGAAAATATCTTTAAATACTCAGGGGGAAGTGTGGAGGTTTTAGGGAAAATCCGTAAATTTGCACAATTTCTAAAACTAGATTATAACATGGATACGATTCAGATTAAAGACAAGCGTTTCAAAACGTTTATCCCAGAGGCGGATATCCTGAAGGAGGTGGCACGTGTGGCCAATGAAATCAATCATGACTTGGAGGGTGAAAATCCGTTGTTTTTGAGTGTGTTGAACGGCTCGTTCATGTTTACGGCCGATTTGATGAAACATCTGACGATTCCATGTGAGATTTCTTTTGTGAAGCTGGCTTCGTATGCGGGAACGGCTTCTACAGGAAAGGTGAAAGAACTGGTAGGACTGAATGAAGACATTTCAGGACGTACGGTGGTAATTGTGGAGGATATTGTGGACACGGGGCTGACCATGCAGCGTTTGCTGGAAACCCTGAAAGCACGCAATCCGAAAGAAATCCGTATTGCTACGCTGCTGGTGAAACCGGATAAGTTGCAGGTAGATTTGGATATAAACTATGTGGCGATGAATATTCCGAATGATTTTATCGTGGGCTACGGACTAGATTACGATGGCTTCGGACGGAACTATCGTGACATCTATACAGTGGTGGAATAATTTTTTTATTTATTATAAGACAACATGTTGAATATTGTAATTTTTGGTGCTCCGGGTTCAGGTAAAGGAACTCAGAGTGCTCGTATTGTGGAAAAATATGGCTTGAACCATATTTCTACGGGAGATGTATTGCGTGCAGAAATCAAGAACGGCACGGAACTGGGTAAAACAGCAAAAGGTTATATCGACAATGGTCAGTTGATTCCGGATGCGTTGATGATTGATATTCTGGCTAGCGTATTCGACAGCTTCAAGGATAGCAAAGGTGTGATTTTCGATGGATTCCCTCGTACAATCGCTCAGGCTGAGGCTTTGAAAGAAATGTTGAAGGTACGCGGACAGGAAGTTTCTATCATGCTTGACCTGGAAGTTCCTGAAGATGAACTGATGACTCGTCTGATTAAACGTGGACAGGAATCTGGTCGTGCTGACGACAATGAAGAAACTATCAAGAAGCGTCTGGTAGTATACCACTCTCAGACTGCTCCGTTGATTGACTGGTACAAGAACGACGGTAAATATTGCCACATTCAGGGATTGGGTACTATGGACGGTATCTTCGCTGATATTTGCGCGGCTATTGATAAACTTTAAATAATAAAAAACTGGCGGGCCGGTGACGGTCTGCCAGTTCTTAAACTTGAATTTATGGCTGAATCGAATTTTGTTGATTATGTAAAAATCTACTGCCGCTCCGGAAAGGGAGGCCGTGGCTCGGTGCACATGCGCCGTGAGAAGTATATGCCCAACGGAGGTCCGGACGGTGGCGACGGTGGTAGAGGAGGTCATGTGATTTTGCGGGGAAACCGCAATTACTGGACATTGCTGCACCTGAAGTACGACCGTCATGTGTTTGCGGAACATGGAGGTAACGGCTCGAAAAACAAAAGTTTCGGAAAGGACGGGGCAGATAAAGTCATTGAAGTGCCTTGTGGAACGGTAGTATATAATGCCGAAACAGGGGAATATGTGTGCGACGTAACGGAGCACGGACAGGAAGTCATCTTGCTGAAAGGCGGACGCGGAGGATTGGGAAACTGGCATTTCCGTACAGCGACCCGTCAGGCACCCCGTTTTGCCCAACCGGGTGAACCGATGCAGGAGATGACGGTGATTTTGGAATTGAAATTATTGGCGGATGTAGGTCTGGTAGGTTTTCCGAATGCCGGAAAATCCACTTTGCTTTCTTCGGTTTCTGCCGCACGTCCGAAAATTGCCAATTATCCTTTTACCACGCTGGAACCGAACCTGGGAATTGTGTCTTATCATGAAGGAAAGTCTTTCGTGATGGCGGATATTCCGGGTATCATTGAGGGAGCCAGTGAAGGAAAGGGGCTGGGACTGCGGTTCTTGCGTCACATTGAGCGCAACTCATTGCTGCTGTTTATGGTACCGGGTGATACGGATGACATACGTAAGGAGTATGAGATTCTGTTGAACGAACTGGCTACCTTTAATCCGGAGATGCTGGACAAGCAGCGGGTGTTGGCCATTACGAAATGTGACATGCTGGACGAGGAACTGATGCAGATGCTGGAACCTACATTACCTGAAGATATACCTCATGTCTTTATTTCTTCGGTGTCTGGAATGGGTATCCAGCAGTTGAAAGACTTGCTTTGGGCCGAACTGAATAAAGACAGTAACCAGTTGGAAGCAGTACGTCGGGAAGCCATCGTACATCGTCCGAAAGATATGACCAAGCTTCGCAAGGAGCTGGAAGATATGGGCGAAGACGAAGACTTTGACTATGAATATGAGGATGTGGATGAGGAAGATGACTTTGACTACGAGTACGAAGAGGAAGACTGGGAGGACGAACCACAAAAGTAATGAATAATCTGACTGATGATAAAAGAATGTTGGTGTACGGCCCGAAAAGTCCGCACACCGACATTTTTTGTTTCTCTACTACACGTTATGGTGGTTGTAGTAAGGGGAATTATGCTTCGTTTAACTGCAATCATTATTGTGGTGATGCGCCGGATAAGGTGGAACGGAACCGGGAACTGCTGTGTTCGTTGTTACCTGTGCGTCCCCGGATGTTAGTTATACCTCATCAAACGCACGATACGGTGGTGAAGGTTGTGGATGAGGCTTTTTTACGGCTTTCTTCCGAAGAACAATTGAAGCAACTGGAAGGAGTGGATGCACTGGTCAGTGATATGGACCAGGTCTGTCTTTGCATTTCTACTGCGGATTGTATCCCGGTGCTTTGCTATGATACCCGGCGGAAAGTAATTGCGGCGATACATGCCGGATGGCGGGGAACAGTGAAGCGCATCGTGGAAAAGACGTTGGACAAGATGGCGGCACTTTATGGCACGAAGGGAGAAGATGTGCAGGCTTATATTGGGCCGGGTATCTCTTTGAATGCTTTTGAAGTGGGAGATGAGGTGTATGAAGCCTTTGAAGCAGCAGGGTTTGATATGGCTTGCATCGCCCGCAGAGATGAAAAGTGGCACCTCGACCTTTGGGAAGCCAACCGGATACAGTTGCTGTCTAAAGGAGTAAAGAAGGAGAATGTGGAAGTAACAGGGATTTGTACCTATCAAAATTATACGGATTTCTTCTCGGCACGTCGGCTGGGCATTCGTTCCGGGCGTATTTTGTCGGGGATTATGCGGATGTAGAACCATTTAAGAAAATAGCGAAATGGATTTGAAAATTGAAGTATCAGAGGAATTACGGCAGGCTTGGCCGCTGTTTCGTGGAGCCGCTGTATTTGCGACGGTAAAGAATTCTCCATATAGTGAAGAACTGTGGAAACGTATCGGTGAGTTTACGGAACTCTATCGTCAGAAATATACCATTGATTCTATCAAAGAGATGCCTGCCATTCAGGCCACTCGTCAGGCTTATAAGAAATGTGGGAAAGATCCCAGCCGTTACCGTCCTTCTTCAGAAGCTTTATGCCGACGTTTGTTGAGAGGACTGTCACTTTATCAGATAGATACGCTGGTCGATTTGATTAATTTGGCATCCATCAATAGCGGACATTCCATCGGAGGCTTTGACCGGGATAAGATTCAAGGAAACAAGCTGGTATTAGGTATCGGAAAGGCGGGTGAGCCTTACGAAGGTATTGGGCGTGGAGAATTGAACATTGAGGGGATGCCGGTATATCGAGATGCCGTGGGAGGTGTAGGTACACCGACAAGCGATAATGAGCGGACAAAGATTTCATCGGAAACTACTCATCTGTTAGCCATCATGAATGCGTACAGTGGGAGTGACGGTTTGGAGGAAGCCGTAAACTATATGGTAAACTTACTGAAAGAATTTGCGGATGCTCAGGATGTAGAACTTTATTATTTTGAGTAATATGAATCGCTTGATTGTAATACTTGGGCTGTTGTTCCTTTGTATGGGAAATATACAGGCTGATGAACCTGTGAAAACAGGATTTACACACATGGAGCGTAGTCATATCAGGGTGCATACACCGGGACTGTTCTCAAAGGGAAATAGCGTGGAGATACATCTGGAGTGTCTGGCTGATTCGCAGTTCTGCTTCCCACTTCCCGGAGGAAAGGTCATTTCTGCTTATGGAAGCCGTGGTGGACATTCGGGAGCAGATATAAAGACCAAGGCCAATGATTCTATTCTTTGTGTGTTCGACGGTGTGGTGCGCATGGCCAAAAGTTACGGCGGATATGGAAAGGTGATTGTGGTGCGGCATTTTAATGGATTGGAAACCGTGTACAGTCATAATTCCAAGAACTTTGTTGCACCGGGTGATTCAGTAAAGGCGGGTCAGGTAATAGGATTGACCGGGCGAACCGGACGTGCTACCACAGAGCACCTACATTTTGAACTTAGGGCCAACGGACAACATTTTAATCCTGGATTATTATTTAATATGTCTACCCGTGTCCCTTTGAAACGTACGCTGGTATGTACCAAAACAGGAAAACATGTGAAATTATCTCCTAAAAAATGAAAGAATATGGATATTGAAAAGATATTGACAGAAGGAATTGTGTTCAGAGGCGGGAAGTCTTCTGACGGAAAAAAGAAAGAAGAGAAAGTAAAGACCAAGGCTAAGAAGAAAACTTACATTACGGGTTTGCATGGTTCTGGCTCTGCCAAGATGAAAGCGGAATATCGCCGCCGGAGAGCCAACAGACACAAACAAGGATAAGAGTGAACAAAAAACTGTATTCAGTTGTTAATATATTTGTAAAACTAAAAAAAGAAGATTATGAGAAAATTATTTTTACTCGTAGTAATTGTAATGGCTGCCATCACTGCCAGCGCACAGGAAGGCATTTATTTAGGTGGTGGTATCAGTTTGTGGAGAAACAATGATGTAGATAAGACTTCATTCTCTATCACACCGGATGTAGGTTATAACTTGAGTGAAAAATGGGCCGTAGGTGTGGAATTGGCTTATGCACACAATGGTTATGATGGTGATAAGCTCAATAGCAATGCGTTTGCTTTGGCTCCGTATGCACGTTACTCTTTCTATGAAAACAAGATTGTACGTTTGTTCTTGGATATGGGATTTGGATTCTCTACTTACAAGGCAAAACATGCGGATTCTGTAAATGGTTTTGAAATCGGAGTGAAACCGGGATTGGCAGTAAAATTGAATGATAATTTCAGCTTTATTACTAAAGTAGGTTTTGCGGGTTATCGTGACGACTATTATCGTGGAGAAGAAAATGGATTCGGCGTCGGCTTGGATGGCGAAAATATTTCCATTGGTATTGAGTACGAATTCTAATAAGAACGATTGAATAATTAATAGATAGGGAGCAAAAAGAGGTGAAAACTTCTTTTTTGCTCCCTTTTTATTTGTTTCTCCGCTTTATCTTTTTAAATTTGTGTAATTCATCTATTATTTGAGCTTATGAAAAAGATTGCATGCATAGTGGCAGGTTTGTTCGTAGCTTTGACAATGGCCGCACAGACAAAAGTAACTTGGAGTATGGAACTTGGACTGGGTATGAGTACCTGGATGGGAAAGGATGCCGGAGACTCTTCTCCATTGTTTAACCAGAAGGTTGGAGTAGGAATTGATGTACCTTTGAGTGGACTGGTATCATTCCAGACCGGATTATACTGGGCTTCGAAAGGAGCAAGCATAGACGTGGATTATGTAGGGGCTAATACGAAGAATGTGGTGGATATGCACGTGAACCAGAACTATTTTGAGATGCCTTTGCTGGCTGCTTTTCATGTAGGTACAGCCGCTAATTTTGATATGGTGTTCACAGCAGGTCCTTATCTGGCGTATGGGGTAAACGGCAAGCGGAATATTGACATTGATGACTTGACTGTTTCTTATAATACCTTTGGGGAATCAAAGATTGAAGGAGAAATCGTCTCAGGGCTGCGTCGTTTTGATGCCGGTGTGATGGCTGGTGTGGCACTCGACTTTAAACGCTGGACGGTAGGACTTGACGGAGAATTTGGATGCTGCAAATTAGCCAGCAATTCAAAGACACGCAACTTGGCATTCTTCTTCACTGCTGGCTATAAATTCTAATTCTTAGAGATTTTATGTACGCTGGATGGCCTGTACCGTTTCTTTACGGGCAGGCTATGCAGCATTTTGAGAGCTGCCAAGTGGCGGTCGCGCCAGATTCGGTAGCTGAGCACGATTACAAGAAAAACAGTTCCTAACAGACATACCCAGCCGAACAACTCTTTCAGGCTGGTCAGCATGGTCTGGGTGTTTACTTCATTATAGAGTTGTATGACTGATACATCCGGCATCCACTCGTGCAGATTGTCCATGTCTCTACTTAATAACCCCCAGTTATCGCGTTGCAGGTGTTTCATCCAGCGGTTCAATATGGCTGCTCCCAGAGGGGTTGCAATGCTGGTACGAATGAAGCTGAGTACGCACAAAGACTGGAAGAAATGCTTGAAGGGTATATGCTTCGCTACATAAATGGTTAGCGAAATATAAAGCACTCCATGACCGATGCCTTTTAAAAAGTTGGGCAGATACAAACTTTCAATATTCAAATCGGGGTATATCAGAAAATACATGTAATACTGGTACATGACTATCAGTGTAAATCCGACAGAGATCAATAGTTTATATCCTTTTTTTAATACTGCTTGCCGGAAGAATACGATACCTGCTCCAGCCAGGATTCCTGCAAATACACACCAGTTCAATGAAATGGCATTTAGCGTATCGTACTGTAAGATGGAGGTCATGAATGCATTCTGCAGTACGGAGGAGGTGGTGAGAAACAGACAGAGCATCAAGAACAGGAACAACACTACGGGGAATTTCTTGTAGCGGAATACCTGCGGGTCTATATACGGATGCCGTATGGAAGTCATCCGGTTGATGTTTATCAACAAGGACACTACGGCTATTACAATGCAGGAGCGAATCTGCACGCTGTCCAGCCAGTCGTAAAAGTCTCCATAGATACAGATAAAAACAATCGCGAACAGCATGGCTGTCCATAAGAGGAGGCCTATCCAGTCTATGCCATATAAGGGAATCTTTTTACCTAGGCGGATAGTCTGTGTCAGGCACATGACACAAATCCATACCACCATCAGCATGCCGATGACAAACCAGTGCATGTATTGCCAGTTGGCCCAGTCGTTGATGTGCATGGTGACCAGTCCGGACAACTGTATACTTTCAAGCACGATGATATAGATAACGGGATAGAAAACCGAGAAATTTCCGGAAGGTGTAATGCTCAGGCGGGTATTGGAGAAACACTCGAAGGTGCCCCACATGCGGAAGAATCCCGATACGAAGCATACACAAATCATGAGAAAGATGTTTTCTGTATGCATGGTAATCAGGTTGCAGAGAATGAGTACCGGGCATACCGTCATGAAAATGGACCGGGTGGTAAACCGGGATTTCAGACGGAACAGTATCGGAAATATAACGGTCATACCGATGAAAGAGGCATAGGCTGCCATGGTTACATCTTCCTGGATACATCCTAATGCACTCGACATCTGGGTAGCAGCTGGCAGGAAAACTCCTCCGTTAAACTGAAAGACCATGGCAAAGAAGAGCGACAGGACGATGCAGACCGGAGTGGGCAGGAATTCTTTGAAGTAAGGAATCTGAGGACGTGGTTCAGCCATTTTCGTGTTTACTGTTTAACGTAACATTCTACATTCATTCCGGCTCTCAAGCGTTGCAAATCTTCCGGGCGGTTGTTTTCCGTAAACTCGATACGGACTGGGATGCGCTGTTTTACCTTTACGAAGTTGCCCGCCGAGTTATTTTGTGGAATAAGTGAATAGGAAGCTCCGGTAGCATCCGAAATAGAAGCGATACGCCCTTTAAATTTTACATCAGGAATAGCATCTACTCTTACTTCCACCAGCTGATTTCTCTTCATGTCGGTAGTCTGAGTTTCCTTGTAGTTGGCTATGACCCATTTCTCCGTACCATCTACCAAAGTCACCAAGGCTTGTCCAGGCTGAACTAACTCTCCTTCATGAATGTTTTTTCGTCCGGTCACTCCGTCTGTAGTAGCCAGAATCACTGTATAAGAGAGGTTCAGTTTGGCCAGGTTGAGTGCAGCCTCTGCCAGTTTAATAGCCGATTCATTCTGTTCCAATCGCTGGGTTTGCTCCTGCTTCTGGAGTAAAGTCGATTGTTTCTGGCGTAACAGCTGTTCATAGCGTGCCTGTGTAGCTTCGTAATCCGTTTTTACCCGGTCGAATTGTTGAGGAGTAACGGCTTCTTCTTTCAGCAATTCCTGATAGCGTTTGTAATCCGTCTGTGCATTTTGCAGGCGAATACGCTGCTCATCAATGGCTGCATCCGTTACGAGGATGTTGTTCTGTGTGGTGTTGATAGTGGTATGCATGGCACTCTTTCCGGCCAGTGCATTGCGATAGTCGGCTTCGGCCTGTGCCACTTTCAGACGGTATTCCGTATCTTCTATGATGGCCAGGGTATCTCCTTTTTTTACAGTCTGGTATTCCTCAAAACAGATTTTCTTGATGAAGCCCTGTACCCGTGTGCTGACAGGAGTCAGGTGTTGCTTCACCTGAGCATTGTCTGTATATTCCACACTACCTAAATGGATAAATTTGCCGCAAACCCAGCTGATACCGGCTACGAGGACCAGCAGTATAAAGAAATTAGAAATAGCTCTTTTTTTGTTTCGCATCATATATTTTTTCGTTTTTGTGTAAATATGAAATTCATTAAAGTGTTCCCGTAATTTTTTTCAGCAGGTAATATTGATACAATATACCTATCTGATAGTTGGCCAGCTGCAATTCCATGTCCAGCTGCATGTTGCTGGCATCCAGCATATCGGTAATCAGTGACAGACCGTTCAGGTAACGTTGCCGCACGATGCGGAAGTTTTCATGTGCCAGCTGTACGCTTTTTTGCTGAGTCTGCAGTCTTACGTACGCTTCATTCAGGTTCACGTATGCTTCGTGCACTTTATTTTCTATTTCTTCTTTGACCAGCTGGTAGTTTTTTTCTGCTTTTGAGGTAGCTATCCGTGCCTGTTTCAGTTTCTTCTTGCTCTTAAACAACGCATCCAGATTGTACGAGATACCTACTCCGGCAAACCAGTAGTTGAAGTTGTTGTTCAATGGCGGGACTTCTACTAGAATCGGTCCGTTAAATTCATTGGTAGCTGTCAGACTGATGTGAGGTCTGCGTTCCGAACGAATCAAGTTCTGCTGGTTGTGGGTCAGCTTGATTTCCGTGTGTGCCTGCTGGAGTTCAGGAGATTCCTGAGAAGCTTCCATCCAGGTCGTTTCCTGTTGTTTGTCCACATTGATACGGAACAGTGCTGTGGAGTCGGGTACAATATGTACCGAAGGGTCCAGTCCGATAGTAGTCGTCAGCTTGTGGTTCAAGACATTGAGCCTGTTGATAGTAGAAGTCAGGCCTAATTGCAGATTCTGTAACTGTAGTTCATAACGGGTAATGTCACTCTTCAGTGCCGTACCCTGTTGATAGGCAGCCCGCATATCCTTTACCAATAGATGTGTCTGCTCAATGTTCTTTTCGTAGACCGTCTGTTGATTTCTCAGTTGGAACAAATCCAGATAATATCCCAACAGCATGAAGCGCAAATCCTGCTGGTTGTTTTGATAAGTCTGTTGTGCTAGTTGCTGTTGCAGTTTCGCTTTCTGGATGTTGGCATTGATACTTCCTCCGGCGTAGATAGTCTGTGAGGCCTTGAGTACAAAAGAATTACCGAAATGCGGCATGTCAGCATGTATGCCGTTACTGAAATCCCGGTCTGTCATGCAACCGTCACCAATATAGTTGAGGTCCACCTGTGCCCGGATGGAGGGAAGTTTGGCATTTTTAGCCACTTCTACCGCCTGTGTCGTTTCGTCAATGGCCAGTGAATGAAGCTGGATGCTTTTGCTGTTCTGGTCTGCCAGTTGAAACAATTCATCGATAGAAAGAACCCGTTCTTGTGCGGCGGCCGTGTAAATAAAAAAGGAAAGAACTCCAATAGTTGAAACTAATCTTTTACCCATTATTCTTTTTGTGTTGAAAATACCTTTAGCCATTTTATTTGGCTGTGCAAAATTAAGCCATTATTTTTAGGCTGAATTTGCGGTTTATGCAAAAAGATTACCATTTTAAGCCATCCTCAGAGAATGAATCAGGAACAGGAAAGCTATATCTCGCTGATAAAGCAGACGAGTAAGGAGACCATCCGCATCAAGAAAACCGGATGGGAAGAAATTAAACTGCCGGGCCATGCACATGAAAAGTGCCAGATTATCTATACCCTTTCCGGCACGTTGCATGTACAGATAGGTTCCACAAGCTATTTTGTGCCAGAGAAGCACATCGCCTGGATACCCGGCTGTACGGAGCATGAATTATCCAGCAAGAATCGGCAGGTGTCACTGGTTATTTTCTATCTGTCGCTGGATGCGGATGACAAGGATACTGCCTTGAAGGAATTCTCCATTTATCACACCAACTCCTTTATTGCAGAGAACTTGAAATTTATTGCTTCCAAGGGGACGGAGATAGAACAGGCTGATTCTCCCGATTTGTATGCCTTTGCACTCAGCTTTTTCAAACTGCTGCCCTCCATCAGCCAGGATATGGGCTTTTTGTTGAAGATGCTGGCCATTCCCAATGATGCACGTTTGCATCCTATTCTGGCCTATCTGCAGGAGCATTTGCATGAGAATTTGAAGATGCCGCAACTGGCTGCCCATTTCGGATTCTCTGTGCGCAACCTGAGCCGTTTGTTCAATGAGTCGGGCATACGTTTCAGCTATTATGTGAACAATCTGAGAATCATGCGGGCTATCGAGCTTTTTGCCGATGGGGGAAGGACCATGCAACAGATTGCATACGAAGTAGGTTTTGCCACTCCCAACCATTTCAATCGTGTGTTCCGCCAGATTACGGGCGTATCACCTAATGCTTTTGTAAAAAATGACTAAGTCCCTTTCTCTGCCTGAAACAGGACAAGAGAAAAGAACTCAGCGATGAGTATAAATCAAATCAGATTATACGTAAGTTTCCAGGAAAGATACTTCTCCTTCTGGTACAACTTCCAGGTTCTGGGTAGTAGCCGGGAACAATACTGATTCACCTGCTTTTACGCTGATGCGGTTGCCTTCGTTGTCAGTAACGGTGCAGGCTCCCTTCATGCAGATGTAAATAACAAACGAATCCAGTTCGCTGTAGTCCATGTTCATGGTTTCTGTCAGGTTGTAAACAGAAGTGGTGAAGTACGGACAGCTTACCAGTTCCACCGGTTCGTCTTTACGCGGTTCATAGTGCGTACGATAATCATCAGATACAGTATAGTCGATGGCATCTTTTGAGAGTTCCGTATGCAGTTCACGCAGGTTACCGTTCTTATCTCTGCGGTTGAAGTCGTAAATACGGTACGTGATGTTGGAAGTCTGCTGTATTTCTGCCAGGAAACATCCGGCTCCGATGCTGTGGATACGTCCTGCCGGCAAGAAGAATACATCGCCCGGCTGTACGTCATATTTGTCGAGGGCATCACAAATTGTATTGTTTTCAATCATGTCGGCATATTCCTGCGGAGTAATCTGTTTTTTCAGACCTGAATACAAGTGGGCCTGTCCACCGGTATTGTCGATGATATACCACATTTCTGTTTTACCCATAGACTGGTGGCGCTTCATGGCTAGTTCATCGTCGGGGTGTACCTGAATAGACAAATCTTGCTTGGCATCAATAAACTTGATAAGCAAAGGGAACTTGCCCTGGAATCGCTTGTAGTTTTCTTCTCCCACCAGCTTTCCTTTATATTCTTCCATCAGCTGAGTCAGGTTCTTGCCGGCATCTGCACCTTCTGCTACTACAGATTCGTCGCCCGGTACGTCTGAGATTTCCCAGCTTTCGCCCACTTGTTCCTGCTGACAGTCCAGTTGTTTAAAAGGAATAATACGTTCTCCTCCCCAAAGGGTCGATTTTAAAATAGGTTTGAATTTCAAAGGATACATAATCTTATTTATTTTGGTCTGTACAAAAATAGGAAAAACTATGATTATACCTTATATAATTGGGGAGAAAAAGAAGATATGAAGTATTCTTTTGATTTCTCAAATCAGAAATACAAACGTAATCTTTGCGTAAATGAAATGTACATCTCATGAAGTTCTGCTGTAACATAAACACTCCATCTTTGCAACGGAAAAAAGAAATGCATGAATAGATTATGAGATTAGGTTTTAAGGAGATTGTTTTTGTTTCAGGTTTCTTAGCTTGTTCTACTATGCCGATGGTAGCAGAGACTATAAAAGGTACCATTGTAGACAAGCAGACTAAAGAACCATTGACGGGAGCTACCGTACAAGTGCTTGGAAGTACAGTAGGGGCTGTAGCCGATCTTGATGGAAATTATATTTTGGATGTTCCCGGTGGAGTATATGACCTTGTGGTGAAATACGTGGGATACACAGATATTAAGGCTGGGGCTGTAAAAGCCAAAGGCAAAGATGTGGTGCTGAATTTTGAGATGGAAAGCGATGCACAGACCTTGAGCGAAGTCTCTGTTGTAGCACGTAAAAACTTGGAAGGTGAACGTGCGTTGAGCATGGAACGTCAGAAAGCCACTGTAGCCATTGAAAACCTTGGGGCGAAAGAAATGAGCGTGAAAGGCATCAGTAATGTACAGGAAGGCGTGAAGAAGATAACCGGTATCTCGATTGCCAGTGCAGGACAGCTGATTGTGCGCGGATTGGGCGACCGTTATAGTACGACTACCTTGAACGGACTGCCGATTGCTTCTCCGAATCCGGATAATAAATTGATTCCACTGGATTTGTTTCCTTCAAGTACGGTACGGAACATAACGGTCAGTAAGGTATATGAAGCTGGAACTTTTGCAGATTATTCAGGAGCACACATTGACATCAGTACCAAAGAAAATACCGGAAAAGACTTTTTCTCCATCGGTTTCAATACGGGAGGCCGGTTTAATACAATTTTCCAGGATTTCTATAAAATGGATCAGCAGTATTCCTTGTTCCGTAATCCGGGCATTAATCAGAAATACATTGACATGCCTAAGGCGGATTTTTCAACTGCCATTGCGAAGGAAAATCCTTTTCATACAACCTTCGATGTGAATAAGAGTACAAGTCTTCCGGAATTTGGCGGTAATATAGCCGGCGGAAAGAACTGGGATGTAAATGGACAGAATCTGAGTCTGTTGGCTGCATTGAGTGCAAGCAATACCAATGAAACCACAAAAGATGCTTTTTATCGCACACTTGAAGCCGGAGGTACGACTCTCGACCAGTTTAATTACGACAGTTACCGTCAGGAACTGAAACTGGCAGGACTTGGTAACCTGGCTTATACACTTAGAGAGGCCGACCGTATTGGGTACACCTTCTTCTATGCACGTAATGCGGAGAATACCTACATGTTGCGACAAGGAGAAGACTATGAAGACAATGAACTGATAGGTAACAACTCTGTAACCCACATTTATACCCTTCAAAATCATCAGTTGAACGGACACCATGAGTTTGGAAAACAGTGGGATTTGAACTGGAGCGGTTCTTATAGCAAGACTTCCAGTGAGGAGCCTGACCGCAGACAGGTGATGTTTGAAAAGGCTGGTAACTCTCTGGAACTGTTCGACCTGAACAAGCAGGAGAATATGCGTTATTTCGGCTCGCTGAATGAAGAAGAATGGGTGGGCGATTTGCGAAGCTCTTATCGCTATGGTGACAATAACCTGATACGTATGGGAGCTACCTACAAAGATAAGAGCCGTACGTTCCGTTCTACCCGTTTCTACTATGATGTAAGCCGTTTCAATCCTGAAATAGAGGATATTTACCAGACTTCCAGTTTTATGGGGTATGATAATATTGCCAATGGAGACATTGCTATAATCCGTGACCAGCAGCCGAAAGACCAGTATGATGCCGGACACTCTATTTATGCAGGATTTATTGATGCGGAATATTATCCGACGGCCAATTTCTTGGTGAACATCGGAGTGCGTTATGAATACAGTCACCAGTGGGTAAATTATGCGACAGACGGAGGTGAAGCCAAACGGAATGAGGTGAACTGTCATGACTTTTTCCCGGCCATGAACTTGAAATATACCGTGAACGATGCCAACAGTCTGCGCTTCTCGTTCTCACGTACGGTAACTCGTCCGTCATTCATCGAAATGGCTCCTTTCCTCTATCAGGAATCGTATGGAGCAGCCATGATCCGAGGTAATGCAGAATTGAAGAACGGATATAACTACAATATCGACTTGCGCTATGAACGCTTTGACCAGCAGAACAGCAACAATATGTTCTCTATTACGGGTTATGCAAAAATTCTGGAAGACCCGATTGAACGTACACAGACCTTGTCGGGTGGTGCGGCTGTTCACTCTTTCCAGAATGCAGATACAGGTGTGGCTGCCGGAGTGGAAGTGGAATTCCGCAGAGAACTGTTCCGCGACTTCCGCGTAGGAGCCAACGCTTCTTACATGTACACCAACGTACAATTGCCGGAAGGTGGAGCCTATACCAACGCACAACGTTCCCTGCAGGGAGCTTCTCCTTACCTGGTGAATGCGGATATCAGCTATGCTCCTAAGTTTAAGAACGATACACAGCTGACAGCTACGCTGCTCTATAACTTGCAAGGACCACGCATTCATGCGGTAGGTATTTCCGGATTGGGCGACGTGAAACAGGAAGACTTGCATACGCTGGATTTCGTAGCCACTTACAAACTGAATGACCACTGGAACTTTAAGTTGCAGATGACCGACTTGCTGAACCAGGACATCGTGTTCAAGCAGGAAGTGAAAGACGGCAGAAAGCTGGAAGTGGAACGCTACGGAAGAGGAACTACCTTTGAGTTAGGTTTTAGCTATACATTATAAAAATTCATAAAGGAAAAAATTGAACACTATTCTAAACTTTTTATTAACGAGAAAAGTATGAAAACAATGAACTTGAAATTTATGTCGATGGCCGCAATCGCTGCTATGACTTTGTGTACTGCTTGTAGTGAAGATGACAACACTCCGAATCCGGAACCTCCTGTTGCAGATGCGTATTCTTCAGAGTTGTTCTTGACTGCAGCAAACAATAACGCAATCAATTATAATTTCAGCAATACATTTACAAACAAATTTGTCGGTACGATTGACGGTGGAGCCGACATGACGAAGGTAGATAATTTCTTCGAAGCAGCTGCATATCGTGGTGCTGTTCCTGCTAATAATGACTGGACGGCCGGATGGATTCGTACAAGCGGTAAGGGCGATGAGACAAGTGCCAATGCTGTGGAAATTCTGCAAGGCGAACTGACTGCCAATAAGACTTTATTGAAGGATAAAGTATATGCACTTAGCGGTGAATATATTGTGAAGACTGGTGCTACACTGACTATTGAAGAAGGTGTGAAAATTGTTGCCATGACCGACGATGAGTCAGTAGATTATATCTTGGTACAGCAGGGTGCTAAGATTGAGGCTGTAGGAACAAAAGAAAATCCGATCATCATGACCTCAGACAAAAAGGAGTCTGGTGCATGGGGCGGTTTGCACATCTGCGGTAAAGCTCATACCAATGCAGAAGGTGGTACCGGTAAATCAGAAATCGGTGATGCAGCTTATGGAGGTTCTGCTGACAATGATAACTCTGGTACGCTGAAATATATTCGTCTGGAAAATACGGGATATGCATTGGACTCTGAACATGAAGCAAATGGTATTTCTTTCTATGGCGTAGGTAACGGTACTACAGTAGAATACGTACAGGCTTACAATGGTTCTGACGACGGTTTTGAATTCTTTGGTGGTAGCGTTGACGTGAAACACATGGTAGTTACCAACTGTAGCGATGACTCTTTCGACTGGACTGAAGGATGGAACGGACGCGGTCAGTTCCTGGTGGCTTATCAGGAAGCAAAGGAAACACTCGGATTTGATTGCGACTGCTTAATGGAATGCGATAATAACGGTAAGAACTTTGCAGCCACTCCGGTAGCTTGTCCTACTTTGGCTAACCTGACCTTGATTGGTAACGGCGGTGAGAAACAGGGTGTTCGCTTGCGTGCCGGTACACAAGTGAAGATGTACAATGCCCTGATTTCTGGTAAAGGAAAATGCTTGACAACTGAAACTACAGAAACAGAAAAGGCATTGGTAGACGGCACTTCCGTATTGAACTACGTAACTTTGGCTACGGATATTGAATGTAACGGTGCTGAAGAATAAGAAATAGATTTCATTTGATTGATGGCGGTCTGTCGGGAGAAATGGCTCGGCAGACCGCTTCTTTTTATTGGAGAATGAAATGCATTTTTCCGTCTTTTTCTCCGTGATAAGAAAAGCCTTCCCACTCAAACTCTTTCAGTTGTTCCGGATGTGCTATCCGGTTTTTCAGGATGAAGCGGGTCATCTCGCCCCGACACATCTTGGCGTAGATAACTACCGTGGTAGGTTTCCCGTTTTTCAGGGTGTAGAACTCGGGCGTAACGACCTGTACTTCCCGGCAGACTTTTTCCCAGTCGAACAAGTCTTTCATTTCACCACTGGCCAGGTTGACAAGAATGCCTCCTTGCTGCCGGATGGCATCAATGAAATAGTCCGTCAGCAAAGGGCACCAGTATTCAAACATGGTTTTCCGTTCGTGTTCCGGCAATCGTACATTGCCTTCCAAGCGGTAATTCTGAATACTGTCCAGCGGGCGGAGCAATCCGTATAAGAAAGAGGTAATCAATAAATGCTGCTGGGCATACCGGAAGTCTTCTGCGGTAAAGTCAGCCGGATGGATGCGCTTGAACACGATGCCTGTGTAGGCTAGAAGAGCCGGCAGGGCAGGAGTCTCCGGTGAAAGGAACTCGTGGTAGCGCAGGTAATTTTCGGCTGCTAACTTCGGATTCACTTTCAGCATCTGAGCCAGCTCTTCGGCAGTAAACTGGGTCATGTACAAGGCGTTTTCGCGGGCCTCTTTCAAAAAATGAGGGGTACTGGTTTCTGGATATGGAGTTTTGCTACGTGCGGTCATGGTCTTGGCACACGAGATAAATGTCATCATACGCGCTCTTGTTTTTCGTTAAAACTATTTACAAAGATAGACTCCTTGGCGGATTTTCCAGCGGTTTACGGTATATTTGTCAGGGTTTAACATTTTATAGAAAGGAAAGAACAATGAAAAATTTACGGATTTGGAGCCTTTTGTGTCTGATTTGGATGGGCGTACTGGCTGCTTCTGCACAAGACACCGGGAAAGAAAAAATCAGTTTGGGTGATGCCATGCCTGCCATTACCCTGAGTTCGGAGATATATGGCAAGGTAACACCAGCCGATTTGAAAGGAAAGGTAGTGCTGGTCAGTTTGTTTGCTACGTGGTGCGGTCCTTGTCAGATAGAACTGGCTGAGGTTCAGAAGACCTTGTGGCCGAAATACAAGGATAACAAGGATTTCAAGCTGTTAGTTATCGGTCGGGAGCATACGGATGCAGAGCTGAAAAAATACAATGAACGGAAGAAGTTCAGCTTCCCACTCTATCCGGACCCTAAACGGGAAGTCTTCTCTCTTTTTGCTGACCAGACAATCCCCAGAGCGTATCTGTTCGGGAAAGACGGTAAGCTGATTCATGCCTCAATAGGTTATACAAAATCTGAGTTTCAAGAACTTATGGCTGATATAGAAGCCGCTTTGAAATAAGAAAAAGGTATATGAAAAAAACGTCCTTGCGTTTAAGGGAAAACGCAAGGACGTTTTAGTTGAAACGCAAGTGCATTTTACTTCAAACGCACTTGCGTTTTAATCTAAACGTCAAAGCGTTTTGTTTCAAGCGCTTTGACGTTCTTATTTTCTACCTTTGGTATGCCTTATTTATATTCCTGCCAGCTCTTAATCTGGATTTCATTCTGGTTCATGTGGCAGAATGCTTCGATGAACGCTTTGGCCAGACGTGCGTTGGTAATCAACGGAATGTTGTGGTCGATGGCACCACGACGGATGCGGTAACCGTTGGTCAGTTCCCGTTTGGTGTGGTTTTTCGGGATGTTGACAATCAAGTCGAACTTATGTTCCGCAATCATCTTCATCACATTGTTTTCTGCATTCGGACGTTCATCCGGCCAGAACACCGGAGTAGTGGTGATGCCGTGAGAGTTCAGGAAGGCAGCCGTACCGGCTGTAGCATAGATGTTGTATCCTTTTTGGTGAAGCATCTGGCTGGCATCCAGCAAATCGACTTTCGACTTGGTTGCGCCGGAAGAGAACAGAACGGACTGTTTCGGAATCTTGTAGCCAGTTGCAATCAAGGCATTCAGCAATGCTTCATCGAAGTCGTCTCCCAAGCAACCTACTTCACCGGTAGATGACATGTCTACTCCCAGTACCGGGTCGGCATTCTGCAGACGGGCGAATGAGAACTGAGAAGCTTTTACCCCAATCCAGTCAATGTCAAACGCCAGTTTGTCAGGACGTACGTAAGGAGCATCCAGCATGATGCGGGTAGCCGTTTCGATAAAGTTGCGCTTCAATACTTTTGATACAAACGGGAAGCTACGTGAAGCACGCAGGTTACATTCGATTACCTTCACATCGTTGTTCTTAGCCAGGAACTGGATGTTGAACGGACCGGAGATATTGAGTTCTTTGGCAATCTTGCGGCTAATTTTCTTAATCTGGCGGGCAGTAGCAAAATAGATGTGCTGTGCCGGGAAAACAAGTGTCGCATCACCAGAGTGTACACCGGCAAATTCGATGTGTTCTGAAATAGCATATTCCACGATTTCACCGTTCTGTGCCACAGCATCGAATTCTATTTCCTTAGTCTCCTGCATGAATTGTGATACAACTACCGGATATTCTTTTGATACCTCGCTGGCCATTTGCAGGAAGCGTTCCAGTTCTTCCTGGTCGTAGCATACGTTCATGGCTGCACCACTCAGTACGTATGACGGACGAACCAGTACCGGATAACCTACTTTCTTGACAAAGTCTTTCACATCGTCCAGGCTGGTCAGTTCCTGCCAAGCCGGCTGGTCGATGCCCAACTGGTCAAGCATGGCCGAGAACTTGTTGCGGTTTTCAGCATGGTCAATAGAAATCGGGGAAGTACCGAGTACCGGTACAGCCTGACGGTAAAGTTTCATGGCCAGGTTGTTCGGAATCTGACCACCTACGGAAACGATGACACCGCGCGGCTGTTCCAAATCAATCACGTCGAGAACGCGTTCGAATGACAATTCATCGAAGTACAGACGGTCGCACACGTCGTAGTCAGTAGAAACCGTTTCCGGATTGTAGTTGATCATGATGGACTTGTAGCCTAACTTGCGGGCTGTCTGGATGGCATTAACTGAACACCAGTCAAATTCCACAGATGAACCGATGCGGTAAGCTCCTGAACCCAGCACGATGACTGACTTTTCATTCTTGTAATAATTCACATCGTATCCTTCTACGGCATACGTCATGTACAAGTAGTTGGTCAGTTCCGGATGTTCGGAAGCTACGGTATTGATGCGTTTCACGGCCGGAAGGATACCTAATTTCTTACGGTAAGAACGAACGGCCAGATTTTCCTTTTCCATGTTACCCTGCTGAGGCTTCAATACGAAGCGGGCAATCTGGAAGTCAGAGAATCCCATCACTTTTGCTTCACGAAGTACCTCTGCCGGAAGTTCTTCAAGCGAGTTGTAGGTTGACAGTTTATGCTTGTAGTCTACAATATTTTTCAGTTTGCCGATAAACCACGGGTCAATCTTGGTCAGTTCATAGATGCGTTCGATAGAGTAACCTTCTTCCAGTGCCTGTGCAATGGCAAAGATACGCAGGTCAGTCGGATTGGCCAGTTCATCATCCAGGTTGGTGAAGCGGGTGTGGTCATTGCCCACAAATCCGTGCATGCCCTGTCCAATCATACGAAGACCTTTCTGGATGATTTCTTCAAATGTGCGTCCGATAGACATGATTTCACCCACAGACTTCATGCTTGAACCGATGCGGTGAGAAACTCCGGCAAACTTGTTGAGGTCCCAACGCGGAATCTTGCAAATCAGGTAATCCAGTTGCGGAGCTACGTAAGCAGAGTTCGGTGTACCCATTTCTCCGATTTCATCTAAGGTATAGCCCAAGGCAATCTTGGCAGCAACGAAAGCCAACGGATAACCGGTTGCTTTGGAGGCCAGTGCAGAAGAACGGCTCAGGCGGGCATTTACTTCAATGATACGATAATCGTTGGTTTCTGCATTGAACGCATACTGAATGTTACATTCACCCACAATGTTCAGGTGGCGGATACATTGTTTAGACAAATCCTGCAACATGGTTACCTGTTCTTCGCTTAGTGAGCAGGTAGGAGCCACAACGATAGATTCACCGGTATGAATGCCCAGCGGGTCGAAGTTTTCCATGCTGGCCACGGTGAAACAGTGGTCGTTGGCATCGCGAATCACTTCGAATTCAATTTCTTTCCAGCCTTTCAGTGATTCTTCCACCAGAATCTGTGGAGAGAAGGTAAAGGCACTTTCAGCCAGTTCGATAAATTTTTCTTCATCGGGGCAGATACCACTTCCCAATCCTCCTAATGCGTAAGCCGAACGGATCATCACCGGGTAGCCGATGGTACGTGCTGCTTCCAATGCATCTTTCATGTTTTCTACCGCACGGCTGACCGGAGTTTTCAAAGATTTCTCGTTCAACTTCTTGACAAAGAGGTCGCGGTCTTCTGTATACATAATGGCGTCTACGGAAGTTCCCAACACTTCCACACCGTATTCTTTCAATATACCTTTCTGGTAAAGTTCCGTACCGCAGTTCAGGGCCGTTTGTCCTCCAAAGGCCAGCAGAATGCCGTCCGGGTGTTCTTTCTTAATAATCTCAGTTACGAAATAAGGTGTAACGGGCAGGAAATATACTTGGTCGGCAATTCCTTCCGAAGTCTGAATAGTAGCAATATTAGGGTTGATAAGTACCGAGCGGATGCCTTCTTCGCGTAAGGCTTTCAGTGCTTGTGAACCTGAGTAGTCGAATTCTCCGGCTTGCCCGATTTTCAGTGCGCCTGATCCGAGAACCAGGACTTTTTTGAGTTCTTTCTTCATGGTTATAGATAATTTGTTGTGGTATCGTTAAAGGTAGTCCCTGTCAGGCAGATGGTTTGTCTGCAGAGACCTCTTGCAAAGAAACGATTTATTTTGAAGAAAACAAAGGATTTATATATCTTTAGAGAAGATAGGATGCGGTTCGAAAGCTCTTTCACTCAAAAGCAAGCTTTTGGCTTGGAGCTTCGCTCACCTTTCGCTATCTTTGCTGCAATTTAAAAATGAACAATAGCTTATATTATGAAAAAGGAAAAGATTATCTTGACCGGTGACCGTCCGACCGGAAAATTACATATCGGCCACTATGTAGGTTCATTGCGCCGACGTGTGGAATTGCAGAATTCGGGTTTGTATGATAAGATATTTGTGTTCGAAGCTGACGGACAGGCTTTGACGGATAATATTGAAAACCCGGAAAAAGTACGTCAGAACGTGATTGAAGTGGCTTTGGACTACTTGGCTGCCGGACTTGACCCTGCAAAGTCAACCATCTTTATTCAGTCGCAGATTCCGGAACTCTATGAATTGAGCTTCTATTTTATGGATTTGGTAACCGTATCGCGCTTGCAGCGTAATCCTACGGTGAAGACTGAAATCCAGATGCGTAACTTCGAAACAAGTATTCCGGTAGGTTTCTTTACCTATCCTATCAGCCAGGCTGCCGATATTGCAGCATTCAAGGCTACTACTGTTCCGGTGGGAGAAGACCAGGAACCGATGATTGAACAGACACGTGAGATTGTACGCCGTTTCAACCATATCTATGGCGAAACACTGGTAGAACCGGAAATCCTTCTTCCGGACAATGCGGCATGTCTGCGTTTGCCGGGTACGGATGGAAAGGCTAAGATGAGTAAGTCGCTGGGCAACTGTATCTATTTGTCTGATTCGGCAGATGAGGTATTGAAGAAAGTGAAGAGCATGTACACTGACCCGACTCATATCAAGGTAAGCGATCCGGGCAAATTGGAAGGTAACTGTGTGTTCACTTACCTGGATGCTTTCTGCCAGACAGAACATTTTGGACGTTATTTGCCGGAATATGCTAACCTGGACGAGCTGAAAGCACATTACACTCGCGGTGGATTGGGTGATATGAAGGTGAAGAAGTTCCTGGGAGCTGTCATGGAAGAAGTGTTGGAACCGATCCGTACACGTCGTAAGGAATTTGAAAAAGACATTCCTGCCGTATATGATATGTTGAAAAAAGGTTGTGAAGTGGCTCGTGAAGCTGCCGCTCAGACTATGGATGAAGTGCGCCGTGCCATGAAAATCAACTATTTTGAAGATGCGGCATTGATTGAAGAGCAGGCAAAGCGCTTCTCAGAACAATAAGAATATGGATATTGAAGATCTATACAGCCGGTTTACGGAGTGTAACGGACTGACGACCGACAGCCGTCATTGTCCGGAGGGTTCTATGTTTCTGGCCCTGAAAGGAGAAACATTTAATGGCAATGCGTTTGCGGCACAGTCGCTGGCACAGGGATGCCGTTATGCTGTGGTCGATGAACCACAGTATGCATCACCGGAGAATCCACGTATCTTGCTGGTGGAAAATTGCCTTCAGACGTTACAGCAACTGGCCAATTACCATCGTCGTAAGTTGGGAACTCGTATGGTAGGAGTAACCGGTACCAACGGGAAAACCACTACGAAGGAACTGATTGCGGCCGTATTGAAAGAGAAATTCAATGTGCTCTATACACAGGGAAATTTCAATAACCATATTGGCGTGCCCTTAACCTTGTTGCGCCTGAAGCCGGAACATGAGGTGGCTGTCATTGAAATGGGAGCCAATCATACGGGTGAAATCAAGACGCTGGTTCATATTGCTGAGCCTGATTGCGGTATCATTACCAATGTGGGAAAGGCGCATCTGGAAGGATTCGGTTCTTTTGAAGGAGTCATCCGCACCAAAGGAGAACTGTATGACTATCTTCGGGAAAAAGGAAATGCCACCATTTTCATTCAGAATGAGAATCCTCATTTGAATAAAATTGCGGAAGGACTGAATTGTGTCCGTTACGGACAGACTTCGGGGCTGGATGTGAGTGGAACAGTGCTTTCTTGTTCTCCGTTCTTGCATTTGGGCTGGACGGCTGGAGGTGCGTCACACGAGGTGAAAACACACCTGATAGGTGCCTACAACCTGGATAATGCATTGGCTGCGGTTGCTATTGGTCGTTATTTCGGCGTGGAAGATACACAAATCTGTCATGCGCTTTCCTCTTATGTGCCTCAGAACAATCGTTCACAGCTGGTTCAGACAGAGTCCAATACACTCATTGTGGATGCGTATAATGCCAACCCAACCAGTATGATGGCGGCGCTGGTAAACTTTCGCCAGATGGAGGCCGAGCATAAGGTGGCTATCTTGGGCGATATGAAAGAGCTGGGTGAAGGAAGTCGGGAAGAACATCAGAAAGTAGTGGACTTCCTGAACGAATGTCAGTTTGAACGCGTGATTCTGGTTGGGCCGGAGTTTGCCGGACTCTCTGCTTCGTTTGAACATTATGAGAATGTGAAGGAGGTAGAAGCTATGCTGGCTGCTCATCCTGTTCAGCATTGTTGCGTGTTGATAAAAGGTTCAAACAGTATGAAGTTAAGCGAACTTCCAGCGTGTTTGTAAGATATATTGTTTTTGTGAAACAGTCCGTATTGAGAGAGAGTCTTTGAATACGGACTGTTTTTTTGTGTACGTGTCCTAGACATTTGTATCAGAACTGGTGACGATTCTGTCAAAATAAGGTGTAATTTGTCCATTCAGTTTCCCTTGCCCGTTTTTTATCCCTCCTTGACGAAATTTTCGTACTTCCTTTTATATGAAAATCCTATTTTTGCCAAAGAAACTTAATGGATAAACTATGAAGCGCATTTATTTATTTCTCATAGGACTTCTTGTTTGGAGTGAAATTTCAGCACAACAACTCGTAAAGGTGGGTGACGGATATAGTTCTACTTCCGTCAATACGACTGTATTCCGTAACAGTTCTCTGGTAACGGATGGGGATGTGCAATACATATCTTATTATGATGCCGATGGATATTTGACCGTAGGTAAACGTGCATTGGGAACTACTGACTGGACGTTACAGCGCAGTCAGTATAAGGGAAATGTAGCCGATGCACACAATGTCATCAGTATGATGTTAGATGGGGACGGTTATCTGCATCTTTCTTTTGACCATCATGGTAACAAATTAAATTATTGCAAGAGTACGGCACCCGGTGCTTTGACGTTAGGAGAAAAAGAAGCGATGACCGGTAAGGATGAGGACGACGTGACGTATCCGGAGTTCTATCGGATGCCAGATGGTGATTTGCTGTTTATATACCGTTCAGGAGCTTCCGGAAAAGGTAATTTGGTATTGAATCGTTATGATTTGAGGAGCCGGAAGTGGACACGTGTGCAAGATGTGTTGATTGACGGAGAAAATCAACGGAATGCCTACTGGCAACTATATATGGACAAGGCAGGAGTGATTCATTTGTCATGGGTATGGCGTGAGACTTGGATGGTGGAAACGAATCATGACCTTTGTTATGCATATTCTCCTGATGAGGGAAAGACGTGGTACAAATCAACAGGTGAGAAATATACCTTGCCTATTTGTAAGGATAATGCAGAATATGCTTGTCGCATACCTCAAAATAGTGAATTGATTAACCAGACGAGTATGAGTACCGATGCGGAAGGACATCCTTATATTGTGACCTACTGGAGAGATGCAGACAGTGAGATTCCTCAATATCGGCTGGTATGGAACGACGGGAAAGGATGGCAGAACCGTCAGATTATGAATCGATCGCTGGGATTCTCTTTAAAAGGTGGAGGTACAAAAATGATTCCGATTTCACGCCCACGTATTGCGGTAGATAAAGGGAAGGCTTATTTTGTGTTCCGTGATGCAGAACGTGGCAGTAAGGTTTCTATGGCTTATACAGATGATGTGAAATCGGGTAAATGGCAGGTGAAAGACCTGACCGATTTCTCTGTTGATGCCTGGGAGCCCAGCTATGATACGGAGTTGTGGAAAACACGTCGGAAACTGCATGTATTTGTGCAGGAAACACATCAGGGGGACGGGGAAAAAGTCAAGGCTTCCGAGGCAACTCCTGTGTATGTATTGGAAATAAATTAATCTCAAAATAAAACTATGAAACAGGTATTCAAATTGTTACTGGCTTGCGCTGTCGGAGTATTGCCGATGTCGGTTGGGGCCAAAGATTCCGAAGCGACAGAGGTTCGGAAAATGATTGATAAGGTAAATCAGCATTGGCAGGCAGAAAATTCGCCGGAGGTACGTTCATTCTGGGATAATGCTGTATATCATACGGGTAATATGGAAGCCTATTTCCTGACGGGAAATGAGACTTATCGTGCTTATTCTGAAACTTGGGCAAACTACAACCAGTGGAAGGGAGCGAAGAGTGATAACCGTGCGGAATGGAAATATTCTTATGGAGAGTCGGATCAGTATGTCCTTTTTGGTGACTACCAGATTTGTTTCCAGACTTATACCGATTTGTACACTTTAGCTCCGGATGATAAGAAAATCAAACGTGCGCGTGAGGTTATGGAATATCAGATGAGTACTCCGCAGCATGATTACTGGTGGTGGAGTGATGCGTTGTATATGGCAATGCCGGTAATGACAAAACTCTATAAGGTTACTCATAATGCGAAATACTTGGATAAATTGTATGAATATCTGATTTATTCTGATAGCATTATGTTCGATAAAGATGAGAATCTTTATTATCGCGATGCAAAATACATCTATCCGAAGCACAAGACAGTCAATGGTAAGAAGGATTTCTGGGCTAGAGGTGATGCATGGGTATTGGCCGGACTGGCTAAAGTATTGAAGGACTTGCCGGTAGAATACAAGCATCATCAGTTCTTTGTGGATAAATTTCAAAATATGGCTAAAGCCGTAGCAGCTATCCAGCAGCCTGAAGGTTACTGGACACGCAGTATGATGGATCCGGAATTTGCACCAGGACCGGAAACCAGCGGTACGGCACTGTTTACATACGGATTTTTATGGGGTATAAACAATGGGTATTTGGAAAAAGATATATATATGCCGGTGGTGCAGAAGGCATGGAACTATTTGTCAAAGAAAGCGCTTCAGAAAGATGGAACGGTAGGTTATGTACAGCCTATCGGTGAAAAAGCAATCCCCGGACAAGTAATTAATGCAAAGTCTACCGCTAATTTTGGAGTGGGAGCCTTTTTGTTGGCTGCTTGTGAGTATGTTCGTTACTTGGAAGCACCTCAAACTGCTGATCGTGCTTATTGGTGCAAGCTGGCTTATCAGATGGCTTATCCGGTATTGAGCAACATGGCAAAAGGAGAGTTGCAGAAGAATATGCAGCTGGAAGTTAGTCCCACATGGGATGGCCGAAACAAAAAGGTGGCTTATATGGAAACGTTCGGTCGTTTGATGGCTGGTATCGCTCCTTGGCTGACGCTGCCGGATGATGATACAGAAGAAGGAAAGATGCGTAAGGAACTTCGTGAGATGGCTTTGAAGAGCTATGCGAATGCTGTAGACCCGCAAAGTCCGGACTATTTGTTGTGGAGACAGGAGGGCCAGACCCTGGTGGATGGTGCTTACGTGGCAGAAAGCTTTCTTCGTGCTTACGATCAGTTGTGGAAACCATTGGATGAAACCACTAAAAAGCGTTATATAGAAGAATTTCAGCAGTTACGTCGTATAGATCCTCCTTATACCAACTGGCTGTTGTTCTCATCTACGATAGAAAGTTTCCTGGCAAAAGCAGGAGCTTCATTCGATGAATATCGTGTGAATTCAGCTATTCGTAAGGTAGAAGAATGGTATACGGGAGATGGCTGGTATGCCGATGGTCCTTCTTTTGCATTCGATTATTACAGCAGTTATGTGTTCCATCCGATGTATCTTGAAACCCTTCAGGCTATGAAGGATGCAAAAGTGCGTAGCCGGATAGATTATGGAAAGTATTATGACCGCGCATTGAAACGTGCCCAGAAATATAGTTTGATTCTGGAGCGTTTCATTTCTCCGGAAGGAACCTTCCCCGTATTCGGTCGTTCCATTCCTTACCGTATGGCTACTATGCAACCTTTGGCTTTAATGGCATGGTATCAGGAGTTGCCTGCAGGCGTAAGCAGTGCTCAGGTACGCTGTGCATTGACTGCGGTGATGAAACGTATGTTTGCCAGTGGACACAATTTTAATGAAGGTGGTTTCTTGACCATCGGATTTACTGGACGTCAGCCGAATGTAGCCGACTGGTATACCAACAACGGAAGTTTGTATATGACTTCTCTGGCATTTTTGCCTTTAGGACTTCCGGCTTCTCATCCTTTCTGGACCGATGCACCACAGGAATGGACCAGCGTACGTGCATGGGGTGGAAAACCTTTCCCGAAGGATCACCATTGGAAAGATGAAATCCGTACGTGGGATTTGTTTTAAGGAATAATTTGTAAATAAGGGATAATACACTGCGACCAGCCTCTTGGACTATTTTCATAAGAGACTGGCCGCAGGTACTATATGGCGTTAAATACTTCATTTTATCTGATTTTGTATAGAATATGAAAAAAACGGTTTTGTTTTCTTTTTTGTGGCTTGCCTGCTTGTTGCTTCATGCCGTAAACGCGCAGTCACTGGTTAAAAAATCAGTTCCTCTGGATTCTATTCGACTGAGTGACCCTTGTATTTTGGCAGATGCGCAGACGCAGATGTATTATATGACAGGCACAGGTGGGAAATTATGGAAAAGCAAAGATTTGAAACGTTGGGATGGACCTTATGAAGTGGCCCAAACAGATCCTCGTTCATGGATGGGACCTAAGCCGATGATTTGGGCTGCTGAACTTCATCATTATAAGGACAAATATTATTATTTTGCTACTTTCACGAATACCACCGTAAAGATAGACACCGTAAAAGGAAATGTGATAGAGCGCAGGGCCTCTCATGTGCTGGTCAGCGATAAACCGGACGGACCTTATCGTCCGATGCTGGATGCTACTTATTTGCCGGCAGATAAGCCAACCCTGGATGGAACATTTTGGGTGGATACTGATGGAAAGCCTTACATGGTGTATTGTTATGAGTGGCTGCAGAATTGGGATGGTACCATTGAAAAGATTGAATTAAAACCAGACTTGAGTGGTTCCATTGGAAAAGGTGAATTATTATTTCGGGCCAGTGAGTGCCCTTGGAGTCGTGAATTGCAAGACGGAAAGGAAGTTCCCAATAAAGTGACGGATGGTCCCTATCTGTTTCGCACGGCTAAAGGACGTCTGGGAATGATATGGACAAGCTGGATTTATAATGTATATACTCAGGGAGTAGCCTATTCGGAAAGTGGTACTTTAGACGGACCTTGGATACAAGAACCGAAGCCTATAACACCTCCCGACTTTGGTCACGGTATGTTGTTTCAAACTTTGGAAGGAAAATGGCTGATGTCTGTACATAGCCATAAAGATGTGAATGGAGTATATATTCGTATTCCTCATTTGTTTGAAGTGGACTTATCGGGTGATAAACTGGCGGCCGGGAAAGAGTATAAACCATAGCAGAATGAACTTATCGTTTAATTTAAATTTATATCAATCCATGAGAAATAGATTCATTAATCTTTTAGGAAGTATTTGTTTTTGTTGGGGAGTGGTGGCATGTACGGCCGAACCTCCTAAAGAAATTCGTAGTGGTGAAATCTGGCCTGACAATCAGGGGGTACATGTAAATGCCCACGGAGGAGGTGTATTGTATCACGATGGAACTTACTACTGGTATGGAGAGAATAAATCCGACTCTACCAGTAGTGCCATGGTGGGAATTATGTGTTACTCTTCAAAGAACCTGACTGACTGGAACAACGAAGGGGCCGTTTTACCTGTAGTGTTGAACGATTCTACCAGTGACATTGTACAGGGATGTGTAATGGAACGCCCAAAAGTAATCTATAATGAAAAGACAAAGAAATTTGTCATGTGGTTCCATCTGGAATTGAAAGGAAAAGGCTATGCTGCAGCCCGTTCAGCGGTGGCCGTTTCAGATTCTCCTACCGGGCCGTTCAAGTATATTCGTTCGGAACGTATTAATCCGGGAGTGCTTCCTTTTGATATGAATGAAACACAGCGTGCCATGCTGGATACATTGGATGCAGAGAAGTATAAGGAATGGTGGACACCGATGTGGTATGAAGCTATTCACAAAGGTTTGTTTGTGAAACGCGACCTGCAAGGAGGACAAATGGCACGTGATATGCAGCTTTTTGTTGATGAAGATGGAAAAGCCTATCACATTTACTCGTCAGAAGACAATCTGACACTACAGATTGCAGAATTGAGTGATGACTACCTGACTCATACAGGTAATTATGTGCGTATGGCTCCAGCCGGACACAATGAAGCTCCAGCCATATTCAAGAAGAGTGACGGTACATACTGGATGATTACTTCTGGCTGTACAGGATGGGATCCGAATGAGGCACGCATGTTCTCTGCTCCTAGCATCTGGGGACCTTGGACACAACATCCAAATCCTTGTCGTGGAGAAAAATCAGAAATCACTTTTGGCGGACAGAGTACGTATGTACTTCCGGTACCGGGAAAGAAAGACGCCTTTATCTTTATGGCAGATATCTGGCGGCCTAAGCATCCGAGTGATGCCCGTTATATTTGGTTACCTGTACAATTTGAAAATGGGATACCTTATATCGAGTGGATGGATAGCTGGACACTTGATTTCTTCAATAAGAAATAATAAGAATAATAAATGCCTGTCTGGATTGTTCAGACAGGCATTTATTGTTTTATATTGCTAAGAGATAATATTAGTTTTGTTTTCTCTTCAAATATTCAGTGGGTGCCATTCCGTATTCATCTTTAAAACATTGACGGAAATAAGCCACACTACTGAAACCTGTCAAATCCGAAATCTCAGCTAAGGAATACTTCCCTTCATTGATAAGTTCCATACCTTTCTTCATCTTGATTTTACGGACATATTCATTGACCGACATTTCAGTCAGTCCTTTAATCTTTCGGTAAAGAGTAGAATGGCTCATGCACATCTTATCCGCAATAAATGCTACATCCATTTTCTCCATACTCAGGTTCTCTTCGATGATGGCGGTTACCTTATCCAAGAACTCTTGGTCTAGTTTGTTTAAGTTCTTTCGTTCATTCTCAATGTTCTTCTGTTCACTTTCCGTTTCGGGTATGGAAGTGATTACTCCTGCCGTTTTACGTCTGTTTTCCAGAATGTTGTTGATGCGGCTGTTCAGCAAACGGGCACTGAACGGTTTGGTAATAAACGAATCGGCTCCTGCGGCATAACCCTCTTCCTTATCTTGAAGAGTATCTTTAGCTGTAAGCAAGATGACTGGGATGTGGCTGGTACGCATATCTTCTTTGATATGACGACATAGTTCAATTCCGTCCATCACCGGCATCATGATGTCGCTGATGATGATATTCGGAATCTGGCTTTGTGCAATATCCCATCCTTCTTTCCCATTTGCAGCCGTCAAGACTTCATACATTTCTTCAAACGAACTTCGTACATATTCACGGATATCCCGATTGTCTTCCACGACCAGAATAATCGGTTTCCCATCTTCTGATTCTACAGAAGCAGGTTGTTTGTTTTCGTCTTCAGCTTTATGAACTTCTTTAGTAACCTGGCGTTCTGCATTAGGATAAGTGTTCTCTGTAAGTAGTTTTAATGTAAACTTACTTCCTTTTTCCACCTCACTTTCCACTTCAATGGTTGCCTGATGCAAATCTGCTAGTGATTTTACCAGTGCCAGACCAATACCTGACCCCGAAGCCTGATATTTCCCTTGTCCTTGATAATATCGTTCGAAGATATGGTTCAAAGACTCTTGGGAGATACCATGTCCGGTGTCTTCCACACTGATAGTTGTATATTTAACCCCGTTCTCCTCATTGTTTGCCAAGGCAAGTGTTATATCGCCTTTGGGAGTATATTTTAAGGCATTTGACATCAGATTATCGATAATAATAGTGATAATCTCGTGGTCATAATAAATCTTGGTATCTTGCGTTTCTACATTGATGTGAATATTTACTTCTGCATTTTGGTTTAATTCTTTATATTTGATGCCTATTTCTTGTACCAGTAGTGCCAGATTATGATAACCTACCTTTAGCTTTCTGTTTTCTGTCTCCGTTTTTCTAAATTCCAGAATCTGATTAATAAGGTTAAGTAACCGGTTGGCACTGTCACGTATAATACAGATCTTATTGGCCTGTCGTGGAGACAGTGTTTTGTCAGCCAGTAAGTCCTCTAGTGGTCCGAGAATCAGGGTTAGAGGAGTGCGTAATTCATGAGTGATGTTAGTATAGAAACGCAGTCGTTCATTATTTAGCTTCTGATCATTCTCGTGCTGGTGATGTTCCAGATTCAGACGACTTTCCAGTGCCAGTTTACGCTTGTAGAAGCGCAAGATTGCAAACAGTATAAGGGCAATGAGAATCGTATAAAATAGTTTAGCATACCAGGTAAGCCAGATAGGAGGGGCAATTGTAATCTGGAGAGAAGTAAACTTCTCGCCCCATGGCTGGTTTCTCATTTTGGCTTTTACCTTAAATGTATATTCTCCAGGCTGTAGGTTCCGGAATGTAATCCGGTTTTCATCGCCTGTTTCAAACCATGTCTTACCTAATCCTTCCATGGTGTAGGCATATTCTACCTGAGGGGTTTGTGAGAAGTCCATCACACTGAAAGAGACTGTAAAAGTACTATTCTGGTAAGATAAATCGACCTTGTCATTTACAATTGGGGCAAGAGTTCCTTTACTACTTGGATCTGAGTTACCATAACTTTTGACTCCTGTAATTTTTACAGGAGCTATCTGTATGTCTTCTGTGGTTTGCTCTGGGTTAAAGTAGCAAGCTCCATTCTGTGAGCCAAAAAACAAATACCCATTTTTATCCTTGCATACTGAGCCATCCATAAAGTCCCCTCTGGGTACTCCTTGGTGCCAGGTATAGTTTAGAAATCTTTTTTCGTCACTTTTCCATTGAGCAATTCCTCCGTTGGTGCTGAGCCAGATGTTTCCTTTTTCGTCTTCTATGATACTTCTGACATTTTCATCAATTAGCCCTTGATTGTGATTGTAGATTTCCAGTTTAGGGTTACTTGTATCACTGATATGCGCGATACCAGCTCGTGTGGCAGCCCATAAACTTCCTTTTGAATCAATATATAGTGAGTTGACCGCATTCGATCCCATCCCATTGGATGTGTCGAAACGCATGGTTCGTTTTCCTTCTGGTGAAAAAACAATAAGTCCTTTGCCAAATGTGCCCAGCCATAGTTTCCCTTGACGGTCTCGCTGGATACCGTGTATCATGATGTCTGTAAGCTGTTCATTTATTCCTTTTTCTTCAGCGATTTTTCCATTTTGGTATGAATATAGTCCGTTTTGTGTACCAATCCATATTTTATTGTTCTCTTCATAAAAGCAGCAAATGTCAGCCTTCTTATCTTCTAGTTCAATTCGGGTAATTTTCTCTGTGCTAGGGTCACAAGTCAATATTCCATCTTTATATAATCCTAGCCAAAGAATTCCGTTTTTATCTTTAAAGATAGTAGAAACATGGGTATGAGGATTGGCTTTGTTGGCAAGTGACAATATTTTCTGATACTTCATATCCGCGCTGAATATGGCGATTTCGTTTTCTCCTCCTAGCCAGATGCGTGATTTATTGTCAAGAGCTATACCCCACACCTGTTTGTCTGTTAGTGTTCCGTCCTTTAATGTATTATATGCTAATGTTTGGAAAACAGGTTGGTTATAACTGAGAAAATCTACGCCTCCTCGATAGTTCCCTAACCAGATATTTCCGAATGAATCTTGCAAGAAACATTTGGCATTAGGAGATGAGATGCCATGCAGGTCATTGGTGACCCGTATATTCTGAAAATGCATGTTTTCGGGACTTGTGAATACGTTGTCATTGAGGTCGAGTATGCTTACTCCTCCCATGTGGGCGCATACCCACAATTTCCCGTCTCTGCTTTCGCCTATATCATTGATTTGATTAGATAAGAGTGAGTTGGGATTTTCTTGTTGGTTCTGAAAGGTGATAAATTGTTCTTTATGAGGGTTGAATAGTGCCAGTCCTTTGTCTGTACCAATCCAAATAGCGTTGGTTTTGCTAATGAATATGCAGCGTACGGTATTGTTAGGTAAGCTATATGGGTCTTCCGGATTGTGTTGGTAGACTTTTGCGGTTTGTTTCTGAATATCTATATCAGCCAGCCCTCCTTTATGAAGACCTACGTAAAGATGACCTTTTCCATCGTCGGTTGCACACCAGAAATTTCCTGACAATCCTTTAATATCTTTTGCCCAATAATGAGTTACTTCTTTAGTCTTATTGTCATAATAATCTATGCCTAGGTGATAATGGGTAATCCAAATACCTCCATCGGCTGCAGGGCTTAAGTCTGTGACGTCTCTGGTAGTCATATCAGGAACGCCATTGGTGATGAAAGTTTGCTTTTCACAATCAAAAATGCTAATACCATCGCGTTGAGTTCCTACCCATACGGTGTTGTCTGCTTCATTGTAGTATAATACATTTTGTGCATTGCTTCCAATAGCTGAGTTTCCTATATTATATATTGTAAAATCCTTTCCATCAAATTTGCAGAGTCCGGATTCTGAGGCCATCCATATATACCCTTGTTTGTCTTGAATAATATCGACAATATAATTACTGACCATGCCGTCGGACATTGTTAATCGCTTGAAGGTATATTGAGGTTGTGAAAGGATAGAGTAGCACCATCCGAACAAGAAAAGAAATAGAACAATGCAGTTTTTCATGGCTTGCGATTTTTAGGCAAAAATACAATAAACTCTTTAGATTGAGAATTTGAGAGAATAGAAAAATATGTACCTAGAAATAAAAACAGACGAATTTTTTATGCTATGACGAATTTTTATTATTCGCTGAATGGACATTTCTGTTCAGTTACGGTATGTGAATATCTGTATAATAGGGCGTATATTTAAAAGGTGATTTATTTTTGGCTTTTTAATTAGATAGAATGACGAAAAAAACGATTCATTTGCTCATTTTTTCATTTATGACTGACTTAATATAGTATAATTTTGCGGCAGAAAATCTAATTAATTTGAAAAGCAATGAAAGTAGATTCAGTAAAAAACAATCGAAGAGCATTATTTGCTTTGCTGTTGTGTTCAGGATTTATTGCTTCACATCCGTTAACGGTGTTTGCAAGCAGTAATGAGGTTCAAGCTACTCAGCAACAAAATTTGACAGTGTCTGGTGTCGTAAAAGACAATGCGGGGGAACCAGTAATTGGAGCTAGTATTGCCGTTAAAGGAGGTACTACAGGTACTATATCCGATATCGACGGTAAGTTTTCTTTAAATGTTGCAAAAGGGGCTATTCTTGAAGTATCTTTCATCGGCTACAAGACCCAGGAGTTTAAGATTGATTCTTCCAAATCATTGAACATTGTTTTGAAAGATGATACTGAAATGTTGGATGAGGTTGTTGTTGTCGGTTATGGTACAATGCGTAAGAAAGACTTGACAGGTTCTGTTGTGCAAATTAATCCAACTAAGATTGCTGACCAAAATCCGACTTCTGTACAAGATGTATTACGAGGAACTCCAGGTTTGCAGATTGGTTATGATGCTTCGGCAAAAGGTACAGATGCTTCTATCCAATTGCGTGGTCAGAACTCTTTAGGTACCAATGCCAGTCCGATGATTGTGTTAGATGGTATGCCTTTCTATGGTGAACTTTCTGAAATTAATCCGGACGATATTGCACAGATTGATGTGTTGAAAGATGCTTCTTCTGCGGCTATCTATGGTGCCAAGGCTGCTGCGGGTGTTATTATCATTACTACAAAGAAAGGTAAGGAAGGAAAACCTGTTATTAATGTAAGTGCAAACCTTTCGGTAGTTAATAAATCTGATTACCGCGACTATTATGATGCTGCTGGATATCTTAAATTCCATCAGGATTGGCGTAAAATGTATTATACCTATGGCCAGGGAGAAGATGGCTTGTATGGCTATTATCAAGCAAAAGATGAAAATGGAAACTTGTTGTATCCACAGGGATATTATGATGATCCTCGTCTTATGACTCCTGAAGAGCAGAGCGCTTGGGCTACTAATATTGGAACAAGTGGTATTGGGCTTGCTGAAGGTGAATCTGTATTAAGTCTGTTTGCTCGTCGTTTGGAATTCAATAATGCTCCGATGATGATGGATAATTTCTTGAATGGACGTATGGTCGATTGGAATGATGCCACATTCCGTACCGGATTCAATCAAGATTATAATGCTAGTATTTCAGGTGCAACAGAACGTGTAAACTATTATCTTTCATTGGGCTATGTAAACAATGAAGGAGCTGTGCAGGGAAATGAATACAATGCATTCCGTTCTAATATGAAGATCAATGCGAAAATCACAGATTGGTTGGAAATTGGAGCTAATGTAAACTTCCAGGATCGTTCAGATGGCGATATTCAGGTTTCGTTGGGAAGCAATTATTGGGATGCCAATATGTTGCGTAACTCTCCATACGCTTCTATGTATGATGAGGATGGAAATTATGAACAATATCCTATGTCTGGTCTGCCTTCTAATGGTGGTTATAACTACTACTTTGACCGTCAATACTATGATTTGGAAAAAGGTTACACTGTATTGAATACAATTTTCAATGCCAAAATCACTTTGCCGGCAGGTTTCACTTATTCATTTAATATTGCTCCTCGATACCAGTGGTATTATGACCGTTATTGGATGTCTGCTGATCTGCCCGATGCTTCAGCTTCCAGCCGAGGAGTAAATCGTGGATGGAGTAAGAACTTCGACTACAACTTGAACAACACCATTACATGGGATAGAACCTTTGGTGACCATCATATTACGGCTACTTTAGTACAGGAAGCAGAAGAGCACCGTTATTGGAGTGATAATATCAATGCACGTAATATTACTCCGAGTGACGCTTTGGGCTTCCACTATACATCGGGTGCTAACAAGAGTCAGAGTAGTTTCAGTACCAACGATACACACTATACGGCAGCTTCTTATCTTGGTCGTTTGTTCTATGGATTGAAAGACCGTTATATGATAACTGGAACTTTCCGTCGTGATGGTTATTCTGGTTTTGGTGCTAATAATCCATGGGGTAACTTCGGTTCTGTGGGTGTTAGCTGGGTATTCTCTGAAGAAAAATTCATGTCTGCCACTCGCGACTGGTTCGATATGGGTAAGTTACGTTTGTCATGGGGTACCAACGGTAACCGTGAATTCGGTGATGTATATTCTACATTGGCTAACTTGGCTTTGGCAGGAGGAAACATGGTGTACTACCAGAATGGTAATTCCAATGTGGTTAATCCGCTTTATATGAGCCGCCTGGCTGCTCCTAACTTGGAATGGGAAAAGACAAAAGCATGGAACGTTGGTTTGGACCTTTCTTTCTTTAACGGAAGATTGACAGCCAACATGGATTATTATTTCAAGAAGACCACTGACATGATTATGAGTCAGCGTCTGCCGAGCTTCTCTGGATTTGGATCTATTATGGCTAACTTGGGTGAAGTACAGAACCAAGGCTTTGAAATTGCACTTAATTCTACCAATATTCAGAACAAGGACTTTACTTGGAATACTTCTGTAGGTTTCTCTATTAATAAGAACAAGATCAACCACATCTACTACGACTATGATGAAAACGGAGTAGAAAAGGATGATACATCTAACGGATGGTTTATTGGACAGCCTATTGGTACCATTTGGTATTATGAAACAGATGGTGTATGGCAGAACACACCGGAAGACATCAAGGCTGCCGCACTGGTAGGACAGAAACCAGGTGACCCGAAGGTTATAAACCATTATACAGAAGATGACCAAATTTTGGAAGATGGAACTCGTATTCCGGTATATAACGATAACGATAAAGTATATCAAGGTACTACAGCTCCTCCTATCTATTGGAACATGCGCAACGACTTCACTTTGTGGAAAGATTTGACACTCTCTATTTCATTGTACTCATACATGGGACACAAGAGCCGTGCTGGCTACTGGTTGAATCAGGAAAACGGAGGTTCACAGGTAACAAACGGATTTAACGTAGCTGCCAGAGAGTATTGGACACCAGATAACCCGACAAATGATTACTGTCGTCTAAATGCTGCAGGACCTAACACTGGCTTGGCTGGAGGTGTTGATAAAGTTTATAACCGTAGCTTTGTTCGTTTGGATGACATCACTATCGGTTATACGTTGCCGAGAAAATGGACACACAAGTTTATGGTAGACCGCATTCGTCTGACTGCCACTTGCAAGAATGTTTGTACGATTGACGGTTGGGAATACGGTGATCCGGAAACAGGTGGATTGGCTACACGTTCCTTTAACTTTGGTATTAACGTAACACTCTAATTACTGAAAAAACATTATGAAAACAATAAATACAATATTTACAAAAGGATGTATGGTGCTGGCTTCAGCTGCGCTGCTTACTACTGGATGTACGGATGATTTCCTGAAGCAAGACCCGCTGTCATTCTATAATCCTGAAAATACCTATACGACCGAATCAGGATTGCAGGCTGCCATGGCAATGTGTGACTATGGTTTGAAGGAAATGTTGATGGATGGTAATGGGAATGTGCTTCCCATGGCTTCTCTTTATTTCATGACTGATTTAGGCTTGTATGCAAAAACTGATGCAGGTGATATGCAGGATGATTTTGCCAATAAAATTACTCCGACCTCAGGAATGAAAGGAGGGGGTGATGAAAACGCCATGCAGCGTTTTTGGGATCGTACCTGGAATAGTGTCACTTTTGCTAATACAATTATTTCGAATGTAGATAAGGTAGAAGGCTTGGATCCTACTTTACGCGACGTGTATCTGGGCCGTGCTTATTTCCATCGTGCTTATGCTTACTATCATGGTGTATTGTTGTTTGGTGATATTCCTTTGATTACAAAATTGATTGAAGTTCCTAAGCAAAACTATAAATCAACCAGTAAGGAAGCCATCTTTAAAATGTTGGTACATGATTTGGAATTTGCAGTAGAACATGTACCGCCTCAGAAAGAGATTGGTTACATTGGAACGGTGAATCAAGAAGCTTGTATGCAGCTCCTTATTAAATGCTATCTGGTAGTAGGAGAATATGCAAAGGCTGAAGCGATGGCTACAGACTTGATTAATAACCATGGACTGGCACTTATGAAAGCGCCGTTTGGTACCAATGTACCTTCAGGTAATCCAGAAACATGGCCTGTAGAACGTAACGTAATTTGGGACTTGCATCGTGGAGTAAATATTACAGATGCTTCTAACACAGAAATGATTATGCCTATCTTGAATTATTATTCTGAAGGCTTTATATCATATCCTTTGATGCGTGCTATGTGTGTACACTGGAGTAATGGTATTATCCGTGACCCTCATAACTTGGGTTCGCCAACTTATAACTATGCGCGCTCTGATAGTAAATATAATGCTGGGTTGGACTGGGTACGTGCTTTGGGTCGTGGTATTGGTTGTTTCCGTACTTCTTATCATTATAACCAGACAATTTGGAATTATGATGGTGAAACTGACTGGCAGGATTTGCGTCATAACCGTCAAAAAGGAAACTGGGTGGAAATGACCGACCTGAAATACAATAATCCGGAATCAGATTTTTTTGGAGAGAATATGATGCTTTATGCGCCGGATGATTATTATGATGAAGAGGGTAAATTGCTGGTGAAGAAAGGTGACTTACTTTGCTCTGATACGATTCGTAGCTGGTTCCCGACTCCGTTGTATAAGGTTTATATCGTTGACCAGAGTGCAGAGGAAAATATGAATGCCAATCAGTTTAACGGTGCGACAAAAGGTAATAATGTATCTAACGGTAACTTGTATCTGTTCCGTTTGGCAGAAACTTATCTGTTGCGTGCAGAAGCTAAGTTCTATCAGGGTAATGCAACTGGAGCAGCTGAAGATGTTAATGAAATTCGTCGCCGTGCCAATGCTAAGAAGATGTTTACAACGGTAACAATTGGAGACATTTGTGATGAACGTGCACGTGAACTTTATTTGGAAGAATGGCGTCAACCCGAATTGGCTCGTATCTCTTGGTGTTTGGCTAAGAGTGGTCAGCCTGATGAATGGGGTGATACTTATGATTTGGCTACTTGGGACAAGCAAAGTGGTACAGATTTGAATGGAGGAAGCTATTGGTACAAGCGTACTACCCGCTATAACATTTTCAACCATGGTTCTATTATTTCAAATAAAGAGTTGAATTATCGAGTTGATAAACGTAACTTGTTCTGGCCAGTACCAAACTCTGCAATTACTGCTAATATTGGTGCTCAGCTTCGTCAGAATTACGGCTATGATGGATATGACGATAGCGTATTTATGTTCGATAATTGGGAGGATGCTGTTGCTGATGAGGAAACAGCTAACTAAAGAAGGATAAGTAATTTCTAATAAAAAACGTCTTGATGTTTTGCATCAAGACGTTTTTTATTAGAAAATTGTCTGTATTGAATGTCTTCTGGAAGTCTAGGTTCTTTATTGCGAAAATCTGACTCTCTTTTTTATATCTCCCTTCTCTAAACCGTAGGTTTCGCATTGCGAAAACCTATGTTTCCCTGCTAGAAAACGTAGGTTTCTCGATGGAAAAACGTATAAAGCTCTTTGGTGCAATGCACTATTCACAAAAGGTTTTTATAAAGGAAAAAAGAAAGAGGACATAAGAATGATATAAGTCGGGATAAGAGGAAATAAAAAGGCATTGCCTGTGAGTTCCAAACCTCAGGCAATGCCTTTCTTTATATCAATACCGATAAACTATTTATCCGATATTCTTCACTTTAATCAGGTATTCAGCAATCTGAACGGCATTCAGAGCGGCACCTTTCTTAATCTGGTCGCCTACAATCCAGAAAGTCAGACCGTTTTCGTTAGCCAGGTCTTTACGGATACGACCTACATATACAGGGTCTTTTCCAGCCAGGAACAACGGCATCGGATATTCTTTCTTTTCAGGGTTGTCCATCAGTACCAGACCTTCGCCGTTGGCAAATGCTTCGCGGGCTTCTTCTACAGATACCGGACGTTCTGTTTCAATCCAGATGCTTTCTGAGTGTGAACGAAGTGCAGGAACACGTACGCAAGTTGCACTAACCTGTACATCTGAGTGCATGATTTTACGTGTTTCATTGTACATCTTCATTTCTTCTTTGGTATAACCGTTGTCTGTGAACACGTCAATCTGAGGAATCAGGTTGAATGCCAGCTGATAAGCGAATTTCTCTACAGTGACAGGCTCTCCGGCCAATACCTGACGGTACTGTTCGTAAAGTTCGTCCATGGCAGCCGCACCGGCACCACTGGCAGCCTGGTAAGTAGATACGTGTACACGTTTGATATGAGTCAGGTTTTCGATAGCTTTCAGGGCTACAACCATCTGGATAGTCGTACAGTTAGGATTGGCAATGATGCCACGTGGACGGTTCAGCGCGTCTTCTGCGTTGACTTCAGGTACTACCAGAGGAATATCGTTTTCCATACGGAAAGCGCTGGAGTTGTCAATCATCACTGCACCGTATTTAGTGATGGTTTCTGCAAACTCCTTAGAAGTTCCCGCACCGGCTGACGTAAAGGCGATGTCTACTCCTTTGAAATCATCGTTGTGCTGCAGAAGTTTTACTTCGATTTCTTTTCCGCGAAAAGTGTATTTTCGTCCGGCACTTCTTGAAGATCCGAACAACAGCAGTTCATCTACCGGGAAGTTTCTTTCATCGAGCACACGCAGGAACTCCTGTCCTACGGCTCCGCTTGCACCAACAATTGCTACTTTCATTTCTTATGTTTCTTGTTTAAGTTAATAAATTCCGTGATTGTATTGCTTTCTGTATTTTAGTTAGATACTTTTGTCTTCTCCTTGTATCCTTTGAACCGCAAAATTAAAACATTTTGGAATACCAAAGGGGAAATACGGAACTTTTTTCGTATTTTTGTCCATAAATTTAAACCGAATAAACCGAACAGCTCATTATCTATGGAAGAATTGTTAGATTTTTTTCATCTCAATATAGATTTTCCCATCACTGACCCCACCTGGATTTTTTTCCTTGTGTTGGTCATCATCCTGTTTGCTCCGATTGTATTGGAACGTCTGCGCATTCCGCACATCATCGGAATGATTCTGGCGGGTATCGTTATCGGGGAACATGGATTCAATATTCTGGCACGTGACAGCAGTTTTGAGCTTTTCGGTAAGGTGGGACTGTATTATATCATGTTCCTGGCCGGATTGGAAATGAACATGGAGGATTTCAAGAGTATCCGTGTGAAGGCTACGGTGTTAGGCTTGCTGGCCTTTATCTTCCCGCTGGGTATTGGTGTGTGGACCAATCTGAACTTGCTGGGATACGGGCTGATTACTTCTGTGCTGCTGGCCAGTATGTATGCTTCGCACACTTTGATAGCTTATCCGATTGTGATTCGTTACGGTATCAACCGGCAGCGAGCTGTCAGCATTGCGGTGGGAGGTACGGCGGTGACGGATACGCTGACCTTGTTGGTTTTGGCCGTCATTGCAGGTATGTACAAGGGCGATACCTCGGATATGTTTTGGGTGTGGCTGGTGCTGAAAGTCGTAGTGCTGAGCGTGGTGATTATGCTGACGTTCCCTCGCATCGGGCGCTGGTTCTTCCGTCGTTACAGTGACCAGGTGGTGCAGTATATCTTTGTGATGGCCATGGTCTTCTTGGGGGCCGGATTGATGGAGCTGATTGGTATGGAAGGAATCTTAGGCGCCTTCCTGGCCGGGCTGGTGCTGAACCGTCTGATTCCGCATGTTTCTCCGTTGATGAGTCACCTGGAGTTTGTGGGAAATGCGTTGTTTATTCCTTATTTCCTTATCGGGGTGGGAATGCTGATAAACGTGAATGTGTTGTTCGGCCATATCGATTCCATTAAGGTGGCTGGTGTCATGATTGTGGTGGCACTGTTAGGCAAATGGATTGCATCGTGGCTGACACAGAAAATATATCGCATGAAGGCGGTAGAACGGGAGCTGATGTTCGGACTGAGTAATGCACAGGCTGCGGCTACCCTGGCTGCGGTACTGGTGGGTTATAACATCATTCTGCCTAGTGGAGAACGCTTGCTGAATGAGGATGTACTGAATGGTACCATTCTGCTGATTCTGGTGACGTGTGTGGTCAGCTCGTTTATTACGGAGCATGCGGCCAAACGAATTGCGATGGATGATGCAGAGCTGGATGAAGAAAAAGAACAGCAAAAGGAACGTATCCTGATTCCTGTGGCCAATCCGGACACACTGGATAAACTGATGCAGTTGGCGTTGGTGGTGCGTGATGAAAAGCGGACGGACAATCTGGTGGCACTGAATGTGATTAATGATAACAATGATTCTGTCCGCTTGGAGATGCGGGGAAAGAGAAGCCTGGAAAGAGCGGCTCAGATTGCTGCATCGGCCAATGTCTTTCTGAAGACGGTGTCGCGTTTCGACTTGAATATTGCCACGGGTATTTTGCATACAGCCAAGGAAACTGAAGCGACTACGATTGTCATTGGTCTGCACAACAAGGCCAATATTGTGGATTCGTTCTTCGGTAACCTGACGGAAGATTTGCTGAAAAATACTTATCAACAGGTGATGATTGCCCGCTTTCTGATGCCGGTCAATACGTTGCGGCGCATTATCGTGGCGGTACCTCCTAAATCGGAATTTGAGCACGGCTTTGTGAAATGGATTACGCACTTGTGCCGCATGAGCAGTCAGCTGGGATGCCGCCTGCATTTCTTTGCCCATCCCCAGACTTTGGGGTATATCAAGGGATATATCCAGAAGAAGCACAAGGATGTGATGACGGAATACCAGGAACTGGATAACTGGGACGACTTGCTGATTATCACAGGACAGGTGAATTACGATCATCTGCTGGTCATTGTCAGCTCACGAAGAGGATCTATTTCGTACGATTCTTCTTTTGAACGCTTGCCCATGCAGGTATCCAGATATTTTAATAACAATAGTATCATGCTGCTGTATCCTGACCAGAAGGGTGACCCGAATGAGGCGTTAAGTTTTGCCGATCCGCGTGGATGGGCCGAAACGCAGTATTATGACAAGGTGGGCAACTGGTTTTATAAATGGTTTAAGAAAGATTCATGAGCGAAGAAAATAAGAAAGAATGGCAGCAGCGCACGGAATTGCTGTTAGGTGAAGAGAAGATGGAGCGTCTGCGTAAGGCGCATGTGCTGGTGGTAGGCCTGGGAGGAGTAGGTGCGTATGCGGCTGAAATGATTTGTCGTGCCGGAGTGGGACGGATGACGATTGTAGATGCCGATACGGTACAGCCGAGTAACATCAACCGTCAGTTGCCGGCCACTCATTCCGTTATCGGACGTCCAAAGGCAGAGGTACTGGCTGAACGTTTCCGGGATATTAATCCGGAACTGGAGCTGACCGTGTTGCCGGTTTACCTGAAAGATGAGGCTATACCTGAACTGCTGGATAGTGCGGCGTTTGATTTTGTGGTAGATGCCATTGATACGGTAGCTCCTAAGTGCTATCTGATATATCATGCCTTGCAACGCGGATTGAAGATTGTCAGCAGTATGGGAGCCGGAGCCAAACGGGATATCACGCAGATTCGTTTTGCGGATTTGTGGGATACGTATCATTGTGGGTTGAGCAAGGCGGTGCGTAAGCGTCTGCAGAAAATGGGTATGAAGCGGAAGCTGCCGGTGGTATTCAGCACGGAGCAGGCCGATGCAAATGCCGTGATATTGGTAGATGATGAGCAGAACAAGAAGTCTACCGCAGGAACCGTCAGCTATATGCCGGCCGTATTCGGATGCTATCTGGCGGAGTATGTAATTCGTAAATTGTAAAGTCGTATGATTCAGTTGGAAGGGATAACCAAAAGTTTTGGTACACTTCAGGTGTTGAAGGGGATTGACCTTGAAATCGGGAAAGGTGAAGTGGTCAGTATTGTAGGTCCCAGTGGGGCGGGAAAGACTACCTTGCTGCAAATTATGGGTACACTCGACAAGCCGGACGGAGGACGAATTATATTGAACGGTACGGAGGTGAACCGTCTGAAAGAAAAGGAGCTTTCTGCCTTCCGGAATCGGGAAATCGGTTTTGTTTTTCAGTTTCACCAGTTGTTGCCAGAGTTTACGGCGCTAGAGAATGTCATGATGCCGTCTTTGATTCAAGGTAAGTCGGCGGGAACTGCCCGAAAGGAAGCATTGGATTTATTGGATTTCCTGGGATTGTCGGAGCGGGCCACACATAAGCCGGCAGAACTTTCGGGTGGCGAAAAGCAGCGTGTGGCTGTAGCCCGTGCCTTGATGAATCATCCTTCGGTAATCTTGGCGGACGAGCCTTCCGGAAGTCTGGATACGCAGAACAAGGGAGAATTGCATCGGTTGTTCTTTGAACTGCGTGACAAGTTAGGGCAGACTTTTGTCATCGTTACGCACGATGAGGAGCTGGCCACGCAGACCGACCGTACCATCCATCTGGTAGACGGACGCATCGTATAATATTAAAAAATCCCGTCCCGGTATGTGTACCGGCGGACGGGATAAATTTTTCCTCGATTTATTAGCTTTTTAGAAAGAAAGGTGTACGATTTCCGGATTATGGTCGGAAAGGAATTTCTTTGCTTCCCGGTTTTCTTCAGGAATGTAGCTGCGCTGTACCTCTATTTGAGGAGTGACAAATATGAAGTCAATTTTCTCACATGAGTCAGCAGGAATGCGTCCGAAGTCATGGAAGGTATAGCTGGCACCTTCTTGCTGGAGAGCTGTCTTATGCGCATCCTTCAGCACGAAACTGTTGCCGGTGATGGTCTGGTAGGCTTCCGACTGGTCGGATACATTGAAGTCTCCGGTAACTACGGCAGGCTGGTCGCCTACGATTTCTTTTATTTTCTCAATAATCAGCAAAGCGCCTTTTTTACGGGCTTCTGTTCCCACATGGTCAAAGTGCGTATTGATGGCCATAAAGATTTTTCCGTTGGTCTTGTCTTTCAGCTTGGCCCAGGTGGCAATACGGGTGCAGGCACCGTCCCATCCGATGAATCCTACACTGTCGGGGTATTGTGACAGCCAGAAGGTGTTGTTGTCCAGTAATTCAAAACGGTCTTTTTTATAGAACAGAGGGGCATATTCGCCTTGTGTCTTTCCGTCTTCCCGTCCCACGCCGACTTCGGCATATTCTGGCAGACGGGCTTTCAGGTCTTCAAGCTGGTGGTGCAGGACTTCCTGCATACCTACAATGTCCAGATTTTGTGCCTTGATGAAATTGGCTACGGTGTCTTTTCTGTATGTCCAGCTGTTCAGACTGTCGTAGGGATTGTCGTAGCGGATGTTGAAGGTGCTCCATGTGATTTCACTGGTTGGTTGGGGAGAGTGGCACGAAGCGATGGTCATGCACAAAGAGAGTCCCAGAAAACTTCCTAAAATAGTGTAGAGTTTCATAGATATAAAGTTTAATGATGTATGTTTTTCCTATAAAACAAGTCACGGCGGTTTACCACTTACTTTGCGGCGTAAAAATAAAAATATTTTTAGTTTTTCTTTATAGGGAAGGCAGTGTGAGTATATGAGTTTTTTATGCTATCTTTGGCGGAAATAAAGAGTTGTTATGAGTCATATAAAATTAGGAAAATATAATCAGCTGGAAGTAGTGAAGGAAGTGGACTTCGGCGTATACCTCAATGGAGATGAGGACGGTGAAATCTTGCTTCCGAAACGTTATGTGCCCGAAGGTACCAAACCGGGAGACATCCTGAATGTATTTATCTACCTCGATATGGAGGAACGTCTGGTCGCTACTACGCTGCAGCCTTATGTACAGGTGGGTGAGTTTGCCTGTCTGCAGGTGGCATGGGTCAATCAGTTCGGCGCCTTTCTTGACTGGGGACTGATGAAAGACTTGTTCGTGCCTTTCCGTGAGCAGAAGATGAAGATGCAGAAAGGAAAGCGCTATGTGGTGCATGTGCATCTGGATGAAGAAAGTTACCGCATTGTAGCTTCTGCCAAGGTGGAGCATTATCTTTCTACGGAGAAGCCAGAGTACCAGCCGGGACAGGAAGTAAATGTCATGGTATGGCAGCGTACGGATTTAGGCTACAAGGTGATTGTAGAAAATCAGTTTAGCGGTATGCTGTTCCATAACGAGGTGTTCCAGCCTTTGGAAGCAGGAATGCACCTGAGTGCTTTTGTGAAACAGGTACGTCCGGATGGCAAGATTGATTTGGAATTGCAGAAAGCCGGTGCCCGGAAGGTGGACGATTTTTCCGAAGTATTGCTTCAGTACATCAAGGATAATGACGGCTTTACCCCGCTGAATGATAAGACCGATGCGGAGGTGATTTACCAGACCTTCGGTGTAAGTAAGAAGACTTTCAAGAAAGCGGTCGGCGATTTATATAAGAAAAGACTAGTGGTGCTGGAAGAAGGGGGTATCCGCTTAGTCTGAGACTTTTTTTGATATAAAAGGAAGTGCTGAACCTGGAAGAGATGATTCCTGATTCAGCACTTTTTTATTTATAATCGTTTGGAGAGAGATTTGCGTTCTTTTTCTTTCATGTTGCTTTTTTCCCGGATTTGTTTCGGGCGCATCTTGTCGGGACTTACTTCCGGACGTCGGGTTGGCCTTTCCTGGGGCTTGAAGCCTGGGGCCTTGTGAGGATTGTGAGGCGGGCGTGCCTGCGGTTTGTGGTCTGAATGCTGAGGCGGGCGATAATTCGGTTTTCCCACTGAAACAGGTCTCCGGTCCGGACGAGGTGCAGGCTTCCAGTTGGGCTTCTGCGGAGGACGATTGCCCGGACGTGGTCCGGCAAAGTCGTGCGGTCGCATCTGCGGACTGATTCGGCACGGACGGCTGTACACTGGATGGTGGTAGCGTGCAGGATAGTTACGCCGGTAGTAGCTAACTCCCCCGAAATGTGACCGGCAATGTCCGCCCCTGTAGGTCAGGTAATGACGGGGAGGTCCGAAGTAGAAATGGGTTCTGTTCGGATAAATTTTATACACACGCAGATAGCATACGTTATTGATGGCATAAATGGGACGGAAGAAATATTCAATATCGATGAAGCGTACGTATTCGGCTTGTGAAAGTACCCATCGCAGGTCGTCGTTTCGTTCGTCCAGGTAGCGGTAATATGCATCCATCGCACGAGTGTCGGCAACGGCAATGCCAGAAACGTATGGACCTATATTGCAGAGAAAGTCGTAATTGATTTCGTACAGGTCGTTGTACTGGTTACTGTTGAGGTGCAGTTCAAAGGCCATTCGGTCGGTCAGGAAACGGGCATTGACCCGGAAGTCGCCCAGACCGGATGCGTAGCCCCGGATTGTGCTCAGGCAAAGGGCCAGCAGGCAAAGAATAAATGTTCTTGTTCTCATAAGCATTGTCTTTTCCGGCTGAGAGTGTGATTCCTCCAGCTTTGTTGATAGCACAAAGTTAGCGGAAGAAAATTCTCCGGTCAAGATGAAAACGCCCATTCTTTTGTAGGGGATTTCCTATAATTGGATAGGGAAATACCGGCTAACGGATGATTTTGAGAAATTTCTCGATGTCTCTCCGTATCATCTGGTACAGGGGGGAGTTCTTGTAGAAACTGTTTCGGTGGATAACGACTTCCACGCCTACCTGACTTCGCTGGTAGCTGGTCAGCTCGTTGTGAAGCTGCATGTCGTGGAGGGCCAGGTCATGGATTTGCTGTTCTCTTTCTCGGCGGAGTACGGTGCATACGGGAATGAGCAGTCGCAACACTACATTGTCCATAATGTGATGGCCTTGAATAAACATATAGGTATTGTCTGGATGGACTCCCAGACGGTCGAATTCTTTTTTCATGCTTTCAATTTCTTCCAGCGCTTCCGGATGATGGCGTTCCAGGTCATGCAGTTTGCGGTTGACTTTTTTGGCCATGGTTTCCAGACTTCGTTCCGGATGGTGGGTACTAACCTGATCAAGCTTTACATAGGAACAGAAGTCCAGCAGGGAGAATTCTGACAGAATATGTTTCCGGTAAAACCAGACAGACCACACAAACAGCGGATAAGCTATCTGAGAATAAAGTTTCATGAATTCCGGGAAATTAATCAGCTTATGGTCGTTCAGCGTAGCCATGACACAGATTTCATGCAACCCTTCGGCATAGCAATGGTAGTTCTCAATGGCGTATGCATAGGTTTGCATCACGTAGGGATTTTCGATGATGTATCGGGAGGTGTTGGTACGTCCTTGCAACAGGTAGTCATAATCGCTGTCCACGCAGGCAATCATATTTTCGCCTAATTGCTTCCCGAGCTGGTTCATCAGTACGGTTTTCTTACCTTTAGCCAATGAAGTCTGAGAGGGGAGCATGACTTCGAAATAGCGGGTATTGTCTTCGTATTCCGCAAGTATGGATCTCCAGAAAGAAATATCATCATAGCTTTCTACGTAGGCCACGATTTTTCTTCTTGCACGCTTGGGCTTAAGGCTGTTAGCCGCTCCAATGTACAGGGAAGAAAGGTTTTCAGTCAGTCTTTTTCCCATACGGCTACATGTTTTTAAAGGGTTGTAATGTCACTCACTTCGGTAACGGCGTCCATCCATCCGTTCATGATAAGTGCCGGAGAATGGGTAGTCAGTATAATTTGCACATTCGGATTCAGGCTTCGGATGAGCGAGATAAGCCGTTGCTGCCATTCTACATGGAGTGAGATTTCGGGTTCGTCCATAAAGAGGGTACATGGTTGGTTGTCCTGCACCAGTACGGTGAGCAGGATGACTAGCATCTGCTTTTCACCGGAAGAAAGCTGATAAGGGGTTAATATGTCGCCGTCTTGTTCAAACTGTATTTCATTACTTTGGCGGAGAATCTTTTTTCCCGTTTCACTGAACAGGTCGTCTACCAGGTTCTGGAAATGGGTTTTAGGCAGAGAGATTTCGGCTGCCTTGGATTGATTTTCGGGCTTGCCGCTGGTCAAAAGCTCGATAATCCGGTTGCCGATGTTTACTTGATAATCCAGATAGCGTCGCTGCAGGAGATAAAGCTGCCAGTCGAGTTCAGTCTTGACATTCTGGTTACCGATTTTTTCCAATAATCCGGAACTGAGCAGCGGACGGTCAAAACTTCTTATCACATCGAAGTGGATATAGGTGGCATCTTCCGGATAGAAAGTGAAAGACACTCCCAAATGAATGCCATTACTCAGGGCTCCTCCTTCCAGATCACTCAGCCGGCGGACAGAGTTGTTCAGAATCGTACTTTTTCCGATACCGTTTACTCCACTCAGGATGTTTACATCCGGGCGTAAATCCCAGGCAATGTTTTTCCGGCCCCATAAGCCCTTTATCTCAATGCGCTTGATATATTCAGCTTGCTTTTTCATGGACTGTATTTTTTAACGCGTCAAACAAAAATAGAAAATTCCCGGGAATAAATCAACGCCCGACCGGCCCTTTTTTCAAAAACCTCGTAACTTTGCAGAAATTTAAAGAGACGAAATCATGAAAGGTTCTGTAAAAGCTCATATTTCATTGTTATTGGCTGCAAGCATGTGGGGATTGATGTCGCCGGTAGGCAAGGCAGCCATGGAAGCGGGTATTACCGGACTCACACTGGCGAATATGCGTATGATAGGAGCGGCCGTGTGTTTTTGGACTACCTCTTTCTTCGTAAAGCAGGAGAAGGTCAATCCGCACGATTTGCTGATGCTGTTCTTTGCTTCTTTGTTAGGGATTGTCTGCAATCAGGGATGTTTTACTTTCGGCTTGTCACTGACCTCTCCGGTCGATGCGTCTATCATGACTACTACCATGCCGATTGTAACCATGATTTTAGCGGCTCTTTTCCTGAAAGAACCCGTTACTCCGAAAAAGGTGATAGGAATATTCCTCGGGTCCATCGGTGCATTGACCTTGATTCTGAGCAACCGGGGAGGAGATACGGAAGGGGGCAGCGTATGGGGGGATGCCCTCTGTATGGCAGCTCAGATTAGTTTTGCCTGTTATCTGACCATTTTTAAGAAGCTGATTGCGCGTTATCACGTGATTACGTTGATGAAGTGGATGTTTACTTATGCGGCGATATGCTTTATACCCTTCTCTTATCATGACTTTTCAGTGATGGACTGGGCTGCTTTTCCGGTAGAAGTATGGCTGGAAGTCGGTTATGTCATACTCTTTGGTACGTATGTGGCTTATATTTTGATGCTGGTAGGTCAGAAATCCTTGCGTCCTACGGTAGTCAGTATGTATAACTACATGCAGCCGGTTGTAGGAAGTTGTGTAGCCGTATTTGCCGGTATGGCAACTTTTGGTTGGGTGAAGATTGTAGCGGCGCTGTTGATTTTTACAGGTGTCTACGTGGTGACGCAGAGTAAGTCGCGTGCCCAGATGCTGGCAGAAAGCAAATCAAATGTAGAAGGAAATGAATAAGGAAGGTACTCAAATAAAATCGCCTGTTTTATACTTGCAGCATCACTATGAATTGCTGAAATTAGAGTATGAATACGAAAAGGAGCAGTTCCAGCAGCAGACGGAGCTGATGGGAATTGGTCGGAAAATCAAACGGGGCATGTGCTGGTATCCGTTATCGTTGGGACGGAGCTATTACAATGCCTTGAATCAGTTGGTCATTGAAGTAGAGCGAAAAGAAGACAAGGAGATAGAGCATCTGTTTGAATATGGAAAACCGGTTTGTTTCTTTACGCAGGACATGTCGGGGAAACTGACTTACCTGAATTTCGTAGCCACGGTGAATTACGTGGAGGAAGACCGCATGGTAGTCATCTTGCCGGATGCCAATGCACTGCTTACGCTGCAGAGCAAAGAAGTGGTCGGGGTACAACTCTATTTTGATGAAACCAGCTATCGCCTGATGTTCGAGGCACTGAAGCAGGTCATTTCTGCCAAGAACAACCGACTGGCAGAGTTAAGGGATATTTTTCATGGTACGCAGCCTGTATCTACTTTTTCGTTTCAACCCGTACGTTTCCCCTGGTTGAACGCCACACAGGATGAAGCGGTGAATAAAGTATTGCATGCCAAGGATGTGGCCATTGTACACGGCCCTCCGGGAACAGGTAAGACTACTACGCTGGTGGAGGCTATTTATGAAACACTTCATCGTGAAAATCAGGTACTGGTATGTGCACAGAGTAACATGGCCGTTGACTGGATTAGTGAAAAGTTGGTAGACCGTGGTGTCAGCGTGCTCCGTATCGGGAATCCCAGTCGGGTAAACGATAAGATGCTGTCGTTTACGTACGAACGTCGTTTTGAGTCGCATCCCGACTATCCCCAGCTATGGAGTATCCGTAAGGCGATTCGTGAACTGTATACCCGTAGCCGGAAAGGAAATGACCGGGAAAGTATCCGGCAAAAAATCAATTCACTGAAAGACCGCGCCACGGAACTGGAAATCCGTATCAATGAATCCTTATTCAGTGAAGCGAGGGTGATTGCCTGCACGCTGGTGGGTAGTGCCAACCGCTTGCTCACCGGACAGAAGTTCGGAACGGTATTTATCGATGAGGCGGCTCAGGCATTGGAAGCAGCCTGCTGGATTCCGCTTCGTAAAGCCGACCGGGCGATTTTGGCTGGCGACCATTGTCAGTTGCCGCCTACGGTAAAGAATCCGGAAGCCTTGCGTGCGGGGTTAGGGCATACATTGATGCAGGCCATCGTGAAAAACAAGCCGGAGGTGGTATCCTTGCTGAAGGTACAGTATCGTATGAACGACGAAATTATGCGTTTCTCGTCTGACTGGTTTTATGGAGGAATGTTGCAGTCAGCTCCTGAGGTGAAATACCGTAGCATTCTGGATTTTGACACGCCGATAGAGTGGGTAAATACGGAAGGCATGGACTGCAACGAGGAGTTTGTAGGTGAAAACTACGGACGAATCAATAAACCGGAAGCTGAATTGTCCATCGGTCAGTTAAAGGAGTACATCACGAAAATCGGTCGGGAACGCTTTTTAGAAGAACGGATTGATGTGGGATTGATTTCTCCTTATAAGGCTCAGGTGCAGTATTTGCGTCAGCTGGTAAAGAAAGATGCGTTTTTCAAGCCTTATCGCTCCTTGATAACTATCAATACGGTGGACGGCTTTCAGGGGCAGGAGCGTGATGTGATTCTTATCAGTCTGGTACGTGCCAATGAAGACGGTCAGATTGGTTTCCTCAATGACTTGCGCCGCATGAACGTAGCCATCACCCGTGCCCGTATGAAACTGATTATTCTGGGCGATGCTTCCACATTGACCAAGCATGCGTTTTATAAGAAGCTTTACGAGTATATAAGTGAGCTATAGGGAAATAGTCATGAAATAAAAGATACCTGAATTACTTCGTTTTATGCACTATTTAGGGACGATGTAGATTGTATGTTATACACTTATTGTTATATTTGCAGCAGATAAGTTAGCTATAGAAGTGATTTAAACTTATGTATATCAATTAAAATGTTGTCAAACAGCGTAC